>CAAGKR010503406.1_pt1 | contig 13434 bp, 14 predicted proteins | sample 2556971 | NCBI WGS metagenome assembly CAAGKR01 (sample SAMEA5207829, study PRJEB30636) | soil metagenome | biome: forest; feature: boreal; material: soil | place: USA | collected 2011-09 | depth 1 m | reverse complement strand
GCCCCAACACTCATTGCTCGCTCCCCTGCCATCCAAAACCCCTCCCCTCTTGCTCTCTTCTTGGCTCTTCATGAATAATCCGGGCTAGTTTCTTAATCAATTTGATAAATTCTAAAGTTGCTGAAAAGACAAGGTTTAGAGGAACGATAAAGTTGAATTGCGGGTTCTATCTTGTCTGCCCACCCTAGTTTGATTCTTTATCACGTTCGCGCACACTCTGGCTCATCGCAAAGAGCACCCGTCTGCCCAAGCTCATCGCTACCAATTGAGGTTGCGAACTGATGTTGGGTTAGTTGCGCATAGCAGCCCCTGTCGACCGTCCTAGCCAGGGCGAAGAGTGCACTCAAGGATGAAGCGAATAGGCTCAAATTCGCGGAGTTCATCGAAGCGCAGCGTAGATCCTTGACTGCTCTCGTCGCGCCGGTTACCGCTTCTGTTTCCACTACGTGAAGAGTCCGCACCGCTTGCGCCTAGCCCTTCCTCCGCTGCGAGCTTTGCTTCCAGGTCTTCCGCATTCAGCTTCCCGCCATGATCCATCCATTGCATCAAGCGCGTCTCGTCGAAACGGATTTGCCTCGGTCCGATTCTTATACTCGGCAAGATGCCCTGGCGTGTGAGTTCGTAAACGCGCTGAACGTTCACTTGCAACATCTCCGCCACTTCCTTCGCATCCAGTAATCGCATCGGAATCACCTCCGCTGGAAATACTAAGACCCGCACGATGTCGATTCAAGACACACCAAGACATAGCGGCATTGTGGTAGCGAGCGACATGAGGCACGCTGAGAACGTGAGCGCTACGCAGATATAGCGGGATAACTAAAGAGACGCCGGGCGTACGATAATCGCAATTATGTCCCGGCGCGTGTGGCGTGACATCGCTCTTCAGATGGCGCGCAGCATGTCTGACCAGGACATAATTTTCGATTATCGGATGACCGTCCAGCCGTGATTCTTTACGGAGAGCCGGAATCAAACCCTGAACTCATTGGATTCTTACAACTCAAGGCAAGGGTCGGCGTCTTTTGATCATTACCGCGCAGTCTTTGAAAGCACCCTCCTTTCAGCTATCATTGATGTGATCGTTGTTCTATTAAGTTGGGTCTAACGTTATTGTCCGGGACATACTTTTTTCGGTCACGTTGAATAACTTCGTTAGGAGACGACGTAAAGGGTGTCAGCCTCCCCCATCGACATCGGTATCCTTATCGCCCTCCCTGAAGAGTTCGCAGAATTCCACAACCAGATCAGTGAGCGTTGCGAAATAGCATGCGATAACGATACCAGAAGCTATTATTATCGCTTCGAGCACTTCGTTAGCGATGGTGTCACCTACAATTGCGTTGCGACTCTCGTTGGTGATATGGGTCCAACGCAGACAGGTCTGGCCACGCAAAGGTTGGCACATCTTTATCATCCTGACACGTTCGTTATGCTGGGTATCGCTGCCGGAATCAGCAACGATGTTCGACTCGGCGATGTCGTGGTTGCTAGCCAAGTTGAGGCATATTTGGAGAATTCGAAAGCAGTAGGTGAAGAGGAGTTCTCGTTCGAGACTAGCGGGGAGGTATATCGCACAACGGCCGCACTAGTTACATTCTCCCAAAACTTTCCCTTCGTCCATGGTTCTGAATTCGCGCAGTGGCAGAAAGACGGCGCTGAACTCCTTGGGAATCTGTTCCCAGATGATGACGCTTTGAACGGGTTGATCGCGCAGAATTCAATTAGAACAAATCCCCACCTATTGGCGGGACACATTGCCTCAGGCCCCACTGTTGGAGCCGCGCAGTCTTTCATCAAATGGCTCAAGACAAAGGATCGAAAATACCTCGCGCTTGAGATGGAAGCGGCCGGTCTTATGGCGGCTGTTAACGAAGAGTCGACACCACGTCGTACTTTGGTTATCCGTGCAGTTTCAGACTTCGGAGATGACCGTAAAGGTGAACTAGATAAGACAAATGAGGGCGCATTCAGGAAGTACGCGATCCGTAACGCTATTAGTCTACTCTGGACTTTTCTTAACGCGAATGTGCTTTCCAAGGCTGCGGACCATGCGTTATCGGTCTCACCGGGAGCGATCAAAGCTGGTTCAACATCAGTTCCTCTTTCTCAGCAAGAAAAGCTACAATCAGAGGCAAAGATTACTTCGTCCGTGCCAATAGGGAATGTGAATGAGATTCTCAAGATCATCGAGGCGGGAGCCAATAATCCGGATGGTGCTATGACTCATGATCCGAATGCTGCAAGAGAACTTTCAATCCGATTTCTGACGTTGCCTCAGTATAAGAGAATTCTATTAGCGCGCAGACTAGGTCTCTTAGAGGATGAGGGGTTGCCCCAGGCTCACGAGCTAGCGCGACAAATCATTCAGCGCGCCGTTGAAGACCGAAAGCTCGCGGAGCTTTGGGATGCAGTCAATAAGGATCATGGGATTTCAGAAGATCGTGAAAATCCTTTTTCGCGCAGCTGATTGCAGGGAGGAGAAAGAACATGCATAAGTTTTTCGCCAATTGGTACGCCTTGGCCGTGCCAGAACCGCAGTCTGATACGCTCGATAAGCGATGGGCGGGTATTGAGGCTTACTGCAAAGACATCGCAAAAGAAAAGGCCTTTGAATTAGTGAGGTTGTTCTTTTGTCTTCCCGTTCGTAGCGACTCATTAGAGGAAGGGTTTAGAGATGCATTCAAGAACGCGGATTCAGCTTTCTTCATGAAGAACAACGCTCTCGAAGTGCAGGTACTCGCAGGATCCGCGATTGTACATATCCTCGATCAGAAACCTTCTACGATAACGGACGTAACTGCTCTCGCTGTACTTTGCGCCGATTGTAGAAACCTGCGTTCGCAAGTGTTGATGGGCGACGTGATCACATATGCTCGGGACTATGCGGCAAATGAATCGGAGAGAGTTCGCAACGTGGACAGCGTGACCCCTGTTGAGCGGATTGCGGCCACCAAACCCGAGGAACTAAGTGCCTTGGACTCTTCTCTGAAGGACGGCACTCTTCAGAGCAATCCCGACGCTCTCGTGAAACTGCTTGAAAAGATGGGAAGTGCGTGCGCTGAGTTTTCTCGGAAAGCCGAAAACGCTATTTCCGCTCTAAACGACAACTTGGAGATCCAGCAAGAAGAAACCAACATTTTGTGGTGGCTTTTTGGCGAGCGGAGTCGGGATCGTGAGATGCATGTCGCCAACATTGATCTTCCCGGATTATGTCTTCTTGTCGGTAAAGAACTCGCGGATCTAACAATTCTCGAACCGGGGGCTCGACCGGCACCTGCATTCTTGGATCGAATGTTGCGAACGGGCCGAGCTGAGATTCCACCGGCTGTTACGATCGCCGATGCAGTTGAGAGTTCGTCGCGAGACTGGAGACGCGCGTGGATGAATTCCAGCGATCCTACGACGATAGGAGATCTATGCCCTGCTCATTTCGCGACGAGTAAGTCGCTTGAATCAGAAACCGCTGGCGCTTGGATCTCTGCATTTGAGACTAAAACCGCATTGAAAGCTTCCCAACCTTTGAGCCCGCTGGATCTAGCGATCCAAACATATCAGGAAGCGCTCCTGGTTCGGATGGCTAACAGCGCGGGAAAGGAATGAGATGTCGCCAGAACGTACATACACATGTGAGAAAGAAGGATGCGAAGTAGCAAGTAGCGGTGAGTGTATTGAAGGCGTTGCAGACGTCGATCAATGCCCTCACATTCTTACCAATGTCGCGGCAGTCGATGCCGATCGCCCAGCTGTGTCAAACAAATCTTCTGATCCGAAAAGTGCCACCAGTGACAAAGTAACGCTTCCGGGCACTGATGAATTTACCCTTGCAACTGCATCAGAGATCACCCTCGCAAACGTTACTCGTTTGGTCGTAATAGCAGGTGAGGCCGACAGCGGCAAGACTACACTCCTTGCCAGCCTTAGTGATCGGTTTCAGAGGGGGCAATTCTCTGGTTATCGATTCGCAGGATCTAAGACCCTCCTTGGATTCGAACGGAGATGCCATTTGGCCCGGCTTAAGTCTGGTGGCGTTACACCCGATACTGACAGAACAAAGCCCTTAGAAGAACATAAGGTTTTGCATTTGACCGTGCGCTCTATCGAGCGCGACAGTTTTGTGCAGGACCTGTTATTTACTGACATATCAGGCGAAACATTTCGACTAGCGAAAGACTACGTTGAAGATGCACAAAAGCTGGATTTCCTCCACCGGGCAGATCGATTTGTATTGCTTGTTGACGGAGAGCTGCTCGCCTCTCCGACTCGCCGAGAGGAGGCATACCAAGGTTCGGCTTTGATTCTGCGAAGATGTCTTGAGACCGGCGTACTAGACAAACAGTCTTATGTCGACGTGGTTTTCACGAAGATTGACCTCATAGAAGCGTCTGACGAAGCTTACGGAACCTCTGACTTCCTGCCTCGAATTGAAGATCGGTTCAACCAGCGCTACGAGCCGAGTCTCGGCCGATTACGGTTTTTTACTGTTGACGCTCGACATCTGTCGAATAGGTCACCTCGAAACGAGTTAGCGTCTCTGTTTTCTTTATGGGTTGTTGAAACTCCAATCTATGGTCTTCGTTACTATAGCTCCACGCGAATAGCGACAACACCGAGGCGAGAATTCGAGCGGTACTTGTCGACAGCAGATTTAGTTATCTAAGTGAGATCTAACTTATGTCAGTGCCCTCAATAGTGAAACAGTTAGTAGTCGGTTTGCCCAGGACAGGAAAGACGTCTTTTATCGCCGCCCTGGGACACGTTGTCGAGTCGGGAGAGGTTCCAAAATCGTTACAACTCGTCGATATGGGTGATATTCGAGATCGAGTTAATGCGATTTCGAAATCATGGCTAGGTTATCGAGAGGTCGACCGTACCAATTTCAACACGGAGACTAACGTAGCGATGAGGTTGTCCACTCCGGATGGAAATGAAATTGTTGAGATTCTGTTACCTGACATGACCGGTGAATCATTTGAACTTCAGTGGAAGAATAGAGAATGGAGTCGTGATTACGATGAACTTGCCAGAGAGTCTTCGGGTATGCTGCTTTTCGTCCATCCCGATATGATCGTCGAACCTGTGAGTATCGAGGAGGTTGTGCAACTTCAAGCACAAATATCAACGGCGGGCGGTCAGGATGTTCAAGACTCGCAGCCAGAAATGACGCCGAAAATAATTGATTGGAACCAAGATTGTGTTCCAACAGGAGTACAACTCGTCGAGCTACTACAATTTTTTATAGACAGGCAGGGTGAATATCCACTTGCTCGGATCGCCGTCATAGTATCAGCATGGGACAAGCTTCAGAGTCTCAACCTCATCCCTGAAGCTTGGTTGTCGAGCGCGCTTCCTCTGCTCGATCAGTTCTTAAAAGCCGCTCGTAACCGCGTTCCGTTCCGTGTCTATGGCATCAGTGCTTTAGGGGGCGATATAGAGAATCCGGATGAGTTGGAGCGAATGCAAAAGGAGGGAATGCCCTCAAATCGCATCATTGTGGTTGGTGAGGATTCTGCGCCTCATGATATTAGTGCGCCGATCAAATGGCTAATGGATATGGGTGATGAAGAGTAACGACGGACAATCTGCCATCAGGATCGAACAGAGCTTGCACGGATACGCGGAGGGCCACAGAATGTTGACGTCCTCACGCAAGTTTCCGTCTCAGGTAAATAGGACGATGCTGCTCATGACCGACATGTCGGGTCCGAGTATGATCTCTGGATTCGAAACTTACCTCACGGGATATGCCTTACCAGAGATTGGATCGTATGCGTTTGGCAGGACTTGGTATGCGTCTGAAATGGAAAGACCAGGCTGCGTTTGGACTCATACATTGTTAATAGAGAATTCGGATATTGGTTCTATCGCTGATATTAGATCGCTTCTGAGATTATTCAGGCGTCCACACACGGACTCGTCAACTTGGACTCATTACACTTCTTCTATCGATATTGACCTCTGTGAGAGTTCGGATTTGGGTGAGTCAAGCGAGTTTCTGAGTAATCGATTAATCGTACCAAAACTGTTGCTCGCGCTTTATGGAACGAGCGCCAATCAACCTATCTACATTCCATCCGACTACACATCGACTTTCGAAGACTTAGTTTTGCTAGTTTGGAGTCAACAGTGGTCGACACTTCGGACGTCTTTCTTTTTTTCAACCGGTTCAATAGCAAATCGCAAAAACAGCCAGCGACCGTTCGATCTTCAAGTGCTCTCTTGGAGGTCGATCAATCAATTGCGCCGGGACGTTCCATCTGCTGTGATTGTGGAATCTGATACCGATGAAGGTTTGCCAGAAGACTCTGGGTGGATTCATAAAGCAGCAACCGATCTTGGAGTGGGATTGCATAGCCATTTTAGACGTTTTCTCAACCACTATGGCATTGACACAGCAAGTACGCGCGCTGACTTCGCTCCGTTGGCTAGAGTTTTTGCGTTAACCCAACAGTCTTATGAGCCTGCCACACTAAGTAAAATGGTTAGGCTCGTTGCTCAAAGCTTCCAGAAGCCGCAGGAAGCAATACTTCTAAAATCTGCCTTACTCGGTCCTGCCCGGAACGGGCCTTTCCCTATAGCGCCGGATGTTTCGGAGGGGGACATCCTTCGTGAGCTTGCCACTACTCCCTTTCAAAACTCATTTGATCATAAACAAATGGCCGTTCGGAAACGAGCGAAGAATTTGCTTTCGACCTCGAGGTCAGAAGCTCGAAGACTAACAATCGACATTTTCGAAAGTGAGATTACTCCGTTCGGTGAGGAGTTCTTAAGCGGGATATCTGAGGCTGTCGATCTAGACGATGCTTACGAGTTCGCGAAATTAAAGCCTCAACTGCTCAATGCTTTCACGAAATATAATCCGCAACTGGCAGCTATGCCTCCTCTATGGAGTTCACCAGCAGATCAACAGCGAGAGTTTTTTGATATCGTCGTAGCAAACCAAAATGGCGCGCCCGAATTAATCTCAAATATGATCGCAGCTATGCTCGACGCACAGTCTGATGTGCTGGCGCAGGAAGTCGTCGATCGATACAAACAACTTGCCGTCGATGGGGTCCTCAAGTGGGTTGATAGTCATTTAAACGGCGCAGACAAGATAGGCCGTGAATGGTTTTGGGCACTGCGATCCGCGCCAGTCTCGCTCCTAGATTCGCTTCGTCAACATCCTGAATCGAGTGAACAAACGGCTGCGTTCATCTCGGGCCTGTTGGATCCTCATAGCGAACCAGTAATTAGGGCTGGATCTGAAGTGTGGGCCGCGCTCAAGAAAAGGCCGAACAGTACTCTTGACTATAAGACGTATATACGAGCTATGGCTTTCTTGCTGGCACTTGGTTTTAACAATCCACCGCTCGGAGCAGGCGATCTCGTGGCAACGTCTTTCGAAAGTGTTCACGATGCTGCTGCGGATCAGTCCCTTCCTCAAAGCAGCTGGCGACTCCTTAAAGACCAAGCTCCCGATTATTCGTCATGGTGGAGCTGGGATAAATGCAAAAGACTGAGATGTGCATTGATTGAAAGGTTTATACGGTTCCGGTGGCCAAAACAACAGTTTTTGGAATCGGCGCACGGAAAGACCTTTGAGAGAGTTTTGAACAACTCATATGATGTCGAGGGTGGGAAAGACTTCATACGAGAGGTGGCTAACGAATCACTAAATGGGAATATCCATGCTGATCCTAGCCAGATTAGGGAACTGAGTCATTTCCTCTGAGTCGGCAGCGGTGCGTCTAAGCATTGCCCAGGTAAAGGGCCGCAAATGATTGCTTCGCGTGGAGCCGTGTGTTACAAAACAACCTATGAGCGCGCAGCTTGAAAGTAGTGAAGCAGCTATCCTCAGTCGGGTCATTCAACCGGATGCTGGAGACTGGCCTGAGGCCGCCGCTGAAGCAATTCTTCGAATCGGCTTCAACGAAACCGACCAAGAGCGAATGACTATCTTGCTTGAAAGGGCGAAGGCGGGGGATATCACGAACGAAGAGTCAGAAGCTCTGGAGCATTATCGGCATATCGGCAAGCTGCTGGAATTAATGAAATCGCGGGCTCGGCGCTCGCTGCAAACCTCTCCTGCCTGAGATGGCGCGTCCAAGCCGCACGCTCGAACTCGAAGTTCGTCGCCGCGCAGCCGGGCGCTGTGAATACTGTCTCTTCCCGGAATCCGCCAGCGAACTACCTTTTCATATCGATCACATCATCGCTGAAAAGCACGGTGGCCAGAGCGAGTCTGAGAATCTGGCGTTGGCATGCTTTTCCTGCAACCTTCGCAAGGGACCGAACATCGCCGGTCTTGATCCAGAGACTGGCGAGTTAACACCGCTATTCAATCCGCGTGCTGGCGGATGGTCTGAACATTTTGTCTGGGATGGCGTCTGGTTACGGGGTAGAACCCCAATCGGTCGTACAACTGTGGCGGTGCTCGACATCAATCACGTGGACTCTTTGGCTGTTCGCGAGGCGTTGCGTGAAGAAGGATTTATTAGCCCAACCGATTGAATGAAACGTCGGTCTTTCTCAGAATGGTGATTCTCCGCGCTCCATTAGGACAAGGTTCGGCATGATCTTGTTTCCGAAGATGCGTTTCGCACGAGCTTCTACGTCGGGCCACTGAACCCGCTGCCATGATGAAGGAGGCGTCGTCGAGTCTTCCTCAAGCTTCAGGAGCATCTCTATTAGTCTTCGACGCTCACGCGCGGGCAGTGCTTTGATTTGTTCTACAAGTTCAGCGGTACTCATGGCTTGATCATAATCCCTTTGAACTTGAACGGACAACGTTTCAGGGTGTTTTGTGAGGCTTTGAGAAACTTGTCTTCACGAGTTTCGCGGATTTCTCGGCGCGACTATTCCTTGAATTCATCAAGCAGCTTCATGAAGTTTCGCTTCCGTTTGTATTCGATACGCAGCGCGGCGAGATAGTCCTCAAATTCATTTTCGCGTCTTAGGCGAGCCATTAACTCGCGAATCTTGCGGATGAGATTTACAGCTTCTTCGTAAGCGGAATTGTTTGCGTGTCTCAGGATGGTGACGATTATCTCCTGATAGACTGGAACTGCATCCCCGGGATGTTTCTCTTCCCGGGCGGCGGCAACGCGAAGCCAGAGCGCATCTGAGCAACCACCGATCGAGGCTTCTTGCCACGCTTCGTCGTAGCGCTTCTCCCAAAGAAAGATCTCTACCAGTCGAGAGTTGTCGGGGCGGGCAACCCAGTGCCAGTCGCGTGGTTTCTGATCCTGCTTTTCCTGCGCAATCACCGAACGTAAATGAGCAAGGGCCTTCTCCCTCCACTCAGGCCAATTAGAATTCGGCTGCACTTTGACTGCGTTTGCGTTTAGTTCCTGATAGTGGCCCAATGATGGCGACTCGACAAACTGCTCCCAGATTAGTTTCATCGCGTCTTCGTGACGACCGCGACGATGATATTCTTGCGCCAGAAACTCAACTAGTCGCGAATCGCGCTGGGGAAAGGATTTCAAACCTTCTTCAGCCCAGGCGAGTGCTTTGTCATTCTCTCCAGCCTCGCGATAGATTTCAGCGATCTTGAAATACGAGTAGGAATGTGAAAGGTCGCGACGCTTAACTTCGACCATTGCTTCGGGATCGCCAGTCTGCATAGCGAGCGCTTCCATTATTGAACTAACACGAAAGCGTTTGTTGGATACCTCATCGTCTTTGTCGCCTGGACCAAGCGGATGAATGTGGGACCATTGAGATTCGGCTAGCCTGCGGTATTCGGCCAGACCTTCAGCGCCGAAGACATCCGCATAGTTGCCGGCAGAGCCGTAAAAGATTTCCCAATCGCTCTTAATCTCCCAATCGAACAAGCGCTGCGCGAGAGTAACAGGATCCGGCTTCGCTTTAAGGCAGGCTCTGTGATGGAGGTCGTGCAGCTCTGGCAGAATGCCACCCATGTAACCGTCTGAATCATCCATGTGGCCAATAGCATTTTCGAGTTTGGCGAGCATGTACTCCGTTAACTGAATGACCGCCGCCGGGTGGCCGTCATCAAGCAGCGCGGCGATCGAATCGATCACTTGCTGAACACGACGGGCATAGTCAGGAGCGGCATAATAATCGACGAAGCCGTTGGTTCGCGTGGCGCTTGCGACAGCTTTACGATAGGCGGCAAGGTCAACGCCCGCGGAATTGAGGCGAGCTGCTTGAAGCAACAATCGCTCTCGCAAACCACGATTCTCTGCTGCCTCATCCGCAAGCATCTGGATCAGAGTTGATTTGTCCTGAAGTTTCAAGAAGTCTTGTATCTTGTCTTGAGTGGTTTCTCGTGTCTTTCGTCCGCCCGTCTTTCGAGTGGGCTTCATATCCGGATTGATCCAGGCCAAACCTGCCGCCACGAGATGTTTGCAAAACACGCCATCAAGTCCTACCGGACAGTTGCACGAATACTCAACCTCACTATCATCCCACTGAAGTCTGACACGATAGTCTTTCTGACCGCTGACGACTGCGGTCAAGACTCCACCCTGCTCGGCGAGGCTCTGCACGTGACCTTCATTGAAATAGGCTTCACCGCGAGCAAACGAACGATCGTTGCAAAGTCGTTTGAGCTGGAGGAGGTCCATGGCAATTGCGATCTTGAAAAAAAACCGAGTTTCAGGTGCGCAGCACCTACTTGGTTATCATTCAAACTGAATCCACAGGTTATAGTACAGCGGAGAGCGGCTAAAACGGTCTATTCCAAAGCTAAGGGGCGAGGGCGTTAAGATTCTCTTTGTCGCGCTGATGATGAAGCAAAAGTCTGAACCGCTCAGAGGGCTGGATTCGTGAGGTAGACAATGTGCTAAACTGAGCGAGTAATCTGGGATCATGCAAAGTCTAGTCGTCGAAGTAAAGAATCCTGATACGGTCCATGCCATCGCCGAGACGGCGAAGCGCCAGGGAACTACTCCTGAGGCCGCCGCTCTGGAACTGCTGGAGACGGCGGTTCTCGCACAGAAGCCGTTTGAGGAAATCGTCGAGCCGATCGCACGAAGCTTCGATGAAAGTGGCATGTCAGAGGAGGAACTCGACGACCTTGTAACCAAAACCCAGAACGCAGTCCGCGAGGAGAGACGCCGGCACAAATAGGCGATGCCCGAACTTACTCCCCGTGTCGTTTTTGACTGTAATCTCTTCGTTCAAGGAATCGCCAACCGTAACAGCCCAGCCCGCAAGGCGCTGCGGCTGTTTTTCAATGGCGACATATCGCTCTTTGTCAGCGAGCCAATCATTCGGGAAGTACGTGGCGTATTGAATCGCGCGGAAGTTCGCAAGCTGCTGCCGGGCATCAATGACCGCATCGTCAACGCTTTGCTATCCAAGCTTGAAGCAAAGGCGATTCTGATTGTTAATGTCCCCGAAGAGTTTCATTACGACCGCGATCCCGATGACGAGATGTATATCAATCTTGCGATCGTAGCGAATGCGACTTATCTGGTAAGCCGCGATAAGGATCTCCTCGACCTAATGACCACATCCACGGACGTAGCGAGACAGTTCCGTTTGCGCTATCCGTTTCTTCGGATAATAAAGGCTGCGGACTTTATTACAACGATTGAATCCGCAAAGGTCACCGAGTAGGCTTGGGCTCCGTCTGTCCGAACACTTGCGGTTTTCCGCGACTCAAAATGGCTCATTGCTTGCAAAATACGTCTGAAATAGCCGGGCAGACTCTTTCGCGGCGTCTTCGCTCAACATGACGGACTTGGCCTTGCTCTTCGGATCGCTAATCAGACCTTTCTCGTGTAACCGGTTCAGAACATCCCAGTCCTGGCCTTTCCACGCCCTCGTAATACCGCCCACCGTAAACGAAGTGAGGTAAAGAAGGGCGAGCACCATTTCGTCAACTTTTTCTTCGTCGTAATTCATTCTGAAGCTCCTAATGCTCCAATCATAAACCGCTTTTCGTGGACAAAAACTTAATCGCTCTCAACTATCCTGGTCAGTTTACCGCCTCAGTCGCATCGAGAACCAGGTCGGATATTTCGACTTCCTCAGCAGCGACAAGTTGTTCGACTGCTCCTTGATTGAATGCATCAAGCTACGCCGCTGCCCGGCGCGTGGTTTCAATGTTCGCGTTAACGTAGCGATAAGTTGTGTTCGCTTGCGTATGACCCAGGACGCGGCCAACTTCCGGCAATGGAAGGTGGGCCGCGACTAAACGGGTCGCTGCCGTGTGACGAAGATCGTGAAAGCGAATATCTGGTAAGTTCGCCTTGGTGCGAACGGAAGTGAAGCTGTTCTTCACGTTGTTCGTGAAGCCAAAGACGAGTTCGTCCTTGACCTTCGGCGACTCTTCCCAAATCTTTTCCAATTCGATAGCGAGTCGCGTGGTCAATGAGACCTGGCGTTCCTTCATCGTCTTCGTGTTGAAAGCGCGAATGGTCATCACACGCTCTTCGAAATCAACGTCGCTCCATTTGAGGCCGAAGATCTCTCCGCGCCGCATGCCGGTGTCGAGCGCACAGATCAGGATCGGTCGAAGATGTTTCTGATAGCGATTCTCACAAGCGGTGAGCAAACGCAGTTCTTCGTCGCGGGTGAGAATTCGTTCACGCTTCCGCTCGTCGGCGATGCTGATCAGCGGGTCGCCGCCGCGCATAGGATTTCGCAAGAGCCAGCCTTCGCGCTCGGCAATGTTCAATAGTCTTCGTAGCTTTTCCAGTTCACGGTTCACGGCGGCGATGCTTCGCTGTTTCTTTGCCTTGGTGGGCTTCGCAAGCCTTTCGGCCCGGAAATCGCGAATATCGGCGTGAGTTATCCCGCGAAGCTGGCGCTGGCCGAAATGCTCTTTCAGGGTATTTACGGCGGCGATTGCCGGCGAGAGGCTGCGGACACCGGCAACCTTACGCCCGTCCACGTATTCGGCTGGCTTGAGGTATTGCTTCTCAAAGTAGGTCGCGAGATCGAGAAACGTCATATGCTCTTTCGCGAGCGATCGTCCACCAGTTGCATCGACTTCCGCGAGAAGTTCGTGGACCTTGTCGCCAGCGTCCACCTTGTTCTCAGCTCGTCGCTGACGATCGTGTCGTTTGCCGGTGACAAGATCGGTGTACGTGACGCGCGCCCACCACGTCGGCTTCGCACCCTTGCCTCGACCTTTTCTTCGGACAACTGATCCAACTCGTGCTCTCATTTCGACACCTCCTGGTTGCACATCAAACTTGAAGTGTGGCGTTCGATTTCGACAAACTAAAGTTTGTCGGACTTGCACACACTTTCGCACACATTTTGGATGTGATTCTGAGAGCATAGCAGCGTTGTCAAGTTAGAGCTGATTTCATTATTAGCCAATAAACATCGGCCGTTGAAGCACTTTTTGATAACTGGAGACATCGTGAGAAAATGGTCAAGGGACGATTCACACGCGAGGGGTCAGAAGTTCGAATCTTCTAGCGGGCACCAATATTTTCAATAAGTTACGGGCGACCCTGCAATTATTGG
>CAAGKR010297337.1_pt1 | contig 13442 bp, 12 predicted proteins | sample 2556971 | NCBI WGS metagenome assembly CAAGKR01 (sample SAMEA5207829, study PRJEB30636) | soil metagenome | biome: forest; feature: boreal; material: soil | place: USA | collected 2011-09 | depth 1 m | reverse complement strand
CCGCCCCGGCTGGCACATCGAGTGCTCGGCGATGGCCGAGGACGCGCTCGGCGTGGGTTTTGACATCCATGGCGGCGGCTCGGACCTACTGTTCCCCCATCATGAGAACGAGGCCGCCCAGACGCGCTGCGCGCGCGGCCGCGAGCTGGCCGCCATCTGGATGCACAACGGCATGATCCAGCTCACCGGCGAGAAGATGGCCAAGTCGGCGGGCAACATCGCACTCTTGCACGAGGTGGTCGAGCAGTACGGCTCCGATGCCGTCGTGATGTACCTGATCGGCGGCCACTACCGCCAGCCGCTTGCCTTCTCACCGGCGGAGCTCGAAGACGCGGACCGTCGTATCCAGCGTATCCGCGACGCCTTGCGCCGTATGGAGCCTGGTGGGCCGAGTCCATCCGACATGACTTTCCACACCCATGCTTTCTTCGATGCGCTTGCCGATGACTTCAACACCCCGAAGGCGCTGGCCTGCCTGTTCGAGTGGATTCGCGAGGCCAATCGTCGCGGAGAGGCCGTGGGCGACAGCGACCTGCGCGAGATGCTGGCCGCGATCGGCCTCGAGAGCCTCGAGCCACTGGGCGCTGCAGGGGACGTCGAGGCGATCGACCCCGAAGCGCTTGCCCTGCTCGCGTTGCGCGAGACGGCCCGGCGCGAGCGCGACTTCCAGGAGGCCGATCGTCTGCGCGATGAGATTCGCTCACGTGGCTGGGACATCCGCGACTCCTCGGCCGGCCCCGAGCTGTTGCCGCTTTCCGGCTCGTGACCATCTGTGGCCCCGCCCGGGGGGCCGTGCGATGATCATCTACGGTCGCAACCCCGTGCGCGAGGCACTACGCGGGCGTCGTGTCCACAGCATCGCCGAGGTGTGGGCCACGGCAAGCGCGGCGCGCGAACCATGGCTGGAGGGTCTGGAGGTGAAGGTCCGCGCGGCCGAGGAGATCGAGCGGCGCTGCGGCTCATCTGCCCATCAGGGGGTCTGCGCCGATGCCGGCGGATACCCGTATGTTGGGTGTGAGGAGCTGCTGGCGGTTGCCGATCCGCTGATTGTGGCGCTCGACCAGGTGCAGGACCCTCAGAACCTGGGCTCCATCTGTCGCAGCGCCGAGTGTGCCGGTGCCACCGGGGTGGTCGTCCCCGAGCGCCGCTCGGCCGAGGTGACGCCCGCCGTCTGCAAGGCATCGGCTGGGGCCGTCGAGCATCTGCGGCTCGCCAGGGTGCGCAACTTGGCGGACTTCCTAGTCGAGGCCCGCGGGGCCGGATGCTGGTGCTACGGGGCGAGCGCACCCGCGGACTCGGGAGCGGGTGGAGGCAAGTCCCGGGTCGGTCCGGGCGAGTCTCAGGCGGGCGCGGGCGAGTCTCAGGCCGGTCCGGGCGAGTCTCAGGCCGGCGCGTCCGCTCGAAGCGTGGCCGTGCGGGGCCGCTCGTGGCTCGGCGACGGCCCAGCCACGGTGCCATACACCGCCCCCGACTACGCCGGTGGGGTCGTGCTCGTGCTTGGCTCCGAGGGCGCCGGTCTGCGTCCGCGCGTGGCCGGCTCGTGCGACCAACTCGTCTCGCTGCCGCTACATGGGCGCATGGAGTCGCTCGGCGTGGCCGCTGCCGCCGCCGCGCTTCTGTACGGAATCTTGCACGGTCGCGAGCGCGCCCTTGACAAGGCTCCATAACTGTGCGAAGCTCCCGCGTATAACGCTCAACCTAAGGTTGACTTCATAGCTTTGGCGCCAGGGGAGGAGTGCGCCACTGAGCATGTTTTGGCTGCTATCGGCCAAGAAAGGATCTGCTCGTGGCACGTACCTTCCATAACACTCAATCTGAAGTTAAGGTTGATGACGGCTTCTTGATCGCCCTTGCGAAGCAGGGGGATCGCCACGCCTACGACCGTCTCGTGCGCCGCTACCACGGCTTCGTGCGACTCAAGGCCTCCTCTTACTTTCTCGCGGGGGGCGACTCCGAAGACCTCATCCAAGAGGGCCTCGTCGGTCTATACAAGGCGATTCGCGACTACCGCACCGATCGAGAGTCCTCCTTTCGCAACTTCGCCGAGCTCTGCATCACGCGCCAGATCATCACGGCCGTGAAGACCGCAACGCGGAACAAGCACACTCCCCTCAACCAGTACGTGTCTTTTTCCTCGACTCCAGCGGCTGCCGGCGAGGACGTGCCGACGCTCGACCAGACGATCGCCGGTCCCAGCGTCAACGACCCGGTCAACCGCGTGATCTCCTCCGAGGAGCTCCGCTCGCTGGTCGGCTGCCTCTCGACCGCGCTCTCCGAGCTCGAGAGCCGCGTGCTCTCGCTGTACCTCGACGGATGCTCCTACGAGCAGGTCGGCGAGCACCTGGGGTGCGACACGAAGACTGTCGACAACGCGCTTCAGCGGGTCAAGCGCAAGGTCGGCGCCCACCTGCGCACGCGCCTGGTCCCCTCCTGATCCGGCCCGCGCCGCCAGCCGGCTCGGATCGACACCGGGTTGACCTGGACATCTTCGCGACGACGATGAGCGCCGCCCACCGCACGATCCGCGGGCCCGACCCCAAGCGCGCCTCGCCGTCTCAGCTGGGTTTGTACGGACCGGGCTTGCTCCGCGGCTTGCCGCCCGGTAGCGCGAGGCGCAGGATCGTGCGGTGCACGCTTCCGAGCTGCTTGCCCAGCGGGCCCGTGTTGTAGGGCAGCCCATATCGCTGACAGATGTCCCGCACGCGCGGGGCGATCTCCGCATAGCGGCTCGACGGCATGTCCGGGTACAGGTGATGCTCCACCTGAAAGCTCAGGTTGCCCGCCATCAGGTGAAACAGCGGGCTGCCGTCAATGTTGGCCGAGCCCAGCAACTGCCTCACATACCAGCCGCCGCGGGTCTCGTCTTCGACCTCGCTCGCGCTGAACGTATAGGTCTGATCGGGAAAGTGCCCGCAAAAAATGATCGAGTAGGCCCATATATTGCGAACGATGTTCGCGGTAAAGTTGGCCGCGAGAGTCGCCTTGAACGAGCGCCGTGAATCTCGTTCGGCTCCGCGACCGCGACCGCCAAGCGCAGCTGAGAGCAGCGGGAAGGCGATGTAGTCCTTCACGATCTGCCTCCGTGCCTTCACCCCGATCGCCTTGAGCTCCGAGCCCAGCTTGGCCTTCGACTTCTCGCCGGCGCGGATCGCGTCGAAGTTGAGGTCGTGCAGGGCCACCCCCCACTCAAAAAATCCCATCAGCAGCAGGTTGTACAACGGCTGCATCAGGTACACCGGATGCCATTTCTGATGGGGATCGATCCGCATGATCTCATAGCCCAGATCGCGATCCTTGCCGCGGATGTTGGTGAACGTGTGGTGCTCGTAGTTGTGGGAGTGCCGCCACGCATCGGCCGGCGATGCCGTATCCCAATCCCAGCTCTGGGAGTTAATGTCCGGGTCGTTCATCCAGTCCCACTGACCGTGCATCACGTTGTGCCCGATCTCCATGTTCTCGAGGATCTTCGCCACAGACAGCGCCGCCGTCCCGGCCAGCCACAGTGGCTTATAGCGCGAGCCGACCAGCATCGCGCGCGCTGCCAGCACGAGTTGACGGTGCAGCTTGATGGTGCTTCTTATGTAGCGCGAGTCGCGGTCTCCCAGCTCGGCCCTCACCTCGTCGTGGATCGCGTCGAACTCGCGCCCGAGCTGCTCGATCTGCTCGGGGGTGAGCCGAGCCAAAGGGCTCTCGATCTCACTTGGATCAGAGGGCGCCTTCTCTGTGGCGGCGGGCGACGGCGAGGGGATTGCCCCGGCCGGGTCCCTAAGCGCCGCCGTGGCGGGCGCGGAGTGCCCGGAGGGCGCTTTGGGCGGTATGACGGGCTTCTCGGCCTCGATTGCGGACATTGGAGTGGCTCCTTGGGTCATCTGTGGTTAGAGGTCGATCTCGACGCGCCCCTCGGGCGCGTTGATGCAAGTGCGCAGCATTTCCCCGGCCTGGCCGTGAACCGCGCCCGTGCGCAGGTCACGGACCTGGCCGGAGCGCAGCCTTCCGACGCAGGTGTGGCAGATCCCCATACGACAGCCATAGGGGAGCGTCGCCCCCGCCTTCTCTCCCGCCACGAGTATCGGCTGCTCGCCATCGCTGCTCGCCTCGATCTCGCTGGCGCAAAAATGGATCGTGCCGCCGCTCCCGCGCTCGCCGTCGCCCACTCTGGTGTCCGGCTGAAAGTGCTCCATGTGTAGATGGCGCTGCACGCCCGCGCTCTCATAGCGCTCGCTCACAGCCTCGAGCAGCCCGGCCGGTCCGCACAGGAACGTCTCGCGCTCCGACCAGTCGGGGCACAGCTCGTCGAGCTGGTCGGGGGTGACGCGGCCCTGCTCGCCGCTGAGGCGCAAGTGCAGGCGATAACCGGCAAAGCGGTGCTCCAAATCGTGCAGCTCGCGGGCGAAGATAACCCCCTCGGCGGTTCGCGCGCTGTGCAAGTGAACCACGTCCTCGATCGCTTCTCGGGCGGCAAGATTGCGCAGCATGCTCATGATCGGGGTGATGCCGCTCCCCGCGCTGATGAACAGAAGTCGCTTTGGCAGTGGCTCGGGCAACACGAATGTGCCTTCCACACCGCCCAGGCGCACGATCGTCCCGGGGCGCACGCCCGCGAACAGGAAGGGGGAGACCTTGCCGCCCTCGACGAGCTTTGGCGTGATCGCGATGCGCCCGTCCGCTCGCTCCGGGTCGGATGTCAGAGAGTAGGCCCGCCAGTGGTGCACCCCGTCGACCTCGATTCCCAGACGCAGATACTGGCCCGGTCGATGGCCCTCCCACTCCCAGCCCGGCTTGATCAGCACGGTGACGGCGCCGGGCGTCTCGCGCTCGATGCGCTCTATCCGACCGCGCATCTCACGCGTCGACCAAAGCGGGTTGATCAGCTCCAGATAGTCATCCGGAAGCAGCGGCGAGGTGAAGGACCTGATCAGCCCCATAACCCTACGACGGCCGTCGGAGACCCGAGGAGCGGCGCCGCGCTCAGCCATTGCCGAAAAATTTGAGATGAAACAAACTCATTTGTCCTCGATCAACGATACCTCAAATGAGGAGACATACAGAATGGTATCCTCAAATGAAGTGGCGGCATCGCGAACCTATAGGCGCCAGATACCCGTGGACCATGCGTCCAAATCCGGGGGGTCCCCGTCTGCGGGCCGGGACGCCGCCTCGGCAGAGCGGAGCCGCCTTCCCGAGAAGGGCCACGCGGCGAGCTCGTCTCGCGCAGGCGGTCCCACCACCGCCGAGGGCTTGACGATCGAGCAGCTGGCCGCCGAGGTGGGCATGTCGGTGCGCAACATTCGCAACCACCAGTCGCGCGGTCTTCTGCTCGCTCCCGAGGTACGGGCACGCATCGGCTACTACAACGCCGACCACGTCGCCCGCCTGCGCCTGATCCTCGACCTGCAAGCCGATGGCTTCAACCTCGCCGCGATCGAGCGTCTCATGAGCTCCTCCGGCGGAGTCGCCGGGCGATTGCTCGGGTTGCGCAACGCCATGACCACGCCTTATGCGACCGAGTCTCCCGAGGTGGTCACCGGCGAGGAGCTCGCGCGGCGCTTTGGCGAGGTCGATCCCAAGAGTCAGGAGCGCATCCGCAAGCTGGGGCTGCTTGTCCCGTTGGGCGACGACCGCTTCGAAGTGCCGAGCCCCGCGCTCATGCGAGCCGCCGAGGAGGTCACCGCGCTCGGCATCTCGCTGTACGCGGCTCTCGCTCTCGTCGAGCGTGTCTCGCGCGACTGCGAGTCGATCTCCAAGGCCTTCGTGCGCCTGTTCCTCAAGGAGCTCTGGGGGCCATTCGAACACGCCGGACAGCCCGAGGAGCACTGGGACAAGATGATCGAGGCGACCGACGCGTTGCGCCCGATCGCATCGGAGGCATTGCTCGCGCTGTTCAAGCAACGCATGACCACCGAGGTCGAGCGTGCGTTCGGACGGGTGCTCGAGCAGCAAGCCAAGCGCACGGGCTGAGCACCCACTGCGCATCGATCGCCGTCGCTTCGTGTTAGCGGTGGCGGATCAACAATTGACAGACACTCATTAGGGGGCGTCGATGCGTTCACGCATACTCATTCCGGCCACCATGGTCGTCATATCGCTGTTTGCGTTCGTTCCGTCGGGCGCCTCTGCTCGTAAGCACCGCAGCTTCAACGGACGCTGCGGTGTCAGCATGAACGTAGCTCCCCATCAGATCTTCGCTGGGGACCAGGTCATCGTCTTTGGGCGCCTGCGCTGCGCCAATCCCGCCAACGCCGCCGGTCAGGAAGTGAAGCTGTTTCACCACCTGCTCGGCACGCCTGGCTTCACGTTTGCGCAGAACACGACCACTGACGCCCGCGGCTTCTATGAGATCGTGGGCGCCGACGCCCCGCTTGACACCAACCGCTCCTTCTATGTGCGCTCCCACACCGCCCGTAGCGCCACCATGCACGTGTGGGTGGCCGCGCAGGTCACGCTCGTCGGTCCCACGCAAGGCCAGCTGCTTACCGGCTTTCCCAACCGTGTCACTTTCACGGGCGCCGTCTCGCCCGCGGAGGTTGGCGCGCGCGCGATCCTCCAGCGCCAGAACGCCACCACCGGTAACGACTGGCATCGCATCGACTCGGGCGTGGTCGACGCTTCGGGCAACTTCACGATCGTTCACACATTCATCGTCCCCGGCGACGCCAACATCAGGGTGCTCATACGCTCTCAGCGACGCAACATCCCGAGCGTCTCGAGTGTGCTGGCCTACTCGATCTCCCAGGCGCAGAACCCGGCATTGACGATCCAGGCCTCGGCCGACCCGATCGCTTTCGGCGAACCCGTCACGATCAGCGGCACACTCGCGGGCGGGGCCAGCCAGCCGGTCACGCTGCTGGCTCGCACCAGGAGCCAGCACGGCTTCGCTCGTGTCGCGCAAGTGACGACAGATGCTACGGGCGCCTACAGCTTCCCGCCGCAATCGCCGGTCAACAGCATCTTCTACCGGGTCCAAGCCGGGGAATGCCGGAGCACGCCCCCACACGTGAGGTGCAAAGCACAGCGACTGTCCTCGGCGGTGCTCTACGAGGGCGTCCGCGACGTGCTCACCGCGCAGGTCTCCGCCACGACCGTTCCCGCAGGCGGGTCCGTCACGTTCTCCGGCACGGTCTCCCCCGACCACACCGGTCACGCGATCTACCTCGAACGCCAGGATGCTCACGGACCCGGATTCCATGTGATCGAGGTGTCATTCGTCGGAGCCGCGTCCACCTACTCGATCGTCCACCAGCTATATGTGCCGGGCACCAAGGTCCTGCGCGTCTCGATCCCGGGCGGCCCCGAGAACCAGGGGGCGGCGAGCCCTCCGTTCACGATCCAGGTCACACCCGCATCGCCATCCGCGCTCATGCCCGAATCGCCGCAAAACTCGACGCTCCCGCCCGAAGGTCAGTCCTAAGTCGTAGGGGAGCGCTGGACTCCCATCCGCGCTGTGGCCGGCCGCGAACCCGGTCGGCCAGCAGTGCGCGGGAGGCTGACGTAGTCGCGGGAAGCTGGTTCAGGGTCGCGGGAGGCTGGCCCGGTCGCGGAAGCTACCTCAGTGGTTGAGCGGGCGCGCGCGACTTAAGGACCGGTTGCTCAGCACACCGACCCCCGGCTGTGACAGCCGGCATGGCGGCCCCAAGGCACGCTCATCGTCGCTCTCAACGCTCGTGTGACCGGTGCGATCGAAGTCGACGATCGGCGCGTTACAGACCGGGCAGCAGTCGCCAGCCGCCCATACGAGCAGGGCGTCGGTCCAGTGACGGCACTCCGGGCAGCGCACTCGCCGATGCATCAGCGACCAATTTTCATTACAAGGTGGAGCATTCCCGAATGATCGCTTCTACAAACCGTCCACACCTCCGGACGGTCACCCGCGGTGTGTGGAGGCGCCCTACTCGGTGGGGGGGCTGTACCCAAGATGCGCCGACATCCGTGCGGCGCTTGCGACGACGAGTGGCACCAGCCGCTCGAGCACCTCGGTGCTCGAGAACACCGCCTTGGCGGCGGCCACCTCGACTGCGGCGATCGCCTCCCCCGATCTCGAGCGCACAGGGGCCGCCCCACACCGCTGGCCCTCCACGCGCACCTGATCGGCGATCGCATAGCCCCTCTCGCGAATCCGATCGAGCTCTGTGAGCAGCTTTGCGCGCGCGAGCGACGCCTCGGAGGCGATCAGATCTCGCGTGTTCGCATCGATCGCCTCGGCTCGTCTCTGGTCGGAGGCGTGCGCGAGCAGAAGCCTGCCCATCGCCGTCTCGCTCGCAGGCAGGCGCGATCCGGGTCCGAGCCTCGCAACCACTTCGCTCTGTCCGTGCAGCGAGCTGCGGGCGCGATCGACGTACACGAGATCGTTGCCGTCAAGGACGGCGATGCTGGCTGTGCACGTGCTGCGAGAGCGCAGCTCCCGCAGATAGTGGCCCGGCAGGTTGCGTATGGCCGTGGAGCTCACGGCGGAGCGGCCGGGGTCGCCGGCGCGCATCCCCAGCCTGTACTTGCGTCGCGGGCCCTGCTCTAGGTAGTCGAGCGCCACGAGTGTCGAGGCGTACCGATGCGCGGTCGGACGGCTCATTTCGAGTTCCGCCGCGATCTCCGCGATTCCCATCCACGGTCGATCGGGCGTAAATGCCCTCAGGATCGCAAGACCGCGCTCGAGCGACTGCGAGTAGCGACCCTCGTTGGATGTAGGCTGGTGCAAGATGCCTCCGCGGATCGGGGACATGGTTGTCATCGTCGTGGGCCTCCCTTCCCTGCGCGCCCATCGTCTCCGCACTGCCGGGCTGGCGATAGCCACTCATCGTGACCATGCGAACCGATTCGAACTAGTCAGCTCTGAATTTTTCAGGACTGAATCGGCGCGAAGAGGAGTTCGCCGGAATGGCTATCGACATGGCTTAACGTCGAAGTGGCTTGTCGAAGTGGCTTGTCGAAGTGGCTTGTCGAAGTGGCTTATGTATGTCTCACGCTCGCGTGATGGGCCCAGTGGGACACGGGATGGGGGGATCGGGGACACGGGATCGGGGATGGGGGGATGGGGGGATCGGGGATCGGGATCGGGGATCGGGATCGGGGACATGGGACATGGGACATGGGATGGGGGATCGGGTGTCTGGGTGTACAAGCGCGAAACAGGCTGCCCCACGCGCGCGTGAGGGGGGGCTAGCGAGACTCTGCAGGTAGGCCTTCGAGGCGCTCGCGAACCCCCTGGAGCCATTCGATGCGCGCGTTCCAGAAGCCGAGCTCGGCGTCGCGGGAGACGGTCTGCACCAATCTGTCCCACTGCGAGCCGTCCACTGCTTCGGCTTCCGAGGTGCGCTTGAGGTCCTGTACGCGGCCAAGGCACACGAGCTCCTGCCCGTGGATCAGCTCGATCATGCGCGGCGCATCGCGCGGGCGGCACAGGGCGATCCTGAAGTGCAGATCGTCGCGCAGCGGTGGCTCGGCGGCCGTCGAGAGCAGCCACTCTTCAAACGATGCCACTCCCTTGGCGGTCGCCTCGTAGATCGCGCGGCGCCCATGCGCCCCGTTGCGCAACTCCTCTCCGTTCTCATCGACCCGCCTGACAAGACCCTCGGCCTCGAGCTTCTCAAGCGCCCAGTAGGGATAGGAGTTGGCCAGGTCGGCGAACCGCAGCTGACGGCGCACCCCCGAGGCGATCCTATAGGCGTAACTGGGCTGCTCGATCACGAGCCCCAGCACAGCGTGCTTGGCGGACACCGGTCTCGGCCCTACCTTCCAACCAGTGGACTTTCTTTCAAGGGCGTGACAATAGGCGATGTCGAGTCCAACTTGGCCGCGTGGCAAGCCGCTCGACGCGATGGATGGATTGATGTTCGTTCCCGTGCAATCGAGCGCGCTCCGCGCCATCACCATATTGCTAGGCCAGTGCTAAAGAAACCACTATTCGGCCAACGTGCTAGCCCACGCTCGAGTGCTCTCGGGAGTCGGAAACAATCGCGTTCTGATCTGGCCCAAAAGTCGTGTTGCGGGTTTCCCCGGACACGAGACGCCACCGTGCCGCGTAGTGTTTGCCTGAGCCACGCTCTCCTCTGGATCGTGGTCGAGACTGATCGGTCTAGGGTTAGATGAATGCCTACCGATCGGCTGAGCGCGGTGCTGAGGGAGATAGTGGAGGCCGACGTAGACGGCTCGTCCTCGCTCGTTGATCGGGTATGCATGGCTGCGGTGAGCCTGCTCTCGCTGAAGGGTGCGGGGCTTTCGCTGATGGTGGACGGAGAGCTGCGTGGGACTGCTGGGGTGTCTGAGCCGGGCATCGCTGTGGTTCAGGAATTGCAGCTCACGCTGGGTGAGGGACCGTGCGTGGATGCGTGGACGAGCAGGGCCCCGGTGTTGGAGGCGAACCTTGCCGATCCTGCGATCGTGCGCTGGCCGGCGTTCGCCCACGCAGGCGTCGATGCCGGTGTGCTGGCGGTGTTCGCCTTTCCGTTGCACCTCGGCGCCATCCGGATCGGGGTGTTGGTGCTCTATCGCGGTCACTCGGGCATGTTGAACGCGGATGAGATGGCATACGGGCTGGTGCTGGCCGACATGGCCACCCACGTGCTCCTTGCCCTACAGGCGGGTGCTCCGGCCGGCGTACTACACGAGGTCTTGGCGAGTGAGCCCTCGCATTGGGCAGAGGTTCACCAGGCGACGGGGATGGTCTCTGTTCAGCTTGGTGTCTCCCTGGACGAGGCGTTTGTCCGTCTGCGAGCTCACGCGTTCTCCGAGGGACTTCCGCTGCGGACAGTCGCCCGGGAGATCGTCACGCAACGCCACCGCCTCGAGGAGGAGGCGTGACGCAGGATCGCGACCCTCACGGCTCCATAGTGGCAAGATTCGCGTCAGCTAGCAGCCGAAGAGAGATCGGGGTCTGATCATGACACGCGAGCAGCGAATAGTGGAGACGTTCGTCGAATTGGCCGACACGATGGTCGAGGACTTCGACGTGATCGAGTTCCTGCATCGTCTGGCGGAGCGCTGCGTCGAGTTGCTCGATTGCGCTGAGGCTGGACTGCTGCTCGCCGACGCCGCCGGCGTGCTGCGGGTGATGGCCTCTTCAAGCGAGCGCTCTGACGCATTGGACCTGTTGCAGTCCCAGAACGAGGAGGGACCGTGCTTCGAGTGCTATCAGTGCGGAGCGCCGGTGTCCAGCGAAGACCTCACCGGCGATGCCGGGCGCTGGCCCACGTTCGCGCCGATGGCCCTACAGAAGGGGTTTCGCTCAGTGCAAGCGATCCCGATGCGGGCGCGTGGCGAGACGATCGGGGCGTTGAACTTGTTTCGCGCGACGACAGGGCGTTTGGTCGAGCAGGACTTACCGCTAGGGCAGGGGATGGCTGATATCGCCGCAATCGCGCTGCTACAGGAGCGCACAGTGCGCGAGGCGCACGGCGTGGTAGGGCAGCTTCAGGGCGCGCTCAGCAGTCGAGTGATGATCGAGCAGGCCAAGGGTGTGCTCGCCGAGCGCGCCCACATCGGCGTGGACGCGGCCTTTGCCCGCCTACGCTCTCATGCTCGCGAGCACAACCTTGGCCTCAGCAACGTTGCTCGCGACCTCATCGACGGACGCCTCGACGCCGCATCGCTCAGTAGCTCCAAGCACGGCGCCGCAACAACCAAACGCTGACACTCCGACTTTTTCCAAAACGAAGCGTCTCAGACGGCGGCGGGGAGCTACTGGCGTTCGGACTGACTGTGGAGCTCAAGCCAGCGTTTGTGCGCGGAGGCGAGGCGCCCCCGACCATCGCCGCTGTCGGGCTGGGCTCGAGCTCGATCTGCACGGCCATGCCCAGGATGAGGTTCATTCTGTTCAATTGTCAGAACTTATCGGTGTGCTAATATGACCGCCGTCTGCGGTCTGAGCCGCTGACGCGTCGCTCCAGACCCTGGTGGCGTTGCTAGCCATGGGATCCCATTTCTGGAGCGCAATGCTTGTCGAGCACGAGATCCAACCAGCCAGGCGGCGTATAGCGACTGCGATCAAGTCGGATGCCCGCAACGGCTTTCGAGCCCCGCCCAAGCCATTCACCGCCTTCGCGCATATCGAAGGCAACAGAGCGATCGTAATGCTCCATGGCGAGCTGGATGTGGCGAGCACCTCAATCTTGACAGTCGCGATCTTGATCGACTGTTTCCCGGGAATTGCATTAGCCGTCGAGGAGGTCGTGCTCGACTTCGCCGAACTCGACTTCATCGACGGTTGCGGGCTGCATGCGATCGCGACTGTCACCCAACAAGTGACTGACTATGGAGGCTCGGTGAGCATCCGCTCGCCGCGCCCGCAAATCCAGAGGCTGCTCGAGCTCGTCGACTTCAAGCAGATTGTGACCATCGAACTATGAGCATCCAAGCAAAGCAGCGGAAGGCATCGACCTTTGCGACAGCGGACGACAACGCTCTCTTTGTCGCGGTCGCCTCACTCAATTTCGAGGCCGTCGTTGAGACCTACGACCGGCACGCCAGCGCTCTCGGCAGTCTCGCGCTGCTTATCGCCGGGGATGTAGAGTTCGCCAAGGACGCCGTCGTCGGGGCCTTTATCGCTCTCTGGCGAGCCCCCACCACTATCGACCTGGAGGAACAGACCCTCCGCGCCGCGCTGGCTGGCAACGTATACGCCCACTGTACGCATGAGCGCAAGTCGCGCGGAGGACCGGCTCGGCAGGCGAAAATCGGCTGGAGCTCGCAGCCAGCAACTCGTGCGAACCTCCTTTTCCCATCCCGCCCTCAGCGGGATCTACTGGGCCTGATCCTACTCGGCGAGCATAGTCACCGACAGGCAGCACGTCGGGTTGGCCTTAGCGAGGACATCGCGGCGAAGATGATCACGGCTGCGATTGCTCATCGTCAACTCCAGCGACTGCTCGACATCGTGGACTTCGAGCGGATCGTTGCCATCTAGCGGAAAACGGGTCTAGCTCTAGCCATTATCGGTGCGATGCCACCGGGTTTTGACGCAGAGTGCGCGAGGGACGCGATGTTGACCTGCTGCGGAAGGGGTGCGCTACTTCGATAATACTGTTCCAATTTGCTGAATCGCTGTGCAATGACTACACCGACTGGTCATGCAATGCAAGCTCGACCGCGGCTCGCAATTGACCGAGCGTAAAGGGCACGATAAGAGAGTCGGCGAACACCAGACCGAGCTCGCACAGCTCCCACGGAGGACTTGAGACGCTCGCGCAGATCATCGGCAACGAAGGGTTGGCGATGTGAACCGCCTGGGTGGTCACATCCCATGAGGGCCGGCAACCTCCTTGAGTAGTTGGATCTATCGGATTATTTTGACTATATATATGTTGAGCTACTCAGGTTCCGCTAAGGCTAAGCGTCTGTTGGAAGTGTTGCGCCAGCCATATGACATGGGTGTGGCTCTTCTGGAGTGACATCATGAGCTGGTGGCGTGGGGGATGGTGTTGTTGGTGTAGCGGCATAGATGGACGCGCTGTTGT
>CAAGKR010042060.1_pt1 | contig 13448 bp, 11 predicted proteins | sample 2556971 | NCBI WGS metagenome assembly CAAGKR01 (sample SAMEA5207829, study PRJEB30636) | soil metagenome | biome: forest; feature: boreal; material: soil | place: USA | collected 2011-09 | depth 1 m | reverse complement strand
GTGGGCGCATTTTTGCGTGATGTTTTACAGCAGTATGACGGGAAAACGATTGTGGTCATCGGACACCGGGCAACGCGGTACGCGCTCGAGTACTGGTGTGGCGATGCTTCGCTTGAGGAAATTGTGCGCACGCCCTGGGAATGGAGGGAGGTTCCTATCTGGCGCTATGAACTGGACGCCAACAAACTTGAGCAGCGTTTTTCAACATTGACACTGTGAAATACAATGGTAAAGAAGACACTATCAAGTAACGTAAATGAACCTGGAAGAGGTTAATGTCAAAAACACAACCGGCCCTACAGCCCAATCATCTTTATGCCAGCTCTTGTGCTGACCACTGGCAATGGGGGGCGAACATGGCAAACGTTGACTGACTGACGATCGGCTCTCTCTCGTCAGGGCTACTTAAACATCGAAGAGGTGCGGGTATGAGACAGTGAGCATCACAATATAATCACACTTATTCACTCGCCTGGTGAACAGCCCCGGAGTGCAGCAGCCAGCCCATCCATACCTCAAGTATATTGTATAATATCTCTGTATAGGCCGTCATGTTCTCGCAGGAACATTATCTCAAAAAACACGAAAGGTAGTAATCCATGCACGATAATGGAGATGTGCGAACCGAACCAGTTGAAGATACTCTCCTTAAAGAAGCGAACGAGGCAATTTCAGCCATTGACACTGCGCAGGAAGTGGAGGAGCTGGTGAATCACACCAACAGGTCAATGATGACCCTTGATGCCACTATTGATACCACGCTAGAGATGCAGAAATTCTACGTTCTTGCAAAGCGCCAGGCATGGAAGGTGGAACAACTCTCCTGGGGCCAGCTTCCTCCGGTGCCAGAAGGAAAAGGCTCCGGCGAGAAACGCGCCCGTCGCCTGGCGATCTGGCGTTCGGTTGTCACACAGCAACTTCAGGCCGACACGCTGGCCTCTCTATTATCGTCGCAACTGCTGGCGGCAGCGCCCGATCTCCCCGGACGCTTATATTACACGACAATGGTTCAGGATGAAGGGCGTCACGCTGAAGCCTGGATTAAGCTGACGAATCTAGTTGGAGGGATGAGCGAACCCGATCCCCACCTGGAGAAACTGGGTAACATAGTGCTCAACGCGGACACCCTTGAAGAGAAGATCTGGATGTTCCAGGTGGTTTTTGAGGGATTAGTGATTGACCGCTTCCGTCAGATCGCGGCAGGCGCGCCTGGCACCATTCTTGCTGAGCTTTGCAATCGCCTGACCGTTGACGATGGGATACATCACGGTTCAGGTGTTGTCTACGAACAGCGCCTGCTCCAGCGTGTCTCCTCGCGCACGAAGCGGGGCATCTGGCGTATGAGCCAGGAGATGTGGCCTTTGTTCGTTGAGCACCTGACGTGGCGACCGCAGGAACGCTCGTGGGCCAGCCGCGCCATGCAGCCACGAGACCTGGAAACGGTCAAAAGCTATATGGCGCAGGAGCGGAAGCTCGCCATAAAAGTGGGTCTGGAAATCGATACACCGCCCGGATTTTAACCTCTTAGGGCACCCCGGTGTAAAAAAATAGGGATTCATCCTAATAGACAAGAGGAGAAAGCAGCCCTATAGTCTAATGGGGACAGCTCATACGCGTTTCCCAGACTGAACTGAAAGGTTGAAATATCTTCATGCTACTCTCTAGGAAAATGCTCCAACGCATACTTGGAGTGTTGTGGCTCATCGATGGACTCTTACAGTTGCAGCCACTGATGTTCACCGCGAACATGATCAACAGCATTATGAGACCGATGCTGCAAGGCCAGCCGGGGTTTATTGGACCCAGCCTCCAATATATTGTGACTCAGACGACGCTTCACCTCACTACCGTCAACATAGTGATTGCCTTTGTGCAGATACTGCTCGGCCTCGGCTTTCTCCTGCTCTCAGGACGTTGGGTAAAAGATCTTGTGATCGTCTCTATTGTGTGGGCGTTTATCGTCTGGTATGGGGGCGAGGGCATGAGTATGCTGCTCACCGGGCAGGCCAGCATCCTCACAGGCGCGCCAGGTGCGGTGCTGCTCTATCCTTTGCTGGGCCTGGCTGTCTACCCGCGCAAGAAGTCCGCTACTCGCTCAAAAGGCGTGGCAAGGAAGGCGGGTGACGATGGACTGCTCTCACGCAGACTGCTGCGCTACATCCTCTCAGGCTTCTGGTTCTTCGCGGCGCTGCTCCAGTTGCAACACAACTGGTGGCAGCCGGGTCAAATTTCAGGGGCAATTGGCGCGATGGTCGGCCAGGGTGGGCTGAATAGCGTGCTGGTTGACCCCGTACTCCAGCAGATTTCCAATGCCACCGCCACTATCGAGGTTCCGCTCAATATCGCGCTGATTGTCGTCTTCCTGGCGCTGGGCATTGGCCTGGCAGTGGTCAAAGAGGAACAATTGCGCCCGTTCTTGATCGCGTCGATTGTCGCCAGTGTCGTGTTCTGGTATGTCTCGGAAGCATTCGGCATGATTTTGACAGGCATGGCGACCGATTTCAATTCGGGCCTGTTAGTCGTCTTGATGGCGCTCGCCTGCTGGCCGAGGGCGCTGGCCCTGCATACGTCGGCACGCGCGCGGGTTGCCCGCGAACTGCGAGAGACAGAAGAGCCGAAAACATCCACTTTGATTTGAAGAAAGCAAGAAATCCTGGCGACTTTCTCTTTTTGAGAAGGTTATTCTTGTCAATACATTGATGCTGATCTGCGAGGCGTTGGCCGGTCTCTGGGTGACAAGCCATAGCCTGGAATCGCATCATTACCTGATCGATACCGGTTTTATTGTCCTTGCCACGTTGTCGAGCCTGCTTATCAACGTATTGCTGCTGCGCGCCAGTTTTCACCCGCTTTTCAGCTTGCTGCATACCATTCGGGCTGTGGGCGCGGGCAATACCGCATTACGCGCCGCCGATATACCGGCGGACTCCGAAATTGGCGAACTGGCGCTGGCATTCAATGGTATGCTCGACCAGTTGGAAATAGCTCGCAGGCAACAGGCCATGTTGATTCTCAAGGCCCAGGAAGAGGAGCGCCGCCTGCTCGCGCGCGAATTACACGACGAGAGCAGCCAGAACCTGACCGCGCTGCTTGTCCATACAGAGATTTTGAGCCAGACCCTCCAGCATATGCCGCAGACGATCACGCTGCAAGCGATGAATGAGCAACTTCAAACGGGTCTACAGCAATTGACGCAGCTTACCCAGAAAACGCTGGAAAATATTCGCACGCTCGCGCTACAATTGCGTCCGGGTGTGCTGGATGATCTTGGAGTTGAGGCGGCTTTTCGCTGGCTGGCCGAGGACTGCCGCAAGCGCCTGCGCCTGGCCATTGAACTGCGCGTTGATGGTCTGGAGGAGATGTTACAAGAACGCCAGCATTCCACGCTTTATGCTACAACGCTCTTTCGCATTGCGCAAGAAAGCCTGACCAATGCAGCGCGACATGCCGGGGCGCAGCACATTGTGATCTCATGCGCGCCAGACCACGATGTGCTCCATTTGTGTGTGAGCGACGATGGAAGCGGCTTCGATGCTACAAGCACGCCCGTCGGTCTGGGTATCACGGGTATGCGCGAGCGAGCCGCGCTGCTCGGCGGGCAACTGGCTATTGCATCGAAGCCGGGGAAGGGAACCAGCGTAGAAGTCTCCCTGCCACTGCCAGTCGCCAATGCGCAGGAGTTGAGCGGTGCATACTAATTCATCCAGCACGGCACCCGCGCGCGTCCTACTCGCCGACGATCACGATATCCTGCGCCAGGGTCTCAAGCTATTGCTCAGTATGCAACCAGAGGAGATAGAGGTAGTAGGAGAGGCACGCACCGGGCGAGAGGCGGTCGAGCTGGCACGCGCGCTGCAACCAGATGTCGTAGTTATGGATATAACCATGCCCGATATGGATGGGTTGGAAGCTTGCCGCATTCTACACCTGGAACAACCCTCCACACAGATATTGATGCTTACCATGCATGAAAGCGAGGAATACTTCTTGCAAGCACTGCGCATGGGTGCGGCGGGCTATCTTGTAAAGAAGGCCGCGCCAACAGAACTGCGTATGGCTATTTTATCGGTCGCGCAGGGGGGAGCCTTTCTTTACCCCGGCCTGGCAAAAGCTCTGATTCGCAGCTATATAGAGAACCCACCGACCGCGCCACTTGCATCGTCGAATACGCGCGAAACAGCGAGAGACAGCGCTACGCAATTGAGCGTACTCACGCCTCGCGAGATGGAAGTCTTAAAGCTGGTAGCGGAGGGGTATACGAACCAGGAGATAGCAGATCAACTGGTAGTAAGCATCAAAACCGTGCAAGCGCACCGCGCAAATGTTATGGAAAAACTCGGCCTGCACAACATTACGCACCTGGTGCGCTTTGCCGTGCGCGCCGGATTGATACCCGGTGAACTATAAAGTGCGCAGGCGCGATTGTAAAATTACCTTGTATAGTACCCTTTTTACTTGACGGTACTGAAGATTTGCAGGAAAATAGAAAAAAGATAAGTAAGATGATTGGATGCATATATGCTATTTCGCTTTCTTCATAAAAAATCATGGCGCCTATTGCTTTCAGCTATTCCATTAGCCGTGTCTGCCACACTCTTTTCCCCGGCCATAGCCAGCGCGCATGTACTCGGCAGTGGCAATCTCACCGGCTTCTATACCGGACATATTGACGCTTCAACAATCTTCAACCTGGTGATGATCACCCTGGTTGAGGTTGGCGCGGTCTTCTGGGTGGGCGCTCAGCTGTGGCTTAACTTTGTGCTGCAAATATCCTCGGAAAAGCATAAGATAGATCAAGGCATCAACGAACAAACGCAGGCTCGTTTCGAGCAGCGTTTCTCGCTTCCCACCCTGATTGTTCTCCTGCTGGCAAATATCGGCGTGTTGATTGGACAGGCGTTGATTATAACCGGAGGCGATTGGGGCAGGTCGCTTTCTCCTGCATCGCTGCTGGGATTAGCAACAAGCCCGCGTTTCGGTGTCTTCTGGTTGCCAGGCGAGGCCCTTATCATTCTGGCCATCGGAATTGCGCTCTACCTGCGCCTCAGCCGGCAGCGTCCGCGTAAGGTTGAGACGCTGCTTTCCTTACTGAACCTGTTGCTCGGTCTTGTCCTGTTCATCTCCATTACCATGACCATCTACACCGCCTCTGTTAATAGCGACATCGTTACCTTTACAATTGTGCTGAACTGGCTTCACCTGTTAGCAACGGCGCTCTGGATTGGTGGCCTACTCTACATCTCCGCCATCTACCTGCCCACGCTCAAAAAACATGCACTGGCGGACGAGGCGCGCTCGCTGGCAACAGTCCTACCGTATTTCACGCCCCTGGCTATCACGGGCCTGATACTCGCATTCGTTTCTGTCTTTTTCACTACTATGTTGAACCAGGTCTCGTTGAACCAGCTCACCACTAGCGCCTATGGGCGGGCATTGGTTGTCGAAATCGTGCTCCTGGCCGCTCTGGCGGTATGCAGCATCATCCAACTTTTCCTCTTCAGCCCTCGCGTAGGCAAAGAATACCGCAAGTATGCCTACGCCGCAAATCGCTTCGCCGCCACCGGGTCTCCTACACCGCTCGACGTCGAAACGGATCAAAATGCATCGCAGGCCGCGCCTGCTATAGAAGAGCGAGTCGTAACAACCGACCAGCCTGCCATACAGCAGGTGCGCCTGCGCGAAAAACGCCTGACGAGAAAAATAGCCACACTCCTCACTCTCTTGCGCTGGGAGCCAGCGTTGGGTGTTGCGGTACTGGTGGCAGTCGGCCTGACGAACGTCTTTGCAGGCACGTTATCAGCCATCCCCACAACAACGACGCAGCATCAGACTGGCGGAAAAACACAGCCATACACGTCTACCATACATACCAGCGATAGCAAGTTCACAGCCCTCCTCGAGGTCAACCCGAATCGCTTTGGCGCGAACGTTTTCACCGTAACCGTCACTGATAACAGCACAGGCAAAATAGACACGAATGTTGGTGTCAGCATATCCACAACCATGCTGGATATGGACATGGGAACCGATATCATCAGCCTGCTGCCCGATAGCAAGGGGCATTTCAGTGGAGGTGGCGACCTGTCCATGGCGGGCAACTGGCAGATTAGCATTCAGATTCGCACAGCAGACCATTCCTTGCATGAGGCAATAGTTAAAATCGTGACGCCATTTTAATGTTCCGTTTAGCGTTAAGTAGGGTAATATAGTGAGGTTAATAAACCATACGTCAGGGATGATGGTGTAGCCAGGGCGGGGCTTGCACCCGCCCTGGTATTCTGTAGATTTTCAGGTGAAAGATATGAAATATATAAAATCAAGCTTAATTTTGGTCGCAATTGCGCTCTTGCTGGTCGGTTGTAGTGGTGGTAATAACGGAGGGGGGCAAAGCACTCCTGATACTTCGCAGGTGCCGGTGAATGGATTTGGCGTCTCCTCAAACCATGTTCATTCATTGGTGGAGCTTTCCCCGCATGTACTCCTCCTGGCAACGCACTATGGCATCTACCGATCACAGAATGACGGGAAAACGTGGCTAATGGTTACGGGAGGACCCAACCAGTTCATGGCAGATCTTATGGAATACGGTATGACGGCCAGCGCGCTCAATCCGCAGCGTCTCTATGTGCTCGCGCGGCCATCGGTTGTTCCTACGAAAGGTATTCCAGGACTCTATACCAGCGCGGACCAGGGCCGCACCTGGAAACTCTCCATAGCCGACTCAACAATAAGCTCTGGCTATCCTTATACAGCTACGGCGGGCAACGATACACCAGATGAAGTTTATATCTACCAGAGCGAGCTGGGAAATCTGGGATTGAAACGCAGCCTTGATGATGGGCAGCACTTTTCAACCGCTGGCACGCTGCCGTTTGGCAGCATTTTCGGCATACTTGCTCTGCCCAACGAACCCGGTCATTTGATCGTGTATGGCAGCCAGGGCATAGCAAACACTGTCGATGGCGGCATCCACTGGCAAGTCGTGGCGGGCGTCACCGGGGGAGTTCAGGAAGTAACCATAGCTGCCCAGCATAAGCCGATTTATGCTGCCGGAGATGCAGGCATTTACACATCGACAGACGATGGCAAAACCTTCAAACTGGTCTATAACGATCATCCGTACTACTCGCTGGCGGTTACGCCGCAAAACCCTCAGCTTCTTTATGGCAAGACCGGCACCAACCTGTATCGCAGCAGCGACGGAGGCCATAGCTGGACCGCTTTGCCACATTTGAGCGGCGGCAACTACTCGGTTCTGGTGGTAGTACCAGATGACCCATCTGAAATCTACGCTTCCCTTTCCTACCCAACAGCAATGTACCAGCTCAACGCCGCCGGAACCGGCTGGACCTCTCTGACGCCGCCGGTATAAAAGGATAATTTGTAATGCGAATTTTGAATTGGCCGATGATGATGACCATGCTGGATGTACCCGGCAAAACAGTTTTCGACACCGTCTTCGTGGGCGGCAATCCGCACTTTATCATCACCGGTCTCTATCCCCCGCTGCTAGGTAGCACACCAACTGATGTCTCCTTCTGGAGCACGGTAGTTAACATCGCAGCCTACGCGCTGATTTTTGTGCTGCTGATCGTACCTGCCATTTTCTTCCTGAGAAGAGCGCGCGTGAAACCTGCGAAAAAATAGGGGGCGAGATCAATCTCGCCCCCTATGCTATTGCTGCCGCGTGGTAATAGCAAGAATCTCCGGTGCTGTTTCTACGATGCGCGGGGCTACTACGCGGGTCACGATCTGGTGGAAGGCGATGCCGTAGATGAGCGAGGCGGGAATGGTGATGCCCCAGACCCACTCGGCGTTGAAAGCGTAGGGGAGGAAAACCGCCGCTCCTACCGGCGCAACCAGCACAGCCGTTACCAGCAGCATGACCAGCGACATGACGCCGCGCAGGCAGCCCGACTGCGAGGTCGTGCCGGTGGCGCGAAAACCGCGCTGCATCTGTCGCACGTATTGCGGGAAGAAGACCGAGGTGAAGTTGCCACAGCCAAGCGTGACGCCCATGCCCGCCAATCCCAGCACGGTCACCGGCACAACCAGCGTCCAGTTCTTCGAGAAGTACGCGCCAAACCCGATCAGAATCGTCAGTTCGACCAGACCGAAAAGGAACACCACCAGGTTCTTACCCCACAGGAGACGCTGCGGTTGCACAGGAAAGAGGAAAGTGGTCGTCAGGCTCTCACGCTCAAGGCCCAGGGTGTTCAGGGAGATGGTCGCCAGGTAGAGCAACGCTACCGGGGTCGCAATATACAGGATGTAATCGGAACCCGCGCCGAATCTCCCCGAACTGGGGTTGAGGAATGGCCCGATGATGAAGATACCGAGATAGATCACAGATTGGAACAACATGGCCTTTAACTGAGGATCGCGCCAGAAGTATTTCAATTCTTTGGCGGCGATTGCCCTTACCTGCGATGATACAAGTCTGTTCAGTATTCCTGTCGTTGATGGGGTGAATGAGGATGCGGACGCGGGGGCGGCTTGTGATTTGCGCTGGTTGCGGACGCGGGCTGAACCGCCAGCTTCGGATGCGCTCAAGCTACGTTCAAGCACCAGTTGCCACAGGTACAGGAAGACGATGCTGAGCGCGAGCAGCAAGCCCAGCGCGCCCAGGCTCAGCCCCCAGTTGCCCAACACGGCCTGCTTGATAGCAGTTGCGGCATAGCCAGACGGCAACCATTGCAGGAAAGGCGAATAGCTTCCAGCTTGCAGATCTTCGTATAGATGCTGGATGCGCGAGCCGCCGAGCGCGATCTGTTGCGCCAGGTAACATGACGCGGTGAAAACGGCGATAATAATAATGCTGAAGTCGCGGAAACGCCTGCTTTGCAATGTGCGCATCAAGAGCGCCAGCACAAGTTGACTGACCGCCACAAGCTGCACATAAAACACGAGCATTGTTACCAGCGCCAGAAGAGCGACAGGCAACGAGACACCCCAACCGACGACGACAGCGCCCAGCAGAATGACCAGCCCAACAGTGGGAATATCTAGCAACGTGGAGAACAAGAGGCTGATCATCATCTCGGCGCGTGTCAGGGGAAACAATTGCAGCTTGGAGAGGTCCAGTCCTTCGTTGCTAGCGAATTCCATCAGGGGCAAGACGATCCATAGCAATAGCAAACCAGTTAATATCAGATATAATACTTCAAAATTGGCAGGTTGAGACAGATAGCGAAACGCCGCGAAGGCGCCAAAAGCGGCCCAGCCAGCGCCGACTAAAACAAACAACAGGAATACTATCGAACCGATCAGGCTGGCGCGACTGCGTCTAAATCCGCGTGTCAACATTCTCAAACGCAGCCAGAACAGCCAGCGTAATTTATCACTATGCACGACCATAATGCAGGGTCTCCTTTGCATATCAAAGACGCATATATAGCTATTCCAACCAGCTCAAGTTATGGTTTTCATCGCGCGCGCCGATGACGTTCAGGAAGATGTCTTCCAATGTAGCGTCTTTATCGCCAATGGCCCCGCTGGCCCTGGCCCGTAAGTCCGAAATGGTTCCCTCGGCCACCAGCACCCCCTGATTGATGATACCGACGCGCGTGCAGAGACGTTCGACCACTTCCATAATATGCGATGAGAAGAAGATGGTGGTTCCATGCCGCGTTAAATCGCGCAAGATGTCGCGCATGGCACGCGAACTGACCGGGTCAATGCCCTCAAATGGCTCGTCGAGGAACAGCACCTCTGGACGATGGATGAGGGCAGCCGCCAGGGCGATCTTCTTGCGCATACCTTGCGAATAATCGATAATCAGCTTTTCGGCGTCGTCAGTGAGGGTGAGAACGCGCAATAATTCCTCGGTGCGCCGCCGGATATCGGCGTCTGGCACACCGTACATATGACCGGCGAATGTGACAAATTCACGGCCCGTCAGGCGTTCGTACAGGTTGAGGTATTCTGGCAAGACGCCCATCAGAGAACGCGCGCGCAATGGCTCATGCCAGACATCTACGCCGCCGACATAGACGCTGCCCGACGTGGGGCGTAAAAGCCCGACCATCATTTTGATGGTGGTGGACTTACCCGCGCCGTTAGGACCGAGAAAGCCGAAAAACTCGCCGCGCTGCACCGTCAAATTGAGATAGTTGACTGCCGCCTTCTGTCCGAATATGCGCAACAAATCGTGCGTCACTACCGCCGGTTTGACCTGCGCGTCCTGCGTTTGGATCGAGGAAGGCTGCTGTATTAGATTGGCCGATGAAGATTGATATGGGTTTTCATGTTGCATAAATTTCGTTTCCTCTTTCCCTTCCTGAAATCGCTCAGTTACATATTTATAACTAATTGCTATAACAAGCATACCATGACTTCACAATATCTGTCAAGGTGATGAACGATGAAATGCGCGGGAATTACAACCTTGTTAATTCATCCACTCACCCGGAGCGTTGCTGCGCACGCGCACATTGCCCTGGTGGTGCTGCATGTCCTGCGTGTCTTTGGCGATACGCGCGCGCAACTGCGTGGCAGAGGTGCGATGCCAGAAGGAGACAGGAAAGAGACCGATACCTACAGCGATAGCCGCGCCAATTTCGGCCAGGTCAAAGGGCAGGCCCGGCGGCAGGTGATAAGGAAGGTGGGTCAGAATACCCAGGTGGAATAGGAGAGCCAGGACAAAGATGCCCAGTTCAAGAAAAGCAGCGGTCACGTAAAAGAGTATTTCTAGCGAGCGTCTCTTGCGAAAGAGTATAGCGCAAACGACGTTGAGGAGAACCAGGAAGCCTGTGATCCAGAGTGTCACCGTTACGAGGGCATGTGTTAAAAGATTTGCCACCAGAACCTCCTGAATTGAGTTTTTAACTCCATGTCAATTTTAAATTTGAGAAGGCAACTTCGGTTCCCTTCAGGTTTACCAACATGCCCACCAGGCCGCTTACCAGCGAACTATCCTGCACAGACCAGACTTGCTTACCATTTACTATCAACGTGAAATTCTTGCCATTTACAAGAATCTTGAAAGTATTACTAGTAGCTGGCCCCTGTCCCTGGTGAAACTCGCTGCCAAATGGGTGGTTCGCAAGCTGCTTCCAGGGATTAGCAGACGGCCCCTGGCTATTATCATACTTCCAGAACTGGTACTGACCGCCTTTTTTGTTGACCACTTCAAAGGTATAAAAGGAGGTGATTTGTTTGCCGTTTTTAACCTGTGAATTAAAACGCAGAATCATGCCAGATTCGTTGTTGACGGACGTGTCATCACCGCGTATCTCATTCATCGTCAGCGTATAAACGAAAGGTCGATCCAGGTGTTCGCCGGATAAAATGGCGGTCGCGACCCTGGCGGGATCATTGTTGGTGATATGATACGCGCCATCCTTGAACTGGAAGAGGAAGGGGCCGCTGGAAGATTCGGGCCAACCGCGAATATTCTGTGATAACGAATCAGTGAGAATGGAATTGGCTTCCGCCGATGCTTGCGCTTCAGAGGTGACGGTAGCGGGGATATTGGGAGTTCCCGCGGGCGTTATCGTCGAGCCGCCCGGGCGCTTCGACGAAGAAAAATGGAGATATGCAAAGCCCAGAGAACCACATACAATGAGCAACGCGGCCAGCACAAAAATAGGCACGCGCAAACGCCGCAGCAGTGGATGTTTGACGGGCGTTTGCGCAGACGCGGGGAGACCAGAAACCCCTGCTGGCTGTCGCGAAGATGGTAAAATGCCCGTTACGTATTGTCCGGGCTGGCCTGCTACCGGTATATTCACGATGCGGGCCGGGCCGGTCAATTTATAGGTGCCGGTGGTGCCGCTATCGTCCTGCTTGATCTCAGGCAAAGCCCATATAATACGACCGGGAGCCATCGACGCTTGCGCAGACGTTTGATCGGCAGGTGTCAACGGATTTGCCTGACCAGCGCCCTGCGTCAAAGCTAGCTCTTGCGATGCGCTTGACGAGTTGGCAACCTTAAAAGGGGTCCCTGTTCCGGGCAGATTCATCGCCCCGGTTGACCCATCGTTCTGCTCTGGGGCCATGGTTGGCATAGAGTTAGTGCGCCAACTGGGACCAAAAAACAGGGGAGGGGCAAAAGAACGCGCACCAGTACTGGTTGATGCGACATCGGCGGATACAGGGCTGGAGAATGCAACGTCAACCGGCTTGGCAGTGTTGGCAGGCGCGAGACTGCCGGACGCAGGGCTGCCAGGTATGATATTGGCAGGCGCGGGATTGCCGGACGCGGGAGCGGGATTGCTGGACGCGATAAATCGCCTCCCTACAGGGGGTAGGGGTGAAATTGGCTGTGATGTTATATGTTGTCTGGCGGGACCATTGATGGCTTGCTGGAAGAGCAGTGAAATATCCAGGGCATTTTCAAAACGATCGTCCGGGTCTTTCGCCAGGGCCTTGAGGATGACCTGTTCGGCGGCAGGAAGAAGATCAGGACGAGCGGAGCGCGGCGAAGGTGGCGACATTTTTAAATGTTTGGTGGCAACCTTCATGAGCGTTTGCCCCTGGAATAGGGGTACGCCCGTTACCATACGGTATAAAAGCGCGCCCAGCGAGTACAGATCGGCGCGTTTATCAATTTGCTTGCCAATGATCAGTTCCGGGGACATATAATCCAGCAGGCCGGGTTTAGAGAGGCGCATCTGGGCCGTATTTCCCTCGACCAGCATGGAGGTGAGGTGGAAATCCGCCACTAACACTCTTTTCTCAGATGTTATAAAGATATTGGCAGGTTTGAGATCACGATGCACAACGCCTCGACCATGCGCGTAATCGAGCGCGGCTGCGATTTGTTGCAGGCAGTTTGCCGCCATCTGTAAAGGCAACGCCCCTTCGCGCGCCAGCACATCTTCGAGCGTCTCGCCAACGACATAGGGCATCACGATATAGGCCAGCCCATCCAGATCACCGTAGTCATAGACAGGCAAAATGTTCGGGTGTTCCAGAGCAAAGACTCGCGCCATCTCGTCGCGAAAGGTTGTCAGAAACACTCGCTGTTGTTCGAGTTCAAGCGATGCGAGGCGCAAGAACACTTTGACAGCCACCTGGCGCCAGGGTTGCAGTTGCTGCCCCAGGTATACTGCCCCCAGTGTCCCAGTGCCAATCACACGTTGTAGCGTACTGGTTCCTGGTTGTCTTCCTATCAACGCTTCGGCATCCATCAAAATCCACCTCTCATTGTCAATCATGCTGGCTTGCACGATGGCTACGATTCTGAACAAAATTCAAGAACACGATAATTCCCCATGATGCTATCTTAGCCAAAAGAGGTCGATCTGACAATGTATCTACCCTGAAACTATGACCAAAGTACCTGTTTTGAAGGCCAGGGCGGGGGCAAGCCCCAGAGGCGCGAACGTAACGAACGATTACCAGGGCGGGGGCAAGCCCGGCCCGTACCCTGAACGGTTCCGCCCGCTCCTTCGTTGCAGGGTACGGGCCGGGCTTCGCCGCTCTTGCGGCCCCCCCGCCCTGGT
>CAAGKR010048884.1_pt1 | contig 13452 bp, 12 predicted proteins | sample 2556971 | NCBI WGS metagenome assembly CAAGKR01 (sample SAMEA5207829, study PRJEB30636) | soil metagenome | biome: forest; feature: boreal; material: soil | place: USA | collected 2011-09 | depth 1 m | reverse complement strand
TGGAAAGGAGACCGCCATTGTTTGCCTCGATGAAGCGGAAGGTACGTTCCTTCTCTTCCGGGAAGTGGGCCGGTAAGCTCCGGACCCTGCTCCCCCTGCTCGCGGGTCTTCTCCTGTGCGGCTTCGCCCTGGCCGCCGCCGGACGCAGGGTAGCGACCGTGGAAAAGGACATCCGCCGGCAGGCGAACCCGGTGGAGGTGGTCGTCGCCTCGGTGCCGATTCCCGCCGGAGAGACGTTCGGTGTGCGAAACCTCGCGAAAAAGGCGATCCCCTTCTCCGGGACGGGGCAGCGCAACGTGCCCGCATCCGATTTCGAACTTCTGGTGGGGGCGCGCGCCAAGACGGCGATCGATCCCGGAGAGCCGGTATTGTGGACCGACGTCGAGGAACCGTACGACACGGATGCGTTCTCCAGGACCGTCCTTCCCGGCCGGAGGGCGATGACGCTCGGGGTGGATACGACATCGTCGTTCGCCGGGCTGCTCCACCCGGGGGACCGAGTGGACCTGCTCGTCGAACGGTCCGGGGCGAATTCCGCCGACTGGGTTCGGGATATCCCCGTGATCGCCGTGGACCGGGATCACAATCGCCTCGCACACCCATCCGACAAAGAGGAGACGGCCACCGTGACCCTGATGGTCACCTCGGGGGAAGGGAGCCGGATCGCACGGGCCTCCGGGAAAGTGCACTGGTTCCTGCGCAACCCCGACGACAATGTGGCTGTCGCTCCAGGCTCTCCGGCAAAACCGATGACGTCCCGTGCCGTGGAGGTTTGGAAAGGCGGGGTGAAGGTTTCGCCGATCCTCGCGGCAAAGGAGATCCACGAATGAGACGCCTTCTTCCGCGCGCCGGGCGCGCCGTCGCCGCCCTCTCGCTGTTCCTTGCCCTGGCACCGGGCTCCGTATCCCTGGCCGCGGAGACGATCCGGATCCGCCCGGGGTTCCAGCAGATCCTCGAACGGTCGGGCGTGTCGCGCCTTTCCGTCGGAAACCCCGAGATCGTCGAGGCCCAGCCCCTTCCCCGCGACGGTGGAATCCTCGTGGTCGGGAAAAAGGAGGGGGAAACCGACCTTGTTCTGTGGGAAAAAAGTGCCAGGACGGTGTGGCACGTCGAAGTGGGATCCGGTAAACGATCGATCGCAGAGGATGCCCGGGCGTTCGCGGGCGCCTTTCCCGGCGTGACGGTCGTCGAGGCGGGCGGTTCGGTGATCCTCAGCGGTCCCGTGACGACGTCGCAGGATAAAACCGTGCTCGAGTCGTATGCCCGCGCCCACCCCGGGGTTCACCTCCGGCTCTCCCTGCCGGAGGAAAAGAAAACCCTTCTTCTCTACGACCTGAAGATCATCGAGATCAGCCGGGGGGAGACGGCACAACTGGGCATCCGCTGGCCGGATACGCTCTCGGCAAAGGGAACGTTCGCCGTGGGAACGGGAAACGCGGGAACGTTCGCCGTGGGAACGGACTTCGAGGCGCGACTGAATCTCCTCATGGCGAACGGGAAGGCGAGGATCCTCTCCAATCCCCGCCTGGCGTGCGAAAGCGGGGGGGAAGCCCAGTTTCTGGCGGGGGGGGAAATTCCGATCGTGATCATCACACCGGAGACCCGCACCGTGGAGTGGAAAACGTACGGCATCATCCTAAAGATCCACCCCACCATGGCGGAAGGGGGAAAGATCCGCACCAAGGTGGACGCGGAGGTAAGCGCGGTGGACCACGGAAGCGGAACTTCCGACGTCCCTGGATTCCTCACTCGACGCGTGTCCACCCTCTTCTCCACGCCGCCTGGAGAAACGGTGATGCTGTCGGGCCTGGTGAAAAGCGAGATGGCGAAGGACGTCGCCAAAGTCCCGCTGTTGGGGCAGATCCCTGTGATCGGGGAACTGTTCAAGTCGCGCAGCTTCCGCGAGAACCGCACGGAGCTCGCGATCTTCATCACCCCGATCGTGGTGTCCGGGGACGCGGCCACCGATGCCGCAAACTGGGAGCGGAAAGCGGAGAAAGAGACGGAGCACCTCCGTTTCCGCCTGATGGACTGACAAAGCGTTTACAAGGAGTGCGAAGGGCGCAGCGGGGGGTTCCACGAAGCGGCGTATGGAGCGAGGCAGAGCTTGCGTCGACCGGAATCGCAGTGAGCGGGCGAAGATCGCGAACGTAGCGGAGTGGAAGCCCCCCGCGAGCCCGGAAGCACAACATAAAACAGGAGGGATCGCATGAACGGTGATATCCGACGCACGCTGCACCAGGCAGTACTGTCTCGCCTCGACGCAAGAAAGACGGGCCTGTCGTTTTCGGAGGATGTCGGCCGCTGGCGGGACCGCGCCGACGAGTACCTGCAGGCAGAGATGTGCGGTCTGTCGCTGGGGGACGCAGAACGGGACGCCTTGCGGCGGGAGATCCTCGACGAGATCTTCGCCTTCGGGCCGATCACTCCCCTGCTCTCCGACCCCTCCATTTCCGAGATCATGGTGAACGGATTCGAGTCGATCTACGTGGAGCGGGAAGGGTTGGTGGCCCCCCACGAAGGCTCGTTCCTCTCGGAGGAATCGCTCCGCGCGACGATCGACCGGATGGTATCCAAGGTCAACCGGCGCCTCGATGAATCCTCCCCGTACGTCGACGCCCGGCTCCCGGACGGGTCGCGAATCAACGCGATCATCCCTCCGGTTTGCCTCACCGGGGCGTGCCTGACGGTCCGCAAATTCCGGAAGGAAGCGTTCTCCCTCGAGGAACTCGTCCGCATCGGGTCGGTGGCCCAGGAGGCCGCGGAGTACCTGAGAGAGGCCGTCCGGGAGCGGCGCAACGTCATCGTCTCTGGTGGAACGGGCTCCGGGAAGACCACCCTCCTGAACGCCTTGTCCCAGTTCATCCCCGAGGAAGAGCGGATCATCACGATCGAGGATGCGGCGGAGATCCGGCTTCAGAAGCCCCACGTGATCCGCCTCGAGGCGAGGCCGGTCAACATCGAAGGGTCGGGGGCCGTCACCATCCGGGACCTCGTCCGCAATTCCCTTCGCATGCGCCCCGACCGGATCATCGTCGGGGAGTGCCGGGGGGGGGAAGCGCTCGACATGCTGCAGGCGATGAACACGGGACATGACGGCTCGATCACCACGGGACACGCGAACACCCCCCGGGACATGCTGCGCCGCCTGGAAACGATGGTCCTGCTCTGCGGGGTGGAGATCCCGATCCGCGCGATCCGGGAGCAGATCGCCTCCGCCATCGACGTCATCGTCCACACCGGGCGGATCGCCGGCGGAAAAAGGGCGGTCACGTCGATCACCGAAATCACCGGCATGAACGAATCGCAGATCCTGCTCCAGGAACTGTTCCGGTGGTCGAAGGGGAACACAGGAAACGACGGCGCGGGGCGCCTCGTCGCCACCGGCATCCCTTCCCGGTTCCGTCGCGGGGGAGGCGACACGTGGGACTGACGCTCGCGGAAGCGGGGATCTTCGTCCTGGGTGCCGCGCTGATCGCCCGGTTTCTCCTTCGAGCCGCGCTGCCGCAGGCGCGCACGAGGTTCGTCTCCGCGGCGAACCGTCACTCCGACGAATTGCGCGAAGAGTTCGTCCTCCTGCCACCGGCGCGTATCGCCGCGCTTCTGCTCGTTTCGGCCACCGTGCTCGCGGGGGCGGCCCTGGCGGCGACCCGGTCCGTTGCCGTCGCGGCGGCGGCGGGAGCCGCGCCGGTTCTCTTCGCCGGCTTTCTGATCCGTTGGTACCGCAACCGACGAAAACGGTCCATCCTCTCCCAGTTGCCGTCGCTCCTCGACCTTTTGTCCGGGCACGTGAGGGCGGGGCACAGCCTGTCGGAATCCCTCGCGGAGACCGTCCCCCTGCTGCCTGCCGGAATCCGGGAAGAGATGGCGTGGGTCCTGCAGCAGAACCGTCTGGGGACGCCGCTCGCGGAGGCTCTGGGCCATTGGGAGGAACGCATCCGTTCGGAAGAGACCTCCCTCATCGTGCGTCCACTGCGGGCGGCAATTCCCGGAGGGGGGAACATCGTCGACCTGCTGGAGCGCACCCGCGACATCCTTCGGCTCCGGATGCGGGCGACGGAGAAGCTTCGAAGCATGACGGCCCAGGCCCGGCTGCAGGCGTTGGTCCTGACACTGCTGCCTCCGGCGTTCGCGGTCGCCCTTTCGAAAGTCGATCCCGGATTCTTCCCGAACCTCCTCGGCACTGCGCAGGGAAAAACGATCATGGTGATCGCGTTCGTCCTCCAGGTCCTGGGCTGGATCACCATACGAAAGATCCTGTCGGTGCGGCCGTGAGAACGCGGGACTTCTTCCTCATCGGTGCGCCGATGCTCCTCGGCGGCTCCTTTCTCGCCGCGTTTCTTCTGCGCACGTGGAAGGAGCGTTCCATCGCGCGCTCCATGCAGGCATACCGGTCCGCCCATGACCGGTTGACGGAGTGGCTGGTCGCGAAACGGCCCCTTCGATTCCCCGGGGCTTGCCTCATCTCCTCCCTCCGGCACTGGGCGTTCGCGGAACTCTTCGCGCTGCTCGTCTTCCTCGCCGTCGTTTCGGGAAACTGCTCCGCGTCGGGGATGGCGCAAGCGATGGCCGCCGCCGCGCTGCTCGGCTTCGTCGTCGCCTGGATCTCTTTGCGCGGAGCCGCCCGAGAGGCGCTTCGCTCGGTGCAGCGCGACCTCCCGGTAGCGTGCTTCCTCCTCTCTCTCCTGCTCGAATCGGGAATGGGCGCCTCTTCGGCGCTGCAGGAAACGTCGGGCTCCATCCCGGAGGGGACCCTCGCGCGGGAACTGAAAGAGCTGGTCCGGTCCCGTTCGCTCGGCGTTCCCCGGGGGGAATCGATCGAGCGATCGCGGCGGCGTGTGCCCGTCGAGGATTACCGGCTGTTCCTCAACCATGTACTCCAGGGGGAGCGGCTCGGGATCGGGCTGTCGCGGAGCCTGCGAGAACTTTCCTCGAAGATGCTGGAAAGCCAGGGGCACCGGGCGGAGACGATCGCCCAGCAGGCGGCGGTGAAGATGCTGTTCCCCCTGGTCTTTTTCATCTTTCCCGCCGTGTTTCTCATCATCCTGTCCCCGGTGATCCTTGGCCTGTGGGACAGGCTCGCGGGGTGAACCCCATGGAACGCGGGTATCGAACACGGACATGGACGGCGCTGACCGCCGTCTTGCTCCTTCTGTGCACGGCGGACCCTGGATCCGGGGAAACGGGATCCCTCCCTGGAGGGGGTCCTGCCCTCGATTCCGGAGGTGCGAAATCCGTCCGGCTGTCCCTGAAGATCTCCGACGCGAAAAAGAGAAAACGCCAGGTTTCCTTCTACAAAAGCGTGGCGCGGCAGGCGAAACTCCGGCCTAGTGTACCGTCTCGCAAATAGCTTGAAGCACCGAGAACGTCGATGCGCCGCGCCCGGCGAGGCGCACGACCGAAGAGTACTTTAAAGTACGGTGAGGGAGTGCAACGAAGCCGGAGCGGATGCAGCGGCGTTCGAATGCCAAGATATTTGCGAGACGGTGCACTAGCGGCGACCGGAGCCTGTCATCGGGACGATGATCTTCGGGTTGTCGCCGGGGCGGACAACGATGATCTTCACCTGATCGACCCCGAGCGGCTCGTTCACGAAGCGGAGCCGCTGCTCTCCTGCCGGCAGGCGCACAGCGGTCAGCGGGGTATCCCCGAGCAAACGGTTTCCGAGGTAGACTTTCGCCCACGGGATCGCCTGGATTGCCTCCACCGTCCCGATCAGGGGCTGCAATTCGGCGCGGAATGCCGGTCCCGCCGCCAACGCATCCGCCGGGATGGATTGACGTTCGTACCCGTCCTTCGAAAGGACGACCTTCCGGCCCGCGAGGGAAACCACGTCCATCTGCAGCGGCGTCTTCCCGATCGACGCACCGCTCTCCAGCAGGACGGACGCTCCCGGGGGATCGGTCTCGACCCGGACGAGGCGCACGACGGGCTTGACTGGAGTCGCGGGCGGATCGGGATTTCGCGGAGTCACCCGAGGAGGAGATTCGCCCAGGGACGATTTTCTCTCCGCGGGAACCGCCGGGGGCACGGCCGGAGGGATGGAAGGGACCGGAACGAGGTGAGCCACCGGCGCCACCGAAGCCGGCGCCGCATCGATCGTCGGTCGTTGCCCAACCTCCTTCCAGAGGAGGACGCCTCCGACGATGACCGCCGCGAACACGGCGGCAGCGCCCGCCTGAACGGTTCTTCCCCTCCTGCCGTACCGCTCTTCCGTTTCCTTGACCATCGCCGGACGCGATTCCGGCTCCGTCGCCGGGTCCGGGGCCGTCTCCTCCTCCCGCGGGACGGGGAAGAGGGCGTCCCAGAAATCCGCCATCACCGGAGCCGATGCCGGGGGAGGGCCGACCCGCGCGAGCTCGACAAGAAACCCCCCCGCGCCGGGGTATCGATCCGCCGGGAGCGCCGCCACGGACTTCCGCAGGACTCCCGCCAACTCGGGGGAAACGCCGGGAAGCGGGAGCGTCCGCGCGTCGAATCGCCGGATCCTGCCCAGGGTCTCTTCCGGCCCGTCCCCTTCGAACAGTCTGCGGCCGAGGAGCAATTCCACGGAGATCACTCCCGCGGCAAACAGGTCGGAGGAGGAGGTCGCCCCTTCCCCGCGAATCCGCTCGGGAGCGAGGTACCCGGATTTTCCGCCCCGCGTCCCCTCGTCCGCCTGCCCATCCCCTGCCGCGCGGGAGATCCCGAAATCCGTGATTTTCACCGCCCCGTTGCGGGCCACCAGAATATTCGCCGGGGATACATCGCGGTGCACAACCCCTTTCTCGTGAAGGTACGCGAGGCCCGACCAGATCCCGTCGACCCAACGACGCCAGACGCCGGAGGAGATGGGGACGTGGAGCTGACGCGCCTGCTCCGCCGCCTGGGCGAGGTTCCAGCCCTCGACATATTCCATCGCGAGAAAGTGGGCGTCCCCCTCCCGGCCGAAATCGAACACCTGGACCAGGTTCGGGTGGGAAAGGGAAGCCGCGAGCCGCGCCTCGCGGGCGAACAGTTCGCGAAAGCGCGGGTCGTTCGCGTAACGCGGATGCACCACCTTCAAGGCGACCCGCTTCCGGAACCCCTCCTCTCCCGTAAGCCGGCACAGGTAAACCTCCGCCATGCCGCCCGAGGCGATCCTTCGCAGGACGCGGTATTTCCCGAACCTGTCCGGAATCAAATCCCCCGCCTGACGTCGTCGACGACCGGCGCCGTCGACCCCATCTTTCCCTTCGCCGGCGGCCGGGCGGGGAACTCCATCTCGAACACGGTCCCCCGCGGCGTGTTGTCCCTCATCCGCACGGTCCCTCCGTGGTCGTTCGCGATCGCGCTGACGATGGCGAGCCCCAACCCCGTGCCCCCCTCCCGCCGTGAAAAATACGGCTCGAAAAGGCGGTCCCGGTCCCCGGGCGGGATCCCCGGTCCGTCGTCCGCAACGTCGATCCGCGCCTTTCCCCCCGCCTCGTCGTGGGTGCACGTGACCGTGACGCTCCCCCGGCCCCCGAGGGCGGCCGCGGCGTTGTCGAGCAGGTTGGTGACGGCACGCCGGATCTGGAACGGGTCGAACCAGACACGCGGAGGGCCTTCCTGGCGGAACTCCCAGCGAATCCCCGGATGGGACGTCCGGTACGTTTCGACGACGGTGCGAATCTCCATCGGGAGATCCCCCTCCTCGAGGCGGGGAACCGGCATCCGCGCGAAGCGCGTGAACTCATCGACGAGGTGTTTCAGGGTGTTCACCTCGGAAAGGATCGCCTGCGTGCACTCGGCGAACACAGGGTCTTCCGCGTGCGCCGCGGCGTATTTCCGCTGCATCCGCTCGGTGGAGAGCTGGATCGGCGTCAGGGGATTGCGGATGTCGTGCGCAATCCTCCGGGCCACCTCGCGCCACGCCAGGACGCGCTGGAGGCGCATCGCCTGGGAGAGGTCGTCGAACGCGGCGACCAGCCCCATATACTCGCCCGCGTCGTCGCGTAGCGCGGTCAGGCTGACCCGGAACGCGATCCGCTTCTCCCCCACGACGAGCTCCACCTGGCGCTCGACCTGCCCCCCCGCCGCCTCGCCTGCCTCGCGGTAGAGGCTCCGGATCGCCTCGTAATGCTCCTCCCGAAGCACTTCGCGGTACATCCGTCCCAAGGCACCGTCCGTGGGGATCCTGAGGAGGCGTTCCGCTACCTTGTTGATCATCGCGATCCGGCCGTGGCGGTCGATGACGATGACCCCCGTCGAGATGCTGTCGAGGATCGTTTCGATGAACTGCGTCCGGCGGCGGAGTTCGTCGTACGTCCGGGTGAGGGAGGCGTTCGTTTCCTCGAGGTTCCCCTTCATCGCCTTCAGGTCCGCCGTCATCCGGTTGAACGAGGCGACGAGGGTGCCGAACTCGTCACTGGATCGGTAGTCCAGCGAAACGTCGAGGTTCCCCCGGGCCACCTCTTCGGTCCCCTCTGCCAACAGCTGCACCGGCACGGTGATCTGCCGCGCGAGGTAGATCCCCATCCAGGAGGCGGCGAAGACGATCAGGAGCGTGATGAGGATGAGGATGCCGACGTAACTGGCCCGGATGGGGTCATCCAGGAGCCGCACCTGGTGGTACTCGTCGTACGCCTTGGCGATCTCGCGGATCCGCGCCGCCTCGGCGGAGGGGAGAGGTCGAACCGCCACGACGATGACGCCTCCGGGGGTGCGACGCCATGCGGCGGCGAACTCGTCCCCGATCAGGGTCCCCTTCCCGTCACCGTCCCCCTTCACCGCCTTGATCCGTTTGAGGACCTCCGCCCGCACCGCCGGCGGGACCTCGCCGTCCAGGGCGACTTCGGCGTCCTTCTCGAAGAAGAGCAGGGCGGTACCGGCGGGGGCCAGGCTCCGGGCCGATTCGAGAACCCGCGGGAAGGAAGCGGGGTCGACCGTGCCCGACAGCCCCGTAGCGGCGCTCTCGGCGGCCGGGGAAAGGGCCCGGGCCTCCTCCTCCAGGCGTTCCCTGGCGATCTCGATGGCGCCGGTGAGGGCCTGTCCCACCCTGCCGCCGATCCACGACTTGATGCTCGTCGTTGTGATGTTCGTCGCGGCGATGAAAAGGAGCATCGTCGGAATGAGCGAGAAGCAGATGAAGATGAGGACGAGACGGGACCGGAGCTTCGCTCCCAGGAGGTTCCGCCGCCGGTCCAGGAGGATCTTGAAGACGTTCCGCGTGACGAGGAAGATTAGGAGGACGACGAGGACGACGTTCAGGTTGATCAGCGCGAAGATGACGATGTTGCTGGAGAACGTGACCGCCCCGCCGACCGCCGCCAGGTGGGCCTCGAAGAACGTCAGGACCGCGACAAGGACCGCAACGATCCCGATGGCCCAACGCTCCCTGCGCCGCTTCGCTGGCTCCGCTCCCTGCTCCGGGGGAAGCTGTCCGACGGGAGGAGCGGTCACGGGGTCTGGAGGTCCCCGCGGGCCCAGCCGGTCTCGACATCCCACAGGGAGGAGAAGAAGAAGATGGATCGAAGCGGTTCGGAAAGCCCGACCTTGTCCAGCCGAGCGCGGACGCGTGCCCGGTACGGTTTCCCCTTTTCCACGTCTCCGGTTACAGGGACGACCACCTCGAACCGGGTCATCCGGTCAAGGGCGGCAAGGACGTCCGCCAGCAGTTCGTCTCCGTCGTCGCGGTGGAGCCGGTAGACGCGCGACAGGGCGTCGTACCGGACGGAGCGGGTGTACTGGATCTGCCCCATCGACCGGTTGAACCATCTTCTGTAGACCCGCTCGACCTCGACGGTGGTCTTGAAGGTGATCTCGATCCCGGATTTCAACGCCTCGACCATTTCGGGGGTAAACGCGTTCTGGAGGGTGAAGCGGACCCGGGCCTCGCCGCCACGGATCGTCCCGGAGATTTCCGAGATCCCGGGGACGGGCGGCTCGGCAAGGGAGCTCCCGGGCAGGAGCCCAAGGAGAGATAGCGTGAAAAAGGCAATCAGGACGCGCACTTCCACCCCCAGAGGCATTATACCCGGCGGTCACGTCTCTCCGAACAACTCTTCCTGGGCGGACGTCTTCGGGATCGCGATCCCGAGATGCTTCCACGCGGCGGGGGTGGCCACCCTTCCCCGCGGGGTGCGCTTGAGGAAACCACGCTGGATGAGAAACGGCTCGTAGACATCCTCGATCGTGTCCCGCTCCTCGCTGACGGAGGCGGAGATCGTCTCCACGCCGACGGGACCTCCCCCGAACTTCTCGAGGAGCACCCGCAGGATTTTCCGATCCATCATGTCGAGCCCCTCCCGGTCCACCTCCATCCGCAGCAGCGCATGATCCGCGATCTCCCGGGTGATCGTGCCGTCCCCCCTCACTTGGGCGAAGTCGCGGACGCGCCGCAAGAGACGGTTCGCGACGCGCGGCGTTCCCCGGGAGCGACGGGCGATCTCCCCTGCCCCCGCCTCGTCGACGGGGATGGAGAGGGCGGCCGAGGAGCGCCGGATCACCTCCTTCAGTTCCTCCGTCCCGTAATACTCCAGGCGCAGGGGGACCCCGAACCGGTCCCGCAACGGGGAAGTGAGCAGCCCGGTGCGCGTCGTGGCGCCCACCAGTGTGAATCTCGGTAGCGTGAGGCGGATCGATTTCGCGGACGGACCTTGGCCGAGGATGATGTCGAGGGCGAAGTCCTCCATCGCGGAGTAGAGCAGCTCCTCGACCACGTGAGTCAGCCGGTGAATCTCGTCGATGAAGAGGACGTCCCCGGGCTCCAGCGCCGTGAGGATCGCGGCGATGTCCCCTTTCCGCTCGATCGCGGGGCCGGAGGTTGTGCGGATCCCCACCCCCATCTCGTTGGCGATGATGTGGGCCAGCGTCGTCTTCCCGAGGCCCGGCGGGCCGGAAAGGAGGACATGGTCGAGCGGCTCGCCGCGACCGATCGCCGCCTCGATGTAGGTCCGAAGGTTCGCCACGATCCCGGTTTGCCCGATGAACTCGCCGAACCGCTTCGGCCGCAGGGAGAGATCGACGGTGTTCTCGCCGCCGGCGGCGGCGGGATCGACGATGCGCCCGCCCGACATCTCCGCGCCTATGCGTTCCGTCGTCACGCGTTACCGCCCTCCCGACAAGCGGCGCAACGACTCCCGGATCAGGAGATCCGTGGTGAGATCGGCGCCTTTCTCCCGCCGGACAGCCGCGACGGCAAGCTGGGCCTGCGTCCGTGGGAACCCGAGGGCGGCGAGCGCCTCCGAGGCCTGCGCTTCCGGCGCCGTCGGGACTTCCGCCGTCTCCCCCCCGAGGGGGGAGAAATCGACCGAAACCTTCTTCAGCCGGTCTGGAAGCTCCAGGGCGATCCGCTGGGCGAGCTTCTTCCCGATCCCCGGCACGCGCGTGAAGGCGGCGGCGTCTTCCCGCGCGCATGCCGAGAGGACACCCGGAACGCCGAGGACCGACAGCATCGCCATGGCGGACTTCGGTCCCACGCCGTTCACACCGATCGTCGCAAGGAAGATCTCGCGTTCCGTGTCCGTGGAGAAACCGTACAGGTCGGCGCCGCCCTCCCGAAAATGGAGATGCGTGCGGAGGATGCAGCTCTCACCGTCGGGGGGGAGGTCCTTGCGGGTCGCGTCGGAAACGCGCGCGCGGAATCCGATCCCGGCGCACTCCAGCACCACGAAATCCTTCCCGCCCACGGCGAGGCGTCCTCGAAGATGGTCGATCATGATTTGCGATCATAGCACGAAGAAAAGCGGCCCGGGGTCGAGGCTCCCACACACCGGAAACCGAGAGAAGCGAGAGAAGAGAGACGCGGAACCCAACCCATCCTGTCCGGATCGAAGAATCCGTCCAACTTCAGGGATTCACTCCGGGTATACCCGGATGAACGAAAAATGCCACCCACGCGCACGTGGGTGGCATTCCAAAAACACGGTACTCTACTGCTAGGGCATCAGGCGTTAGGACCGCCGCCGCAGCCCCACCAAGCCGATCAGTCCGCTCCCGAGCAGCAGAAGCGTTCCGGGCTCGGGAACTTGCCCCCCGACCACGACATCGGCATTCCCGAAGGTGAAGTTGTCGATCGCGAATCCGGCGGGCTCGCTACCTGTGATGAAGAAAGAGATCCCGGCGATGTTCGCCCCTGCGTTGTCGAACAGCCCATAAAACTCTATCCCCGTAATGGAATTAGTGATCGACCCGAGGATGTTCCCATTCACACCGTACGCCTCGATGGTCGTCGCGCCCACTGCGTCGAAATAGCCACCCGACAGACCGACCGCCGCCACCGGAGTGGCGAACAGGACGGAAATGGGGCCATTAAAAATAGGAGTGCCGCTGAGGACCGGGGAGGTTGGATTAGCGCCGTCACCCGTGATGAAGGTGGGGTTGCCTGCATCGGTGACAAGAACCAACGGGCCCGCATTAGGCGTGTGGTCTGTGAGGGTTGCCGGAAACCCACCGCCGACCGTCTGCCCGGCGAAATTCGGTCCGAAAGAGACCGTATTGCCCCCGATGGTGTAGGTTGGATTTGACGGTCCGGAGTCGAACGTGATCACGCTCGCGGCAGGAGTGAAAGAACCTGGCCCGAGATTGACCAGTGCAGCGCTAGCTGGGGCGACCAAAAGGGCCATGACCGCTCCGACAGCCAACAACAGAACAGAGAGTCTTTTCATAACTGATCTCCTTTCAAATATTTTACTTGTCTTAAATGCAAGCAACTAGAATGCCATTATTGAATAATCGCAACTATATGATTATAAACATTTTTAAATGTTCTTTGCGGGAGCAAAACTATTTCAACTTCGATATTGAAGAATTATTTTCCCCTTTAATCAAAAACAATTCCCTTCCCGCTCGATATGGCGTTGACTGGTTGCCGGGGGATTCTGGACAAAACTGCGTTTTATTATTCCATATTCAGGAAAGGTCGTCGCGTGTGACCGCGCGGCAGAAGGCCATGGCGAGGGCGTCGGAGGCGTCGGGGGGGATCGGCTCGCGGATGCCGAGGAGGCGGGCGACCATCCCGGCGACCTGCTCCTTGGGGGCGCCGCCGTACCCAGTCGCCGCCGCCTTGATCTCCTTGGCGCTGTATTCGTGGACGGCGACGCCGTGGGCGCCGCAGGTGACGATCGCGGCGCCGCGGGCCTGGCCGAGCTTGAGGGCGGAGGATGGATTTTTCGCGAGAAAGACCTTCTCCACCGCGGCTTCCGTGGGCCGATGGAGAAGGATCAGGTCGGAGAGTTCGCGGTGGATCCTGAGGAGACGGTCGGGGAACGACGCCTCGCCATCGAGCCGGATGACGCCCCACGCCACGGGGGAGACGGCGTTCCCCCGGACGTCGACGATCCCGTACCCGGTCCGCAGCGATCCCGGATCGATCCCTAAGATCCGTCGCAAGAGCACCCCCCGCTGCGCCTCCGTGAGACTCCCCCTTCGGCTGCGCCGCCTCGGAGGGGGACTCCGTTCGTGGCTCGCCGTGCGGTGAACCTGCACGGCTGCGCTTTACCTCACTGCGCC
>CAAGKR010497380.1_pt1 | contig 13457 bp, 11 predicted proteins | sample 2556971 | NCBI WGS metagenome assembly CAAGKR01 (sample SAMEA5207829, study PRJEB30636) | soil metagenome | biome: forest; feature: boreal; material: soil | place: USA | collected 2011-09 | depth 1 m | reverse complement strand
TGCATCGTCTTCATGGGCTCGAACATGGCCGAGTGCCACCCGGTCGGCTTCAAGTGGCCGATGAAGGCGAAGGCCAAGGGCTCGACGCTCATCCACGTCGATCCGCGATTCACCCGGACGAGCGCGATGTGCGACCTGTACGTCCCGATCCGCTCGGGCACGGACATCGCGTTCCTCGGCGGGCTCGTGAACTACATCCTCACCAACAAGAAGTACTTCAACGACTACATGCTCGCGTTCACCAACGCGGCGACGCTCATCAACGCCGGCTTCAAGGACACCGAGGAGAACGACGGGTTCTTCTCCGGCTACAACGCCCAGACCCGCGCGTACGACCACGCGACGTGGCAATACCAGACCACCAAGGCGCCTGAGCGCGTCCCCGAGGCGCCCGGGGGCGCTGCGGGACAGGGCAAGGAGGGCGGTGTGGGAAGCGGCCCGTCGACGACCACCGGGTCGGTGAAGGGCGCGAACTTCGCGGCGCTCATCGCGAACCGCATCCCGGGCGTGCCGCTCCAAGACAAGAGCCTCACCGACCCGAACACCGTGTTCCAGATCCTGAAGCGGCACTACGCGCGCTACACGCCCGAGATGGTCGAGAAGATCTGCGGCACCCCCAAGGAGTTGTTCATCAAGGTCGCGGATGCCCTCATCGCCAACTCCGGGCCGGACAAGACGAGCGCGTTCGTCTACGCCGTCGGCTGGACCCAGCACACGACCGGCGTGCAGCTCATCCGCACGGCCGGCCTCGTGCAGCTGCTCCTCGGCAACATCGGCCGGCCGGGCGGCGGCATCATGGCCCTCCGCGGCCACGCCTCGATCCAGGGCTGCACCGACATCGCGAGCCTGTACAACATCCACCCCGGCTACCTGAACACCCCCGACGCTCGGAAGACCCACGACACGCTGCTGAACTACATCCTCACCGAGACGCAGCCGACGTCGTTCTGGTCGAACACGCCCGCGTACGTCGTCAGCCAGCTGAAGGCGTGGTTCGGCGACGCGGCAACCGCCGACAACGACTATCTCTACGACACGCTCCCCAAGATCACCGGCGACCACAGTCACTTCCCGGTGTTCGTCGAGATGAGTCAGGGGAAGATCAAGGGGATGATCCTGACCGGCCAGAACCCTGCGACCAGCTTGAACTCGCATTTCCAGCGGGACGCGCTCAAGAATCTCGAGTGGCTCGTCGTGCTGGACCTCTACGAGACCGAGACCTCCGTGTTCTGGAAACCGATCGCCGATGCGGATCCAGCTGCGGTGAAGACCGAAGTCTTCTTCCTTCCGGCTGCGCACATCGCTGAAAAGGATGGGTCGATGACCCAGACCCAGCGGACGATCCAGTTCCACCACAAGGCCTCCGACCCGCCCGGCGACAGCCGCAGCGATCTGTTCTTCTGGTACGACCTCGGCCTTCGGCTGAAGAAGCTCTACGCGGCCGGCCGGGCGAGTGCGAAGAACGTCGATGGCATCAAGAACATGACCCTCGACTACGCGCCCGATCCAGCCGACGTGGCGGACTGGATCCACAAGGACGAGCCGTCCGCGGTCAAGATCTACAAGGAGATCAACGGCTACGACGTCAAGACGAAGGCGATCATCAACAGCTTCGCCAACCTGCAGTCAGACGGGTCGACCGCCTGCGGCGCCTGGATCTACACCGGGATGCTGCAGTCGGTGAACGGCCAGACGGTGAACCGCGGGGAGATGACCCCGGGCAAGAACGACGGCTGGGTGAGCCCGAACTGGGGCTGGGCCTGGCCGGCGAACCGGCACCAGCTGTACAACCGGGCGTCGGCCGATCCCGCCGGCAACCCGTGGTCGGCGAAGAAGAAGTACACGTACTGGGACGCCGCGGCGAAGACCTGGAAGAACGACGCCGGCGAAGGCATCGACTTCACGCTGACGAAGGCGCCGGAGACCCCGGCGAACCCGAACGGCGTTGGCGTCGCGTTCCACTCGGGCGCCGATCCGTTCCTGTTGAAGAAGGACGGCAAGGGCTGGCTCTTCGCCTATGAGGGCCTCTCGGATGGGCCGATCCCGACGCACTACGAGCCGTGGGAATCTCCGGTGAAGAACCTGCTCTACAAGCAGGACCGCAACCCGATCACCTTGATCTACGACGTGCCCGGCAACAAGTACAACGAGTTCGCCGGTACGCAGTTCCCGACCGTGATCACGACCTACCGGCTGACAGAGCACCACCTGTCGGGCACGATGACCCGCTGGCTGCCGTGGCTCGCGGAGCTGATGCCCGAGCTGTTCGTCGAGATCTCGCCGGAATTCGCCAAAGAAAAGGACATCCAGAACGGCGACTACGTTCGGGTCATCAGCGAGCGCGGCACCGTCGAGGCCCGCGCGCTCGTCACGAAGCGGCTGAGGCCCCTCGTCGTGAACGGCCAGACGCTGCATCAGATCGGTATGCCGTGGCACTGGGGCTATCAGGGCATCGCGACGGGCGACATCGTGAACAACGTCACAGCGATCGTCGCTGATCCGAACGTCACGATCCACGAAGGCAAGGCGTTCACTTGCCGGGTCGAGAAGGGACGGTCTCGGGCATGAGCGATCTGCGTGGCATGTTCGTCGACACGTCGATCTGCACTGGCTGCAAGGCCTGCCAGGTCGCGTGCAAACAATGGAACGAGATGGCCCCCGGCGTTCCCCTCCCGATGGAGGACGAGGCGGCCGTCCGCGAGCACCGGGCGTTCACCGGCAACAGCTACGACAACACCGGGCATCTCTCGGCTACCAACTGGCGGCACGTGAAGTTCATCGAGCAAATCGGTCCCGACCCGAGCACGGCCGACCGGTCCGATCCGCGCTGGCTGATGATGAGCGACTCCTGCAAGCACTGCGTGCAGGCCGGCTGCCTCGAGGTGTGCCCAACTGGCGCGCTCTACCGGACCCAGTTCGGGTCCGTCGACATCCACCAGGACGTGTGCATCGGCTGCCGCTACTGCGTCGGAGCGTGCCCGTTCGGCGTCATCGCGTTCAACCAACGGACCGGCCGCGTGAACAAGTGCATCCTCTGCCAGGACCGGCTCGAGATCGGCATGGGGACGGCCTGCGCGAAGGCCTGCCCCACCTCGTCACTGACGTTCGGCGTCGTGAGCGACCTGCAGGCGATGGCGAACGACCGGGTGAAGGCCCTGCACGCCCGTGGCCAGACCGACGCGTACATCTACGGCTGGGACCTCGGGAACAGCGGCACGATCACCGCGGGCCCGAACAAGGGGACCGCCGTGAAGGACGTCGAGGTCGTCGGCGGACTGAACGTGTTCTACCTGCTGCTCGACAAGCCAGAGGTGTACGGGCTTCCCGCGCACGCCGCCCTGCCGCAACGAAACTTCGTGCCATCGGCCGGGGTCGCGCTCATCTCCGCGGCGGTGCTCGGCGTCACCGGGCTGGCTGCGTTCCGCCGCAACCGCATGAACGAGAACGCCGCGACGGCAGAGGGGGGCGACTGATGCCCGACAAATATGTCCTCCCGCCCGAGTGGGAGTGGCCGATCACCATCGCGCTGTTCGTCGCCGGAGTGGCCTCCGGCGCGTACGCGGCGATGGGCCTCATCCACTTCGCCGGGGACAAGCGCGATCAGCCGGTGACCTACCGGCTCGCCTTCATCCCGCTGCCCCTCATGCTCGTCGTGCCGCTGCTGCTCATCGTCGACCTCGGCCAGCCCGGCCGATTCCTCAACCTGCTGTTCACGAGCCCGGGAGCCGCCGAGCGCCCGGGCCCCCTCATGTTCAACCCGAACTCGCCGATGAACTGGGGCTCGTGGTCAATGGTGATCTTCGGCGCGTTCGCCGCCCTCGCGTTCGCGGACGCGCTGCACCACACCGGGCGGATGAAGCTCGGCTGGCTCGAGGGCGTCTCGCACAACGTCATCGTCCTTGCGATCGGCGAGATCTTCGCGCTCGTCGTGTCCGGCTACAGCGGCGTGCTCGTCAACGTGACGAACCAGGGCGTCTGGTCGGACACGTGGCTCATGGGCGCGCTGTTCATCTGCTTCAGCGAGCTCTCCGGCATGGCCGTGGCACTCATCGTGAGCGACCGGATGGGCGCGAGCCGCACGTCGGCGGCCCTCCGGACGGCTCTCTTCTACGCCGCGGCCGTGAGCACCGTCGTGCTGGTGCTGTTCCTGGTCAGCCTGGCGACGCAGCAGGACGGCTCCCTGACGGCGCTCGTCGCGAGCGTGCACGAATTCGTCGGGCCGGTCTTCTGGATCGGCGCGGTCGGTCTGGGTCTCCTCGTGCCGCTGCTCGCCCTTGGGCCGCGACGCCTCGTCCCGATCCCCAACGCCTCGCTCTCCCTGATCGCTCTCCTCGTGCTGGTCGGCGTGCTCGCGTTCCGCTACGCCGTGTTCTTCTCCGCAATCTCCTTCGTTCAGAGCTAGACGTCCCGACCCAGCTCGAGTTCGACGAGGCTCGCGCCCGCTGGCGAGAGCTCGCCAAGGAGGACGCGGGCCTTGGTCCGATCGCTGCGTTCCACGACCAGCGGCTCGCGTCGCTTGCCGCGGCTCCGCCGCCCGACATCGCGCTCGACCTCACGCCGGAGGCGGCGGCAGAGGCGATTGCCGCGGGCCGCCCGCTCCTCGGCGAGGGCGCGCTCACCTGCGAGACCGAAGACGTGGCGGCCGAGCTGCGGCGGCTCGCTCGCAATCTGAGCGACACGAGCGTCGAAGGCTCCGCCGGCCAGCGCACCGCGGAGCGGCTCGCGACGGCGGCGCTCGACGTCGGCCCGCTGCTCGAGCACTCGCTCAACGGCGAGCCTGAGGCCATTGCGCGCGCGGCGACTGCGGGCGACTACGACCCGACGGCCTTCGCGCAGCTCCTCGAGCTCGCGCTCCAGCCGGTGCTATGGGAGGCGGCCGCGCGATGCGCGGCGCTCACCGACGTCGACCGGTGGGACCGCGGGTACTGCCCGGTGTGCGGCTCGTGGCCGGCGCTCGCCGAGCTCGTCGGCGCCGAGAAGCGCCGGGTGCTGCGGTGCGGGCGGTGCGGGACGTGGTGGTCGTGGCTCGTGCTGCTCTGCCCGTACTGCGGCAACGATGACCACCGGTCGCTCGGGACGCTCACGGCCGAAGACGACCGCAACACGTCGACGACGTCCGGCGACTCCCGCTCAAAGGACCGAATTGATGTCTGCGAGCGCTGTCACGGCTACGTGAAGTCGATCGCCACGTTCCACTCGGTGCCGACCTCGCGGCTCGCCGCGGAGGACGCGGCGACCGTGCATCTGGACGTGGGCGCGCGCGAGCGCGGCTATACGCGTCCCGGTGTGGTCGGGGTCGAGACCGCGGGCATCCCTCGGCTCGTTCGCGAAGGTCGCGCTCGCGCGGGCGGGGACTAGCTGACGGGCTTCGGGGAGCTGTAGCTCGGCTCGTACGACCCGGCGGACTTGCCGTTGCCGGTGCTCGAGGGCGAGTCCCAGTTCGTCATGTTGTCCGACCGGATCTGGTCCACCCGCTCGCTCAGCTTCTTGCGTGCCTGCTGACCGCTGAACGGCGTCGCAAGGAGCGCGACGGCCGCGCCGACGATCGCGCCGACGAGGATGCCGATCGTGAAGGCGGAGAACAGCGCGGTGTCGTCGTGGCCGTCGCCGGCCTTCCGGGCCTGCTTGCGTCCGTCCGAGAGCATCTCGTCGATCCGCTTGCTCGCTTGCGAGCGCAGATCGTCGAACACCTCGTCCAGCTTGAGGTCCTTGAGCGCGTTCATAGCGAAACTCCCTTTATCGGCGACGTCGCCGGACCGGCTACTCCGCAGGACCGATGCCAGCGCCCTTGGTGCTCGTCTGCCCGGTCAAGGAGGCCTCGATGAACTGTTCGATGTCGCCATCGAGCACCCGCTGGACATCGCCGACCTCCACGCCGGTTCGATGGTCCTTCACGAGCGTGTAGGGGTGCAGGACGTAGCTGCGGATCTGGCTGCCCCAGTCGGCGGCGCGCATCTCGCCCCGCTCTTTCGCCTGTTCGGCCTCTTGCTCGAGGACACGCCGCTCAAGGAGCCGCGCGCGAAGGACCCGCATCGCGATGTCTCGGTTCTGTAACTGCGAGCGCTCGTTCTGCGAAGCGGCCACGATGCCGGTCGGGAGGTGCGTGATGCGGACAGCGGTCTCGGTCTTGTTGACGTTCTGTCCGCCGGCACCGGTGCTGCGATACGTGTCGATGCGCAGCTCGTCAGAACGGATGTCGACCTCGGTCTCGGTCTCGACCTGCGGCGTCGGATCCACGAGCGCGAAGGACGTCTGGCGACGCTTCTGGAAGTCGAACGGCGAGATCCGCACCAGGCGATGGGTCCCGCGCTCGTGCTTCAGGTAGCCATACGCGTAACTGCCGTCGATCGAGAGCGTCGCGCTCTTGAGGCCGGCCTCTTCACCGGGCGTGCTCTCGAGGAGCTCCGCGCGGAAGCCGCGCCGTTCGGCCCAGCGCAGGTACATGCGCACGAGCATCTCGGCCCAGTCGGCCGCGTCGGTGCCGCCCACGCCGGCGCTGATCGCGAGGAACGCCGGTCGTTCGTCGTACGGGCCGCCGAGCTGGGCTTCGAGGCTCGCCTTAGCGACCTCGAGCTGCAGCGCGTTCAGGTCAGCGGCCAGGTCCCGCGCGATCGCCGGGTCCTCGTCCGCGAGCGGCAGCAGGTCGGTGATCTCCGCGGCACGTGCGCGAAAGCCGTCCCAGCGATCGACGCGGCGTCGCGCGGCATCGAGCTTCTTGAGAACGCTCTGGGCGTGCTGTCGATCGGACCAAAGGTCCGGCGCCGAGGCCTCCGCCTCTAGTCGCGCGACCTCGCGTCGTGTGTTGTCGAGGTCAAAGGAACACCGCCATCCGGTCGATCCGCTCGCGAAGCAACGCGAGCGCGCCGAGGTCGATCGCCATCAGCTGGGCTCGGCTAGCGCTTGCGCGGACGTTCGAACGACGTCGTGACCGGCTGGGCCACGGGGGCGAGCTTGCCTGCCGCGAAGCTCACGAAGGTCACGCACGGGCAGTAAGTGTTGCGCGGGCAGCGCGGGCAATCGCCATCGCAATCGAGGGTCGCGCCGTAGCTGCACTTCAGGCAGTTGTCCTCGCAGACGATCCATTCCTTCATGCGGGACTGTCCTCTCTTCTAGACGCAGTTCGGGCACACGGGAGCCGTCTCGAACGCCCCGGAGACCGCTTGGACACCGCTCCCCACGCCAGTTCTGTGCCGGTTTTCGTAGGCAGAATAGCCGCCGGACTGCCCGGTTGGAAGACCTTTCTTACGTCTCGGAGCGTTGTCCGAGATACGAAAGTCCACCGCCCAGGAACGCCCGCGGCCGGACACCGAACACCTGGTCTATGGCGTTCGGGTGCGGCGTGTTGTCCACGGCCAGCAGGTCGAGCTGGCGAACCGTCACCGGCGGATCGGCCATCACCCGCTCGAACAGGAACGCCGCCGGCTTCATCAGGATGACCGGCAGGGGCATGGTCAGCCGTCTGGTCCGGTAGGCCCGCATGGTCTCCTCGAGCATCTCCCGGTAAGTCACCGGCACCGGCCCGCCTAGCTCGAAGGCGCCCACGGCAGGACCGCGCGCGGCGACCTGGATGGCCCGCGCCAGATCCTCGACGTGGAGCGGCTGGAACCGCGCCACGCCGCCGCCGGGCAGCGGCACGACCGGGAAGCGCAGCGAGAACCGGAGCCGCGGGAAGAAGTCGTCGCCCGGGCCAAACAGGACCGACGGTCGGAGCACGACGTGCGACATCGACGACGCGGCGACCGCGGCCTCGCCCTCGCCCTTGCTCCGGAGGAACGGGTACGGACTCTCCGGCGACGCGCCGATCGCGCTCAGGTGGACGATCTTGCGCACGCCGGCCAGTTCCGCTTCCCGTACCACGGCCCGGGTACCCTCGGCGTTGACGCGTTCGAAGCTCGCCCGGCGCTCGGTCGGGATGGCCACCGTGTGCACGACCACGTCGACGCCGTCGAAGGCACCGCCGAGCGATGCCGGATCGGTCACGTCGGCGCGACGCACATCGAGCCCGGCGGGCGAGAGCTCGGCTCCGGCGCGGCTCGGATCCCGCACGATCGCGCGGATCTCGTCGGGCCCCTCGGCCTCGAGCAGCGCGGCGATGACGTGGCGGCCGACGAACCCGTTCGCGCCGGTGATGGCGATCCGCACGTCTACATACTACGCAGTCGTAGTAATAGGCGACCGGGCCGGCGCGCGATGCGACCAGACGAGTGCGGGGACGCCCGCGAGGACGTAGATGAGCCCGAGGAGCTGGGCCTCCTGCAGGCCGGCGAACACGACGGGATCGAGGCGTAGGAACGACGTTGCGAAGCGGAAGCCGCCGTAGAGGACGAGGTACAGCCAGAAGACCCGGCCCTCCGGGGCGTGTCCGCGGACCCGCGCCCAGTAACGCAGCAGGATGACGAAGATGAGCACGTCGACCAAGAGGTCGTACGCGACGACCGGGTGCACGAAGGTCGTCTGGCCCAACGTCGCGGGGTCCGTGTAGCGCACGCACCAGGGCAGCCCGGAGCACGCGATCGCGTGGTGCTCGCCGTTGATGATGTCGCCGATCCGGCCGATGGCTTCACCGAGCACGATGCCGATCACCGTGATGTCGAACATGAACCCGAGCGGCAGGCGCAACCGCTTCGCCGCGATCCAGCCCGCGACCGCCGAGCCGATCGGCGCGGCCGCGACGGCGACGCCACCGTTCCAGAAGGCGAGGAGCTGATCGAGGTGCGCGCCGTAGTACGGCCAGTTGTCGGCGATGTGCCCAGCCCGGGCTCCGATCAGGCCGCCGATGACGACGGCCATCGCGAACGGGTAGATCCGTTCGTCTTTCACGAGCCGACGCGCGAGGCGGAAGCTCACCCAGCTCCCGGCGCCCATGCCGACGAGCGACCAGAGCGAATGCCAGGCGATCCGGAAGGGCCCGACGACCAGCGTCGGGTCGAACGGAAGATCCACTACGCCGCCGTGGTGTGCGCCGACCGGGCCATGCCGAACAGTGTCACGAGCATCGGGATCGAGAGCGCGATGAGCACCAGCGCGATGAGCTGCGCCTGGTAGAGCCCGAACAGGTCGGGCTTATCAACGCGCAGGAACGAGATGAGGAACCGTCCGAGCGACTGGAACGCGAGCCAGATCCAGAAGATCCGCCCTTCGGGCGGCCGGCCCGCGAACCGGCGGCGCAGGACGAGCGCGAGCGCGACGCCCGCGAGATCCCACAGCATCTCGTAGCCGACCGCGAGATGGACGGGACCGGCCGAGTACCGCGTGTCGCCGGGCGAGAAGGCCGGGCCCTGGCCGAGCGAATCGGGGTTGTCGTAGCTGACGCAGATGCCGGGCGGGCCGCACAGCACCGCGTGGTGCTCGCCGTTGATGATGTCGCCGATCCGGCCGATCGCCATGCCGAGCCCGATGCCCGCCGCCGCCGCGTCGGCGCCGGCCCCAATCGGGATGTCACCCCGGCGGATCGCGATGACGTACCCGGTGATCGTGCCGACGACAACGGCGCCCATGATCGCGATGCCGCCCGTCCAGATCTGCGGGATCAGCCAGGGGTTCGTGTCGTAGCCGCAGAGGGACCAGCAATCGACGACGTGGAAGAGCCGCGCGCCGATGATGCCGCCGATAACCGCGGGCGTCGCGATGGCGTAGAGCGCGTCCTCGGCGACCCGTCCGCGGAGCAACCGCACCGGCAGCCACACGCCGAAGAAGATCCCGACCGCGGTGAAGATGCCATGCCACGCCAGTTGGAGCGGTCCCAGGTGGACGTTCGGATCGAACGGCAGGTTCAGCTAGCTACCGCCCATGGCATTTCTTGTACTTCTTGCCCGAGCCGCACCAGCAGGGATCATTTCGGCCGAGCTTATTGGCCGGCGCGGTGGCGGTGGCCGCGCTGCTCGCGGTGCTGGTCTGCAGCCGGGCGCTCGACCCCGCATTCGCGGTCGTCGTCGTGCGGTTGTGTTGGTGAGCCGCGTCGGCCGCGGCCTTGTCCTTCTCGTCCTGCTCGGCCTGCTCGGCCGTGCGGACGGAGATCCGCAGGATCGTCTGCGCGACGTCGCTGGCGATCTTGGTGGTCATCTCGTCGAAGAACGTGCGAGCCTCGTTCTTGTACGCGACGAGCGGGTCCTGCTGGCCGTACCCGCGAAGGTAGATCCCCTCGCGGAGTTCCTCCATGGCGGTGAGGTGCTCGACCCAGTGCGTGTCGATCGTGCGCAGGAGCAGCCAGCGCTCGATGGCCCGGGAGGTCTCCTCGCCGAGCGCGGTCTCGCGGGCTTCGTACGTCTCGTCGACCAGATCGCCCACCTTCGTCATGAGGTCCTCGCGTGAGTCGATGCCCGCGAACGTCGCAGCGGTGATCTCGCCGCTGCGGCCGAGCAGCGGATCGAGGGCCGCGGCCAGGGTGGTCAGGTCCCAGTCCTCGGGATCCGACGACGAGACGCTCGCGTCGAGCAGGTCGGCCGCCGCGTCGTGCAAATAGTCGAGGACGGTCTCCCGGACGTCGCCCTTCGCGAGGATCTTGTGGCGCTCGCCGTAGATCACGTTGCGCTGGTTGTTCAGGACGTCGTCGAACTCGAGGGCGCGCTTGCGCATGTCGAAGTTGCGGCCTTCGACCTTCACCTGGGCCTGCGTGATCGCGCCCGTCACCATCCCTGACTCGATCGGCGCGGAGTCGTCGAAGCCGAGCCGGGTCATGAGACCGGCGATCCGGTCCGAGGCGAAGATCCGGATGAGCTCGTCCTCGAGCGAGGCGTAGAAGCGCGACGAGCCATGGTCTCCCTGGCGACCGGCGCGGCCACGGAGCTGGTTGTCGATGCGCCGGGCCTCGTGCCGCTCCGTGCCGATGACATGGAGCCCGCCGAGCTCGCGCACGCCGTCGCCGAGCAGGATGTCGACGCCGCGGCCGGCCATGTTCGTGGACAGCGTCACCGCGCCGCGCTGCCCGGCCCCGGCGATGATGAGGGCCTCGCGCTCGTGATTCTTCGCGTTCAGGACATCGTGCTTGATCCCGTGGCGCGCGAGCTCGTCGGACAGGGACTGCGACTTGTCGACGGAGGTGGTGCCGATGAGGACCGGCTGGCCCTTCGTGTTGCGCTCCGTGACCTCAGCCACGACCGCGTCCCACTTCCCCTGCTCGGTGCGGTACACGAGGTCCTTCAGGTCCTGGCGGACCATCGGCCGGTTCGTCGGGATCTGGGTCACCTCGAGCTTGTAGACCTTGAACAGCTCTTCGGCCTCGGTGGCCGCGGTCCCGGTCATGCCGGCGAGCTTGTCGTACATCCGGAAGTAGTTCTGGATGGTGATCGTCGCGTGCGTGCGGGTCTCCTGCTGGATCTTCGCCCCTTCCTTGGCCTCGACGGCCTGGTGCAGGCCGTCGCTCCAACGACGGCCCGGCATCTGTCGGCCGGTGAACTCATCGATGATCACGATCTCGCTCGCCGGCGTGACGATGTACTCCTTGTCCTTGTGATAGAGCGCCTTCGCCTTGAGCGCGTTATCGAGGTAGTGGACTGCGGACACGTCACCCTCGTACAGGTTCGGCCGGTTCAGGAGCTTCTCGGCCTTCTCGATCCCCGCCTCGGTGAGCGTGACCGCGTGGTGCTTCTCTTCGAGGAGGTAGTCCTCGCCCTCGACGAGCCGCGCCGCGACGCGCGCGAACGAGTAGTAGAGCTGTGAGGCGTCCTCGGCCTGCGAGCTGATGATCAGCGGCGTCCGGGCCTCGTCGATGAGGATCGAGTCCGCCTCGTCGACGATCCCGTAGTGCAGCTCGCGCTGCACGGTCTCGGCGAGGTCCATGACCATGTTGTCGCGCAGGTAGTCGAAGCCGAACTCGCTGTTCTGGCCGTACGTGATGTCGGCCAGGTACGCGTCGCGCCGCGAGACGTCGCGCCAGTGCTGGTGGCGCGGGTCGAGCTCCTCGAGCGTGATGCTCGGGTCGTAGATCGCGCTCTTGTCGTGTGCGATGTAGCTCACGGTCATGCCGAGGGCGTGGTAGATCGGCGCCATCCAGCCGGCACCGGTCTTGGCCAGGTAGTCGTTGGTGGTCACCAGGTGCGCGCCCTTGCCCTCCAGGGCGTTCAGGTAGAGCGCGAGCGACGCGACCAGGGTCTTGCCCTCGCCGGTCTTCATCTCCGCGATGTGGCCGCGATGGAGCGCGATGCCTCCGAGGATCTGGACATCGAAGTGGGTCTGCTTCAGCGTCCGGGTGCCGGCCTCCCGCGCCGCGGCGAAGGCCTGGGGCAGGATGTCGTCGAGCGTCTTGCCGGCGGCGAGCTCCTCGCGGAGCAGCGCGGTGCGGCCCCGGAGCTCGTCGTCGGAGAGCGCGGCGGTCTCCGACTTCAGGGCGTTCACCTGGTCGACGACCTTGCGAAGCCGCCGGACCTCCGCCTCGTTGCTGTCGACAAGGCTGAACAGCTTGGTGAGGGCACTCAACTCGCGACCGCTAAGTGACCTGCAGCGGCAGCTGCATCCCCGGCGGGTTGAACAGCGCGCCGACCGACTCGCCCTCGTGGATGCGACGGATCGCCTCCGCGAAGAGGGGCGCGACGGTCAGCACGCGGAGCTGCGGGAGATTGCGCGCTGACGGCTTCAGGGGAACGGTGTCCGTGACGATGAGCTCCTTGACGCCGCTGGCGCACAGCTTCTCAGCGGCGTCGTCCGAGAACGTCGGGTGGGTGCAGGCAACGTAGATCTCGGTGACGCCGTGCTTCTGCAGGATCTTGACGGTGTTCAGGACGGTTGTGCCGCGGTCGATCTCGTCGTCGATGACGATCGCGCGCTTGCGGTCGATGTCGCCGATCACGGCGACGATCTCGCTGTTCCCGCTGTTGTCGCGGTGGGTCTTCTGCATGAAGACCAGCGGGATGCCAAGCACCTCGGCGATCCGCCGGGCCGCGTTCGCATAGCCGAGGTCCGGCACGACCATCGCGGTGTCTTCGGGCTTCTCCGCGACGATCGGGCGCAGGTACTCGATGATCTGGCCGCGCGCGGAGAGCTCGTCACCGGGGATGCTGAAGAACCCCTGGATCTGCATCTGGTGCATGTCCATGGTCAGGAAGCGGTCTGCCCCCGCGACGCTGATGAGGTCCGCGAGCAGCCGTGCCGTGATCGGCACGCGCGGCTGGTCCTTCTTGTCGCTCCGGCCGTAGGCGAACTGCGGCATGACCGCGGTGATGCGGCCGGCCGACGCGCGCTTGAAGGCATCGATCATGATCAGGAGTTCCATGATCGCGTCGCTCACCGAGGGCCCGACGAGCGACTGCACGAGGAACACGTCGTGCTCGCGGGCGTTCTCGTTGATCTTCACGAAGATCTCGTCGTTCGCGAACTTGAAGACCTCAGCCTGCCCGAGCGGGATCTCGAGGTGGCGGCAGAGGTCTTGCGCGAACCTGGGATGGGCGTTGCCCGTGTAGACGGATAGACCCCGGAACACGGCTCCCCCTCCTGGCGAGTCTCGAGGAGACCTCAGTGTACCC
>CAAGKR010160398.1_pt1 | contig 13458 bp, 11 predicted proteins | sample 2556971 | NCBI WGS metagenome assembly CAAGKR01 (sample SAMEA5207829, study PRJEB30636) | soil metagenome | biome: forest; feature: boreal; material: soil | place: USA | collected 2011-09 | depth 1 m | reverse complement strand
TCGAGGCGACGCTCGCGCGCGACGGCATCGGCCTCGTGCGTACCCAGGTTGGCGACCGCTACGTCTGGGAGGAGCTCGAGAAACGAAAGGCCCAGTTCGGCGGCGAGCCGTCCGGCCATGTGATCTTCCGCGAATTCACGACGACCGGGGACGGGATCCTCACCGCGCTCGAGGTGTTGACGCTCATGCGCTTCGAGCGACGGACGCTCGCTGAGCTGGCGCGCGAGATCGAGCACTGGCCCCAGATCACCAAGAACGTGAAGGCGCCGCGGCGGCGCGAGTGGAAGGAAGTCACGCGGTTCTCGTCCGCGGTCCGGAAGGCCGAGACGGAGCTCGGGAGCGCGGGCCGGCTCGTCGTCCGGGCATCCGGCACCGAGCCGGTGCTCCGCATCACTGTCGAAGCGCGTGACGACGCCGTCGCGAGGCGCATCGTCGAAGCCCTCGCCGCCGAGGCGACGGAGGCGCTCGCCTAGATGACAAGACGGGCGAGGAGGGGCTTTGCCCCGACGAGCGAGAACACCCCGCCGGGGCGTGTCTCCGGCAAAGCCGGAGATTAGCCAATGTGCGGGATCGTCGGATACACCGGGCCGCGCCAGGCGCTTCCGCTGCTGATGAGCAGCCTGCGCCGGCTCGAGTACCGCGGCTATGACTCAGCGGGCGTCGCGGTCGAGCGCGATCACACCCTCGAGGTGCGCCGGGCCCAGGGCAAACTCGACAACCTCGCCGCCCTCGTCGCGCAGCGCCCGGCCGCCGGTGACACGGGCATCGGCCACACAAGGTGGGCGACGCACGGCCGGCCCACCGAGGCGAACGCGCATCCGCACGTGGACTGCACCGGCGCGACCGCGGTCATCCACAACGGGATCATCGAGAACTTCCAGGCGCTCAAGGCGCCGCTCGTCGCGGCCGGGCACACCTTCACGTCCGAGACCGACACCGAGGTCGTCGTGCACCTGCTCGAGGATGAGCTGAAGCGCGGGAAGTCCCTCGAGGACAGCGCTCTCGCCGTCCTGCCGCAGCTCGAGGGCGCGGCAGCGCTGGCGTTCATCTCCACGGCGGACCCGGGGACGATCGTTGCCGCGCGCATCAGCAACGCCGGCGGCGTGATCGTGGGTCACGGGAAGGGCGAGAATTTCGTCGCGTCCGACATGACCGCGCTCCTCGAGCACACCCGCGAGATGAGCTTCCTCGAGGGCGGCGATCTCGCGATCGTGACCCCGGCCGGCGTCCGCTTCCGGAGCATCGCGGACGGCGCGACCATCGAGCGGCCCGCGCGGACGATCGCCCTGGACCCGATCGCGGCAGCGAAGTCGGGCTACAAGCACTTCATGCTGAAGGAGATTTTCGAGCAGCCCCGGTCGATCTCGGACACGCTTCTCGGGCGCGTCGACCGGTCGACCGGCCGGGTCATCTTCGACGAGGACCTCAAGATGACCGACGCATACGTGAAGGTGCTGCCGCGGATCACGTTCGTGGCCTGCGGGACCGCGTACCACGCCGCGCTCATCGGCAAGTACCTGATCGAACGCCTCGCCCGGATCCCGTGCGATGTCGAGATCGCGTCGGAGTACCGGTACCGCGAGCCGGTCGTCTCGCCGGGGCAGCTGGTGATCGCGGTCACGCAGTCGGGCGAGACGGTCGACACCCTCGCGGCGATGCAGGAAGGGAAGAAGCGCGGCGCGCGGCTGCTCACGTTCGTGAACGTCATGGGGAGCGAGGCCAGCCGCGTGTCGGACGACGTGATCTACCTGCACACCGGCCCGGAGATCAGCGTCGCATCGACCAAGGCGTACACCGCGATGATCGTCGACCTCTACCTCTTCGCGATCTATCTGGCTCAACGTCGCGGCACCGTCGCCGATCCCGTGGCCGCGAAGCTGCTCGCGGAGGCGTTCCACCTGCCGACGCTCATCGATGCCGTGCTCCGGGAGGAGCCGAAGCTGAAGGCGCTGGCCTACCGCTACCACACCGCGAGCAACTTCCTCCACCTCGGGCGCGGCGTGAACTACCCGACCGCGCTCGAGGGCGCGCTCAAGCTCAAGGAGCTGAGCTACATCCACGCCGAGGGCACGGCCGCCGGTGAGATGAAGCACGGGACCAACGCGCTCATCGACAGCTCCCTGCCGGTCGTCGCGATCGCGCTCCAGGACTCGGTCTACAAGAAGATGGTCTCCACCATCCAGGAGGTCCGCGCGCGCGCGGGCGTCGTCATCGCGCTGGCGACCGATGGGGATGAGCAGATTGTGCAGCACGCCGACGAGCTGATCTGGATCCCGGCCACTAACGAGCTGCTTTCACCGGCGCTCGCGGTCGTTCCGCTCCAGCTCCTCGCCTACCACGTGGCTGACCGCCGCGGCAACGACGTCGATCAGCCGCGGAACCTTGCCAAGGCCGTCACAGTTGAGTAGCGAGGGCGGGCTTTGCCCGACCGAGCCGTCCTGGGCCCCCGATCGCGGAGCAGGGGTAGGGGCCCCTGAACGGCGAAGCCGCGTAGGCGGCGAAGCGAGCAGGGTTAGAGGGAGTAGGGGTTAATGGGAGATACCAATGAAATTGGTATCGACATCATCGAGACGGTGCGGATCAAGGGCGTCCTCGAGCGGCACGACGATCGCTTCCTGCGCCGCGTGTATACGGAGTGGGAGCGCGCGTACTGCCGGCGGAACGTCCTTCACCTCTCCGGGCGATGGGCGGCGAAGGAAGCGGTGTCGAAGGTCCTCGGGCTGGGGATCCGCGGCGTCGGCTGGCGGGAGATCGAGATCAAGCGGACCCCGCTGGGGCAGCCGATCGTCACGCTGCACGGCCGCGCCGAGGAGCGGCGCCGCGCGCTCGGCCTCACGTCCCCGCTCGCGGTGAGCATCTCCCACATCCGCGACCTCGCGGTCGCCGTCGCCGTCGGCACCCGCGCGGGGCCGGCCTGAGCACGGCGAAAGAGATCGCGCCGGTGCCGCTCGATGCACGCGCGGTCCGGGCCGTGCTCAAGCCCCTCGACCAAGATGCCGGCAAGGAGCAGCGTGGCCGGGTCCTCGTCGTCGGCGGCTCGACGCGGTATCCCGGGGCAGTCGTGCTGGCGGCCCGCGCTGCGGCCCGCTGCGGCGCGGGCGTCGTCACGGTCGCGAGCGCGCGTTCGGTCGTCGACTCGATCGCCGGAAGCGATCCGAACCTCACCTTCTTCGCGCTCGCCGAGGCCCAGCCCGGCGTGGTCGCGACCGCGTCGGCCGCGCAGCTCACGGCGCTGATCGCTGAGAAGGTCAAGGCGCTCCTCGTGGGCCCGGGGCTCGCCCATGCTCCAGGCACCGATGAATTCGTCGGCGCGCTCCTTCGAAACAGCCGGGGCACGCCGACGGTTGTCGACGCCGACGGGTTGAACGCGCTCGCCCGCACCGAGGACTGGATGAAGCTCGTCCCGCCACGGTGCGTGCTGACCCCGCACGACGGCGAGGCTGCGCGGCTGGCCGGACGGGTGGTGCCCGCGGGGAGCGGCCGGATCGCGTTCGCCGAACGGCACGCGCGCGAATGGGGCGCCGTCGTCGCGCTGAAAGGCGCCGTGACGATCGTCACGGACGGCAAGAAGACCTTCGTCCACGATCTGCCGAACCCGACCCTCGGGGTCGGCGGCTCGGGCGACGTGCTCGGGGGCGCGGTCGCGGCGTTCCTCGCGCGCGGACTGGCACCCCTCGCGGCGGCGTGTGCCGCGGTGTGGATCCATGGCCGGGCCGGCGCGCTCCTGGCGAGCGAGATCGGGGAGTCGGGAGCCCTCGCGTCCGATATCGCCGACGCGCTGCCGCGCGCGCTGCGCGAGATCTTGAGGGGCTCGTGACGCAGGTCCTGCGGACCACGATCGCCGACGTCGATCTCGACGCCGTGGACGCGAACACGCGGGCCGTCCGCGCGCTCGCGGGGGTGGACATCATCGCCGTGGTGAAGGCCGACGGCTACGGCCACGGCGCCGAGGCCATCGCGGAGGCGGCCATGGACGCGGGCGCGGTCGCGCTGGCGGTGGCGACCGTCGAAGAGGCGGTCGTCCTGCGACGGACCCGGCCACGCGACGTGATCCTCGTCCTGCTTGGCGCCCAGGAGCAGTCCGAGCGGGACGCAGCGGTGGCCCTCGACCTGGCCGTGACGGTGTGGGACGCCGGCAGCGCGCGGGCCATGGGTGAGGCCGCGCGGGCCGCCGGGAAGACCGCGACGCTGCACTTCAAGGTGGACACGGGGCTGACCCGTCTTGGCGCGCCGCTCGACGTGGCCGCGGAGCGCTACCGGGCGATCGAAAAGATCGCGGGGGTGCGCCTCGACGGCGTCTTCACGCACCTCGCGCGATCCGAGGAGGCCGATCTCACCTCCACGAACGAGCAGCTCGATCGCTTCGACACATTCCTCGACGCCATCACGATGCCCCGATGGGTCCACGCAAGTGCGACCGGCGGCGTCGCGAGCCTGCCGACCCGCGCGCGCGTGACCGCCGTCCGGCCGGGACTCGCGCTCTACGGCCTCGACGCCGCGCCGCACCTCGCGAAACGCCTCGCGCTCCGGCCCGCGCTCGCGTGGCGCTCCAAGGTCCACCGCGCCACCGATGTGCCGAAGGGCACCGGTGTCTCGTACGGCCACGAATACCGGTTGCCCCGCGACGGCCGGATCGCCACCGTCCCGGTCGGCTACGGGGACGGGCTGTCGCGCCTGTCGCGCGCGGCGCGGCTGCTCGTGCACGGGCAGGCCGTGCCGATCGCGGGACGGGTCGCGATGGACCACGTCATGCTCGACGTCACGGAGGTCGGCGACGTTAAGGTGGGCGATGAGGTCGTGGTCATCGGGACGCAGCGCGGCGCGACCCTGACCGCCGACGATCTCGCCGGGGCGTCGGGCACGATCAACTACGAGGTGGTCACCGCGATCAAGCCGCGCGTCCCCCGCCGGTACCTGCGGGATGGCCGGGTGGTCGCCACCAAGACGCTCGCCGACGGCTACGCGCGGTGCTGAGGCGCCTCGGGCCGCTGCTCGCGGCGATCATCGTCCTCGGAGCCTGCGTCGCGACGCCGACGCCGACGCCGACGCCGACGCAGTCGCCCGGCCCGAGCGGCGCGGTACTCGACATGACCGACGCGCTCGCGAAGAACCCGCTCCCGGCGGCGGACCTCTTCGATCTGACCCGCCGGATGCGCGGCCGCAACGGGACGCCTGCGGCGGCGTTCACCCCGGCTCGCCAGGCCGCGCCGGACGAGGCCGTCGGCAGCCAGGCCCAGTTCTGGACCTACGACTTCGACGCCAAGAAGAACACACAGGTCAATGCCACCCTCCGGGTTCTCACGGATCACTCGAAGTGGTGGATCGCGGACGGCGTCACCGTCGACGCGGCCGCGCTGCAGACGACGGCGACCACGTTCGAGACGAAGATCTATCCCGCGGATCGCACGGCATATGGCTTCGAGTGGACGCCCGGCATCGACTCCGACCCGCGGATCGACGTCCTCATCGCGCGGATCCCGGGCCGCGCGGCCGGCTACTACTCGTCGGCGGACGAGTTCCCGGTGTGGATCAATCAGTTCTCGGCGCAGCGCGAGATGATCTACGTGAACGCCACGGCCGCCCGCCTCGCGACCGACAGCTTCTACACCGTCCTGGCCCATGAGTTCTGCCACATGATCCAATTCAACAAGCGCGTGCGATCGATCGTGTGGTTCGACGAGGGGCATGCCCAGCTCTGCGAGCGCTTCGCCGGCGCTCCGAACGGCTTCGACCAGCTGTTCCTCAGGCAGCCCGACACCCAGCTCAACGACTGGAGCGATCTCGACAAGGACGCGACGCTGCACTACGGGGAGGCACTCCTGTTCCTCGAGTTCCTGCGCGAGCACGCGGGCGGTGACGACCTGATCAACGCGCTGCTCGCGCACGGTGTGGACACGCCCCTCGACGTGGACGCGGTGCTGAAGGCCCGCGGCCAGCCGGGGATGGACGAGCAGTACGCGGACTTCGTGGCCGCGAACGCGCTGATCGGCCAGAATCCCGACCCGAAGCTCGCCTACGCGGGCACCCGGCTGTCCCCGGCCGCGCCCACGGCCCAGGATCGCGCGACAGTCGGCGCGGACCTCCGGGCGACGGTCCACGAATACGCTGCGCGCTACGTGTCACTGCCCCAGACGCCGGTGCACGTGAAGTTCAGCGCACCGACGACGCAGCGGATCATCGCGACGGACGCGCATTCCGGCCACTGGTTCTGGTGGTCCGATCGGGTGGACGGCCTCGATTCGACGCTCACCCGAACGGTCGACCTGTCTTCGGTGACGAAGGCCACTCTCTCGTTCTGGAGCTGGTACGACGTCGAGCCGGACTTCGACTACGTGTACGTCTCCGTCTCCACGGACGGGCAGAGCTGGACCACGCTGAAGACCGACGCCACGACGACGAGCGACCCGAACGGGAACAACCTCGGGAACGGCATGACCGGGATGTCCGGCGGCGGCTCGAAGCCGGCCTGGGTCAAGCAGAGCGCCGACCTGGGTGCTTACGCCGGCAAGAAGATCCAGCTGCGCTTCGAGTACGTGACCGATGCCGCGCTGGACTTCGACGGGTTCGCGCTCGACGACGTCAGCATCCCGGAGGTGAATTTCGCCGACGATGCCGAGCAGGACAGCGGCTGGACCGCGAACGGGTTTATCCGCTCGTCCAACGTCGTGAAGCAGCGGTACGTCGTCCAGGTCATCCACTTCGGCACCACGCCGACGATCGAGCGGCACGTCGTGGAGGACGGCGCGCTCGAGTTCGACGTTGACGGATCGAAGGATCGAAAGGCGCCCATCCTGGCGGTGACCGCCCTCGCGCCACGATCCACGCAGACCATCGGATTCACGCTGTCCGTCGCGGCCAAGCAGTGAAGCCTGTCCGGACGGCGGTGATCCCCGCGGCCGGTCTCGGGACCCGCTTCCTGCCGTTCAGCCGCAGTGTCCCGAAGGAGCTCCTGCCGCTCGTCGACACGCCGGTGCTCGACGCCGTGGTCAGCGAGTGCGCGGCCTCCGGCATCGAGCGGGTGATCCTGGTGATCGCGCCGGGGAAAGAGTCGCTCGCGGCCTACTTCCAACCCAGCCCCCGGGTCGAGGCCCGCCTCCGGGCCGAGGGGCGGACCGCGGAGCTCACCGCGCTCATCCGGCCGCAGACGCTCGCGGCGGTCGAAGTGGTGGTCCAGGCGGAGCCGAAGGGCAACGGCCACGCCGTCTTGGTGGCCCGCGAGTTCGTGGGGGACGAGCCGTTCGCGATGCTCTGGGGGGACGACGTCGTCGTCGGTCCGATCCCCGCCCTCCGGCAAATGCTCGATCTGCGGGAGCGCCTGGGCGGCAGTGTGGCCGGAGCCATGCGGATCGGGCGCGAGCAGTCGTCGCGCTATGGGGTCTTCGCGGGCCGGCCCGAGCGCGGTGCGTTCCGGGTCACCGGGATGGTGGAGAAGCCGGCTCCCGCGGAGGCCCCCAGCGACCTCGCCGGGGTCCACGGCTACGTGCTGGAGCCGGCGATCTTCGGGTTTCTGGAGACGCTCCCGCCGGGACGCGGCGAGGAGATCTGGCTGTCGGACGGAGTGAGCGCGCTCGCGACGAAGGAGCCGGTCTGGGCGATCGAGCTCGCCGGTGACCGCTACGACGCCGGCGACCGGTCCGGCTACGTCGCGGCCTTCGTCGACGAGGCGCTCCGCCGCGACGACGTCGGGCCCGGCCTGCGCGACCATCTCCGGCAGCGAGGCTGGCGGCCACCGGGGTCCTAGGCCCAGGTATCGGTCGGGCGCGGAACGCCCAGGTTTGGCGGCTTCCCGCGACCGCGAACGGGCGCAGACGGCGTTTTGGTACCCTTTCCGCTTCCCCAATTCGTACACCTTGGCTTCGCCATGGGCGCGTGCGGCTGGGGTGGGAGGAAGCGGAGATCCACAGCTACACCGTCCGGCGCGTCCTTCGGAATGCCTGCCTCGGCTTGACCGCGTTCGTGTTGATGGCGGGCACCTGGTCGGTGGCCGCTCCGGCCCGAAGCAACCTGCCGCTTGCCGCGGTCGCCGCGAACGAGCGCGCCTCCGGGCTGGCGCGGTTCCGGCAGCCGGCCCTGATCGATTCCCTGACCGGCGTGACCGTCGTCATCGACGGGATCGCCCTGGCGACCGACGCCCAGCCGGGCGAGACTGTCGGTGGCCTCCTTCGAACGGCCGGGGTCGAGGTGAGCTCCGGGGACCGGCTCTCCGTCCCGACGGACCAGCCGCTCGTGGCGGGCCTCCGGATCGAGCTGGACCGCGGGTTCCCGGTGACCGTCGTGGACGGCGGCACACCGATCGCTTTCCGGGCCCAGCCGGGGACCGTTGCGACCTTCCTCGACCGCGCTGGCATCAGCCTCGGCGCCCACGACCGGCTTGAGGTCGCCGCCGACGGGCCGATCGTGCCCGGCGCGATCGTCGGCATCCAGCGGGTCGTCGAGTCCACCGTCGTCGAGACGGTCGCCATCGCGGCGCCGGTCGAGACGATCGCCGAGCCCGACCAGTACGTCGGCTGGCGCTACGTGGCCGTGGCCGGTGCCGCCGGCGAGTCGAACGTGACCTTCAGCGTGCGCTGGGTGAATGGCGTCGAGACCGGCCGGACGATCGTCGCGAGCGACCCGATCACCGCGCCCGTCGCGCAGGTGGTCCACCTAGGGACGAAGTACAGGCCCGCACCGCCGCCGCCGAGCGAGATCGCGACGATCATCCGGGACGCCGCCGCCAAATACGGTATCGATCCGGAGCTGCTGCTGCGTGTGGCGTACTGCGAGAGCCGCTACGACCCGCTCGCCTACAACGGGATCCTCGGCGCGTCGGGCCTGTTCCAGATCATCCCGGGGACCTGGCGCGCGAACAGCGTGCCGGCGGGCTACGCCGGCGCGAGCGTGTGGGATCCGGTCGCGAATGCCAACGTCGCTGCCTGGATGTTCGCAAGGGGCGGCGCGTCGCAATGGGCCTGCAAATAAGGCCCAGCGCCTAGGCTCCGCGCGGTGACCCGCGACCTCAGCGACCCCAAGGCCCTGCGCGCCGTGCTCGAGCGGCACGCTGTCCGCGCGGCCAAGGGGATCGGCCAGCACTTCCTGGTCGATCGCTCCGCACTCGCGGCGATCGTCGACGCAGCGGAGCTCACGGCCGACGACGACGTCCTTGAGATCGGTCCGGGCCCGGGGGTCCTCACCGCGGCGCTCGCGGATCGCGCGCGCTCGGTCACGGCAGTGGAGATCGACGAACGCATGATCGCGGTGCTCAGCGACACGGTCGGCGGGCGCGACAACGTGCGGATCGTCAGGGCGGACGCCCTGGAGGTCGACCTGTACGCGCTCGGGCCGTGGCCGCCCACGCGGATCGTCGCGAACCTGCCGTACCAGATCACCTCGCCGCTGCTGGTGAAATTCCTCGAGGACGCCCGGCGCCCCCCGCGGATCGTCGTGCTCGTGCAGGACGAGGTCGCGCGGCGGATCGTCGCGCAGCCCGACGACGTGAAGGAGCGCGGGTTCCTCTCGGTGTTCGTCCAGGCCTTCGCGACGCCGTCGATCGTGCGGCGCGTCCCAGCCCGGTCCTTCCGGCCCCGACCGAAGGTCGACTCGGCGATCGTCGCGCTGCGCACGCTCGCAGCACCGGCGTTCGCGCCCCTGGATCAGCACCGGTTCCTGGCGCTCGTGAGCGACACGTTCCGCCACCGGCGCAAGCAGCTCCGCAGCGCCCTGGGGTTCGAGGCCGGTGTCGCGAAGGACCGCGCGGATGCCGCCCTGCGCGCGGCGGGCATCGATCCGGTGCGGCGCCCGGAGGAGCTGTCGCTCGTGGAGTGGGTCGCCCTTGCGAAGGCGCTCGGGTGAGCCGGTCGATCCGGCTCGAGGCACCCGCGAAGGTGAACCTGACACTCGAGGTCGTTGGGACTCGCGACGACGGGTATCACGAGCTGCGGAGCGTGTTCGCCACCATCGACCTCGTCGATCAGGTCCGCGTCGCGGCGGCGAAGCGGCTCGATGTGCAGGTGCGGCCGGATCCGATTGCCGGCGGCGCGACCACGGGCACGGAGCTGTCCGCCCGCGCGGTCCACGCGCTCGCGGCCGCGGCCGGTCACGCCCCGAGCGCGCATGTCCGGGTGACCAAGCGGATCCCGGTCGCGTCAGGGCTCGGTGGCGGCTCGAGCGACGCGGGGGCCACGCTGCGCGGGCTCGCACGGGTGTGGCGCGTCGAGGCCGATCTCCAGGCGGTCGGCGCGAGCCTCGGCTCGGATGTCCCGTTCTTCGCGTCGGGCGCTCGCTTCGCGCTCGTCGCGGGACGGGGCGAACAGGTCCGCGATCTTCCGGCTCCGGCGGCCCCGCTCTGGATCGTGCTCGTGCGCGTGGCCGCGCGCGTCGCCACGGCCGACGTGTTCCGCGCGCTGCGCAAAGAAGAATGGAGCGACGGCGCGGGCTCGGCGGCGCTCGCGCGGGCCTTCGATGAGCAACGCGTCACTCCTGCGACAATCCGTGCGCATCTTCGTAACGACCTGCTCGATGCGGCCAGCCGGGTCTGCCGGGAGATCGGTGAGGCTCGACTCATCGCGGGATCGAAAGGCGTGACGCTCGCGCTCTCGGGCAGCGGACCGTCAATGTTTTCAGTCGCGGATTCACGCGCCGATGCGCTGCGGCTCGCACGAATTCTCCGGGGGCAGGGGCTCGATGCGAGAGCGCACGAGCTCGGACCGAGGATCGAACGCGCCATCCGAGCGAGCGCTCTCCTCGTACCCTCTACCGGTGGACGACAAAGCTGACATGACCGTCCGGCAAGCTGGCCGGAAAGGCGGCAAGCACACCGCCACGAAGCACGGTCCCGAGTTCTATCGCGAGATCGGCCGTCGTGGCGGTCAGGCCCGCAAGAAGCAGCTCGGTGCCGGCGGCTACGCGGACCTCGGCCGCAAGGGCGGCGAGGCACGCAAGGGTCAGCTCGGGAGCGAGGGCTACGCGCAGCTCGGCCGGCGCGGCGGGGAAGCGCGAAAGAGCCAGCTCGGCAGCGAGGGCTATGCGCAGCTCGGCCGTAAGGGCGGCCGACGCGTCGCCGAGCTCATCAAGCGCGGCAAACGACCCACAGGCTCGAACGGCCAATCCGCCGCGTAAGCCCCAACCTAGACTTGCGCCATGTCCCCGTTCCAAGCGTCCCGTCGATGGGGCGTGGCCAAGTGGTAAGGCAGAGGACTTTGAATCCTCTATCCCAGGTTCGAATCCTGGCGCCCCAGCCCGCCCGCTGATCCGCACGCCCCTCTAGATGAGCGTGCCGCATCTCGCCTTCGTCCTCGCCGCGGGTCAGAGCACGCGCATGCGCTCGAAGACCCCAAAGATCCTCCACCCCATCGCGGGAAAGCCGCTCCTGCTGTGGTCGCTCGACGCCGCGGCGGCCGCGGGCGTGCAGCCGATCGTCGTGCTCTCGCCCGACGTGGCGGCCGCGGCCCGGGACATCCTGCCCCAAGGGACGGCCGTCGCGATCCAGCCGGCGATGCGGGGCACCGGGGACGCTGTGCGCATCGCGGTCGAAGCGACCGAGGCGCGCGAGGGCGAGGTCTTCGTCATCTACGGTGATACCCCGACGCTCAGCCCCGCGACGCTCGAACGGCTCCGGTCCCTCCGTGCCGAGCGCGGTGCGGCGATCGCGCTCCTCACCGCGAAGGTCGGCACCGACAACGGGTACGGGCGGATCGTCCGTGACGACGCCGGTGACGTGCGCCGGATCGTCGAGGTCCGCCTCGCATCGGCCGAGGAGCGGCAGCTGCCGGAGTCCAACCTCGGCGCGTACGCGATCGACCTGGCCTGGCTGCGGGCCACGATCGGCCAGCTCGAGCCCAACGCGACCGGCGAGATCTTCTTCACCGACATCGTCGACGCCGCCATCGCGGCCGGGAAGCGGGTCGCCGCGTTCTGCACGCCGGATCCGGGCGAGGGAATGGGCGTGAACACCCGCGTCGAGCTCGCCGCGGCTGAGGCGATCCTGCGCCGGCGGATCCGCGAGAAGCTGATGCTCGAAGGCGTCACGTTCCACGATCCGGAGTCCACGGCGGTCGACGACGGCGTTCGGATCGCCCCGGACACGGTCATCGAGCGCGGGTGCGTGCTCGAAGGGTCGACCGCGATCGGACCGGATACGCGGGTCGGCCCGTACTCGATCCTTCGCGACACGACGGTCGGCGCGCGGTGCGTCGTCGAGGCATCGGTCCTGGAAGGCGCGACGCTCGAGGACGACGTGCGCATCGGCCCGTACTCGCACCTGCGGCCGGGCGCCTACCTGGAGCAGGGCGTCGGGCTGGGCAACTTTGGCGAGGTGAAGGCGGCGCGCCTCCGCAAGGGCACGAAGATGCACCACTTCAGCTACGTCGGCGACGCCGACGTGGGGGAGCGCGTGAACATCGGCGCCGGCGCCATCACGATGAACTACGACGGGGTCAGTAAGCACCGCACGACGATCGGCAACGACGCGTTTATCGGCTCGGACACGCTGCTCCGCGCGCCGATCACGATCGGCGAAGGCGCGGTCACCGGCGCGGGCTCGGTGGTGACAAAGGACGTGGCCCCGGGAATGCTCGCGGTCGGCGTCCCGGCCCGGGCGATCAAGCGGGCCGACAAGCGGACGAAGAAGTAGTGGGCAGCTGGGAGCTGCTCGGCATCGAGCTCGTGCTGGTCGTGCTGCTCGCGCTCCTGTCGATGAGCGAGGCCGCGCTGCACGCGATCCGGCGGCCGGCCCTGATCGAGGAGCTCGTGGTGCGCGGCCGCCGTGGCCAGCGCGCCGGCCGGATGGGCGAGCGCCGCGTCCGGTACCTGGCCGCCATCCAGCTCTTCGAGTTCTTCGTCATCTTCGCGTTCTCCGGGATCGCGGCCGCCTTCCTCGCGCCACGCCTTTCGGAGCTGCTGCGGCTCGTCGGCATCGCCGCGGTCTTCAGCGACCTCAGCGCGGTGGTCGTGACAGTCGCGGTGCTCTCGCTCGTAGCCGTGCTCTTCGGCCTATTCGTGCCACGGTCCATCGGACGGAAGCACGCGAAGCAGGTGCTCCTGGTGATGGTGTTCCCGCTCGAGCTCATCACGTGGGTCACCCGGCCGCTCGTGGCCGTTCTGTTCTTCCTCACCCGCGTCGTGACCGCGCCGTTCGGCGCCGATCCGAATGGGGGCACCCTCATCAGCGAGGAGGACATCAAAGCCGTCATCGCGACCGGCGAGGAGCAGGGCGTGCTCGACGTGGAGGAGCGCGACATGCTCCACTCCGTCTTCGCCCTCGGCGAGAAGAAGGCGCACGAGGTCATGGTCCCGCGCACGGACATCGTGGCGATCGACGTGAACACGCCGCCGCAGGAGGTCCTCGAGAGCGTGGTGCGCGCGGGCCACTCGCGGATCCCGGTGTATGAGGGCTCGTCCGACCAGATCATTGGCGTCCTGTACGTGAAGGATCTCTTCCGGCGCCTCGCGCGCGGCGAGAAGGATGTCACGGTGCGCCCG
>CAAGKR010187115.1_pt1 | contig 13465 bp, 12 predicted proteins | sample 2556971 | NCBI WGS metagenome assembly CAAGKR01 (sample SAMEA5207829, study PRJEB30636) | soil metagenome | biome: forest; feature: boreal; material: soil | place: USA | collected 2011-09 | depth 1 m | reverse complement strand
GGCGAGGCACGCCATGCCGTTTGATTCGGCCAGATACGCAGCCTGCCACTGATTCGCAGCGGCTGAGAAATCAGTGTACAGCCTCGCCTGAGTTCCCTGCAAAGCCGACGTGGGCTTGTAGCTTACGTGGACGGCCCGCTTGGAGTTATTAGTGGCGGGAGCCCACTTGTGCCAGCCTGACTTCCATTTCCACGAGACCCCTCCGATCTGGTACATGCTGGTCGTGTCGAGTCCTGGTAGCCACGGCTGATTGACGCCGACAGTCGTTCCAGACACTGAGAGGATACGTCTTCTTTGGCCTTTGCCAGTTCCCCTAATAATCGTGACGTAGCATCCGACAAGATTACTTCCGTACATTGCAGTCGAGTCTGTAATCCAATTAAGTCCTGCCGTCGCAACTGATCCTTGCACTGTTCCAGCAGTTGGATCGCAACCGTCAAGTGTTGAAGTAGAGATTGCGAAGATCCTCTTATTGTCGGAACCGAGATAGACTTGCGGCTTGCCATTGAGCCTCCCCAAACATGATGCCCCGACAGGAAACGGGTATTCCTCGATCCACCAGCGCCTCAGTCTAACCTGATACGCGATGGCATGGTACGGCGCCCCAGGGCCGTTCATCGTCACGAACCAGCGAATGATGCCCTCGCCGGGGTCAAACACGGCATGGAAGTTCCGCGCTGCGTTCCAGTTTATCTTGTACGGACCTATCTGACGAGGACGGAACAGGTCTTGTATTTCTTTCGATCCTATCGGGTTGTCGTCGTTCCCCATGAACAGGTGAATGCCACGGAAGTCTAGAGCGAAACACGCATCTTCCGTCTTGATCCAGCACCGATTGTTAATACATCCCCTTTGTGACGCCTCGGTCGAAAACCCGTCTACCAGAGGATCTTCTGTCCATGCGAACTGGCTCACTCGGTTCTGTGCCCAGATGTATAGATAAGGCCCCAGCACCATCAGGCCGGTCAATTCACCAGCGCCGGGATCTTCCGCCAGAGTTTCGGAGTTGATCGCCGGCCACGCTTCGGGCTGCGCGGCAGCGCTCCAATACAGAGTTCGGCGTTCTGTGTTCGGATTCGTCGTCGGGAATAGACCGGCCGGAGAAATCGTGTAATAGGCGTAGGGGTCCGTCGTGCCAGTGTAAATCAAGGCCAGCGTCAGTTGCGTGTTGCTTTGCACGGACTGAATCGTGTAGCTCGCGTTCCCCCCAGAGACAGTCAGCAGCCTGCCAGGAAATGTGGTCGTGTTCCATTCCGTGCCGATCCCGGTAACGACTGTCGAGCCGTTCGTCAGGGCCACCGCTCCCTCTGAGTATGGTTCGATCCCTGCCGCGAACACACGCCCGTTGTTCTGGGCGACGAATTTCTTCCAGTTTGGCGGGATCGTCTTGTCGGTCAACGAGTTCCCGCTGGTGTCCAGAATCGTAACAGGATTTGACAGGCTCAAGCTGGGGGTCGTGGAGTAGAACGTCGTGCTGGTCAGGTCCGTGGTGTCGATGTCGATGTAGAAGACGGACCCTTCCCCATCTTTGTTACGCAGGATCTGGCGTCGAACAACTTTGGCCTCCGTCGGAATCGGCACGTTCTGGTAGGCGATCTGCGAAACCCCCGTGACGATCGTGCCACCAGAATTGTAGATGCCGTTTCCCTTGGAGTTCGTGAAGTCTCCGTTCACAAGTGCGAACGTGGTCGCAGTCGGCGATCCAGCCGCCCAGATTCCGTTCGCCGACGAGATCCCCAAGACGCCTGAAATGCTGACGATCTGGCCGGCAGAAATCGGTGCCCCGGAGTAGGTAACGACCATCGGCGAGGCGTTAGTGACGCCGCTGATAGTGCCGCTTGTAACAGCAGGAGTAAACACATTGCTGATCGGCCCCAGTGAGGAATAATTGCCGTCCCTGTCAACGAATCTTTCGTAAGCGTAGAACGTGCCGACGATCTGCCCGACGCCAGTTCCCCCCAGTGTGAGCACGCCGGCCGGCGCGAGAACACCAGCCTGTTCGACCAACTGATTGTAGGGCGTGAATCTCTGCATGGGGTCGATGCCGTTGCAGATCAGCATGTTGCCGTTCGGTTCTTCGATGATCGTGTCTGCGGCCCGGCGGTAGTGCGTTTGCGTCGGCGCAGGGAGAGGGGTGAGGCCGGCGATGCGAGTGGAACGCGAGGCGTAAATCCGTTTCAGCAGTGCGAACCGCTTACGCTTATTTCTGCGGGCGATTCCAACCGCCTGCCGTTGCCATTGAGGAGCAGCCATTATTCCTCGCAGGTTGCAGTCACGGCAATTTTAGTCGCGGCCGTCAACGTTCCGGGTGTGGCCCGAACACCGATTCGCGTACCCCCCACAATAGGCAGCGGCGGATCGAAGAAGATCGGCACCCACGTCTGTTCGTTGTAATAGAATGACCTCAGTATTGTGCCGGCCGCAGGTTCCCCAGTTGCTGTCTTTTGTGCTGTCGTCTGAAGAGTTTCTGAGTCGGAAGAAGTCGTTTTAACCGGCGTCAGGGCAGACATCGTTCCGGCCGAAGATTGAACCAGAATGTCAATCAGAATTCCCGGATCGGTCGGCGTGATGCCGTTGCTGGAAATGTCCAGCGACTTGATTAGCGCCCGCGTATTCGTAGCCGCCACGCCCTGCAATACCGTCAGTGGCGTCGATGCGACAAGTGCCACTGCGCCGGTATCCATTGTAAATCCTACACCTGCCATAATTAAATCCTTTCAAACGTGAGGGCCACGGTTTATCGAGACCGAGCCAGAATCGAGCGTGCCAATGAGCCAATCGGAATCAGGGCGGTCAAGAAACATCAAACTATTGAACATTCCCGCCGTGTTCCCGCCGACAGTGACTTCAAACGCATCGAAGTCAACGTACTGCGTCCCTGAAATCGCGTAGGTGTACCGGGCGTAGTATCTCCCCGCTGCGAAAGACGCCGTGAGCCGCTGCATGTATTCGTGGAGTCCGACCGTCGTGTACCGTTCAGTCGGAGGGAGAGACCCGGTAACGACTGCCGAACCTCCAGCTTCGGAGTAAATTCGGTACGCTGGTGCCGCGTCCGGACCAAGAGGCGTGCGCGACCCGTTCCGGCACTGAACGCCGATGCGGATTTCCTGACCGAGCCGATAGCGATTTCTGTAGACGCCCATTAAGTCACCACGAAACAGCCGATGTCCACCTCTGCCACTGCCGAAATTGCATACGCCGCACGCACGAAATACGTCTGTCCCGCTGCATACCCGTTGCCCAGCGTGATCGAGAGTCCCGTCACCATCCTCCAGCCGGTTTGCGAATCCGTATCACCGGCCGGTCCGGTTCCAGTCACAAGAGCAACAGTCGCCCCGGCCGCGTAGATGCGGTACGTAGGCGCGGCGTCAGGCGCAGTCGGAGTCCGTGACGAGTTCGTGCCCTGAATCGGGAACCCGAACGTCGTCGTGCCGAGCGGTACGAATCCGAAAAACATGTTTCACCCTTGGTAATCGAAAATGACCGGGAGCCCACCCCCGCGCACCTGCATCGTGCCCGCCTGATCGCTCTTGATGTTCAACTGGTCCTGCGCTGCACCTGGAGGCAGGTCAATCGGGTCTTCCAGTAGAAAGATTCCAGGAAAGTCGTTTACCTCGACTGCGGTTTGCGGGGTTTCATTTTGGCCTTTGCTCATGAATTTGCATCCGTAAGTGGCGTGTAATCTGGAACTCTCTGATAGGCACGAGCACCGCCGGGCTTGTCGTCTCTGCTTCTCTGGTCGGACTCAAGTGCCAGTCTCTCGGCCATTGTGTACTGACTTCTCAGCCGCGACACGTCATCCCGATTCATCAGTTGCCCCAGCTCCAGTTCGCACAACCGCAGGAACGCGGTGTACATCCCGGATGACTCCATGTCGATCGGATCGCTGATTTCAAATCCAACTCCCGAAACTTCCGCAGAGAGGGACTGGTCGATTCCGATAACCGTGGAGCTCGTGAACGACGTAACGACTCTCTGGACTGTGTATGGGTTGAGTCCGACCGTTCCAGTGGGGATCGTTGTTGATCCTGAGAACCGCAGAATGCAGCCGATCATGTTCGAATTGAACGTAGTGCCGGTTCCTGTAATTGCTGTTCCACTGCTCGCTACAGTGCCAGTGTTGTATGGCACAGGGACCGTGAACGGACGAGGCTGACGAATGCCCATGTAGTCGTATTGGTAGAACTGGTCTGGAGGCGGATAGAATGAAATCGACTCGATTCCCAGATAGCTTGGATCGCCCCGGAGCGTGTAACGGTACGGAATCGCAGGACTCTGCAAAAGCATCCGCGAGGCCACAAACTCGTTCGGCGACATGAACTGCAATACACTCGATCGGTTGCAATCTCGAAGAGTTCCCATGTTCTTGAAGTTGACCGGCAGCGGATATGTGTCTTGGTACAGCGTGTAAGGTGATCCAGCGGCGATGTCCGCATTCGGATTCGTGTTGACCGACAATTGAAACGTCCCGGCCCCGATGTTGGCAGAACCGTTGACGACCGGGTAATCCACGGGTCCGATTCTCAAAATGCACAAGTTAGTGTTCGACGGTAGCGTTCCACCCGTCAGTGTCACAGTCCGCGTCGAGTTCGTGTAGGCTATCGTTCCAGTGTTGTACATCGGGTTCGAGTTGATCCGACCGCGGTATTCGTAATAGCTCCAGTTCTTCAGGTACGTCAGAGCGCGGTAGGAATTCTCGATTGACCTCTTGACCTTACGCAACGTGTCCGGCGGGGCTGAGCCGGTGAACCCGGCCCAGTCCTGAAGGGCTACAATTGCATCCGAATAGGTGAAGATTGCCGGTATCATCAGACCGATTTCCTCTTAACTTTTCCACGCGCAGGAGCGCCGTGTTTCTCGATTATCATCTCACGCATCGCCTGTTTCGGCTTTCTCTTTAACGAGGGGTCTTTTTCGAAGTAATCCCGTGTCAGGCTCTCAACAATATCATCCGCCAAAGGAACGTCTGGCTCTGGATCGACGGCATGGCCCTGGTACTCGACGCCGCCGGTGATGTTCAGGTTTCGGTCCCTACAGACTTGCAGGGCCTCTCCCGAGCTGGATACCCAGGCACGTGGATCGGCCGGACCGCGATCATCGGCCAGGCCTCCCTTGTAAACCTTTCCTGCGATAACGACTCCCGCCTGCTTGGCCTGAGAAATAATCTGTTCTGCCAGAAATGGCGGGTGATCTCCCAGACCATGATTTAGAGACTCCCCCTCCATGTAGGCGCGATCGGTCCAGCGTGCCCCAGGCGCTCTACGTGATTCAACGATCGTCGAGAACCGGAGCTTGTCGCGCTCCAATTCTTCGGGCGTGAACGGCGGATCGTAGACCATCTTGCCGTTCTGGTATCTAGCCGTTCGAGTTATGTTCATTGGCATTCTCCTTCCGTATGGCATCCTCCACCAAAGACTTGATCCAGCTATGCCGCTGTCCCATATCGACAACATCTTGAAGAACGATGTCCTTCTGCTTGATGCAGTCCAGCAGAGTCCTGCCGAGGACGATCACTCCGGGATACGGTATTTTTTTCGCATCTCCTGACTTGCACACACGCAAGAACCAAACCGTTGGAGATTCCTTGCCAAACTCACATTCCCATCCGTCGAGTTCTGTCTTCATTTTTTTTCTCCTGTTGGTTTCGCCTTGGCCTGTTTCCTTGCCAGAACGGCATCTTGTTCGGACTGCTGAAGTCCCTGTTTGTGCGTCTCGTGCTCGTGTGCCATGCCCATGACGTGCTGCTGCTGTGCCATCTTGGCGTCTTGGCTGTGCTCGGCGATCTTAGTGAGCATGTCGAGTTTCGAGAGCGTGACTTCCTGTTGCATCTTTTGTTGGGCGATCTGGCCTTCCTGTTGGGCCTTAGCTCCCTCTATCTGCATTTCCATCCCGGCCTTTTGAGTCTCGGCTTGGGCTTTGGCTTGGGTCGCTTGCAGGTCAATCTGGTGCGTCTGCTGCTGCATTTGCAGGTCTTGCTGTTGGGCCTGAGCCTTCAGTTGCAGTTCCTGTTTCTTACCCTCGATTTCCGCCTCGATCTTCTGCTGCATCGGGTTAGGCTGCGGAACAGGAACGGGAATCAGCGGGTCTTTCAGTTCGTAGCTATTCGCCTTAGCCCACTCGCGAATGAGGAAGTTAGCCAGATCGTTGAATTGCGGGTTCTCAGCCATTTGTGCGAGCGGCGGTATAACCTGCATCGCCTGTTGCACGATCTGCGCTTGCGATTCCTTGTTCGGCTTGCGCGTCGATCCAGCCTCGATGCGATACGTGTACTCGCGGGCCACCGACTCGAAATCTTTCGTGGTGACAAACTGCTCCCAGAGTTGCGCACCACGCTTCCCCAGAACAGGGGCTACGGATCGGTTGTCAAGAAGCCAGCGTGCGGCCATGCCCTCCTTAGCTGCCACTTCCGACAAAGCATCTTCAGTCTTGTTCGACATATCGTCTGAACGAATATTCGCGTTGCCCCCTTTGATCCGGGCCTCTTCGGCAGAACGCATTCCGCCCCCCTCGCCGTAGAGCAGTCCGTTCATCCCGGTCGCTTTCTCGAACAGGTCGAACACCTGTTCGATGACCTTCCAAACCTCGCCGCTCAAGTCTGGGTTTTTCAGGAACGATACTAACTTGGTAACGTCCCCATCCGGGGCCAGGTTTGACTCAATTTCCAGAACCTCGAAATCCTGTCCGTTGAAAAGTTTCTCGACGATTTCGGGACCGACCATCTTCGCCACGCTGGCCACTGTTCGGCAAGTGACGCGGCAGCGGTTAATCAGGAACGACATGACCCAGTTGAGGAACTTCAGGTATCCCAGGCCCGGACGAATATGGCTCATCGGCCACGGGTTATTCGGGACTTCATGGAACGCGATCATCGTGAAGGGCCATTTGTCGGCAGCCCAGAACGGGATCGGCCAACTCACGTCCTTCAACTTTTCCTCGTGCATCTGGTCGGCTATTTCCTCATCCGGCTGCGTCGTCAGTTCGTGTAGATGATCGGTCTTGAAGTTCAGAGGATGAGTCAGGTTTTCCTGAATCGCGATGTACACGTTATCTCCGAACTTTTCTAACGTCTCATCGACAAGCCTTTCATCCTCGGCAACGTCCCAGTCAGCATCCCCCTTGAGTCGCGTTCCGAACCCCATCCGTGAATAGATTTCCCAATACTCGACCAGATCGTTTGTCTTGCCTTGCTGACGCTTCTTATCAATGTTTGCCGAGTCAATTTCCTGACCCTGCTTGTTCACTGATTCGTAGTCGCAGCACTTCTCCCGGATGTATTTGTGGTCATATCCGAACTTGTCGGCCACTTCCCAAAAAGGCTGAATCCTCTTGCGGGCCACCCACCACGCCTCTTCGATCGTCTCTGCGTCAGGGTCTATCAACAGGTTGTCGATGGTGTCTTGGAAAGAGCCGATCAGTTGCGGTCCACCGGGATACATCGTGAACATTTCCGTCCACAGGCACCCGGCCCCCTTAATCAACGCTTCGTCGATCGCCCGCCGTGAATGTACCTTTTTGTTGTTCTCGCGTTGCACGAAATTCAAGTAGAATTCCATCAAAACTCCGACGAGTTTGTTCGTGTTCTCGTCGGGGTCCGGCGGAATCAGGCTGTGCATGTCGAATGGCGGGGGAGCAGGTTGCCCTTGTTGTTGCGCCATCTGGGCCTGCTGCTGAGCCTGCATCTGTGCCTGTTGCACAGTCTGCGGGTCAATCAGCGGGAACAGCAATTCGTCGGGAATCTCCAGAGTCTTTGGTTCGACCACGACATCCGGGTTGCGGTGGTAGAGCGTCGGGCCGAACAACTCGACCAGTTCGGCCACCTTTCCGACCTTGATGCGGAAGTTGGGTGCTGGAAATGCCTGTTCTGTACCGGCAGCTCCCTGCTGGAAGTTTTTATTATCCCACATTAACTTGTCGAGTTCTTTGTTGCAGGTGAAGAACAACATCGCCTCGTCGGCGTCATCCTGAAACATCTCCTTTTTGAACTTCCTCGCCAGGCGCAGGACCTCCTTCCAGCGTACCACGATGGGATTCAGGGGAATTTCAGATTGGAATGCTTGTGACATTCAGCTATCCCACGTTCTGCAATTCAAGACGAGCCGCCTTCTTAGCTTCCTTTTCGGCCTTCTCGGCAAGGCTTCTGGCGCGTCCAGCCCTGATCTTTTCGCCGTGCTCCTTGCGCCGAACCATCTCTTCAGGAGTGAGTTCCGGCTTCTCTTCCCCAATTTGGGGAGCCGCTTCTGGAACATGGGCGTCTTCCCCAAAGGGAGCCATCAGCTTCTTAATTTCGAGTAGGTCGGCCTCGATCAGCCGCAACCGTGCCGAGATCGGCGCATATTCCCACGCCCCGTTGCGGCGCATGTTCTGGTTGAATGCCAGTCGAGGATCATCCTTGTGGAGAACGTCGTACCGGAAGTCGTCGTGCTCTCCCTGTGTGGACCGGCATTCGATCGACCGCGTATTAACGCAGGTTACGAACCCGGCGCATTTCACGTTTGGCTTCGTGAAGTCTGGCAGCCAGACGATCATTTCTCCGACTTCGACCGCCGGCATTGGCCAATTTGCAATGTGGTCTCGTTCATCATCGGACTGCTTTGGCAACTGAATGTCCATGTCTCAATCTCCCTTCAAAGTGAAATGTAATCTTGTCCCGACGATTTCCTTTGCCTCCGCAGTGTTTCGCGGACGTACTTCTGGGCAGCCGATAGTGCCGGACGTGGCTTCATGGGCTGCCTGTACGAAATATCGTGCGTGACTGCATACCGGAACGTGTCCGGTCCATGCGAGTGTTTGCGTTGATCTGGATCGTCCAAAGCGCGACCGCTTTTGGGTTCGATCTTGTTCTTGTAGTTGCGCATTTCATCGCAGAAATTCGGGCAGAGCGCGTGAATGACCTGTAACTTTGGCTTCCCATTTCCGTTGATCCAGAGCCATGAACGGCATTGCTGAACACTCGTGTTCGTGGTCTTGTGTCCTGCGTATCCACCTTCTCCGACAAGGATAAAACTGGAACCCGTCGATATGGACCGGATTCCTAATTCCTCAAAGGCTTCGGTGTACTGCTGTCCGATGGTTTTCCCTCCGGTTTCTGTTCGACGGGAACCGTGTTTGTCGATCAGGAAAGATTCGAAGGACTGTCCCATCGTCTTTTGGAGTACCTGCCGCGCGAACTCTCGCACGTCCTGATCGTGACAATAGAGTTCATCGAACAGATAAATGTGTGGGCTGGCGTTCTTGGGGGGCACCGCCCAGAACGTCGCCACGGAATTTTTGTATCCCGGATCGACGATCATGTACCGGCAGTACGAGTCCGGTATTTTGAACGGATCGCAGCCGTGGACTTCGATATTGAAATTGGGATAGACACGATGCGAGGCAATCAGGAATTGACCGAGCACACGGACCTTGTAGGCTTCCGGCTTGTCGGCGAACTTGAGCTTGAACTTCTCCAGGTCTTCCGGGTTGATGTAGGGGTTTTTATCAGGTGTGACGTGGAAGCAGGCAATGCCGTTATCGGGACGGCCTCGGTTCTTTTCCCAGCGGTCGTATAATGCCGCGAGTTCATCAGTTGCCGCTTGTGGCGTAGCGGACCATATGAACCTGCCCCCGCGGTCGATCAAGCGGGCGCAAATTTCTTCGTACCAGCCCATCCCTTCGAGAACTTCCTCGTCGAACCAGGCCATGTCGTAATCGGCACCTTCAATCGGCCTGCCGGCTGACGTGAAGAATGAAATCTCTGTGCCGTTGATAAGTCGAATCAGCTTTGGGCAATCAAGCGCCTTGTCCTCCCAGGCGATGCTCTTAATCATTTCCTTGGGTATGAACGGCATGCTGGCAATCGTGGCGTTGCGGTCCCAGCCGTCAGTCCAGGGGCGCCAGTTGCGGTAGTATCCCGTCACTCCGGGAATCGCCGACCCGTTCTCTCGTTTGCTCTTGTCGAGCACTAGTCGATAGGCCCCCCGGCGGAACAATTTCTTGAACATGACCTCGCCGATTTTGATGGCGTTCTTGGCCACGCAAATGATCCGCATGTTCTCTTTGGGGTAATCAATGAACGGGTGTGTCCCCGTCGCCGCCCACGCCACCTCCGCTGCCGCCATCACTGTTTTCGAGGCTCGGTTCCCACCCAGGACCAGCCTCTCCGGCATGTCGCACTGGTGGAACTTGATCGCTTCGTTGATCGGCTCGTACAGGTTCAATCCGCTCAGACGCCGCCTCGATAACTCCAGCAGCAACATCTTCAGCACTTTGGCCCTGTTGATCCCGAGAGGCGAACCTGTCACGTCTCTTAGGTCGCTTGGTTTTGGGAATGATTTCATAATTGTCTCTCAACAAGGAAAGCAGTTGTGCTTCTGCCATCCTCGTCACTTCATCCTTGGTCAGATCGCCCGTTTGACGCTGGTACGCCGCTAACAAGTCCGTGTAATACTTCACCCACGTTCTCTGCACCGCCGGCCTCTCGGCGTTCGTAATCGCATCCGCAATCACCGTGGCCAGTTGTTCGAGCGTCACTTTGTTCGATACGGCTTCCAGAAACTCCGCAATCTCCGGGAGCTTGTTCGATTTGAGAACCTGCTCCATTGACTGCATCGCGTCCAGAATGGATCGCTTCTTCTGGGTTTTCTCCACTGCTTTCAGTGACATGGGCTTCCTCCGCAGTAAACTCGCTGGCCGACAGGTGAATGTGAGCGTGGCCGATTGGCGTTCCCTTGAAAAAGAATTCCTTGCCGTCGCTTGACAGAACAGAATCTAAGCTGTCTTTTCCGCATACTAGTTCGGCAACTTGTCCCAGCGCCGTATCAACCAGCCGCAGTCTCTTGACGTTCTCGCAAGATTTTGTAATCACCGCGTGATCGGGATTGATTACTCCAATCTGCTTCCAGACAGGGTTCCGTTTAGCGTTTCCGTTCCAGTTCCCCATGAACGGACCATGTTCAATGTGCTGACACGGGATGGTAGCCGACAACAGGATTCTGTTCTCAGCGTTGAATTGCTGAACGAACCACGTATCAAACCCTCCGGTCGAACAGAACTCTTCGCACAGAACTTTAGGCCACGCATTCAGAATCCATTGCAGACCACTGTTGAACAACATGAAATGTCCGTTGGGTTCCGTGTTGATTGGTCCAGGTGCCACGTCTGCGCCGAGGCGGCAGACCCAGTACAGATTATTTTCGTATATTCGCCGCCCGCGAATGACGTCCAGTGTTTTGGGGTGGCAGAAAATATCGGCGTCTGTCAGCAGCACCCAGTCGGGATCTAAAATGGCATCCAGACCGTCGTTAATCATGCGGGCTCGATTGAAGGCGTGTCCGTCGTCGTAACAGCGATCTGAAATCACCAGCTTGGCGCCGTGCTTTTTGATGACCGCAATGCTCTCTGCCGCATCGCTGGTTGTCACAACCACGACTTCATCAAATCCGAGACTCATCTGATGCGGGAGCGTCTTTTCCAGCATGGCGGCGTAATCAACGCAGACGATGACGTTGGCAATCTTCATCGGCCACCGCCGTTCAGTCCGACGACTCCGAATGTTTTTGAGAATTCAGGAAGCGTCATTCCGACTGCCTGATCCTCCGGGACTTTAACGCCGAATCGAGTAGGAGCATTGAACGGGTCGTATGGCTGTGGTACTACCGGCTTCACGCCGAATCCGTTTCCTGAGCGAAACCTCTCCCCGAACTCCTCCAGTTTCTCCGGTGTCGAAAGTGCCGCCTGCTGCTTCTCGAACGCCACCTTCAATTCCGCCTGAGACACATTGCCGTATTGAGCGACTTTCGTGTCCGTCTTGACGTCATTCTCGATCGCGAATCTCAAATGACGGCCCACACCGTCGGATGGGATGATCTGCGGCTTGCCGACGCACCACGGCTTCCAGTGGCCCGCCCACGCATCCCAATTACAGAACACTGGGTTGTATCCCAGAGTCACACAGCCATTGATCGCCACGTTCCTGAAGAAGTAGCAATCCTCCGTGGACGCCTTGTGCGAGCGCGGTCCCGGAATCGTCTGATGGCACTCGCCGCACTGCTTGCCTTCCCCTTCCCATTCGTAGTCGAAGTAGGGATGCGGGATTACCCCGAAGATGCGCATGTCGTACATCGAGAGCCCGGTCGGCCCGGTGTCGATGTTGGAGATGCCGGTCTGCACGGCGGCTTCGTGGCGGGTATACGCCTGCATCTTGAAGCTACTCGGCAGGTGTCCCGAGTGGCCGTTTTCCCAATGAAAGACGTAGACACATTCATGCCCTCCATCCGTGGGGTGCGCGGGAGGCCCGCAATAGGGAGCGACGACGACGCGCGGTCCTGATTCCCAGTTCTTGTAGAGGAAGTCGAAGCTCGACTCGAAGAACGATTTGGCGGCTGGGTCTTTCCTGAAATACAGGTCAGGTGCCATGTCGCTATCGACCATGACCAGCACGTCGAGGCCGATTGCTTTCGCCCATTCGACGGCCGCGTTGCGGGTCATCGTTATGGGTGTGTCGCTGAAGTCTTCCGAATCGCTCACATCCTCGATGCGTGGATCGGAGATCGCGGCCTTGATTGTCCGAACGATCCAGTTGCGGATGTCCGGTACTTCGCTTCGCGTGCCGCCGTTGCCCCCGTAGGGGAAAAAGGCGAAACCGACTTTCAATTTACGTGGCTGCATAAGTCATCTCCCAATGGTTGTTTGCGGCCTATTTATGTCCTCTAACTCAAGTCTCCCTGTGCATAGATTGACTGGAGCACTCCCTAGTAACGATTGAATTGCTGTCTGCCCATTCCGAGTTGACTGCGTGGCTGTCCGAACAGAGATGGGGATGTTTGATTCTGTGGCATTACGTTGGCCTGTGGCGTGCTCGGCATCGTCATCATGGGATTGGCCAGCATCCCGCCCTGCATCTGACCCCAGTTCTGGGAGCCGCCGCTAATGGGACTGGCAGGCGCACCACCTGTTTGCCCACCCAATCCGATAGAGCCGCGAGTCTGTCCATAGAGTGACGGAGAAGTTTGGTTCTGAGGCATCCCCGAAGGCTGCGGCATTCCTCCTGATTGCGGCATGCTTGGAGGCGTCCACGATGAACCCATTCCGTTTCCGCCAGTGCCCATCCTCGGCTGACCGCCCATCTGACCGGGCTGCTGTCCCATTCCAGACATCTGCGACGGAGGCGACTGTGGCATTCCCGAAGGTTGCGGCATCCCCGAAGGCTGTCCCATTGCAGGCTGTGGCATTCCCTGCGTTACTCCAGGCTGGCTTGTAAGCGGACGCGAACTGAATGTCGGATCGTTGACCTGACCACCGCTAAACTGCGGCGATGGCTGTGACATGCCCGGCATAGTTCCCGCCTGTGGCATCCACGGCGTTGCGCCAGGTCGGCCCATCGTCAACTGCGGGTTGGCCATGACGCCGTTCTGTCCCATCGGACCCCAAGTCTGGCCCATGCCGTTTCCGCCCATGCCCGATTGACCGGCAGGCGCGGTTGCCCCTC
>CAAGKR010185211.1_pt1 | contig 13466 bp, 16 predicted proteins | sample 2556971 | NCBI WGS metagenome assembly CAAGKR01 (sample SAMEA5207829, study PRJEB30636) | soil metagenome | biome: forest; feature: boreal; material: soil | place: USA | collected 2011-09 | depth 1 m | reverse complement strand
TCGTCAGGTATCTCCATTCCGTATTCTTCCTCGAACGCCATGATCAATTCGACCAGGTCGAGGGAATCCGCGTTCAGGTCGTCGACGAACGAGGCGTCGGGTGTGACTTGCTCGGTATCGACGCCGAGCTGCTCGGCGATGATGCCTTTGAACTTCTCGTAGCTGTTCCCGTCCATCCGACTCCCCTTGTAGCTGGTGCGAGTGCGGTCAAATTCTAGACCAAGCGGGGCCCATCTTCCTAAATCGGGAGACCGCCGTCAATGCCCAACACCTGGCCGGTGATGTAGCCGGCAGCCCGCGACGCGAGGAACACGATGGCCGGTGCGACGTCGTCCGGCGTCCCGATCCGAGGGATGGCCGCCGCCTGCCGGGCGCGCTCCAGCAGCTCGACGGGCAGGCCGCTGGTCAGCTCGGTGGTGATGAAGCCGGGAGCGACCGCGTTGACGGTGATGTTTCGGGAGCCGACCTCCTTGGCGAGCGACTTGGTCAGCCCGATCAGTCCGGCTTTCGAGGCACTGTAGTTGGCCTGGCCCGCATTGCCGGCCACGCCGGCGAGCGACGACACGTTGACGATGCGGCCATATTTTTGCTTGAGCATCGGTCGCAGCGCGGCCTTGCTGGCCAGAAACGCCGCTTTCAGGTTTGTCTGGATCACGATGTCCCAGTCGGCTTCGCTCATCCGCATGACCAGGGTGTCCCGGGTGAGCCCGGCGTTGTTGACCAGGACGTCGAGCCGGCCCCACTGTTTCACCACGGCCTCGACGGCCGTGCCCGGCGCCCCGCTGTCGGCGAAGTCCGCTTGCAGCGCCATTGCCTGGTGGCCCTCGTGCGATAGCTCCTCGACCAGCGCATCGGCCTCCGCCTGGCGGCTCTTGTACGTGATCGCAACCTTGGCGCCCGCCTGTCCGAAGAGGACGGCGGTGGCGCGACCGATGCCGCGGCTTCCCCCGGTGACCAGGACGACCTGTTCCGAAAAGCCGTCAGCCACGAATGGTCTTCAGTGTGGTGTTCATACTCGCCAGATCCTCGATATTGTGGACCACCGCGCCCGGGAGAATCTTCTTGACCAGCCCGGTCAGGGTCCGCCGCGGACCAACCTCAATGTAGGTGTCAGCGCCCAGCTGCTGCAACCGCTGGATCGACTGGGTCCAGCGGACCGGGCCGGTCAACTGGCCGACCATGAGCCGGCGGACCTCGATCGGGTCCTGGTGAACCTGCGCATCGGCATTGAAGCCCTGGGGGCGCCGCAAGGCGCGCAGCGGGATCTTCTCCCAGGCGGCGGCGAAGACCCGCGCCGCCTGAGCCATCAGCGGCGAATGGAAGGCGCCGCTTACCGGCAGCCGCACCAGGCGCTTCGCCCCCGCCGCTTCGAGCGTGGGGCCGACGGCCTTCAGGCCGGCCTCGCTTCCCGAGACCACCACCTGACCCGGCGCGTTGTAGTTGGCGACCACGACCTCGCCCCCGCTGCTAGCGCATGCCTGTTCGACGGCGCTGTCGGGCAGGCCGAGCACGGCGATCATGCCGCTGGCTTTCGGTGCTGCCGCCGACATCGCCCCGCCCCTCGCCCGCACGGCCACCAGTGCGTCGAGGGGGTCAAGCGCTTCCGCCGCCACCAGACCGGCGAACTCGCCCATGCTGTGGCCGGCGACCAGCGCGGGGCCGAACCCCCTCGCCGTCAGCAGGCGCAGCAGGGCCAGGCTGTGAAACAGGATCGCCGGCTGGGCGTTGCTGGTCGCCTGCAGCTCGGCCTCCGGCCCGTCCACCATCAGCCGGCCGAGCGGCATCGCGAGCCGGTCCTCGGCCTGCCGGAGGAAATCGGTCGAACCCGGGTCCCCTTCCAACAGGTCGCGGGCCATCCCGACGAATTGGGCGCCCTGGCCTGGGAACAGGAAGGCGACGGTGATCGCTTCGGACCTAGTCGGTCTTGATGACTTCGCGGCCGTCGTAGTAGCCGCAGTTACGACAGATCGTGTGCGGCCGCTTCGGCTGGTGGCACTGCGAGCACTCGACCAGCGCGGTGCGCTTTATCGCCAGGTGGGCACGGCGCTCGCCCTGGCGGGCATGGGCGTATCGAGTCTTTGGGAGAGCCATGAGCAGCCCATTATAAGGTGAGCTACCGGCTGCTGATGACCTCGACTTCCTTAACGGGCTTGGCCGGAGGGGTCCGCAACGCCTCGACGCCCTTCTTGACGGTGGCGACCGTCCGCAGCAGCTGGGTCTCCAGGTTCTGCATGACCTCCCAGGCGTAGCGGTCGGCGGCCCGGCGCGTTTCCTCGGCCTTCAGGGCGGCCTCCTTGAGCATGGCGTCGGCCTGTTTTTCCGCCCGCTTGACCAGCTCGTGCTGGCCGATCATCGTCTGGGCTCGCTCGCCCGCCTTGCCCACCGTCCGGGCGGCCTCGGCTTGCGCCTCGGAAAGCAGCCGTTGCTGCTCCTGGAGCGTCCAGCGCGCCTGCTTGATCTCGTCGGGCAGACTGAGGCGAAGATCGTCGATGCAGGCCAGCGCCTCTTCCTGGTCGATGACGACGGTCCGCGTCAGCGGGATCTGGCGGCTGTGGCCGATCAGGTACTCGAGGCGATCGATCGCTTCATGGATGTTCATTGGGTGTGCTCCTTCAGGGTCGCGGGGTTCCCGCGGCGAGACGTTGTTTGAGCGGTCCGACGACGTTGGCTGGGACGAATTCTGAAATGTCTCCACCGAACTCGGCGAGTTCCTTGATCAAGCTGGAGCTGAGAAACAGGTAGCGCAGGCTGGTCGGGATGAAGACGGTGGTGACGTCGGGCTCCAGGCGGCGGTTCATCAGCGCCATCTGGAACTCACTCTCGAAGTCTGACACGGCGCGCAGCCCACGGACGATCACCCGCGCGCCGACCTGTCGTGCGAAGTCGATGGTGAGGCCACTGAATGTGCTGACCTCCACGCCCGGACGCTCGCCAAGACTCTCGCGGATCATGGCGACGCGCTCTCCGGTCGTAAACAAGGGCTGTTTGCTCGGGTTGTCGAGAACCGCGATCACCACCCGGTCAAAGATCCCCGCCGCCCGATCGACGATGTCGAGGTGGCCATGGGTCAGTGGGTCAAAGCTGCCGGGGTACAGCGCGGTGATCATTGATACCTGAAAAACGTCAGCCGCGTGGCCCCGTAATCACGATCGCGGACGAACGACAGCCGCTGCAGCGCGGGCAACGGTTGACTGCGATGGTGCTCGACCACCAGCAGCGCCTCCTTGCGGAGCGGGGCCCGGTCGAGCGCCTGGAGGGCGGCGGTCAGCGTCGCGCTGTCCTGGTAAGGAGGGTCGATGAGAAGAAGGTTGTAGGCGCCGAGGTCGCCGTCGTGCGCCCTCAACCAGTCGATGGCGTCTGCATGTGCCACGTCGCCCTGCTGGGCGAAGCCGGTTGCGGCCAAATTCTCCGCGACGATGGTAGCACAGGCTCGGTCGCGTTCCACAAATGTCGCCGACGCGGCTCCACGCGACAAGGCCTCGACACCGAGTGTCCCCGCGCCGGCGAAGAGATCCAGAACTCGCGCACCGCGTATGCTGTCGCCGATGATGTTGAACAAGGCCTCTCGCACCAGCGCCGTGGTCGGTCGCGTTGCTCGGCCCGGCGGCGTCTTGAGCAAGCGCCCACGACTGGTCCCAGCGGTGACGCGCGTGGCCGGCCCGGTCATGCGATGAGTAAAACAGGCGGATCGGTCTGAAGGCCGACGCTGAGGAAGGAGCTGCAGCATAGTCGTCGTCGGCGCCCTGGTTGGCATCATCCTCGTCCTCGCCCTGCCGATTGCCGCCGGCATGACGATCGGCTGGCTGCTGAGCCGGCTGCGACCGCTGCCGCCCACCGCCCCGCCGGTCAATCCAACGCGAACACCTGACGATACGCCGAAAGCTGGCGGCGGAGCCCCGGCTCGCCGGCCAACGTCGGGTCGTGCTCCAAGAGGCGGACGGCCTCGCTCTGGGCGTCGCTGATCAACACCGCATCTAGCAGGCTCGCCATTTTGAAGTCCTTCCCATGCTGCCGGTAGCCGGCAAGGTCACCCCAGCCGCGTAGGTCGAGGTCGATCTCGGCAAGATCGAAGCCACTCTTGTTCGTGACGACGGCCTGCAGGCGCTTGAGCGACTGCGGATCCTCGGCATCGGTGAACAGAAAGCACCATGATTCATCGGATCCGCGACCGACGCGGCCGCGGAATTGATGGAGTTGCGCCAGTCCGAAGCGGTCGGCTCCCTCGATCATCATGACCGTGGCATTGGGGATGTCGATGCCGACTTCCACGACCGAGGTGGAGACCAGGATGGCGACCTCGCCGCGCTTGAAGCCTGACATGACGGACTCCTTTTCGGCGGATTTGAGGCGGCCGTGGAGCAAGGCGATGCGGGCGGCGAGCTCAGGAAAGACGTCGCGCTGCAATTTCTCGAGCTCCTGGGTCGCCGAGCGGACGCCGAGCTTGTCGGACTCCTGGATGAGCGGGCAGATCACGAAGACCTGCCGTCCCGCCTCCACCTGTTTGCGGATGAAGTTATAGGCATCGGCCCGCTTCTCAGGCGGAACGAGGCCGGTCTTGACGGGCCGGCGACCGGGCGGCATCTCGTCCAGGATCGAGATATCGAGGTCGCCGAAGAGCGTCAGCCCAAGCGTGCGCGGGATCGGCGTGGCCGTCATCGATAAGAAATGCGGCGTGCGCTCGCTTTTCTGGCGAACGGCCAGCCGCTGACCGACCCCGAAGCGATGCTGCTCATCGACAACGCTCAGCGCCAGGTCTTTGAACTGCACGCCCTCCTCGATCAGCGCATGGGTTCCAACCAGGACGGGCAACTGTCCCTCGGCCAGCGAGGCCAGCATTGGTTTTCGCGCCGATGCCGGCGTGCTGCCCACCAGCAGCCCGACATCGATCTGAAACGGCTGCAGGATTGATTGGATGACGTCCGCGTGCTGGCGGGCCAGGATCTCAGTGGGCGCCAGCAGGACGGATTGGAAGCCGGCGTGAGCGGCATGATGCATGGCCATCGCCGCGACCACGGTCTTGCCCGATCCCACGTCACCTTCGAGCAGCCGGTTCATCGGCTGCGGGCGGGCCAGATCCTGCAGGATTTGCCAGGCGGCGAAGCGCTGCGCATTCGTGAGCTTGAAAGGCAGTGCCTTGACGAAGCCACGCGCGGTCGGCTCATCGAACGGCACCACCTGCGCGGCCCGTGCCTGGCGGGCGCGCTTTGCCATCTGGGCGGCGACCTGCAGGACGAACATCTCCTCGAAGGCGAGACGCGCCTTGGCCCGGTCCAGCCGTGCCGCCGAGGCCGGGTAGTGGACCTGTCGGACCGCCTCGGCGCGGGCCATCAGCTCGCGGCGAGTCAGAAGTTCACTTGGCAAGAATTCGTCGAGCTGGTCGGCCAGCGGCAGAACCGCCTGGATCTTGGGTCGCAGCCATTTCGAGGTCAGGCCCTCGGTTTCCCGGTAAATCGGGACCAGGCGGGCGACGTTCTTGGGGCGGAGCGACACCTTTTCGTGGTCCGGGTTCTTCATCACCAGCCCGCCATTGAGGTCAGCCTCACCGGCGACAAAGATCTCGTCGCCCTTCTGCAGGCTCTTGACCAGCCAGGGCTGGTTGAACCAGACGACCCGCAACGTCGTCCCGGAATCGTCGCCGAGCACCGCCTCCGTCAGCGCCATCCGCTTGTACTTCGTTTGATGGGCGCCAATCTCGTAGATCCGTCCACGCACCGTTGTCTTAACGCCCGGACGCACGAAGGCGATGGGCGTGATCGTGGAGAAATCCTCGTAGCGGCGCGGGAAGAAGAGCAAGAGGTCACGAATGGTCGCGATGCCGAGCCGGGCAAGCTTCGCCTCGCTCTTATCGCTAACGCCTGGGAGCGTCGCGACAGGATCGTCCAGGGATGGGTCCCGCACCACGTGCAAGCGCGCCATGGTCAGGCGACGAGATAGGTAAAGCCGATCACGCCAGGTCCGGTGTGCGTCCCGAGAACGGCTCCAATCTCGGTCAGCTCGATGTAGACGCCAGGATAACTCGAAGCGACCCGCTCGCGCAGTTGATCGGCGTCCGCCTTGGCGGCGCCGTGCATGATGGCGAGCTGGCTCACCTTGCCGTCGCGTTCGAGCAACTCGACCAGCCGGGTGAGCGCCTGCGGCCGTCCACGCGCTCGTCCCAGCGGGACGACTTCGCCATCTTTCAACTGCAGGATCGGCTTGACATTGAGCAACGACCCAAGCAGGGCACGTGCCTTGCCGATGCGCCCGCCCCGCTCGAGGTAGGTCAGCGTGTCCACCACGCAAATGACGCGCGCCTTGGGCACGAGCCCCTGCAGGCACTCCGCGACCGCTTGCCGATCACGGCCGGCCCTGGCCATTTTCGCCCCCTCCAGCGCCATGAAGCCGAGCGCCATGGAGGTACTGAGGGAATCGACGACCTCGATTTTTCCGTCACCGACCGACTGCGCCGCCATCAGCGCGGAGTTGTAGGTGCCGGAGACCTTGCTGGAGAGGTGCACCGAGACGATGTCGTCGCCGCCTTCCCGCAGTTTTCGATAGGCCTCTTCGAAGGCACCCACCGAGGGCTGCGACGTACGCGGCAACTGTGATGACGCTTTCAGTCGACGGAAGAACTCATCCGTCGAGAGGTCCACGTGGTCACGGAAGACCTGGTCGCCGAAGTGAACGTTGAGCGGGACAACGGTGATGCCGGCGGCCCGCTGTTGTTCCGGGGTCAGGTCCGCGGTGGAATCCGTAACGATCCGCACCACGAGTGGAGTATAGGGCGATAACCTACTTGGCTCACCAAGTCTGTTTTCTCGGGCTACGCACGGGCTCAGCAGCCCCACGTTGGCGCCCGACGGCTCCCGCCGAGCCGATGAGGGAACGTCCCTCGGCGCGCACCGAATTGAAAATTCCCATGCCGCTTTACCTGCTCCGGGAGTTCGGGAGCAGGACCGGCCAGCGGCATCTCGTCGTCTGAAGGTGCAACTCCGTGCGGGAGGCCGCTGGTGCTTTCAACCTTGCGGCACGGGGCATCGTATCCTCTCGCCGTGACAGCTGTCTGTCGCACTGCGCCGAGGATGTTATTGCCGAGTTTAGCCAGCGGTTCGCGCCGATCACAGCCGGGCAACGGGCGCGTTTCGTTAGGCTGCGCGACGCAAAGATTGGTAAACCTATAGTGCGATGTCGCTCCCAGGACATGTCGCCGTTGGCGCACGCCTGAATGCCGGGCTCAACTCGCGACTCAATCAAGGCATCATCCTCACGGCATTTGTCGGCTTCCAGGCGCTGGATTCCCTCACCACCCACCTCGGCCTGGCTCTGCAGCACCAGGAGTTGAACAGGATCATGGCACCGCTGATGGCGACCCAGGGAGAGCTGGCTGCCTATGCCGTCAAAGGCACGGCGGTCGCCGTGCTGCTCGCCATCCTGATGCTGATGTACCGGCGCAAGCCTCGTGTCTGGCACGCGTACCACGTCGCCGCCTGGATCACCGCGCTCGGCGTGATCGCCAATCTCGTGCAGCTGGTCTGAGACGCGCCCTTACTCAACCGCGAGGACGTACGGGTAGAGAGCCTGCTCGCCGGACTGCAACTCGACGGACGCCTCCGGGAACTGTTTGACGATCCAGCGGCGAAGGGTTTCCGTTTCCTGGTCGGACGCGTCCACCCCGGCGTAAATCGTCACCGTCCCGACCTTGGCGGCGTCGATGCGCTTGAGCACCGCCTGCGCCACTTTCTCCGGTGAGGGACCCACTTCAACGATCCGGTCGTCGAGCAACCCGATCATGTCGTTTTCCGCGATCTTCAGGCCGTCCACCTCGCTCGCCCTCACCGCGCGCGTGACCTCGATGGTTTGCACCGTGCCGAGCGCGCGCGACATCGCGCTGGCATTGGCTTCGAGGTCGGCGCTGAAATCAAAGGCGAACAGTGCCGCGATCCCCTGCGGCAGGCTGCGCGACGGGACCACCCTGACGTGTTTCTTGGTCAGTTCGGCAACCTGTTGCGCCGTCATGACCACGTTGCCATTGTTGGGGAGCAACAAAACGTCGCTGGAGGGCACCGACTCCACCGCTGCCAGGATGTCCTCCGTCGACGGGTTCATCGTCTGGCCGCCGCTGACCACCGAGTCGACCCCGAGGCCTTCGAGGATGCGCCGGAAGCCCTCGCCGCTGGCCACCGCCACCAGGGCCAGGTGTTTGGTGCTGGCCGGACGGCGGATACTCTCGCCCTGCAGCCGGTGGTGCTGCGCGGACATATCGTCGACCTTCAATCGGCTCAGGCGCCCGACGCTGCTGGCGTAGCTGATGATCACCGCCGGCTCCTGGGTGTGGACGTGGACTTTGATCGCGGCATCGTCGCCGACGACGAGGGCCGACTCACCGTGCCGAAGGATCTCGGCGCGGACGTCGTCCACCTCCAGATTGGCGCCGTTGATGATGAACTCGGTGCAGTACCCCCACCCGGCCGACGGCGCTTCGATTACCTTCGGCCGCGCATGCTGGGTCGCCGGCCGCTCGAAGGTCGCGAGCGCCTCGCCGGTCATCCGCTTGAGGAAGCCTTCGAGAATGAGCTGCAGTCCGAAGCCTCCGGCGTCGATCACGCCCGCCTGCTTGAGAATCGGCAGCTGCTCGGGTGTGCGTTCGACCGCGGCCGCGGCTGCCTCGCAGGCGGCGCGCACCACCTCGGTCAGATCGGTGCTCGTCGCGGCCTTCGCCTCGGCGCCGCGGGCCGCCTCTCGTGCCACGGAGAGCATGGTGCCCTCGGTTGGCTTGATCACCGCCCGGTAGGCCACATCGGCGCCGACCGTGAAGGCATGGGCCAGCCCGCGCGCGTCGACCGTACGACTCGCGGCGATGCCAACACTGAAGCCCCGAAAGATCTGCGAGAGGATGACACCCGAGTTGCCGCGGGCTCCCATCAGCGCACCGTGACTGGCGCGCTTTGCCATCCGCGAGAGGTCGGCGTCGTCGAGGTCGCGGATGTCATCGACCGCCGATTGCAAGGTGAGAAGCATGTTGGTGCCGGTGTCCCCATCGGGGACCGGGAAGACATTGAGCGCGTCCACTTCGTCGCGGTTGACCGTCAGCCAGGCCAGCGAGCCAAGCAGGGCCTCTTTGAAGAGGCGGCCGTCGCATTCGAGGATAGGCATGGTCGCGGCGCCGGTCAGGCTTTGGATTTCAGCTGCCGCCGCTCCCGCTGACGTGGATTCCCTGGACGTTGACGTTGACTTCCACCACTGGGAGGCCGAGCGTGCGTTCGACGGAGTAGCGCACCGCGTTGCCAAGGTTATGCGCGACCTCCGAGACCCGCGTGCCGTACTCCACGATCACGTAGAGGGAGACCGCGATCCCGTCCTCGCGGACCTCGACCTCGACGCCCCGATGGACCTTATCGCGGTGGAGCCGCTCCGCCAGGCCGTCACGCAGGCCGCGGGCGGCCATGGCGACCACGCCATAGCAACCGGCCGCGGCATGGCCGGCGATGGTGGCGACCACATGGCGCGACACCTCGATCCGCCCGAGGTCCCTGGCCTGGATCAGCGTCCTCGGCGGCTTCCCGGTCCGTTGGGGGTTGGCCTTCGTCTTTGAGTCCATCGTGTGCTACTATGTGGCGCTGATTTCGCCTCAATCATACGCGATGATCCGCGAGGCGCCCCAAGCAAACAAAACCATGGCACAACGCTGCGCAATCTGCGGAAAAGGGCCCCAGTACGGGCATCACGTGAGCCACTCGAAGGTGCACACGAAGCGTCGCTTCATGCCCAATCTGCACAAGGCTCGAGTCATGATCGACGGCCGGTCGCAGACGGCACTGGTTTGCACCCGCTGCCTGCGCACCCAGGCCAAGTCGGCCTAGCTCGGCAGACCTCGATTACTGGATGGTGCCCAGTGCGCTTACCGCGCCCGCGTGGCCGCGGGGCGATACCAACAACCTGACGTTGGCTCCAGGGCGAAGCCAGGAACGATCGGCGTTGAGCTCCTGGTCCGACAGCACCAGGTAATAGGTGCCGCCGCCGCGTAGGGTGATGACCCGGCCCTGGACGCGGTCGACCACGCCGACGACCTGCTGGGGGAGCGCGGCATAGCTCTGGGCGCTCAAGAGCGCAAACCAGGTGGTGACGACGACGCCGGCCGTGGCGATGGCCAACAGAATGCGCCGACCCCAGGGGGCGCCCTGCCAGAGCAGCGCGTAGACCAGCCAGGGTAAGACGATGGCGACCATGGCCAGGCTGGTCTGCGTCTCCTGCCAGATGTTGGCGGCATAGTCCCGCTGTGCACTGTCGGTCATGTCCGCCCCCGCCGCCATGAAGGCCGGGACGTGCAACGCCAGCAAGAAGAGCGCGATACTCACCACCAGGGTGAGGACGACCCGGCCGAAACGCACGTCGGCGGGCAGCATCCGACTGTTGATCCGCAGGGACCGCCGCACGGCCGCCGTCACAACCGTGTAACTGGCGGGTCGGTCGATTTACGGCACCGCCGAAGAGAGGAGAACGCCATGCAGAAGCCACCCCAGCTCCTTCCGACCAAGCTCGAGGAAGGCCAGGCCCCCGGCATCCGCTATCGGATCGACGGCGAGCTGGTGCCGGTGCTGCACACCTGGCTGGACGGCACGGTGCCGATTTACTTCGAGCACCATGTGGTGCTCTGGAAAGACCCTCAACTCAACATCGGCATTCGGGCGATGAAGGGCGCGTTCAAGCGGATGGTGGCGGGCATGCCGATCTTCCTCACGGAGGCCCAGGGTCCGGGCGAGATCGCCTTTTCCCGTGACGGCGCGGGCCACCTCTTCCCTCTCCATCTGGTGCCGGGCAAGGCGGTGCTGGTCCGCGAGCACCAGTTCCTGGCAGCAACCGGCAACCTCGACTACACCTTCAACCGGGTGAAGGGCGTCAGCAACATGCTGCTGGGCTCGACCGGATTCTTCGTAGATCGCTTCAGTGCCTCACACCAGGAGGGTGTGCTCTGGCTACATGGCTATGGCAACGTCTTCGAGAAAGAGCTGGCGCAGAACGAGCAGATCGACATCGAGCCAGGTGGCTGGGTCTACCGGGACGAGACGGTGCGCATGGATGTGCAGATGTTCGGCCTGAAGACCGGCATCTTCGGCGGCGGCGGCAACATGATCTGGAACCGCTTCACCGGTCCCGGCCGCGTCGGCATCCAGTCGATGTACCTGCACATGCCGACCAGCGAATAACCCTACCGGAGTTCTTGGATCGCGGCCTTGGCGCCCTGGGGGTGACTGTAGACGAAGCTCCCGGCGACCAGCACCGTGGCCCCGCTTTGGGTCGAGAGCCGGCCGGTTTCTGTGTTGACGCCGCCGTCGACCTCGATGTCCAGCTTGGGGTTGAGCCGGTCACGGAGCGCCCGCGCCGCCTTGATCCGCTGCGGGCTGCCACCGATGAACCTCTGGCCGCCCCACCCAGGGTTGACGCACATCATGACCAATAGGTCGGCGTCCTTCAGCACCGGCTCGACCAGCACCAGCGGGCTGCCGGGGTTGAGGCACACGCCTGGGCGCATCCCGGCCTTCCGAATGGTCTCCAGGACCCGGTGGATGTGCCGAGTTGCCTCGACGTGGACCGAAACCGTGTTGGCGCCCGCGTCACGAAAGGCGTCGATACTGCGCTCCGGGTTCTCGATCATCAGGTGAACGTCAAAGGGCAGCTTGGCGTAGCGCCGGCAGTGCTCCACCGTGCGAGGCCCCATCGTGATCGGGGGGACGAAGTGCCCGTCCATCACGTCGAAATGCACCCAGTCGGCGCCGGCTTGTTCGAGGGCGGCCACTTCCTCTCCCAACCGGCTGAAATCAGCCGATAGGAGCGAGGGGGCGATCAGCACTAGGAAACGGTCGGGATACTGATCGTCACTGGCGCGTCGAAGTCGTGGTAGTTGATGACCACGTGGGCGATCGCGTGAATGGTGGACCCGGCGGGCAGCGGGCTGCCGGACTTGGGCGCCGCGCCGAGCGAGCCCATCAATTGGTTGAGGTCGATGGTGTAATCCGCGTCGGTGCTGACGCGGCGGACCAGGTGGTCGTCCTTGCCGAACCAGACCTCGACGGTCATGGTGCCGCTATCGAGGACCTGCTTGATCGCCGCCAGCGCCTGCGGGTTCTTAGCCGCAGCCTTGTCCAGGGCAGCGAGCAGCTTCTCCTTGTCAGGGATCAGCTGGTAGTGATGGACGGCGGTGCCGTTGAGTGTGGTGTCGCCCAGGTCTTTGATCGACTTGACGTTCTTGAGCAGCTGCTCGTACGAGAGCGGGTCGGGTTGGCTGAGCTGGCCCGTGATCCCGCCCGATTGCGGGGAGACCTGCCACTTGCCGCTGAGCGGATTTTTCACGTAGGCCTTGCCGTTGGCGACCACGACTTCGGTGGCCAGCGACAGCCCGGACATCTTGGCGTTGATCAGCGCGTGGTAGCGATCAGGGAACTGCGCTTCGCCGGTGCCGGTCATGTCGAGCGAGATCGACCCGGCCGCGGCTCCGCTCTGCCCCAGTTGCATGCCCAGCGCGGCCGGGAACGTCATCTTGACGTTGCCCGCGAGGTCGAACTTGGCCGACTTGAGCTGGCCCGCGCGCTGCGCGGCCGCGTCGAGCGCCTGCTGCGGGGTTTCCGCCTTCGCCAGCGGCGACGCGCAGGCGGCCAGCGCCAGCACGGTCAGCAGGGCGGCGAGAACTCGTTTCATTGAACTTCCTTGAGTATATCGGCGCTTGGACGCTGTTCCTTCATCGGCGATCCAGGACGTAGGTGGCCTCAAGCCAGCCGGGCAATTCGGCAAGGCCGTCGATAACGTGGGTCGGGGTGATCCCTGGGATCACGATCGCCCCCGGATGCCGCAGCCAGATCCCCGGAATCCCGGCGTTGAGCGCGCCCGCGACGTCGGTGTCCAGCCGATCGCCGACCATGACGGTCTCGTCGAGGGGGACGCCCAGGCGGCGCGCGCCTTCGTCGTAGATCGCGGGATCGGGCTTTGCCTTTCCGAAATCCCGCGAGGTGACCAACGCGTCGATCAGCGGGAGAATCCCGGCCTTTTCTAGCGCCTCCGACAGTTCGGCATCGCCCGACCCGACGGTGTTGGAGATGACACCCAGGCGATATCGGGGCTTGAGCGCCGTCAACACTTCCAGCACGTCGGGAATCGGGGTCATCGCCATCTCCCACAGATGCTTGCCCGGCTCCTCGACCAGGAGCGTGTTGCCTGCGTCGAAAAAGACCCCGGCGAGCGGTTTGCGGATCACGCGGGTGAGGTCGCGGCCGGCTGGAGCTGGCGCGCGCGCAGTTGGCCGCACGCCGCGTCGATGTCCAGTCCCCGCGTGGCCCGGATGGTGGTCGAGATGCCCGCCCCCTGCAGGACGGACTGGAATGCCTGCGCGCGCGCCTTCGAGGGCGGCGACAGCGGGCTGCCGTCGATCGGGTTCATCGGGATCAGGTTGATGTGGCTCAGATGGCGACCGACCACGACGGCCAGCCGTCGAGCCT
>CAAGKR010338175.1_pt1 | contig 13473 bp, 11 predicted proteins | sample 2556971 | NCBI WGS metagenome assembly CAAGKR01 (sample SAMEA5207829, study PRJEB30636) | soil metagenome | biome: forest; feature: boreal; material: soil | place: USA | collected 2011-09 | depth 1 m | reverse complement strand
TCTCAGCGAAGTCACTAACTTTATGGATCAGCATCCTGAGAAGCGTGAGTGTTATTCCCTGGTCCTTTCGGGAGGGGGCTGGCACCGGGGTGTTATCGGCATTGTCGCGCAGCGAGTGGTGGAGCTATATCATCGCCCTACGCTGGTCATCGGAATCGAGCAAGGGATCGGCCAGGGCTCGGCAAGATCCATTGCGGGATTTCACCTTCTGAATGCTCTGACCCAGTCGAGCGATCTTTTCGAGCGCTTTGGAGGTCATGCGCAGGCTGCCGGGTTCACCCTTCCGGCCTGCCGAATCGGGGAACTTGAAAAGCGCCTGGAGACGTACTGCCGGAGCGTTCTCCAGCCGCAGGACCTTGAGCCGGCGTTGCGAGTCGATGGTGAGATCAATCTGGATGAAGCTGATTGCGGCCTGTTTGAGGAGCTGCGCCGGCTTGAGCCGTATGGTTTCGGCAATCCGACGCCGACCTTTGTGGCTCGAAATACCCGGCTCCTTGAATCACCCCGCGTTCTCAAGGAAAAGCATCTAAAATTGAGGGTGGCGCAAGGCGCCCAATCGTTTGATGCCCTGGGTTGGGGATGGGCCGGCAGGTGCTCCCCGCTCGCCAGTGGCCAGAGAATGGATTTGGCATTCGCGCTGGATGAGAATAATTATCAGGGCAGGACGTCGCTGCAATTGATCTTGAAAGACCTGCAGGTGGATGAAGTGAGTTACGTTCAGGGCGGTTGGGGTGTGTGACAAATTAGAAAGCACGATTCACCGTGCCGGAGCGATAGTCATTGGGATCACAAAGTCTTAGCCAGCAAACCGATACCCGACGAAGGCGCATCACCGGGCTTGTGGGTGTCGCGCTGGGTGTGACAGTCCTGATAGTCGTGGGCGCTTATTGGCGGGGCCGCACGCGCAAGGACAGCGGCGTGCCCTTACCTCAGGCGCTGCCCAAAAACGTTGACCAGCAACTTTCCGGTTATTCATTCACTCGCTCGGAGGAAGGCCGCCGTATTTTCACTGTCCACGCAGCCCGGACGATGTCTTTCACGCATGGCGGTTCAACCGTTTTGCAGGATGTTTATGTGGAGGTATTCGGCCCCACAAGTAACCGCCATGACGTCCTGCGCACAGAACAATGTGACTATGACACGGGTACCGGAGAACTCTTTGCCGGCGGCAAGGTAGAAATCGAGCTGAATGACCTGGGCAAAGTGCTTCCTGATGCCGGGCTTTCCTCCAGACATCGCCAGGACCCGGTGTATCTTGAAACTTCGAAAGTTTATTTCAAGCAGAAAGGTACGCTTGCTGTGACTGACCAGCCGGTGATGTTCCGTACGGAGCGCGGTTCGGGGAGAGCGCGGGGAATGACGTATGACACGCGCACGGGATCGCTGGATCTCCAGAATGATGTTGTCTTGAACCTGCCGCCGCATAGCGGCCCGAGGCCCGAGCCAGCGGCCACGCTTACCGCAAGCCGCATGAGTTTCGACAAGGAAAAACAAAAAGCTAATCTCTGGGGGCCGATTGAAATCAGCCAGGCAAGCCGTCACGTTTCGGCCGGGCGAGGCACGATTATTTTGGAGGGACGTAATCGTGTCAAACAGGCGCTATTTGAGGATGGAGTGCGAGGCATCGGCAAAACCGAAACTCGTTCTATGGACATCGGCGCTCATACCGTCCGGGCGGATTTCGATCCGAGGAGTGGTCAATTGCGCAGTCTCCATGCCGCAGGGAACGTCCAGGGCGAAGTCAGGCACCACGGTAGAGTCTCGCGTCTTGCATCTCAGCAATTCGAGATGGCTTTTTCGGGAGTCCATCCGGAGCCACTGAATGGAAATGCATCGGGAAATGTTCAGCTGTCCATCGAGTCCTTGCCGGGGATCCCACCAATCTCGGGTCCCGCCACGAAAGGCAGCAGCCTCGGCGCTGCGGACCAAACGCTCACCGCAGCGCAGGTTCAGTTTACTTTTCGTCCGAAACAACAGACCCTACAGAAAGCCCAGACCGTCGGTGTTGGCCATCTTTTGCTCGTTCCTGCCGACCACAAAACTGGAAACCGCGAGATATTTGCAGACCCCCTGGTCATGGACTTCGACACGCGCAGTCGCCTGGAGACGCTGCAAGGCCTTTCCCAGACCAAAATTATCTTTCAGCCCTCGAAGCAGACCCCGCCGAAAAGTCCTCCCCAGGAGAGCAGCTCGGACCGGCTGAAGGCAACATTCGATCCCGCAACCGAGGCGCTTGGCGAAGTGGCCCAGTCCGGCAATTTCCAATTCAGTGAAGGCGATCGAAAAGGGCGCGCGGACCAGGGGCTCTACGAATCCCGAACGCAGATCCTGACGTTGACCGGGCGCCCTCAAGTCTTGGACCCCGACACGCGGGTTCGTGCTGACCGCATCGTGGTAGATCTAGCCAAGGATTCCGCCGAGGGTTTGGGACACGTTCAGTCCACACATCTGGACATCACGAGCCAGGCGCCAGGGCACGGAAAGGGTATCCCCACGAATGTAGTGGCGGATCGAATGCTGGCCCTCAGGGAGAGCCAGTTTGTTCATTACGAAGGACACGTGCGCTCCTGGCATGGCCAGGATGTGGTGGAGTCTCCTGCTCTGGATGTTTACAAGAAAGAACGGCGAGTCACTTCCGTATCCAAAGTGCTGACATCGTTCATCCAGTCTGCACCGGCGGACCCCAAGAGCGGCGCGGCCTCCGGCGCATCCAGGAAAGAACCTCGCCCCGTCACCATCAGCGCCGATCGCCTGGATTTCTCCGACGACGGCCGCAAGGGCAGCTACCTGGGCAATGTGGTATTACAAACCGAAGAGACAACGCTGCGGGCGGACCGTTTGGACGTCTACTTCACCGCCGGGGCATCAGCCGAGTCATCGGAAATTGACCGCGCTGTAGCTGCGGGTCACGTCTCCGTGACGCAACCCACCCGCCACGCGACGAGCGAGCGCGGCGAATACTTTGCGACACAAGGAAAGATTTTGATGACGGGCGGCCCGCCCGCGGTTAATGACGCGGTGCAAGGCTACACGACGGGCCGCAGTTTGACTTTGTTTCTTCACGATGATACGATTTTTGTGGACGGAGGTGAAAAGTCGCCAACACTCTCCAAGCATCACATCTCCCCATGAGCGACCATGCAGATCCTCTCCACAATCGATCTCACCAAATCCTATAAAGGTCGAAAGGTTGTTGACGACATCAATCTGGAAATCGCCCAGGGTGAGGTAGTGGGCTTGCTGGGCCCGAATGGCGCGGGCAAAACAACTACGTTCTATATTCTTGTGGGCCTGGAGTCGCCTGACGCGGGCCAAGTCCTCCTCAACGGGAATGACATTACCAGACTGCCTATGTATCTTCGGGCAAGAAGTGGCATCAGCTACCTTCCCCAGGAACCTTCTATTTTCAGGAAACTGACGGTTGAAGAAAATATCCTGGCGGTTATTGAGACTCTGCCACTCACGGCCCACGAGCGAAGGGAGCGTCTGGAAGAGTTGATTGAGGAATTGGGCTTGCAGGCGGTGCGGCGCAATTATGGGTACGTCCTTTCGGGAGGAGAAAGACGGCGCGTTGAAATCGCTCGGGCGCTGGTCATTTCGCCTTTCTTCATCTTGTTGGACGAGCCGTTCTCCGGCATCGATCCGCTAACCGTTTTGGATATCCAGAAAATCATCGTGCAACTCAAAGAATCCGGCATCGGCGTACTGATGACGGACCACAACGTGCGTGAAACCCTTCGGGTTACCGATCGGGCATATATCATTAACAATGGCCGAATCTTCCGAACCGGGACTCCGGAGGAATTGGGGAATGATGTGGAAGTGAAAAAGGTCTATCTGGGCGATAATTTTCAGTGGGCAATCTGATGGGCGGACAACACTCCAGGATCGGACTAAGCCTCAAGGTGGCGCAAAAACAAATTCTGACGCCGGGCCTTGTCCAGATGGTGAGCGTTCTCGCGCTCAACCGGATCGAGTTGCGCGAGATGATCAATCAGGAAGTGACGGCGAACCCTGTTTTGGAAGAGATGCCCGATGACGCTCCTACCCCTGAAGAACTTTCCCAGAAGACGGACGCGGAAAAGCCCGCCGGACCGCCTGCCGACGCTGAGGTCCACACCGGCGAAAACCACGATTCCTTTCAAGAAATCGATTTTGCCAGTTTCTTTGATGACTATCTGGATCCCGGTTACAAGTCGCCCTCGTCCGAGGTCACGGAAAAGCCTTCCTTTGAAAATTTTCTTTCCAAGCCATCATCGCTCGCCGACCACCTGGAATGGCAGTTGAACCTTTCTCTCTGTTCCGAGGCGGTCCATGAAGCCGGCGTCTCCATCATCGGCAACCTGAATGAGGACGGTTACCTGACAGCCAGCCTGGAGGAGCTCGCGTCCACGGGAGCCCACGCACCGCAGGACGTTGAACGCGCCCTGACGCTGATTCAGGAGTTCGACCCACTGGGCGTCGCTGCCCGGGACTTGCGCGAGTGCCTGCTGTTGCAACTCCGCGTGCTTGCCCCGGAAAATACCCTGGCCCCGCGAATCGTCTCCGATCATCTCAAGCAGCTTGAGAATAAACAGTATAAGGAAATCGCCCGGGCGCTCGAACGCCCCCTCCAATCGGTTGAGCGTTGCGTGGAACTCATCCGAAAATTGGAGCCGCGGCCGGGCCAGCGATACAACAACGCCCAGCCGATTTTGATTGAGCCCGACGTTGCCATTGTGAAAACGAGCGACGGATACCGGGTGGTTGTCAACGAGGATGGTCTGCCCCAATTGCGGCTGAGCAAGCATTACCGCCGAATGCTGGAGGGCGAGAGCGCCACCCGTGAGGTGCGAAATTATGTTAAGGAAAGATTTTCATCCGCCATCCAGCTCATTAGAAACATCGAGCAGCGCAAACAGACCATCATCAAAGTTTGTGAGGCTATCGTTCGCCGCCAGATTGACTTTCTGGACCAGGGTATCGACGCACTCAAACCGATGATGATCAAGGATGTGGCGGAGGAGGTAGGCGTCCATCCTTCCACCGTCAGCCGGGCTGTGGCTCACAAGTACGCGCACACTCCGCAGGGCGTCTTCGAGCTCCGGTATTTTTTTTCGGAAGCAGTCCAGGGGCCTTCGGGGGGCGCAACTTCGCTGGTTAATTTGAAGAGGTTGGTGAAGAAAATGATCGAGGAAGAGAATTCGGCCCAGCCTTTCACCGACGAACAAATCACGACGCGCTTGCGCGAGCAGGGCATTTGTGTGACACGCCGGACAGTGGCCAAATATCGCGAGGATATGAGAATTCCCAGTACCCATCAGCGCAGAGTGAAAGCGTGAAAAAAGTTTTTGCACTTCTGTTTCTTTTGCCGAGATTCGAGGAGGTTGAGTCATGCGCATCGATTTCACCGGCCGGCAGATGGAAATCACATCGGACCTTCGTCTATACACGGAAGAACGCTTGCAGACGTTCACTCGCCTTCTCCAGGATCGATGGCATGTCCACGTTATCCTGACCGCGCAGAAACATCGGCGCATTGCAGAAATCACCTTGAAAGTCCGCGACCATGTGCTGGTCGGGATTGAGGAGACGGCGGACGCGCGGTCATCCATTGTCGGGGCACTGGACAAGTTGAAGCGCCAGGTGGTCCGCCTGGTCGAAAGACGCCGTTCCCACAAGCGACGTCCCCGGCCGGCTGCCGCCGTTTTGCTGAACATCCTCGGGTCAGGCGGGACCGACCTGGAAGAACGCCAGATCCTTGAGACCGAAAGAATTCCTATTAAACCGCTGACGATCGAAGAGGCTGTCAGCGCTCTGGATTCGATGCGCCAGGGGGTCGTCGTATTTCGCAACTCGGAGACCGAGCGCGTCAACGTTCTCTACCGACGGGGCGATGGCCATCTGGGCCTGATTGAACCCGAGCAATAGGGAGACATCGAGGGTATAGAGAAGCGGCGGGGAGGAAGACAGTCAGGATTGAGCGTCCTTCAGCCGCGCCGGACGCGGCCTGAAGGATTGCAGCCTCCGGCTCTCAATTTCTCCGCCGTGGTCGTTAAAAGTCTCTGCCGAAAGATTACAATCCTATTGATCGTCACTCCCGGTCAAACGGCTGGCGCTGGGGTGACCTGTGCTGAGTTACGGTTCTTCGAACTTCTATTTTCAAATGAAAACTATGCCTGCCAAAAAAACCGTCCGACAGTTCGTCGTCATTACCGGCTTAAGCGGATCGGGCAAGGGATCTGTGCTGAAGGCATTCGAGGACCTCGGCTACTACTGTGTAGACAACTTGCCCATCGATCTCATTCCCAAATTCGCCGAACTCTGCCATTTACCAAACAGCCGCATTGAACGCGCCGCTGTGGTCGCGGACATTCGTGAAGGCGAAGCCCTCAGCCAGCTTCCCGCCATGTATCAAAACCTGGACAGAAAGAATACGAAAATCTCTCTCGTCTTCCTCGAGTCGTCTGACCATGCGCTAGTTCGACGTTTCGGGGAGACCCGGCGACCGCATCCCCTGGGGCGAGATTTGGCCGTCCGGGAGGGAATTCGCCTGGAACGCATGCTGCTGAAGCCCATGCGCAAGCTTGCTGACGTCGTGATTGACTCGACGCGCATGAATGTTCACGAGCTCCGCGACTTTGTTCAGCTTCGCTTTGGTGGAATGAAAGCCCGCGGAACAGTTTTCATTTCTGTGATATCCTTTGGATTCCGGTTCGGAGTTCCCGCGGATGCGGAATTGGTTTTTGATGTGCGCTTTCTTCCCAATCCCAATTACATTCCCCGGTTGAAAAACAAAACAGGCAGGGAAAATGCGGTCCAGCGCTTCATGGATTCCTATCCGCAAACAAAAGAGTTTATGGATCGCTTGATGGATTTCATCCTCTACCTTTTGCCGCATTACATGCGCGAGGGGAAGAGCTACTTGACCATCGCGGTGGGTTGCACGGGTGGCCGGCATCGGTCCGTCGCGCTGGCGGAGCGGTTGGGAGACGCCCTCGACAAGGAGGGTTACAAAACCAAGATCGTACATCGCGATATAGGGCACGCCTCATCTTAGCGGGGCGTATAATGTAATAGCAGGATTAAAAAACGCCTCGGGCCGGACAAGAAGAGCAACATGACCAACGTAATCGGCTTGGACATCGGTGGAACGCATTTTCGCGCCGGACTATTTGATCAGGAAGGGCGGCGGTTGTTCGTCCTCGAGGGCAATACGCTGCGCTCCGGCGGCCGGGATTGGATGCTCAAACAAATCGGCGAACAATGCCGTATCTTATTGCAAAAATCCGAAACCCCCGTAAAGGCTTGCGGAGTCAGCTTTGGAGGTCCGGTCGATTTTGCAAGTCAACTCGTCCGCTCAATGCACACCCCAGGCTGGGAGAATTTTGCGATGGCCCAATGGGTGAAGGAGACATTGAGTCTCCCTTGCCGGGTTGATAATGACGGTAATTGTGGCGCGCTGGGTGAATACCGTTTTGGCGCCGGGCGCGGAACCCAGACGCTCGTTTATATCACCGTGAGCACAGGAATCGGTGGGGGCCTCGTCCTAGACGGAAAGGTGTTTCGCGGCAAGGACAGTCTGGCGGGGGAATTTGGTCATATGCCCATGACCGATTCTAACATCCTTTGCTCCTGCGGCGCAAAAGGGTGTCTTGAGACTTTCTGCTCAGGTACGGCGATTGCCAGCAGAGCTCAGGAACTGGCAGAGCGCAGGCCCGAAGCGCTGGGCCGCATGGCCGAGCTCAGCGCCAGCCCCGAGAGTATTACGGCCAGTGCCGTATTTCAGGCTGCGGCTGAAGGGGATATGGCGGCCATTCAAATCATCAATGAGGCCGCGCGCTGGTTTGCTCGAGCTCTCTTAATGGTCATCCGCATTGTTGATCCGGACAAGATTGTCCTGGGAGGCGGTGTCACCCTTGCAGCCGACACATTCCTGGGCCCCCTGCGTGCATTCCTCAAAGAGATGGGATCCTCATCGATCACCTATTCAACCCAGGTGCAACTTGCCGAATTGGGACAGTATTCCCCATTGTACGGCGCGGCTGCCCTGGCCCTTGAGCTTCTGTAAAAATCTTGCTTAGTAACTTTTTAGTTAAGTCTATTTTAAATTCTTTTGCTGCCAATAACCTATTTAGTTTTAATAAGTTATGCTGATATCCAAACTTCCCATGCCCCCGGTTTTTGCCTTATTGCTTGACGGTCGAGTCTGCCAGGAACTACGATAATAGGTGCAGAACCTCGCGGGAATTGTCCTTGTGGGTCTGCAAATTGAATGAGCCCAGTCAAACGCCTGCTCGGTTTCATCCGACCCTATACCCTGCGCTTTTTTGGTGCTGTCTTTTTGATGGCCGTGGTCGGAGCTTGCGAAGTGCTCATGGCGTTCCTAGTCAAGCCGATTTTTGACAACGTTCTCGCTCCCGCCGCAGAAACCACCGCAATCCTATTATTCCAATGGCCCTTTGGCGGGCGCGCCGTCTACTTGCAGGATGTATTACCCTTCCGCGTTCACAATGCCTGGACCGTGGTCGCCATCGCCATCATTGCCGTGACGATGGCCAAGGGAATGGCGGAATTTTTTGCGACCTACTCCATCAACTTCATTGGCCAGTCGGTAGTCATGGATTTGCGCAATCTGCTCTATTCCCGGCTCATTCGGCAGTCCATCGCCTTCTTTACCGCAAACCCCACAGGACGCCTGATGTCCGCGATTACCAGCGACATTGAAAAAATCCAGAGCGCTGTCTCGCAGGTTGCGGCGGACTTTCTGAAGCACTCATTCACTCTTGTGGGCCTGCTGGCATTTATTTTCTATGTTGATTGGCGACTGGCGTTGACCTCGCTGCTCCTGGTTCCCCTGGTCGTGCTGCCCTCGTCCATCCTCGGCCGGTATATCCGAAAGGCCAGCCGCTCCAGCCAGGATATGATGGGCAACATCAATAACGTTCTTCAGGAAACTTTCAGCGGCATCCGAATTGTTAAAGCGTTCGGAATGGAAATATTCGAGGTGACCAAATTCAAGGCGGCCGCCAGGCGGCTTCTGCGAATCAACCTGCGCTGGGTGCGCGCCCAGGTGGTGACCTCTCCTCTTATGGAAGTGCTGGGCGCCTTTACCATCGCCGGACTATTGCTCTATGCGCGCAACCAAATTCTGCATCGCGCGCTGACCACCGGGGGCTTTGTGGCTTTCCTCTACGCCCTCATCAAAATGTATGAACCCATCAAGCGGCTGACGGGCGTGAACAACGCATACCAGCAGGCCGTGGGCGCCTCTGAGCAGGTGTTCCGTTATCTCGAAATCAATTCGGAAGTGGCTGAAAAACCGGGCGCTGTCGCTCTGTCACCGTTTCAAAAAGAGATTGTCTTTGATGGAGTGGATTTTGAGTATGAGCCAGGCATCGCGTTGCTCCGCGACGTCAATTTGCGGATTCCGAAGGGTGATGTAGTGGCCATCGTAGGTTCGAGCGGCGCGGGCAAAACCACCCTCGCCAACTTGATTCCGAGATTTTTTGACGTGACACGGGGGCGAATTTTGATGGATGGTCACGACCTTCGCGACTTGACCATTGCTTCCCTTCGCGCCCAGATTGGCATCGTTACCCAGGAAACTATCCTATTCAATGATACGGTATCAAACAATATCTGCTACGGACGCCCGGTCCAAGACGAAGCGGAGATTATTGAGGCCGCCCGGGCGGCTTTGGCCCATGACTTCATCACAGAAATGCCCCAGGGCTATCAAACCGTCATCGGTGAACGAGGGCAGCGCCTGAGTGGCGGGCAGCGCCAGCGCATCGCCATCGCGCGGGCTCTGCTGAAGAATCCGCCATTGCTGATTTTGGATGAGGCCACGTCGGAACTGGACACGGAATCGGAGCTGCTGGTGCAAAAAGCGCTCGCTAATCTGATGGTCGGTCGAACCGTCCTGGTGATTGCCCATCGGCTCTCCACCGTCCGCCGCGCTGACCGCATCGTGGTTCTTGACCGCGGTGCGATCTCGGAAGTGGGAACGCACGAAGACCTGGTGAGTCGCGGAGGAATCTATCAGCGGCTGCACGAGCTCCAATTTGTGGACGTGGAAACATAATCTGGGCCGGAAGCTCTGGCACAGTTGGCCCTGGGGACTGACATTGGACGGCGAACTACTGACTTTTCTCTATGATTCGAAGCATGACAGGTTACAGCAATTTACGAGCTGAGGAAGACGGCTTTTCGCTTTCGGTCAGCGTCAAAAGTACCAACCACCGAAACCTGGATCTGCAGCTCCGTCTTCCAGCCGCGCTCGAACCTTTTGAAGTTTTGTTGCGGCGCTTGATCAAGGACCACGTGGCACGCGGTCATGTTGAGCTGACCGTCAGTTTGGATCGAGCGGGCGCAACCGGAACCCAGATTAACCGCAAATTGCTCGAAGTCTACCTGTCGGCTTTCCGTGAGCTACGCAGCGAACTCGGATCGAGGTCCGAGCCGGATTTACTGGCGTTGCTGCAAATTCCCGGGATGATAATGACTGGGAAAGGAGAATTGTCTCCCCCGGAACTCGAACGAATTCAGCAGGCTCTGGAGCGAGTCGTGACTGATGTGTTAAATCACCTGGACGAAATGCGCGCCCGCGAAGGGGAGGCGCTGGAGCGCGATTTGCGAAGTCGGCTTTCGCGGCTGAGAGACTTAGCCGGCGGGATTGAGAAGCTTTCGAGCGGGATTACCCGGCTCTATTACCGGCGTCTTGAAAACCGCATGCACGACCTCCTCGCAGATGGTCAGGGGAGCACAGGCGTGGACGCTGCGCGTCTTGCCCAGGAAGTGGCTTTCCTGGCTTCGCGGTCGGATATTGAGGAAGAGTTGACGCGCTTCCGAAGTCACTTGGACCAGACCAGCCATTTGCTGGATAAAAGCACTGAAACGGGAAAAAAACTGGATTTTCTTCTTCAAGAAATGAATCGCGAGGCCAACACTTTGCTTTCGAAGACGACGGACGTGCCGGAAGTGGGACTCGAAATTGGCCGGAACGCCATCGAATTGAAGACTGAAATCGAAAAAATGCGCGAACAGGCGCAAAACATCGAGTAAACGTGGCCCAAAAGCAAAAGTTCCCGAAACGCCGTGGCAGCATAATTATTATTTCGGCGCCTTCGGGGTCCGGCAAGTCTACCCTGGTGAAACGGTTGCTGGCCTCCGTTCCTCAACTGGTGTTTTCGGTCTCACACACCACTCGGCCGAGGCGGGCGGGCGAGCGAAACGGGCGAGCATATTTTTTTGTCAGCCCGGCACGCTTCAAGCGAATGATCGCCGCCAAGTCTTTCGCTGAATGGGCGAACGTTTTCGGCAATCTCTACGGGACGACATGGAAGCAGATCCGGGCGGCGCAGGCGGCGGGCAAGGATGTCTTGTTGGACATCGATGTTCAGGGCCACCAGCAAGTGCGGCGGCGATTGCCGGAAGGAGTGAGTGTTTTTGTTCTGCCGCCATCTTACCCTGAATTAGAGCGCCGATTGCGGCGCCGGCACTCCGACGATCCGGATGTAATCCGGAGGCGCCTGGAAGCGGCTCGAACAGAGATGCGCCGGTGGACGGAGTATGACTATCTCGTGGTGAACGATCGTTTGGACCGCGCCACCCAGGCGTTGACCGCGGTGGTGGAGGCTGCGGGCTTCCGCCGGAAAAACCAGCAGGACCGGGCGCGAAAAATTCAAAAAACTTTTGGAGGAAAAATCAGATGACATTACCTCAGAATATCGACAGTAAGTTTCGTTTTATTCTGGTCGCGGCCAAGAGGGCTCGACAATTGCAATCGGGAGGAAGGCCTATGGTGCAAACCAATTCAAAGAAAGTGACTCGAATCGCGCAACAGGAAGTGCAGGCTGGCTTGGTACCCTTTGAATTGTCGGTGGTGGTTGCAAACAGCCAGCGCGCAGCGAAACCGGCAAAAACCTCCAAGTAGGGTGTCCCTTCGGGAGTAAAATATTGCGAGGAGCCCGCCTCCAATCAGAGCGGGCGATGAGGTCACGATGCGAGTGGCACTTGGGGTATCGGGTGGGATTGCCGCCTACAAAGCGGCGGAGCTTGTCAGAATACTTCAGGACCGCGGGCTGGAAGTCCAGGTGGTGATGACGCGCGCCGCGCGTGAGTTCATCACGCCCTTGACCTTCGCCGCTCTCTCAGGCCGAAAAGTCATCACGGACATGTTTGAGACTGGCGGTGGCGATCCCAACGTGGAAAGCGCCATCGAGCACATCGCCGTCGCGCAATCCATCGACGCTCTGGTGATTGCGCCCGCTACGGCCAACGTCATCGCGAAAATCGCCCAGGGCATCTCCGACGATTTCCTCACCACACTCTGCTTGGCTACCAAAGCTCCGCTCATCGTGGCCCCGGCCATGAACGTCAATATGTGGGAAAACGCTGCCACGCAAAAGAACTTGGAAATCTTGCGTGCGCGGGGCGTCAAGGTTCTCGATCCTGACGAAGGCTACCTGGCCTGCGGGATGACCGGTGCGGGGCGCTTGACGAATATCGAAACCATCGCTCGGGCCGTGTTCGAAACATTGGGCCTTCGCGACGACCTGAAAGATGAAAGGGTTCTCGTGACCGCGGGGCCCACGGAGGAGCCGCTCGACGCGGTGCGCTATCTCAGTAACCGGTCCTCAGGACGAATGGGCTACGCGCTTGCCGAGGCGGCGCACCGCCGTGGCGCTCGCGTGGTTTTGGTAAGCGGGCCAACGCATCTCGATCCGCCCGCAGGAGTCTTCATTGAACGCGTGCGCACCGCGGAAGAAATGGCGGAGGCTGTTCACCAACACGCGGCCCAAGCCAGTGTGATCTTGATGGCAGCCGCGGTCGCCGACTTTCGTCCCGCCGAGGTCCACGCTCAGAAAATCAAAAAGCAAAACGGAATTCCGGAGGTCAGGCTGGAACCGACGCGCGATATATTAGCAGAAATCGCGCGGCTCCGGCGTCCGGAACAAATAGTGGTGGGCTTCGCGGCGGAAACGGAACTGGTGCAGGAGAACGCGGCGGCCAAACTCCACGCCAAGCGCCTTGACCTGGTCGTTGCCAATGATGTCACCCAACCCGGCGCGGGCTTTGACGTGGACACCAACATTGTCACACTATTTTTTCCCGATGGCCGCCAGATACCGTTGCAAAAAATGAGCAAGCTGGACGTTGCGCAGCGCGTTCTGAACGAGGTCGTCGAACTGAGGAAGACGGCGCGGCAGTCGGCGCGAGCCTCAAGCCGGTAAACACGGCGCGACTCCGGACCGCAAACAAATGGAAATTCTCCGTGGCCTCCGTCCCTTAAAGATCTCAACACAGAGCGCACGGAGCGTCTCAGTGATCTCTGTGTTAAATCTTTGCTAGTCACGGAGGACACAGAGGGATTTTATGGATGACAACCTTCGCCGGGAATTGAAAGCGCGGCTTGAGTTCTACCAGGATTTGGGCATCGAGAAGTTTTATCGGCGCCCGCCCGCGTCGAAAACCGAAATACGCCAGAGT
>CAAGKR010015437.1_pt1 | contig 13481 bp, 11 predicted proteins | sample 2556971 | NCBI WGS metagenome assembly CAAGKR01 (sample SAMEA5207829, study PRJEB30636) | soil metagenome | biome: forest; feature: boreal; material: soil | place: USA | collected 2011-09 | depth 1 m | reverse complement strand
CGGGTTCGAAATTCGTTGAGCGAGCGGGCATCGGTATCGACGCCCACCAGTGTGGAGGCACGGTCCGCCAGCGGCAAGGAGGCTGCTCCGGCGCCGCACCCGACATCGAGGACACTCCCAGCTTGGGGAAGCGCTTCCATCGCCGCAACCGTCGACGGCGTGCTTCGAGTGATTGCGCGGTCAGCCCGCCGCTCGAACACGCCGAGTGGAAACTCCCAGGGTGAGGCCGACGCCTGGGCAAGGATCGCGGCCGGGATCGCCCATTCTTCGAGGTCGCGGGCCCATTGGGCGGCAGCGCTCACAGCGCATCAGCCTACGCGCCCCCGGTCCCCCGATTCAGGTCCCCCACGCGGTGGAGGCGCTCCCTCGGGAGACGGATTCGCGGCTGGAGCAACGGGGCTAGGCTGTAGCGATGCAGACACGGCCCAACCAGTGGGCCGCGCGGCCAGTCTCCTGCTTGCCGAGCGCCTCACCGGGCAGCGCCTGACCAGGGACTGGGTCTTGGCCGAGCATGACGCGATCCTGTTGAACCGCCGGCGCTGGGCAGTCGATGATCCGGGCTGCACCGCCATGGCCCCTCTCACGTAGGCTGGGCTGGCTAGGTTCGCTGTGCGGCTTCTCGCACCCGCCGGCTGGTGTTGGCCGTGTCCGGGGCGCCGCTGGTATCAATCTCGATGACAGGCCAGCCGCCGGAAACGGGCTCGGCTGCTTCGCCGGTCCACAACTCGTCGTCGAGGAAGCGCGCCTCGTCGAAGTGACCGGCCCCGCGCTTACCGGACCTGCGGCCGTAGCGAGACCTGGCCAATGCCGGGTCGCAACGGCAGAAAACCTCGACGATTGGGGCAGGCAGCCCTGATAGGTCGGCCAGGGAAGTCGTCCGCCGCCAGACACTCTCGATCACGCCGAATCCGGAGTCCCTCGCTACAGCGATCAACGCCCGGATAGCGGCCTGGCCGATTCGGCGGGATGTGTCAACGTCGGGCACATCCATGGTCGCCATCAACGCGTCCTTGATCGTGTCCTTGGAGAAAAGCGGAAACGTCAACTGGCGGGCCAGTTCTTGAGCCACGGTTGTCTTCCCGCTCCCCGGTGGTCCCGAGACCACGACGAAAAACCGGTCGCTTACCGCCAGGGCCGCTCCAGCTCGCAAGTGGCGCCCTGGGCGGTCAGGCAAGGAGCATGGGAGCCAGGCGCCTGAGTTCGTCGGTCGGCGCCCGATCAGGCGTTGGCGTGATGACATTCACCACCGCCTGGTCGGCGCCGGCCCGGAGGTGCTCGCGAACCTTCTCCGCGATGGTCGCGTCGTCGCCCCATGCCACAACGGCATCAAAGAGCCGGTCGCTGCCCGCCCCGTCCAGGTCGTTGGCGGACCAGCCGAGCCGCTCAAGGTTTTGATGGTAGTTCGGGAGTCCCAGGTAGGTCCGGGTATAGGTGTCGCCCGTCCGCCGGGCGGTCAAACGATCACGCGCAAAGACCACCGCGTGTTCGGGCGCGAGTAGCCGGTCCGGTCCGAGGATCGCCCGTGCCTGCCGCGTGTGCTCCACCGGCACGAAGTAGGGATGAGCGCCGGCCGTCCGCGACTTCGCCAGCTCCAGCATCTTGGGTCCGAGGGCGGCCAGGACGGTCGGTGGGGGCGGCTCGGGCTTGGGTGCTCGATAGGGCACCTGCTCCATGGCGTCGAGATACGCTCGCATCGCGCTGAGGGGCTTGTCGTACCGATGTCCCCGCGAGTTGACGAGATTGGCGTGGCTGACGCCAATGCCAAGCAGAAATCGATCGGGCCAGGCTTCCGCCAGGGTCCGGGCGCCGTTGGCCATGGCGGTCGGGTCGCGGGCCCAGATGTTGGCGATCCCCGTCGCGACCCGGATGCGCTCGGTCGCAGCCAGCACGATGGCGCACGCGGCAAATGGCTCCCGGCCGACATGCTCGCCGATCCAGATGGCGCCGAATCCCATCCGTTCGATTTCGACCACCGCCCGGCGCATGGCGGGCGCGGGCAGCAGGGCCATCGAGCCGAGGAAGACGCCGGCCTTGCCGAGGTCCAAGGTCAGCGTCGAGCCGGTTGGCGGGTGTACTCCTTGATGAACGAGAGCATCTGCCGCCAGGCGTCATCGCAGGCCTCTTTGTGCTGCGCAAAGCTGCGATCGAAGAAGGAGTGCGGGGCGCCCTGGTAGACCACCTTCTGATGCGGAACGCGGGTCTCCGTCAGCTCCTGGTCGAACTTCGCGAATTCCTCCTGAGGGGTCGCCGCGTCGGCGCCGGCAATCAGGAGAAGCAGTGGCGCCTTCATCTGGGGGATCGCGTCGCGGACGACCGATGGCCTGCCGTAGAAGCCGATGGCGCCGCTCAAACCAGGCTGTGCGGCGGACTGCCGCCACGACATCGCGCCGCCGAAACAGAACCCCACGGTGAAGACTGAGCCGACCGACCCGCCAGCAGTCGACTGGAGGTAGGCGATGGCGGCGGCAACGTCGGCGGCGACGCCCGCTGGTGTGGTCTGGGGCAGGTGCGTCTTGTAATCGAAATCGTCGCCACGCTCGGCAATCCCGGCGGTGCGGCCGAAATAGTCGATCGTCACGGCATCGATGCCGGTCCCGGCGAACTGGCGGGCCAGCTCCTTGTAAAAGGGGTGCAGGCCGCGGACATCGGGCATGACCACGATCCCAGCGCCGGTTGGTTTTTCCGCGCGGGCCGCGAATGCTCCGAAGCGGTTGCCATCGTTGGCCGTGAGGACCAGGTCGTGGTCGTCAGTCGAGCCGCCGAGGATCGGTGGAAGCGGTGGTCGGGCCTGGTTGGAGTAGCACATGACCCCAATTGTCTCGCGTTTGACACCGGGCGTGAGGACCCCTCTGGTCAAAACATTCGTTCGTGCTTATCATGGGTGCACCGACCCGGTCGGGTAAGAGGGGACAAGGGACCATGTCAACCGCGGTCAAAGCGCCGCCCGTCACGACAGGCCGGGACACACGCTCGCGGGTCCTGGTCGCTATGGCCGACACCTTTATTGGTGGCATGGGCCATCCCGGCTCGCCCATTCGGGTGGGGGCTTCCATCGAGGAGACGGTGCGCCGGCTGCCGTCGAAGTCTGATCGGGACCGGCTGCGCTTGATCGTCGCGGTTTTCGGTCGTCGCTCTGGCACCTTTCTCCTGACCGGCAGGCCGGTGCCATTCCACCAGTGGTCGCGCGAGCGACGCACGGCACTGATGACCCGGTGGTCCACCAGTCGCCTGACCTTCCGGCGGCAACTGTTCCAGGTCTTCAAGCGGCTCTCCCTGCTGGCCTTCCTCGGCGAGACGGAGACCGACGGCACAAACCCGGTCTGGCCCGATATCGGCTACCCGGGGCCGGTGGCGGCTCCGCTCCCGATGCCCAAGCGCATCCGGACGACGACGCTCGATGGCGACACGACCCTGACCTGCGACGCCGTCGTCATCGGGTCGGGCGCCGGCGGCAGCGTCGTGGCCGCCCAACTGGCGGCCGCCGGAAAGGATGTGATCGTGCTGGAGGAGGGCGGCTACTACAACGAGGCGGACTTCGACCAGCTCGAGCTTTCCATGATGCGCAAGCTCTACTTCCAGGGCGGCTTCGCCGCCACCTCGGACGCCGCCATCGCCCTCGTGGCCGGTGGCTGTCTTGGCGGCGGGACGCTCGTCAATTACGCCACGAGTTTTCGCACCCCGGACTGGCTGCGGGAGGAATGGGCGACGCGTTACGGGCTCCCCGCCTTCGTCAGCGAGGAGTTCACGGCCTCGATGGACGCCGTGTGCGAACGCCTGGCAGTCAACCTCGATCATTCGCGGGTCTCCGCGCGCGAGCGCGTGCTGGAACGCGGCCTGCAGCGGCTTGGCTGGCATGTCGGCTACATGCCGCGCAACGTGAAGGGCTGCACCCAGGACGCGCGTTGCGGCTTCTGCGGCCTGGGCTGTCAGACCGGGGCCAAGCAGTCCACCCTCAAAACCTACTTGCTGGACGCCTACGAGGACCGCGCCCGCGTGGTGGTCAACTGCAAGGTGGACCAGGTACTGATCGAGGACGGCCGCGCCGTCGGTGTGCGAGCCACCGTCCGGCAGGCGGACATGCCCGCGTGGACCCTGATCGTGCGAAGTCGCGTGGTGGTGGCGGCCGCGGGCGCGATTGGGACCCCGGCGTTACTGCAGCGATCGGGCGTGCGCGGCAAGGCGCTCGGCGCGAATCTCCGCCTGCACCCGGGCACCGCCGTCGCCGGGATCTTCGAGGATCGGCTGAATCCCTGGGAAGGCACCATGCAGGCGATCTACTCCGACCAGTTCATCAACAGCGACGGCCAGCATCACGGCGTGAAGATCGAGTCCGGCCCCATGCACCCGGCGATCCTCGCCCTGGCGACACCCTGGCGCGACCCCGCCCATTACAACCGCCTGATGCGGTCGCTGCCACACATGTCGGTCGCCGCTCCACTCGTCCGCGATCATCACGGCGGGCGGGTGACGTCGCACCAGGGCAGCGCTCGCGTCGATTACCGCCTTTCCCGCGAGGATCTCGTCGACGTCCGGCAGGGGATCGAGGCCAGTGCGCGTATTTTCGAAGCAGGCGGCGCGCTGGAGATCTTCACCAGCCAGGCGGCCTTCGTCTCCTACCGGCCCGGGCAGCGCGGCGGGCTGGCCGGCTTCATGGAAGAGGTTGACCGGCGTGGCTATGGCCCAGGTCAGATGAGTTACCTCAGCTTCCACCAGATGGGGTCGTGTCGGATGGGCGTCGACCCGGAGACCTCCGTGATCAAACCGGATCACGAGAGCCATGCCGTCAAGGGCCTGTTCGTCGCGGACGGCAGCGCCTTCCCCAATGCCTCTGGCGTGAACCCCATGATCACGATCATGTCGATGGCCCACCGAGCGTCGCGCTTTATCGCCGCCGCCTGCTAAAAGAGATGAGTTCGGCTCGGCAACCGGGCCTCAGGCTTCCCTAGACTGCCAGGATGTCTTCGCAACCGGCTTATGTGACCAAGCACAGCTCGTGGGTCGTCCTGCTCGTCCTCTGCCTCGGCTTTTTCATGATCCTGCTGGACCTCACGATCGTCAACATCGGCATTCCCAGCATCATCGACGGCCTCCACGCCAGCCTCGACAGCATTCTCTGGGTCCTGAATGCCTACATCCTCGCCTATGCCGTCCTGCTGATCACCGCCGGCCGCCTTGGCGACATGTTCGGCGCCAGGCGGCTCTTCCTGATCGGCCTGGCGGTCTTCACGCTGGCCTCGATCGCCTGCAGCCTGGCGCAAAGCCCAGGCCAGTTGATCGCCGCCCGCATCGTGCAGGGCATCGGCGGGGCGATCCTCACGCCGCAGACCCTGAGCATGATCACGAACATCTTCCCGGCGGAAAAGCGGGGAGCCGCCTTCGGGGTCTGGGGCGCGGTCGCGGGGGTCGCCTCGGTGACCGGTCCGACGCTGGGCGGCTTCCTCGTGACCAACTACGACTGGCGTGCCATCTTCTGGATCAATGTCCCGGTCGGGATTGCGGCGTTCGCGCTCGGCATCTGGCTCCTGCCGTCGGTCAAGTTCGGTCGGGCGCACAACCTTGATCCGGTCGGGGTTTTGCTCGCCAGCGCCGGCCTCTTCGCGCTGGTCTTCGCGCTGATCGAGGGGCAGCGGTATCACTGGGGAACGTTCAACGAGACCCTCGCCTTCGATGCCTTCGGTGCGCACTGGGGTCTGATCAGCATCCCGGCGCTCTTCGTTGGAAGCGCGGTCCTGCTCGCGCTGTTCGTCGTGTGGGAGCGACGCCAGGACGAACCGCTGGTCCCGTTCTCGCTCTTCAAGGATCGAAACTTCGCCATCGGCAACACGCTTTCGGCGATCGTGTCCTTTGGCATGCTCGGGCTCTTCCTGCCATTGACCATCTTCCTGCAATCCGTCCTCGGCTTCACCGCGCTCAAAGCCGGGCTCACGTTCGCGCCGATGTCGCTCGTCTCGATGGTGGTCGCGCCCATCTCCGGCCGCATGACCGACCGTTTCGGGGGCAAGTACATCTTGATGCTGGGGCTGACCCTGTTCGGGATCGGCATGGGGCTGGTCATCGCCCTCTCCTCCCTGTCGTCAACCGAATTCAGCTATGTTCTGCCCCTGATCGTCGCCGGTATCGGCCTGGGGTGCACCTTCGCCCCCATGACCACGGTGACGATGCGCCGGGTGGACCCGCGGCTCGCCGGCGCGGCGTCCGGCATCCTGAATACCATCCGGCAGCTGGGCGGCGCGTTCGGTAGCGCGATCGTCGGCGCCATCCTCCAGAACCGGCTTGCCGCCGAGCTGGTGACGCAGGCGCAGGCGCAGGCGGGTAACGTGCCGGCCGCCTTTCGGCCCGCCTTCGTGCAGGGCTTCGCGCAAGCCGGCAATGGCGTGCTGGAGGTCGGCCGTGGCCAGTCAGGCGTGTCACTCCCCCCGAACATTCCGGCCCAGGCCGCCGCCCGCATCGGACAGGTGGCCCACGAGGTGTTCGCTACCGCGTATCTCAACGCCATGCGCCCGGCGCTCGCGGTGCCCATTGGGGTCCTGCTGGTCGGCGCCGTCCTGACCACCATGATCGTCCGCCGGAAGAACTTCGCCCAGGCGGTGCCGCAGCCCGCTGCCGTGAGTCGCTAGCTGGGCGTCGTCGTCCATATACTGGATTGATGGCCCAGTGGCTGCCGCTTTTCCCGCTGAACGTCGTCCTTTTTCCACACATGCCGCTGCCCCTCCACGTCTTCGAACCGCGCTACCGGCAGATGATCGCGGAGTGTCTCGAGGAGGGCCACAGCTTCGGCGTGGTCGCGATCCGGGAAGGCGCGGAGACCGGCCCGGCGACGCCCCATGACGTGGGGACCCTGGCCAAGATCATCCGGATCGAGAGGTTGGATGACGGTCGGATGAACCTCCTCGTCAGCGGCGCATCCCGTTTCGAGATCGTCCAGACTGCGACCGACCGTCCCTACCTGCGCGGCCAGGTTCGAATCATCCCGGAAGCCGGTGACGACCTCGAGGCCACCGCCCGGCTGACCGAAGAGACGGCTATGGCCTTTCGGCGCTACGCCAACCTCGTCCGGGCTCTGGTCGGCCAGGAGCCGCAGGAGCCGGAGCCGCCGATGGAGCCAGAGTTGCTGTCTTACCTGATCGCCGCGGCCCTGAACCTGCAGATTCCCGAGAAGCAGACGCTCCTGGCCCAGCGGCGGACCGATGAGCGGCTCGCGCGTGAGCTGCGGATCCTCCGCAAGGAGATTGCCCTGGTGAAGGAGATGCTCACCCACGCCAGCGCGCCCGAGACAGCGCGCGCCTCCCTCAACTAGCGATCGCTAGGAGGTGTGCAGGTCGACCACCAGGCGGGAGGAGTACGCGCCTGCTGCGGGTAACGTAAAGGCCGTCACGCGATCGGGCCGTGCCAGGTCCACCGTGATCACCAGGTCCGGCCCCTGCTGGACGGCTGGCTCGACGGCGGCCACCTGGAAGGATCGGATCCCTTTGACCGGCACACCGACCCCGCTCGTGCCGCGGAAGGTTATCGCGATGTGCAAGGCATCTGGCTGGGTGATCACCATCGCGGGCAACCCACTGTTCCTGATGTCGAAGACCAGCCGGGTGTAGCCGGCGACCGCCGTGCCGGGGCGGATGCGGTACACGGTCCCGCCGGTCGCCCCGTTGCCCAGTCGGAAGAGGACGGGCGCCGGCGGTGGCGAGGGCGAGACAATCGCCGAGGGCGGTGCGCTGGCGGCCGGCAGACTGCGTGCGGTCGCCGTGGCGGCCGCGACGGGTCCCGTCGCGCTGGTCTTGTGGGTGCCGCGCGACAGCAGACCCCCTTCGTAGAGAAACGCGGCCAGGAGCACGCATGCCGCGGCACCAAGTCCCACCGCCAGCCGCATGACCGTGTCGGGATGTCGGGGTGGCCGAGGCGTGGCGGGCGCATCCGCGATGGCGGTCTCCGATCCCGCGTCGTCTGTCCAGGCCGGGGTCTCCATGAACGCAGCCGCATCTGGCACGGGGCCCGATGCCGCGACAAACGCGGGGACGGTCGGCTCTTCCTGCTCCACCACCCGCTCCGGTGGCGGGAGCGCGTCAATGCGGGCGACGTCGAAGAGATCCTCCTGGGGCATCGCGGGCGGGGCCGAGCGTGAATCCAGCGGAACCTCGCGGAGGTCAGGTCCGAGGATCTCGGGAGGGGCGGGGGTGAGGAGCATCGGCTCCGCCGGGATCGCCGCTTCTCCGGCGGCTACCAGTTCCACCGGCTGATCGGCCGGGAGCGTCGTGGCCCCGGCGGTCGGCGTCATGGCCGTGGGATGATCTTGTTGCGGCTCGTCGCGGAAGATCTCGCGCTCCAAATCGCTCAGCAGATCGCGAACGTTCGTCACCTCCGGACCGACCGGCTGGGGCGGCAGGTCGAGGATGGGCTCGGGGGCCACGTCAATCGGCGAAGGCTGCAGATCGAAGACGCGCGCCGGGCTCGCCCCTGCCCGGATCCGCTCCGGGACGGAGGCGGCGAAGGCCTGGTCCATGGCGACCGCGCCGATTGGCGCGCTCGGGAGGCGTCCGACCCGCATCATCATTTCTCGAAAGTCCTCGACCCGTTCGCGACATGACTCGCACCGTAAGAGGTGATCCCGCGCCCACTCCAGGTCCTTGCCGTGCAGGCGGTCGTCCAGCACGGCACTCGGCGAGATCCGCGTGCAGCGGTCAGAACTTGATGTATTCATAGATCTCTTTCAGCTCGGCGCGGCTCCGGTCCACCGCATGCACCAGCTTGCGTGGCGCGATGTCGACCACCTCGGCCAGCTCGTCGTACGACAGCTTTACGTAGTCACGAAGCAGGATGATGGCCCGTGCCTCGAACGGGAGGGCAGTCAGGGCGCGCTGCACCGTGTCGCGACGCAGGGCTCGCCGCGCCTCGGGCTGGGGAAATCCCTCCAGGGTCATTCCGTTGCTCCGGCGCCGCCGAAACCACCGTCGCGGGCGCAGGGCCTGACGGCTCAGCCCGGTCGCGGTTCGAAACACCACGGTTCGTGACAGCCCCTCCACGACCTGCCCCCGTTTGAACGGGGCCGCCTGTCGAAAGGCCTCGCAGGCGATGCCGGTCGCCTCGTCCAGGTCGTCGGTCAGGCGGGCAATGTAATTGACGAGCAGCGGAAAGTCAGAATAAAAGTCGCGCTCCACGGACCCGGTCCGCGCGCGGCTGACTGGAGCTTGGACGTGTACTTGATCCATTAGTGGGACGTGGGGCGGATGCCTGCAGTCTAGTCAGGCAGGCTGCTCGCGTCAACTCGGCGTTTCACTCGAGCTCACGAGTTCCAGGAGATCCCCACTCCGATAGAGGGTCTCGACGGCGGGCCGCTCGGCCCCGAACAGCGCCGCCGGCAGCCCGATATCGGCGAGAAAGAGGCGGCCGCACGAGCGCGCCCTCCTCAGCGCCGGCTTGGGCAACCCCAGGGTAACCGTCGCCGCCGCCTGCACCGCCGTCTCGTCGCCCGCCCCCGAGTCCGAATCCAGGCCCGAGGGCAGGTCGATCGCGATGACGGGCCGGCCGGCGTCATTGATGGCGCGGATGAGCCTGGACGCCGGCTCCCGCAGCGGTGCCCGTATCCCGGTGCCCAGCAGCCCATCCAGGATGACATCCACGTCCAGATCGAGGGTTCCCGTGGCACGGGCGCAGCGGATTCCCATGGCGCGGAGCGTTCGCGCGTGGCTTGCGGCCAGGCTCTCCGGGTCCCTCGGGTCGACGATCCAGGCCACGAGCTCGCCGCCCCGCTGGGCGAGGAAGCGTGCGGCGGCCAGCGCATCGCCTCCATTGTTGCCGGCACCGGCGATCACCGCGACGCGTTTCCCGGCGGCGCCGTGGAGCCAATCATCGACGACGCGGGCCACCTGGAACCCGGCCACCTCCATCAGCTGGCGTGGCGCGATGCCGAAGGTGGCGTGCGCGGCGGCGTCGACGCCTCGCATCGCGGCGGCCGAGGCAACCGGCATCCCGGACCAGCGGATCGCGGGCCAGGTCACGCGACCAGGAGGGTTTCGCCCGGACTCAGGTGCAGTCGCAGGGCGGCCGAGCCTTCACGGAGCGCGAATTCAATCCGGCCGCTACTCCCAACCAGCGCGACCAGCTCGTTGGGCTGTCCGTCTTCATAGGTTTCGACCGTTCGAACCTTCGCCCCGTTCACGGCCGTGATCCGCGCCAACGCCCGCAGCGGCAGGTTGCTGATGACGTTGCCGAAGTGATCGCAGTGCAACACCTGCGCCCGCCAGGCCTCGCCAACCTTGACGGCCCATGCCTCCTCGAGCCGCATCGGCGCGGTCGAGGACGCTCGTCCCAGCTCGGCCAGGGAATGCCCGGCGGCGATGCGGGCCCCGGTGGGACCGAAGACATCCCGGCCGTGGAACGTTGGGGACGCCTCGGGCGGGACCCGCAGCTGGACCAGCTCCGTGATGGGCTCGGTGAGGAACGTGAAGATCCCATTGTCGGGACCCACAAGAAATTGCTCGCCGGCCCGGAAGGCGATCGCCCGCCGCTCCGTTCCGACGCCGGGGTCGACCACCGCGATGTGGACCGTGCCCACGGGAAAACTGCGCCAGGCGCTGTCGAGCAGGAATGCGCCCTGCAACACGGCGAAAGGCCGGATCCCGTGCGTCAGGTCGACAATGGTGGCCTGAGGGTGGACCTGCAGCATCGAGCCTTTCATGGCGCCTACGTAGGCGTCTTCGGTCCCGAAGTCGGTCAGCAGCGTCACGATCCCGCTTCGCGAGTTCACCTCGCCATGCTAGCGACAAACAAAAGGGCCGCCCTACGGGGGCGGCCCTTTAAGTGCGAAGCTCCGGTTTAGTAGTCCGGCATCGACGGCGCGGGGGCCGACGCGCCCTTCTTTTCCGGAATGTCCGAGATCAGCGCCTCGGTCGTCAGCAGCATCGCGGCGATGCTGGCCGCGTTCTGCAGCGCCGACCGGGTGACCTTGGTCGGGTCCACGATCCCGGCCTTGACCATGTCGGTGTATTCGCCCTTGGCGGCGTCGAAGCCCTGTCCCTTGGGCAGGCCCTTGACCTTCTCAACCACGACCGAACCTTCCCAGCCCGCGTTGTTCACGATCTGGCGAAGGGGTTCCTCCAGGGCGCGGCGCACGAGCTGAACGCCGGTTGCCTCGTCCCCGGTCAGGTGACGCAGGTTCTCCAGCGCCTTGATGGAGTGCACGAGCACCGAGCCACCGCCGGGCACGATGCCTTCTTCGACGGCAGCGCGGGTCGCCGACACGGCGTCCTCCATGCGGTGCTTCTTTTCCTTGAGCTCGGTTTCGGTCGCGGCGCCGACCTTGATCACGGCGACACCCCCGGCCAGCTTGGCGAGCCGCTCCTGCAGCTTCTCCTTGTCCCAGTCCGAGGTGCTCTTCTCGATCTCGGCCTTGATCTGGTTGATCCGGCCCTTGATCTCGTCCTTGTTGCCATGACCCTCGACGATGGTCGTGTCATCCTTGGTGATGGTGACCCGGCGGGCCTTGCCCAGCTGGTTCAGCTGGGCCGAATCGAGCTTGAGGCCGAGGTCATCCGAGATCACCTGGCCACCGGTCAGGATGGCAATGTCCTGGAGCATGGCCTTGCGGCGGTCACCGAAGCCCGGCGCCTTGACGGCGACCGCGGTGAAGGTGCCGCGAAGCTTGTTGACGATCAGGGTCGCGAGCGCCTCACCCTCGACGTCTTCCGCGATGATGACGAGCGGGCGGCCGCTCTGGACGACCTTCTCGAGCACCGGCAGCAGGTCGGCGACGGCCGAGATCTTCTTCTCGGTAATCAGGATGTAGGGATCCTCGAGGACTGCCTCCATCCGGCCGGTGTCCGTAACCATGTAGGCCGAGATGTAGCCCTTATCGAACTGCATGCCGTCCACGAGCTTCAGCTCATCGGCGATCCCGCGCGACTCTTCGACCGTGATGACGCCGTCCTTGCCGACCTTCTCCATGGCGTTGGCCACGGTTTCGCCGATCTGCGGATCGGCGGCGGAGATGGTCGCGACCTGGGCGATCTTCTCGCGCTCCGAGATCTGGATCGACTGTTCCTTGATCGCCTTGACCACCTCGTCGACGGCCTTCTGGATGCCGATCTTGAGCAGCATCGGATTGGCGCCGGCGGTGACGTTGCGTAGTCCGTCGCCGATGATCGCGGCAGCCAGCACGACCGAGGTGGTCGTCCCGTCGCCGGCGATGTCATTGGTCTTGCTGGCGACTTCCTTGACGAGCTGAGCCCCCATGTTCTCGAAGGGGTCCTCCAGCTCGATCTCCTTGGCGATCGTCACCCCGTCATTCGTGATCGTCGGGGAGCCGAACTTCTTGTCGAGTACGACGTTGCGGCCTTTCGGCCCGATGGTAATTCGGACCGCGTCCGCGACCTTGTCGACGCCGCGCTTGAGCGCCGCGCGCGCGTCGGCGTCATATGCGAGTTGTTTCGCCATTCGATCGTCCTCCTTCCTTGTTCAGGTAATTGGTGCGGCAGTTGCATGCCAGATAGCCGTAAGCCTCCGTATTTTAGCACTCCGTGCCAGAGAGTGCTAGCAATCGGCCTCCCCGAGCGCCAATCGGCCGACCGGCCACTAGAATGGACTTTCGGACGCCCCGGGGCGCCTGAATACGAATACCATGCCCTACTCCCAATCCTCACGACGAAGCGCCGGCCGCACCGTGGCGTGGGGCCTTGCCATCGGCGTCGGAGCCGTGATGCTCCGCGAGCTGGTTCGTCCCAGGGAGCAGGCGACCGAGCTGATCGACTGGGCGAAGGTCGAGGAGATCGCCCTGGCCCGGAGCGGTGAGGCCCAGGACCTGCCGGTCGATCGAGGTGTGGTGGACGCCTATAACGCCATCGCCGCCGATCTCGAGCCGGCGCTCCACGAGGCGCTGGGCTCCGGCACGGCCCTGGCGGGTACTCGCCTCTATCCCGGCCTGGCGGCGGTCGGTCGGCGCCAGTGGGTCCGCTTCAATATCCGGATCTTCCGCCAGATGTTCCAACCGCTGGAACGGCTCCAGCGGTTGATTCCGGGCTCGCTGGCGGTCAGTCTCGGCTCCCGCGGCATCAGCCGGTACCTCGGCCTGATGCTCGGGCTCCTCGCCCGTCGCGTGCTCGGCCAGTACGATCCGGCGCTGCTCGGCCACGAACCGGTCGAGACCAACTCGCTGATCCTGGTCGAGCCAAACGTCCAGGCCTGGGCGTCAAAAGATAGTCTCCCGGTCGACGAGCTACGCCGCTGGCTGGCGATGCACGAGATGACCCATGCCTGGGAGTTTCGGGCCCATCCCTGGCTTCAGGCGTACCTCGAGGGGTTGTTGAGCGAGGTGCTGATCGGTAACCTGGTCGATGGACATCGGCCCACCACTCTCGAGCTGATCCGGACCCTGACGGTGGGCGTCGGGCAGCAGTGGAAAGCCATCACCAGGATCCAGGCGGTGATGAGCCTCCTCGAGGGATACAGCAACCTGGTGATGAACGACATCGGCCGCAAGCAGCTGCCCCATT
>CAAGKR010273475.1_pt1 | contig 13484 bp, 13 predicted proteins | sample 2556971 | NCBI WGS metagenome assembly CAAGKR01 (sample SAMEA5207829, study PRJEB30636) | soil metagenome | biome: forest; feature: boreal; material: soil | place: USA | collected 2011-09 | depth 1 m | reverse complement strand
TATCTGGAACGCTCTGAGGGAGAGCGATCCGCCTATGAACTGGCGGAAGAGGCAGGAATCATCGGCTTGGTGCGAAATGCGCCCAGGGATTCAAGCACGAACCCGCGCCACTTGAAAGGCTTCGGCAAGGCCAAATGAGGCGGGTCCTGGCCGATACCGGCCCCATCGTCGCCATTCTCAGCCGCCGCGATCAATATCACCGCGCCTGCGTCGAAGCGTTGCGCGATCTTCCGGGCCCGTTGTTTACGTGCTGGCCGGTCATCACCGAAGCCGCATGGCTACTGCGCCGCGACCCAACCGCGGTTCAGCAACTTCTCAACAGCCTCGACGCCGGATTCCTCGAACTGCTGCCCTTAACCACCGCCGACGCCAAGCCGATCGCTTCAATTTTGAAGAAGTACCGCGACATCCGAATCCAACTCGCAGATGCAACGCTCGTCCATCTCGCGGCACGGGATGGCCTCGACACGATCTTCACCCTCGATCAGCGGGATTTCTCGGTGTACCGTCTGCCCAAGGGAAAGCCGTTCCGAATATTGCCGAGTCGCGCCTGACTCCTTTTTTCGAAGGGAGGATTCATACCGGGCTAAAACGTTTCTTGTATGTGTAATAAACTGTGGAGTATAATCCACATATGGAAGTAGTTCAAATCGTCCTCGACAAGCGGCTCTTGCAGGCCGCCGATCAGGCTGCAAAGCGGACCAGAAAGAATCGCTCCGCCTTAGTGCGCGATGCGCTTCGGGAACATCTCCAGCGACTGGAGATGCGAGCCCAGGAAGAACGCGACCGCCAGGGCTATTCGCGAAAGCCACCCACTAGCGAAGAAACACTCGCATGGGAAGCCGAGGCCGCATGGCCGCCGGAATAAGAATCGCGAGAGGCGACGTTCGGCTCTACCAGTTTCTCTCGCCAGATAAGAAAAGGCCCGTCGTGGTGCTGACCCGCGGCAGCGCCGTCCCGTACCTGTCCACGGTCACGGTCGCACCCATTACATCCACCATTCGAGGCGTGCCCTCAGAAGTAGTTTTGACCGCCGAGGATGGCATGAAGACGCCTTGCGCCGTGAACCTGCACAATGCGATCACGGTTTCTCAACAACGCCTGGGACGCCGAGTCGCCCAACTCGGCTCCTCGCGAATGACCGAAATCTGCGCCGCGCTGAGGTTTTCGCTGGGCTGCGATGCCGGTTGACCTTCAGTCGACTGTGAAAGGGCACGGCTTCAGTGCCGTCACAAAGCTGAGCTCTTCTTAGAAATAATCTCCTTCACCCTCTCCCCAAACTCCTCCGCCCCAATATTTTCCGTTTTCTCTTTTCCGCGCGTGCGCACATTTACTCTGCCCGCTTCGGCCTCTTTATCACCCACCACCAGCATGAACGGGACTTTCTGCATCGCGTGCTCGCGGATCTTCGCATTCATCTTTTCATTGCGTCCGTCGACTTCGACTCGGACGCCTGCTTCTTTCAATTGAACCGCGACTTTCTGAGCGTACTCGATGTGCCGTTCGGCAATTGGAATCATCACCACCTGCACCGGCGACAGCCACACCGGAAATGCTCCCGCGTAGTGCTCGATTAAAACGCCGAAGAAACGCTCCACCGATCCGTAAAGCGCCCGATGCACCATCAGCGGCTGCTTGCGCGATCCATCTTCCGCGACATATTCCAGAGCAAACCGCTGCGGCAGATTGAAATCGAACTGCACAGTGGAAAGCTGCCACAGACGCCCAATCGCGTCCACGAGCTTGATGTCGATTTTCGGGCCGTAGAACGCCGCTTCGCCGGGAATGGTCTTGTATTCGATATTCCGCTTCTTCAGCACATTCTCGAGCGACCGCGTTGCCATGTTCCATTGCTCTTCGCTGCCGACGAAATTCTTGCGGTCATCGGGATTCCAGGTCGAAAGCTCGGTCTGGAATTTATCGAATCCAAAATCTTTCAGTACATCGAGAGCAAAATCCAGACAGGCTTCGATTTCTGATTCGATTTGATCCGGAGTGCAGAAAATATGCGCATCGTCCTGCGTGAATCCTCGCACTCGCAACAACCCATGCATTACTCCCGAGCGCTCGTAACGATAGACAGTCCCCAACTCCCCAAGGCGCACCGGCAAATCCCGATACGACTTCAGCGAATCTTTGTAGATCAAAATATGGAACGGGCAATTCATCGGCTTCAGCCGGTATTCGGCATCGTCGAGCTCCATGATGTCGAACATATTTTCGGCGTAATAGCCTTCGTGCCCGGACGTCTGCCACAACTGACGCCGCGCCACATGCGGCGTATAGACGAGAGAATAGCCGCGCTTAATGTACTCAGCGCGCATCCAGTCTTCCATCTCTTTGCGGATGATTCCGCCCTTGGGATGCCAGAAAATCAGCCCCGGCCCGGCCAGCTCCTGAATTGAAAACAGATCAAGCTGCTGTCCGATCAAGCGATGATCGCGCTTCTTGGCTTCTTCGATTCTGTGCAGGTGATCTTCAAGATCTTTCTTGGAGAAAAACGATGTCCCGTAAATACGCTGGAGTTGCGGATTCTTTTCGTCGCCCAGCCAATAGGCCCCCGCGATGTTTAACAGCTTGAACGCTTTTATTTTCCCCGTCGACGGGATATGCGGACCTCGACAAAAGTCCGTGAACTTGCCCGTGCGATAGATGGAAATCTTTTCATCGGGCTTGGTGAACTGCTCGATGAAATGGCACTTCATGAAATCGCCTTCTTTTTTGAACTCTTCCAATCCCTGCTCGCGCGGCAGAAACTCACGCGCGTATGGAATATTCTGCTGCGCCAATTCCTGCATCTTCTTCTCAATCTTTTCCAGATCGTCAGGAGTAAACGGCGTGGGGCGATAGAAGTCGTAAAAGAATCCACTCTCGGTGGCGGGACCATGTCCGAGCTTGGTCTCCGGGAAAAGCTCTAGAACCGCCGCAGCGAGAAGATGCGCTGAGGAATGCCGGTAGACTTCGAGAGCCTCAGGATCTTTAGCGGTGAGGATGCGAAGATCGGTATCTTTTTCCAACGGCATGGTGAGATCAATCAAATTGCCATTGGTCTTTGCGGCAAGAGCGGCGTCAGCCAGTCGTGGACTTATTGACTTCGCAATATCGAGGGCGGTAGTGCCCGCAGAAACTTTCTTAACGCTCCCATCAGGGAGCTTGATCTGAATGATGTCGGCCATAGGAGTAGGCACCCAGTATAAAACACATAGGAACGGCCGCGTCCGCCCAAGCCGAGCGCAACTCGGCGGGTGACGCGGAAGGCCCATGCGAGTTCCGCTCACCTGCCCGGACGAGGGCATCCGGGCCTACGTGAGCCGCGCCATCTGTGCGAGGCCTTGCTTCAGATTGCGTACCGTGGTACATTGGTACCACAGCATGAAGAATAACCATAAGTATGTGGTTGAGCGGGTACAGACCGGCGTTCGTATTGAAAAGCGGTTATTGAAAGTTCTGCGGGCCTTTGCCGATTTCCACGATTTGAGCCTGGGCGACCTCCTCGAAGGCATCGTTCTCCACGCTTTCCACGGAAAGTGTCCCTTCGATCGGGACAGCCTGAGACGCATCAGGGAATTAAAAAAGTTCTATGGCCTCGAGCTGGATTCCTCAGCAAGCCACCGCCTCACCGAATCCGAGAGCGGCGGAGCCGGGAAGAACCAGTCGGGCAAAAAAGGCCGTAGGGAGGGTATTGCATGAACGATGACGAATTCATGGCGAGCTTCGAGGACTGTAGCCTCGCCAATGGATCCTTTCACCATTCCGATCACGTCAAGATGGGCTTCCTCTATTTGTGCCGATACCCTGCGTTGGAGGCTCTCGAGCGTTTTTCCACGACGCTGGCACGATTCGCCGCTGCAAATGGCAAGCCTAAGCTTTACAACGAGACCATCACATGGGCGTTCCTCCTTCTGATTCGCGAGCGGATGGCGCGAGCGGAAGGCCGCCAAACATGGTCTGAATTCGCGGCTGGTAACGGCGACCTGCTGAATTGGAAGGACAATATTCTGAAGAGATACTATCGCGATGAAACGCTTTCATCCGACCTTGCTCGGACCACTTTTCTCTTTCCAAATAAAACCAGTCTCGATCGCTGAACGCAACGTCTGTGATGCCTTTCAGGGACTACAATGGCGTGCGCGAATCACGCGCCCGAAGGGCGCAATCGCAATTCGCGCACAGACCCTCACCAGCCTTCTTTCGCTCCCTTGTTCTGCTCATCCAGCCACTTCTGCAATGGCGCAAAATATTCCAGGATGGCTCCGGCATCGGCTTTACGCTGCCCTGTTAGAACTTCCATAGCATCGGGCCAGGGCTTGCTTTGTCCCATCTCCAACATCTTGTTGAATTTTTCTCCCGCCGCTTTCGATCCGAAGAACGTGCAACGATTCAGCGGGCCTTTGTATCCCGATTCGCGGCACAACGCGCGGTAGAACTGGAACTCATAAATGTCTGCAAGGAAGTAGCGCATGTAGGGAACATTCGCGGGAACGTGATACTTGGCTCCGGGATCGAAATCCGCCTCGGTGCGTTCGACTGGCGGGGCTATGCCTTCGTATTTCTCGCGCAGCTCCCACCAGGATTTGTTGTAATCGGCAGGCGTAATCTCTCCCGAGAAAACTTTCCAGCGCCATTGATCGATCATCAGGCCGAAAGGAAGAAACGCTACCTTGTCGAGAGCCTCTCTTAGCAGGATCGGGATATCGGCTTCCTGCGGAGGAATTTTGTCCAGCAGTCCGATTTCCTTCAGATACTCAGGCGTGATGGCCAACGCGATGGTGTCTCCGATGGCTTCATGGAAACCGTCATTCGCGCCGCCTTCAAACATGAATGGCTGATTCTTGTACGCTCGCTGATAAAAATTATGTCCGAGCTCGTGGTGGATGGTCACAAAATCCACATCCCTCACCTGAATGCACATCTTGACCCGAACGTCGTCTTGGCCATCGATGTCCCATGCGCTTGCATGACACACTACATCGCGATCGGCCGGTTTCGTAAATAATGACCGCTCCCAGAACGTCTGCGGCAGCGGCGCGAAGCCAAGCGATTTATAGAAGTTCTCGCCGTAGTGAACCATTCCCCTGGCGTCGAGGTTTTTAGCTTTGAGGAGTTCGGTGAGATCGTAGCCACGGCTGTTGTCTGGCAAGCCGAGAAGAGGGTAAATGCCGCCCCACGCCTGCGCCCAGGGATCTCCCAGAAGATCCGCTGGGATCGGCCCGTCTGGACGCACCAGGTCAGCCCCATAGTGCTGCGAAAGCCTGGCCCGAACGAAAGTGTGGAGTGAAAGATATAGTGGACGAACCTGCTGCCAGAGCCTTTCAATGTCCGCGTTGAATTCGTCCGGAGGCATGTCATATCCAGACCGCCATAGAACTCCGGTGTCTTTGAATCCAAGTTCGCGAGCGCCCTGATTTGAAAGCTCGACGAAGCGCGCATAACGCTGGCGCATGGGAGGAGAGATGCTATGCCATCCCAGCCAAACATCCCGGAGTTCCTTAGGATCACGGCTGTTCTCCATGATGGTTTCGATCGCCGTGATGTCCAGGCAATCACCCGGCTTGCGGCAGTACTTGCCTTTGCCGTAGTCGGCGTCGAGCGAAGCGGCAATCTGCGTCATCTCCTTCCGCAGGGCCGGATCTCTTGGCGCCGGCGCAGTCAGCGACAACCGCAGCAGCATGAATTTGCGAGCCAGATCGGGCGGCATTTGCAACCCGTCGAACCGCTTCGCTTGCTCAATTAACTCCGCAGCCGCTCCTGTGATTTGGTATTGCGCATCGGCGGAGAGCGCTTCGGTATCGTCGGTGATGAAATTCTCCTGCACCCAACCAGCCCGATTGACCTTCGTATTGAGGTCGCTCAGACGACTTTCCGCCTGCCCGATAAATTGCTCAGCTTCCGCAAGCGTGGGCTCGGACGGGGTTTGAGCTTGCAGCATTAAACCAGACAGGAACAGCGCCAAGGAGATAGTGAACTTCATTGAGAACCCTCCCGCCGGGCATTATAGCGGGAAGGGCCCAAACTCGTTCGTGAAGTGTTGTTATTACACAGGAACGTCTTTGATCTGCGTCGAAATGTACCACTGGTTGCCGAACGCGTCTTTCACTGCTCCGCTGCGGTCGCCGTATGGCTGATCCTTGGGTTCGGAAATGGAAGTCGCCCCAGCCGCGAGCGCGCGCCTGTAGACGGCGTCACAGTCTGGAACGTATAGATAGAACATTGTCGGCATCGGCTGATACGGACCTTGCGCCTCGCCCATCTCCATATACGAGTCGCCGATTTTTATCGTGGTGTGATGCATCACTCCATCCGGCGCCGTATACCTTCCTTCTTCCCGAGCCCCAAAAGCGCGCTTCAGGAAGTTGATCACAGGCTCAGCCCGCAGTGGATGTAGATACGGCTGGATGTCAGGCGCGCCTTCCCATTTGTAGTTGTCGCCCTGAAAGGTTGCGATGTACCAATAATTCCCCGCCGGGTCTTTCACGCTGCCCGATCGCTCGCCGTATTCCTGGTCTTTCGGCGCTTCGATCGATGTCGCCCCCGCTGCGAGCGCATTCTCATAGGTGGCGTCGACATCTTTCACGTAGATGTGGAGCGCATGAGTATTCGGCGTCGCGCGGAATTCGCGGCCAGGGATGCCCCCGCCCATCATGAGCATGGAATCGCCGATGCGCACTTCGCCGTGGAGACCGCCCGCAGAGCCCACGGTTCGGAATGTTTCCTCTGCGCCGAACGCTTGCTTCGCGAACTCCATCAAGGCAGGCCCATCCGTCGCGATCATGTAGGGCGTCAGTGTGCGAAAGCCCTTGGGGATCGGATTCACTGCGGGCTTCTTCGCATCCTTCGGTTTCATCATCGCATCGAAGCGGCGATGCATCTCCTCTACCGACATCTCTTCTTTCGTGGTAGACACGCTCCACGAGTATCCGAAAGGATCGGCCAAAGTTCCTTCCCGCCTTCCATAGAATTGATCGGTGATCGGAGATAACAGCTTGGCGCCAGCCGAAAGAGCACGCTCTGCGAAGGCGTCCGCCTCTGGAACGTGAATGGACATCATGACGGGAGAACTGCCCAGCGTCTCCGCACTGTAGCGGCCACCTTCCGGCCATTCCTCGGAGAGCTTGATTACCGAGTCTCCGATCTTAATCTCGGCATGAGCGATCCCGCCTCCAACCTCAAAGCGCATAGTTTCTATCGCACCGAAAGCGTTCTTGTAAAATTCGATTGCCTTGGCCACATCTCTGAAGGTCAGCCGGGGAGCTGCGAAGGTGCGGACTGAAGTGATGGGTTCTGTTGCGGTTGCCATTGAAATGCTCCTTTCCAAGTCAGTTCTTAGACGTTCTTTGAAATTTTCTTGCGGCAGATCGCGCAACTCACCCGCGATTCGAAGCAGCGGCGCAAGGCTGGCGTCAATCTTGCCTAACTTTGCGCCACGCTTAGCCAGCATCGATTCGATGGCTAGATTGAGTTGATCGATCTCTTTTCCGCCGTTCAGAGGGCGCTTAGGCATTGGCATCCCCCATCTGCGCCCTTAATTTTTCCAGAGCGCGAAATTGAAGCTGCTTCACTGCGCCTTCGGTCCGACGAATTTCCTGAGCAATCTCCCGAATACTCTTCTGCTCGACGAAGCGCAAAACGACGACGCGGCGCTGATCGGAGGGAAGGCTTTCGACGAGCTGAAACAGCGCGGCACGTTGCTCGATGTCGTGAGCCCCACTCACTGCCAGGTCATCGGGCGTGACGTCGTTGCTTTCACGGCTTACCCGTTTCCACTGGTCCGCAATCGCATTCGAAGCGATGCGAAACAACCATGCGACAAAAGGCGTGCCACGCCATTCGAACTGCTTCAGCTTGGCCAGCGCGTGGTGAAATACATCCGAGGTAATATCCTCGGCCTCCTCGCGGCTCTGTACCCGTCGGGCAATGTACGCGTACACGCGATGAAAGTTCAAGTCATACAACTCCGCGAACCGGCGCGGATCACGCTGCGCCGCCTCCACCAGAAGCCGCTCGTCTGCTTCTTGCCTGGGAGCCTTCAACCGGTTCTCCGCGGAAATTCGACCGTCACTTAAGGATAACGGTACTGGAGGAAGAAAAGTTACGGAGAGGCTACTCAATTTTTGCAACAACTAAGGTTGCGCAGACCCAGACGTCCGCGTATGAACTGGCGGCGACCTTAGCTCACCGATTTTGCCGAGATGCGCTCCGCCGGGCAGATGAGGATAGACCTGGAACGGCCCCAAGCCCAAAAGGGTCTAGAAAGGAACGACTTTGTGCAGTCCCTTCTTTTTCTTCTTCTTGCTTGAAGAAACGTAATTGTCGTCGGCAGTGTCCTGAGATGCGGACGCATCATCGACCTTCGCCGCAGCGGGGTCCGCGCTTGCTGTCTGAATTTCATTGACTTGCTGCGGCGGTGTCAGCGGTTGTCCGTTGTCTGCCGCGACATTCGGTTTCAGTTCATTGGGATCCGGCTCTGCATTTGGTTTCAATTCGCCGCCCTCTGGCTGCGGCGGCTGGGCTACAGAAGTATCGACGACGGAATTATCGACAACTGTTCCGTTCACGGTGGGGCCACTATCCAGGGGAGAATCGGAACGCGGGGCGGGTTGATCGGGAGCCGGATGCGCTCCTTTCACGGTCTCGACGGACGCGGATTCCTTCCCGGAATCCCCCATGGCCGCATGGTTTGCCTCCACCATGACGTCCTTCGCGCTCGTCACTTTCGGTTCTTCGAGCGCGGGATCGCCGACGCGTGACGCCCCCGCTGTGCTTGGGCCCTTTGTGAATGTATGTACTACTTTGGTGAAGGTAGCATCGTCACGGCGGCTGGCCTCTTCCGCCTTGTTCTGTGCCACGGCAGCCTTCGTCGGTCTGGGAACCGGCTGATGGAGCGCTTGCAGTCGCAGTTTCGCGTCGTCAGCGCGATCCATTAGCGGATACCGCGTCAGGATTCGCGAATAAGCTTCCGCCGCGTGTTTCGTAAAATCCTGAATCATTCGAGCCTTTACAACTTCGCCGGCACGCCCTGAGCGCAATATAGAAATCTCCCCTTCGTAAGATTGCCCCAGTAGGTACAGGGTTTCGTCGGCTTTGCTGTACAAAGGATATTCGTCTGCGAGCGATTGCAATCGCGCAATCGCCGCCGGGTAGGATTGCCGGCTGTAGTAAAAACGTCCCACTCTGAATTCGCGCTCTCCGATTACCTCCTGCACTTGCAGCAACCGCTGCTTGGCCTGCGGAACCAGTTTGCTGTCGGGCCACTGCAATAGAAGCTTCCGGTATTCATCTTCGGCACGCACGGCGTGGGTGTAATCGCGGTCCGGCTTTTCCATCTGCTGAAAATGAATATTGCCGATCTTCAACTGGGCCTCAGCCGCTTCCGGCATGTTGGGGAAGAAGGTTTCAAAATCTTCGTATTGGGCTTCTGCCTGGGCCAATGCCGCTGAACCGCCTTCCGCATACCACGCATCCGCCACCGCCAGCTTTGCGCGCGCTATGTACTCGGAGTCCGGATAGGTATTGATCAGCGTCTGCATGTCGAGACGCGCGGCATCGAACTGGTTGTGTTTCATCGAGTTCATCGCGCGATCAAACAGCACTTTGTCCGGCTGTTTGGACCCGACGTTGGCGAGCGGGTTGCTAACTTTCTTATTGCTGCATGCCGCCGCGAATGCCAGCACGCTCAGAACAAGAACTAAAGAGATACGACGTGACATAGAATCCTTTTAAAGCCTCTACCAATCACATTAAATCCGGAAAAACCGCACACGCGTAAGCCGCGCCCTGATCACGGACGCTCTACACTTTCAGTAATGTCGCCTCATGCGCAGTCTTCAGTAAGTTTTGCGCGTTACTCTTTGGATCGCCCTGACCGAAGATAGCGTTGCCTGCCACCAAAATTTCCGCCCCTGCCCGCACCACTTCCGCTGCCATGTCGTGCGCAATTCCTCCGTCCACCTCGATGCGGAAGTTCAGCCGGCGCTCCCGCCGCAAATCGGCCAGATGACGGATCTTGTGAACCGAGCCAGGGATGAATTTCTGCGCCCCGAATCCGGGATTGACCGACATCACCAAAACGTAATCCACAATATCGAGCACTTCGGTCAAAAATTCCACCGGCGTCGCAGGATTGATCACCACTCCTGCCAGGCAATCATGACTCTGGATAAGATGCAATGTCCGGTCCAAATGTCGGCAAGCTTCCTGATGCACGGAAATCCAGTTTGCTCCAGCCTCGGCAAAACGCGGAATAAATTCGTCTGGATTCTCGATCATGAGATGACAGTCGAGCGGCAGACCGGTAACTTTTCGCAGCGACTTTACAACTGGCGGCCCCACCGTGATATTAGGGACAAAATGCCCATCCATAATATCCACATGGATGATGCTGGCCCCGCCGTCCGCGGCACTATGGATCTGGTCCGCCAGACGGGCGAAATCCGCCGATAATATAGAGGGTGCTAGCTCAATCAACCTGGATTCCTGGGAAAGAGAACGCTTGTGGAAAGTTTACCACGTAGGGGCCGACGCGAACACGCAGGCCGGGACGTCCACGTCCGGGCAGGCGAGCGAAACTCGCCAGAATTGTTTTTGGCTGGCGCCACGTTCACCGCTGCGATAACCGGCTCATTCTCAGAATCGGCTTAGGCGCTACGGGTGGCGCACCTGCTTTGTCAGCAATCTACAAATCGTTTTTACACGCCCCAGAGGTAATCTTCCTGCTCTGAATGATGTTCCGTGATCGTGTTCCGAGGAAGAGTTGCCGCGCTGTAATCGCTTGGAAGAGGCGCAGGGAAGGGTTTTCGCACAGGGGTTGCCGCCGTAGGCAGCGCCGGTGTTTGCCGAATGCCCCGGTTTTCTCGAATTAGGTCGAGCAGGTGATGATCGTGAACGTGCTTGATTTCGTCGGCCAGAACCACAAACTGCCGGTAAATCTCATCCAGTTCCCGGCGGTCGAAGGAATACCCAAGTTGTTCGCATCGCAGGCCCAGGGCATGCCGTCCGGAATGTTTGCCTAACACCAAGGTGGAATCAGGCACACCCACCGACTGCGGCGTCATAATTTCATATGTCAGCCGGTTCTTGAGCATTCCATCCTGATGAATTCCCGCTTCGTGGGCAAATGCGTTGCGTCCAATAATTGCCTTATTGGGTTGAACCGGGACCTCGGTAATCTCGCTGAGTAATTTGCTTGCGGGAAACAACTGCTCGCTTACGATTGCCGTATCGTAGGCATACCGGTCCGAACGCACTCGCAACGCCATCACAAACTCTTCGAGCGAGGCATTGCCGGCGCGCTCGCCGATCCCATTGATCGCGCACTCCACCTGCCGCGCCCCGGCAGCCACCGCCGCAAGCGAATTCGCGACGGCGAGCCCAAGGTCATTGTGGCAGTGGGCTGAAATTGTTACCTTTTCAATTCCTCGCACATTCTGCCGGATGCCGGCTATCAGTTCTCCGAATTCCGCGGGTACGCTATAACCAACGGTGTCCGGGATGTTCAAAGTCGTTGCGCCAGCCTCAATTACAGCCTCAAGAATCTGGTAAAGAAATCGGGGAGACGTGCGGGTGGCATCTTCGGGAGAAAATTCCACGTCCTTGCAAAAAGACTTGGCCAGCCGAACCGAATCGCGAGCCTGTTCCAAACACTGCTGCTGTGTGATTCGTAATTTGTGCTGAAGATGAATTTCTGAGGTTGCCAGGAACACATGAATCCGTGGGCAAACAGCCCCCGCCAAAGCTTGCGCGGCACGCTCAATGTCTTTCGCACACGCCCTAGCCAGCGCCGCAATAATGGGACGCGGAACCGAGGCCGCTATCGCCTGCACGGCCGCGAAGTCCCCCTCCGACGCTATTGGGAAACCAGCCTCAATCACGTCCACGCCCAGGCGGTCGAGTTGATGCGCCAAACGCAGCTTTTCGTGCACGTTCATGCTGCATCCCGGCGACTGCTCGCCATCCCGCAAAGTTGTATCGAAAATCGTAATCCGTGGACGTTCCATTTCGAAATACCTCCGCCTGCTCGACCCTGGTCTTTAATGATAGGCAAGCAATCTTATGAAGAGAAGCTAATAATAGTTAGTTAAATATTAGGTATACTTATTATATAAGATATTCTTATTTAACTATAAACAATAGTAGCGGCACATAATAAGCAGGGGTGATGAGTCCGTGCCGCAACCCCAGTTTGTTCTTGATGTCAACACGGGATGCGAGGCATGAAGATACATGCCGGACTTTCGGTCTTATCAGTCTGAACAGGTTGAACTTTCACAATCTCAAGAAGGTGTCCTTATCAGGTGCAAGTAACCTCGGACTGTAGAACGGCTGTGTTGGCTTGCGGAGCTTCTCCGACGGCAGACGAGGACAATCTGCACCTCCGTGCGCTTTGCAAATAGCCCTAGTTCTTCCCCAGCGGGACCTCGAAGTACATCAGCTCATCCCCTTTGGCATCGCGTACGCCCGTGAGATAAAGATGCGAGCCTGACAAGGGGTTTGCAATTCCAGATACGTCAAAGAACAAGAACCCTGCCTGAGTGCTGTGGGGCTCCACGGCTCGCGCCTCGAACTGTGCGTTTTGAATTTCAGTCATTGTTTTTACATTCACTCCGCCGCTGGTCTTTTTGGTGGGAAACGGCAGCGGATAGTTTGACGTATGCGGATGCGGATGCGAAATCCGCCGGTAGATATCGTCGGCGGAAGAGGGGGTCAGTTTGGTACGGTCTGCGGTCACTATCTCCGCGTGCATTTCGGACAGGGCGACCGGCTCGTCTCCATTATTTGTGATCACCACAAAAATCGGCAACAATCCCATATCGTTGTAATGAACGGAGAAGATTGCCGCCTTTTCCGCCGTGTCATAAGGATCAAGCCCAACGCCGACCTGCTCGGTAGTATGCACATCGTGAGTTGGATACGACTCGGCTGGCTGCGGTTTGGGCATCATGAAATCCTTCGCCGCCAGGCAAACTATGGGCAGGGCGAACATCGCAGCGAGCAAAGCGCCTGTTCGTGCGAATCTTATTTTAGCGAATCTCAGAGAGCCAGAGTGCATGGTCACCGATTATAGGATGCATCCGGCTCAATTATTACTGTCTTTCGGATGCCTCAACTGGGCCCTACGCGGAGCGGTTAGAATGTCGCTGTCCCATGTACTGGATTTACAGTGCGCTGCTGGCCGGTGGTTTGGCGCTTAGTCTTCCCTACTGGCTGCTGGAATTTGCGCGCCACGGAAAATACCGGGGCGGACTAGCCGAGCGGCTGGGCAGAGTCCCGGCGCGCCTCTCACACCAGCCCGATCGGCAAGCGATTTGGATTCATGCGGTTTCAGTAGGCGAAGTGGTTGCAATTACGGGCCTTGTCCTCGAACTGCGGCGGCGATTTCCGGAGCATCGAGTGGTAGTGTCAACGACCACTGCCACGGGGCAAACTATGGCTCGCGACAGATTTGGAGAAGATTCAGTCTTCTATTTCCCGCTGGATTTAGGATTTGC
>CAAGKR010502549.1_pt1 | contig 13490 bp, 15 predicted proteins | sample 2556971 | NCBI WGS metagenome assembly CAAGKR01 (sample SAMEA5207829, study PRJEB30636) | soil metagenome | biome: forest; feature: boreal; material: soil | place: USA | collected 2011-09 | depth 1 m | reverse complement strand
TTGATATGGGAGCTTAACCATTTGTTCTACAGTAGAATTAATTCTTATAGAAAAAAATATTTTATCATTATTTGACGTGTTAAGTTCGTAATTACTTCTCTCATTTATATCTTGAAATCCTGGTGAACAAATAAACTTAAAAAAAAGTAAATTTAATTAAAATAATTGAATGTGTTAACTAGTTGTGAAAGATCATTATCTTGATTATCGATTACTCCACCACACACAAAACAGGGAGTTATAGCGGAATAGTATGATTTTTCAATATCGTTGGTCGACGCTTCGATGTGAAGTTTTTCCAATTTAATATTTCCTTTACCACACTTACATGGGTACACTTCAATACTTCTTCTTGTCATATTATTCCCTCCTTTTTAATATTCTTCAAATGTTTTTATGGTTTCAATAAATAGAAACATTTGTTTAAGTTTAATATAATTAATTATTTTTTTGGTTTTGAAAACTTATAGCAATTGCTTGTAACTAACATATTAGAATATAAGTTCAACCACAATAGTAAAAGCACTATTAAATATTTGTTTGAAACTAAAAATGTTTTATTTTAATTTTAAACCATTATTATCTGCCTTTGGAAAAACTGGCATATATTTGGCCTATTAGTGCAATATTCATTGAATCAGGGCATAGTAGAACTATGTAATTTGTTCAATTTCTTGAGGATAATTTATATAAAATTTTCTGTATTTTAGAATCCAACTAATTTTATCAAATAACTTTACTTGATAGGATTGGATCTATTGTTGAGTATAATCTAAAATAAATTATAACGGGGTTTTTAACAATATAAAACATTATAAATCCTTTAAATATTAAAATAGTAGTTTTTATTAGTTTTCTCAAGATTTTAAGCTTGAATTTGTTGATTAGCTGATTTTCAGTTGTTAACAAGTTAATGGTATCAGATTGATTGGGGGTTGTTTTTTGTAATGGGATTTGTAATGGTTTAATTTACAGAAAATACCTGAATATATGCCTCCTTTTATATCTGGCTATATGATATCTTTTAAGAGGGCCTTAAATTAAAAACAAAACTCTTAGGGGGTGTTTTATTTGATTCTAAACCATAACCTTTATAAGTGATATTGATGTTACTATTAGTCAGTCCAAATATCCATTATAATTGGATATTTTAGGATCGGAGGCAAAATATTATGAAAAAAGAATTAATAACAGCATTTTGCGTGCTTACCATGTTAGCAAGCACAGCACCAATATTTGCTGCTGACACAACAACCACCACTAAAACTGTGGTTTTAACACCAGCCCAAATATTAAAATTAAATGCAACACAAACACAACTAACAGCGCTTGTGGCTAAAATAGACAGTTTAAAGACGACTTATAAAAACACAAAAGATAAAGGGTTACTCACAGCACTCAATCAGTACGAAAAACAAGCAAAAACACTGAATACAACAATAACCAATTACAAAAAGAATCCAACCTCACCAGCAAATATCAAAATTAAAACATTCCAAATCAAAACAAAACAACTACAATACAAAGTTTTAGTAACTGCAGCAATTCTTAAAAAGATTAACACACCAAAACCGATTCATCCAGTGAACCCTATTGTACCAGTTCATCCAGTAAAACCAGTATCAACTTAAGCAACAATTGTTTACTAAATAAATTAACTAAAAATAATTCTTTTTTTGCTGTATTAGGGTTAAAACCCTAAATACAATTATTTTTTTTAAAATTTTCCATCTGCTAGAGATTTGCCACTATTAAAGTATGATTTTTTTTCTAAGTCTCATTTAATCTACATTAAGATCAATATTATAATTAGAAATTGATAAAAGAAATATACTGAATTAAAATGGAGATTTTATGACAAAAGCCGCTGCTAAAACAGGTGCAGATCCAATATTTATAGTTGCTGTAGAACAATTTTTTCCAAAGAATCAGCGCATTATTGAAGATGATTTATCCCCTAAAATACTGCCATTAAGTATAAGGGTAGTTACAAATCTAATGCGGTATGGATTTATTAGAGATTGGGTCATCAACTATAGTGAAAAAACCAATCCAGGTATTTGGGGAGGAATACTTTGCAGAAAAAGATACATAAGGGATAAATTGGATGAAATGAGCAATCAAATAGATGGAGTGGTGAATCTCGGAGCAGGATTTGATACTTTAGTTTATACTCTTGATTCAATATTCAAATTACCTATTTGGGAGCTGGACCAAAATGTGATCATTAATTCAAAACAAGCACGTTTAATTAAGATAGATAATTCAATTCCAGATAATATAAATAGCATTGGTATTGATTTTGATCATGAAGATGTTGGTAAAATACTTGAAAGTAATGGTTATTCAAATGATGAACAGATTTTTTTCATATGGGAAGCTGTAACTCAATATTTAAAAGAAGAAAGTGTTAAACAAATATTTGATTTTCTTTCCCATGCCCACAAGGGTAGTAAAATTACTTTTACATATGTACGGAAGGATTTTCTTGATGGTAGTAATTTGTATGGCATGGAAGATGTCCATAAAAGATTTGTGGAGGAAAAGATCTGGATTTTTGGTAAGAATCCCGAGGAGTGGCCGAAATTTCTTAAAGAATATGATTATAAAATTATTGAAGATATCGGTGCCGAAGATCTAGAAGAGAAATATGTGAATCCAACTGGCAGGCATTTAGCAACAACATCTATTGAGAGGATTATTTTTGCTGAAAAGATGTAATAAGTTTAATTATATAAAATAATATTCATATTATCCATTAAAACATTAATTGAATCCAAAATGAATTCTATTGGATAATTAAATAATGAACAATATACACATATTATAATTTAAAAAAGTTTCATGACATATTAAATATTCATTTGGAACCATTACTGGGCAATTTTTTTAACATAAAAAAAAATCAATGAATTTACTAATTTACAAAACAAATAAATAAAAAAAGTTTCATTGAGTGTAAGGTACTATGGAAAAAAATAGGATAGAATTAAAGACCTTTGAAGATTACAAGAAGGCTTATCCACCTGAAATACAACATAGATTGGAAGAAATTCGACATGCAATAAAAAGTGTTGTTCCGGAAGCAAAAGAGAGAATTAGTTATAATATGCCTCATTTTGGTTTCATGGTAATCTAATTTACTATGGTGCTTTCAAAAACCATATTGGATTTTATCCTGCAAGTAAAACAGTATTTGAAAAATTTAAAGATGAATTAAAAATTTATAAGCAAAGCGGAAAAGTAACTGTCCAGTTTCCCTATAAAAAACCCATACCTATAGATTTAATAAAGAAAATTGCCCAAATTAGGGCACGTGAGAATATTGAAAGAGAATAGCAAAGAAAAATATCTGTTTTAATTTTTATTTAACCATTAATATCATTAAAATAATTCAAGAGCATAAAAATTGGCATATCCAGTTATGGATACTTGATACTTCCATTCCATATCGAATTTCATAACACTGTGAAAATACGAAGTATAACAAAGAAATAGAATATGAAGAAAAGTAATTAAAAATATAAATAAAAATAGATTTGAATTAATTAAGAAAAATATAACTATTCAACTATCAGGAATTTCGATACTACCTGAAATTAGAAAAAATAAACCTTCATAGTAACTATAATGAGGTTTAAATTAACCTTAAACCATAGCTTTTATAGACCATCATCTTAAGATTCATCATTTTACGCTCAAGATCATGTTTTTTCGCCCTTTCTTTAGTGTATAATTCTACGTAGCGAGCATGTTCTTCATCTGCTTTTTGATGTTCCTTTTTCATGGTTGAATGAAGTATCATTAAACTCTTTTTAACCAGTTCATCCCTTTCCAATTGAATATCATCTTTTACAATGGTCTTTTCAGTGATCTGGTTATCTAGAAGTGCTATGTTTTCCAAAAGTTCTTTAAGCTCGGCATCACACTTCTCTATTTTAAGTTCAACTCCATTGGAACTTGGTAAACTTTCTTTGAGTTCCATGAGTGTATTCTCTGCTTTAGAAACTTTCAGCTGAGAATCGGTTCTTTCAGATTCTAGAGTACTCAATTCATTTTCATAATTGACTATTTTTTCGTCAAAATTACTTATTTCTTTAATTTTGCCCGAAGCCTCTAAAAAATCGTTTAAATCGCTTATAGTATCCTCTCCAATATATATATATATATTCATTAATAAAATGGAACTAGTTCCATCAAGAAATAGAAATTTTAAAATATGAAAATTGATAACAATATTCTCTATGAATATTCTCTAAAATTTTACTTCAAGTTCCTATTGATCTTACTATGGTATATAGTTTGGTAATAATTAAAATACTTAAACTTTAAAAATGATTTATATTCCTCTAAATCCTAATAGGAGACCATTGATCCTTATAAACACATTCTTACCATAATTATCTAAAATCAATATTTCCTGTATTACTTTTATAAAATGATAAAAGAATCACTCAGGATCAATAAAAAATTATTAGAAATTATATGAAAATAAAATTAGGGTACCATTTTTAACATCTAATCCAGGATTTTTAGAATTATTTTAAAACATTGCAAAAAAATAATTATCCAAAAAACATAATAATACTATGTTCAAGATCAAAAGATCCTACCAAGATCCAGATATTGATGATGGTTTTAGAATACTGGTTGATAGGTTGTGGCCTCGAGGATTATCCAAAAAAAATGCTAAATTAGATCTGTGGATGAAAGAAATCGCACCAAGTAACGAACTTAGGAAGATGTTCGGACACGATCCAGAAAAATTTGATACATTTAAAGAGAAATATTTAGATGAACTTAAAGACAAAAAAGAGTTAATTAAACAATTAAAAATCTTAGAGAAGATTAACCATAAGATTACACTTGTATACTCGGCTAAAGATGAGGATCATAACAATGCAGTTGTATTACTTGAATTACTTAAAATACCAACAAATCAGGTTGTAATGGGTGTTTCAAGAACTCATGGATGTTAATTATCAAATCTATATTAAACTAATTTTAATGGTAACATTATATGATTAAAATCAAAAAAGCCAACCAAATCCATGATAAGGAGAAGGGTGCCAAAATCATAGAGGATAAATTATGTCTTACTAAGGAGAATATTAACCATTCAAAGCTTGATCAATGGATTCACGAAATTGAAGATTGGACGCTTAAAGATATTGAAAAATGGAAAGAGTTCAAGGATCGCTACAAGGATGAATTTGAGGATAAAATTGAACTTTTAGACAGGATAATGGACAAGAAAAAGGAAAAGGTCAAAGTAACATGGATTTCAATTTTTAAAGATAAATAGATTTTAAATAAATTGTTATGTTCCATTAAATTTTACATTTTTTTATTTATTGCATATTTTATACACTTTCATCTTGAACAGATACACAGAACTTGCACAGGGCACTTGGATTATTCATTTGATTTTTTTTCACTGGACAGTAATAAATACCATTTATAGAGTGAAGAACAAAACCTCCGGGAAACTTGGTTCCAACAGGATGTATAGGTTCTTCAAGTACGAAGGTCGTGTAGGTAGAGATAATTCTAGCAATTTTCACAAAACATCTTTCATTTTCCCCGTTAGCATCATCATTCTGTCTGTTAATTACTTTAAGGAATTCTTTAATATTTTTTGTGTCTAAATCACCAGGATATTTGTTTTTATCCTCTTTGATATCTTTTATTCTGTTGAAAAATGCCCTAGAAAATCTCTCTATATAATCTTGTCTGTAAGATACGGGCATGTACTTGGCATCTTCTCTTAAAAAGGATGATGCAAGCATTATATTCTCCATATGAATGTTTTTTGCTTCGGCTTTTAATAGATCCCTAAGATGGTTCTTGGTTATCCTTGAGTTATCACCGATATCATTGAGATTTTCAATCATGTATTTAATCCGTAACTAAATAAAAATTTTATAAAATATTGAAATAGTAAAATTGTAATGAGTATGGGTTTAAGTTTATTCTACTGTAATTCAGGGTCCTGTTCAGCAATGCAGAAACCGCATACTGCATTGGGGTTGTTTTCTTGCTTTTCTTTCACAGGACACAGATATTTTCCATCTTCATATTTAACCTTAAAACCACCTGGAAACTCTGATCCAACAACATGGATTGGTTCATCAAGCACAAAACTGGTGTAGATAGAAATTATCTGATATATAACATGAAAATATGGGTCAGCTGGATAAAGTTCACCCATCCTATTTTCTTGTTCTTTAAGTTGTTTTAAAGATTTTTTAAGTTCTTTAATATCCACAGATTCGGAGAATAAATTTTTATCTTCTTTAATTTCCTTAACTCTTAAAATAAAACTCTGAACATAGGCGTCGTAAAATTTTTGACGGTAATTGGACTGTACATACTTTCCTTCACTTATCAAATGGTTACAAGCTTTCATTATATGTGTTATATGTATTTTATTTGCCTCAGCTTTTAGTAAACCCAATAAATCCTGCTTGGATAGTTGGGTTGCATCAAATTCTACTTCCATGATCATGTTCTACCCATTAATATTATTTCAAATCAAATTTTATATTCAAATTTAACCGCCACTGTATTTCTCAAGTATTGCTTCAGCTGTTTTAGGACCAATTCCCTCTATTTTCATGAGTTGATCACGAGTAACATATCTTAAATCTTCCCCAAATGTTTTAACAAGAGATCTGGCTCTTTGTCTTCCTAACCTCTTAATGCTCACTACCATTGGAACAATGTCTGGTTTCACACCGTAGTATAGCCTTGCTGATAACATGTCAAGCATATCTAATCCTGAATAAAAATTCATAATATTACAAATGTTTTTGAAGAATTTTATTAAAAGAGAGGCTTCATAGGCGGATCTTCGAGTTGATGCAGCGTATACATTGAAAGCATTTTCAATTTCATATTCATTTCTCTCGTCCATCCATTCCATTAGTGTGGCTGCGGTTCCTTCGTTGTTTCCTATGTCAACTACAAAAACCCCTGCCTTATTCAATTTGTCCCTTACAGGTTCTTTACTTTTACGCCCCTTGAAACTTATTCTAGGCATGTCCGGTGTTTTACATATCTCGTAGATAAGCTGACTCGTATCAATTTCTGTGGATCTCGTTAAAAATTCCCTAAGTCTAACAGCTGTTTCTACAGCATAGTTACTTTTAGCAATTAACATTCCAAATGCTGTTGTTTTAAGTCCGTCTGGTGTGGGTTGAATTATACCATGTTGTACAAGGAATTCTAATGAGTTGTTAATCTCATATTCCATGGAGTCGATACCAAGAGATCCTGAATACTCGTTGTGTTCCATCTGGAACCCGTAGAAAGTTTTACCGAAAAATTCAAGAAGATCAGCTGGTTTTTTAGCCAATGTAGATGCAACTTGTGTTATAATCTGTCTATAAACAGCATCTCTGTTTTCTATTAGTTTGGAGTTGGTTGTTTCTATTTCCCCGTATACATAGTGATCTTTTAGGTTGTAGGCTTCATCAACACTTTTTGCTATGAGATAGGAATAACCTTCTGTATCATATCCAGGCCTCCCGGCACGGCCAGACATCTGTTCATAATCAAATACTGGGATTGGTTGTGGTCCTTGACTGGTCCATCTGGTGTAATCCCTTATAACCACATTCTTCGATGGGAGGTTGACTCCGTACATAAGACTTGGGGTGGCTGTTATCATTAATAGGTTACCTGCACGGAATTCATCTTCTATTATTTCCTTTTGTTTGTCGAATAATCCTGCATGGTGAAATGCAACACCATTTTCAACACATTCAGCAAGTTTAAGGCAAACTTCTGTTGGTAGTGATCCCCTTTTTTTGGGAACGTCCAGTATTTTCTGGCTTACATCTCTAAATACTGCTTTCTGTTCATTGGATATTTTTCTTTTGATCTTTCCGGAAGTGTATTTTGCAAGGGATTCTGTAAATCTTCTTGTTGATACGAATACGAGTGCTTGTGATGATTCTTCAATGGATTTGTTAAGAATCTTTACAATGACATCATTCTTATTCTTTGTTTCCATTTCCTCTGTATTCAGCACATCCTTGTAGAGTGGAACTGGACGATAATCATGTTGAACAACATGTGCATCTAACCATGAGGAAAGTTCATTCATATTTTGAAGAGTTGCAGAAAGCGCAATGATTCTCATACTTTGATTCAATATTCTTGAACGTGTTATGGCACATTCCATTGTGGGACCCCTTGAATACTCCCCAATCATATGAAATTCATCAACAACCAGAAGGTCAATGTCTCTGAGGGTGTTCCATGAAAATCTGGTGATGGCATCGAAGGATTCAAACACCATAACTGCCAGATCAGCTGAAGAGGGATGTTTTCCAACTTTGATCCCGAATTTTTCAAACTTCTTAAACTCCTTTACCTTCTCGTTCTGTATCGAAATAAGTGGAACTGCATAAACTGCTTTACCACCATTTAAAACGGCCTTTAAAGCAGGCATTATCCCAAGAACTGTCTTTCCACTGGCAGTTGGTATGGCTATTATGTAGTTGTTTTGATCTTCCAAAAATCCTGAATCTATCACCGCATTTTGTGCCGGGTTAAATTCCTTAATATTTGGGTAACTTTCCTTTATAATTTCCTTAATTTTGGTGTCTGTAGAATCCATATATATCAGTTTTACCGGTTTAAATCCAATAATTACAAACTATAAAATTATTCTTTTTTCTTCTCTGAAACAATAATGTCCGAAATGCTGGTTAATGGGTATTGTCCATTTTCATCTTTTTCAACACTTTTTACCATATCCCAAATAGTTAAAAGAGCCACACTTGCACCTGTCAGCGCTTCCATTTCAATGCCGGTCTTTCCATCGCACCTGACATTAACTTCTGTTTCAATAAAATTGTCTTGAACATCAAAATCAACATCGACACCTGTTATTTTAAGGGGATGGCATAATGGTATCAGATGGTGGGTTGATTTTATAGCGCTTATTGCAGCTATCTGTGCTGTTGTGAGCACATTTCCCTTCTTTATTTCTTCATTTTTTATCAAGCTAATTGTATTGCTCTGTAAATTTATTTTACCCTTAGCTGTGGCTGTTCTTTTGACTACTTCCTTGTCACCGACCTCAACCATTTTAACACCCTTCTCTGTGAGGTGTGTAAACTCTTTGTTAACCATTAATAATCTATCTCCAAATAAATTTTTATTTTTTTAATTGAATAAAATTTTTTTAATACAAGTCGTTTGATAACTTTATGCTACTTAAGTTAATTAATATTTTTTAACCTGATCACAGATTCTAAAAAATCATATCTTAATAAATATAAAATAACAATGAATAATTAATGTTTATCAAAAATAGAAGAAAACTAACGAACAAAATTAGGTAAAACACGTTTATATTATATATTTAGGCTGGTTATTCCGGATTTGGTATGGTAATGGATTTGTAATTGTTGTTTAAAACTTGTCCTTCCATGTTAACAATGATCACATCAAAATCAATTTTAAACCTGTCGGTGCAGATTTCTTTTATTCTTTCTGCGATGCTATTGAAAACATTTTTTACAATGGAATGTTTTTTAAGAATGTCTATCATCTCTTCTGTTGTATTGGATTGAAATATTTCATTTACAACCCCTTCATTTGCACCTACAAGTGCTGAATGAACAGCTATTATTTCACGCCTTCCATCTGCAACTGAATGTTTGGTGTTGAAGATACCAGCTGAGATTTTTATTAGTTTACCAGCGTGTCCTAGCAGTGTTATTTTTTTGACATTCTTCTTTTCTGCTTCGGATAACATGTAACCAACGAAATTTCCCATTTGAATCAGTTGATCATCGTCCACATTAAGTATCTTCCTGGCTATTGCCTCTCCTATATTGCCCGGAACAAAAACAAGTTCAGTGTATCCTTCAGCCACAGCTACGTCGATTTGACATCTGTAGGATGTTTTATAACTTTTCAAGTTCATTGAACGCGCAAAACCAGTTGTTCCAAGTATTGAAATACCATCAACAATACCCAGGCGGGAGTTAAGAGTTCTTTTTGCCAGTTCTTTGCCGGCAGGTACACTTATGACTACATCTGCACCCATACCATCCGGCAGATTTTTTGAGAGGTTTGATATTATCATCTGTCTTGGAGTTGGGTTAATTGCTGCCTCTCCAACAGGAACCTGTAAACCAGGTTTTGTTACAACACCTATTCCTGTCCCACCTTTAATATTTACTCCGGGGATGGAGGTTAAAATAAGTTCAGCAAAAATTTCTAGATTTTTAGTAACGTCAGGATCGTTATAGGGATATTTTATAACAGATGCCCGTCCAGAATAAGTACCTAATTTTTCTGAAACATTAACACAGATATCAATCTCACCAAGGGGCGTTTCAATCTCAACATATTCAACTTTACCCTTTATAGAGAGCAGGGCTGCAAGTGCAGCAGCTGTTGCTGCACTTCCGGTTGTTATCCCATATTCTGACTCTTTTAAATGGTATTTGTTTCGAATAGCCCTGTTTTCCATGTTAATTTAGATTTAATAATTCTATTAAGCTGGTTTTTCAGCCATCTCTTCTTTGATAGCTTCTAAAAGCTCTTCTTTGCCTGGTGAACCAACAAATTTGACTACTCCATTTAATGCAATAGCAGGAACAGCCATGAGACCATATTCTCTTGCTTTTTCCTGGTCAACCATTATATCTATCTTTTCAACTTCTACGTCGTCTACCATATCTTTCTGAACATCTTCCACCAGTTGAACGGCCATAGGACAGTAGGGGCAAGATGGGGATGTAAATACTTCAATTTTAACTACCATATTTTTCACCTCTAAATGAATAAAATATTTTTTGACTGCTTTTTGTTTAAATAATCATTTAATAAATTGAAGGAAGTTTAATGTTATTAGTTGTTACAGGAACTTTAAGGTTATTGTTTGTACTGTTTTCCAAGTCTTTTCCTATACCCATTCCAATTGAATATGCTATCTTCGATGAAAAGTTATTCAGGACATTTAAAAAGTCCGATGTTGGAGATATGGTGATTACATTGTAACTACCTTTTATTCCGCCAAGTTTTGCTGCTTCATCTAGTGCAACTGTTTTTCCACCGGTTTCATCTACCAGCTTTAAATTCTTAGCTTGTGTTCCGGTATATATTTTACCCTGTGCAATACTTTCGGTGTAATTTTTATCTAGGTGTCTGTTAGTTGAAACAATGTCTATGAAATGATCATAATCCTGGTTAACCATTCCCTGGAGCATATTCCTTTCAGTTGCTGTTAGTGGCTGGGAATCTGCACCCATATCCTTGTATTGTCCTGCTTTAATAGATGATATGTTGATGCCATTTTCCTGGTAATATTTTGAAAGGTCTGTAATTTGCATTATAACTCCAATACTACCCACCATTGATGATGGGCTTGCAATGATTTTATCTGCAGATGAAGATGCAAGATAAGCTCCAGAGGCACCCACGTCACTTATCCAAACCACAACTGGTTTTTTACTGCTTTTTATGGAGTTCATTATTTCTTCACTTGCAACAGGAGATCCTCCTGGACTATTTACATCAATAACTATTGAACTGACTGAACTGTCAGATTCTGCCTGTGAAATAGAGTTCTGTATCATTTCTGGAGTCACAACACTGTCACTCGAGTTGGTTGAACCATATCCAATTTCTCCCTGTAATGGTATAATTGCAACGGTGTTTCCATTAGGGGCTGAACTCAAGGTATTTGTGCCACCGATCACAGTAAAAAGAGCTATCAATAGCAGAGCTATGACTAATAATCCCCCAACAATGATTGATATAACTATTTTACTGTCTTTTTTCATTTGAATCGAACTTCAATTTTGATGGTTGTTTTTAATATTAATTTTTAAGTTTTATTATAGATTTTTAGATTTTTTTGGGACATGAATTCACATTATTAGTGAGATATTAACATTATATTTTGTCTTTAAACTAATATAAATCTACTATTTTAAATCTTTAAATTCATTTACCATCTGGTTTAGATATATACTAATTCATAATTATTAAAAATTATAAAAAGTACCCGAAAATATTGGTTATTAACAGACGGTGGAAACCATAGTGCCCAAGGTCATGTAATAACTCATTAAACATTAAAAAATCAATTTATAATATCCCTTTTGTAATCTGAAATCATTTATATAATACCCGAATCTATACTTAATTATATAGGCTGATTATTCTTAGAAATAACAAGTTATTATAATAAGAATTAATTAATATAAGAATTCTTTAATCTGATTAGTTTAACCAAAATTATATTCTATTGGATCAGAAACCTTAACCTAACTGATCGGGTGATTAAATTGAAAACAATTGTACAATCTCCAGGCTCTGCAACTATAATAAATGCAATATCAACTGGATGCGGTTCTGCATTTGGTATTAAACTTTATGTCACAGCCGAAGCCGAAATGAATGCATCAAATCCATCCCCAATAACTTGTGTTGCCGATGCTGATATCGATACAACGCTGATGGAGATATGTGTCAATAAAGTTGTTGACAAGTTTAAAGAACATTATCATGTTGATGAAGTGGACAAGGGAATATCCATAAAAACCAGTTCAACACTTCCTGTTGCATCGGGTCTATCAAGCAGCAGCGCAACATCAAATGCTGTTGTAACTGCAACCGCATATGCTTTGATGGATGAATATCAAGTAAAACCCGATAACGTAACTTTTAACAAACTTGATCTACTGAATATGGGGATAGATGCATCTTTAGAAGCGGGTGTAACCATTACCGGTGCTTTTGATGATGCGAGTGCATCATATTTTGGTGGACTCACAATCACCAACAACGTTGAGAGGAAGATCCTTAAGATGAGTGATATGAATCAACAAATTATATTAGTATATATGCCTAATAGATGTTCACCCACTGCACAATCTGATGTGAGGCGTATGAAACTCATTGCCCCACAGGTTAAACTGGCCTTTAAAGAGGCTTTGCATGGAAATATATACAATGCAATGACTTTAAATGGACTCTTATACTGTGCAACACTTGGATTTAATCCAGTAATGGCATTGAACGCTCTAGAGGCTGGTGCAATTGCATCCGGACTTTCTGGAACAGGTCCGTCATTTGTTGCAATCACATCTGAAAAAAATGTTGAGGATGTTGTGAATGCATGGAGCTCTCAGCCCGGGCAGATCATACGTACAGAGGTTGAAAATGAAGGTACCAGGGTGATTTACAGTGGATAGGGAAGAAGCTTCAAGATTGCTTCAAGATTCAAGAATTAAAATAGATGAAATGGATGAGAAGTTAATAGATCTCATTGAGAAGAGAACATCACTTGCCCGTGACATTGTCAGTGCCAAGCTAGTTCTTGGCATTGAAATTGAAGACAAAAAACGGGAAGAATATATCCACGCTAAGATCAAAGAAATAGCAAGGAAAAAAAATATTGATGAAGTAAAGCTTACCCGTATAATAAAAATATTAACTGATATGAGTAAAGAAGAACA
>CAAGKR010238609.1_pt1 | contig 13492 bp, 13 predicted proteins | sample 2556971 | NCBI WGS metagenome assembly CAAGKR01 (sample SAMEA5207829, study PRJEB30636) | soil metagenome | biome: forest; feature: boreal; material: soil | place: USA | collected 2011-09 | depth 1 m | reverse complement strand
GCGCCGGCATACTTGCCGCCCCAGATTCCGCCGATGCGCGCACGCAGTCCCGACACCGCCGGAAGCGACAGCACATTTTTCCCGTCGTGTGCCAGCGTAAAGCGGACATCCGGACGGGTGAGGGCGACACCGTTGAGCGCTTCGGTAATTGCGCGCCACTCCGAGCGCGCGCTGCGCAGGAACTTGCGCCTCGCGGGGACGTTGTAAAAGAGCTGTCCGACGCTGATGGTTGTTCCCTTTCGCCGCGCTGCCTCGCGCGTCGCGGTGACGGCGCCGCCCGAAGTTTCGACAGCGAATCCTTCGCCGTCCGCGGGCGACGTCTCCATCTCGAAGCGTGAAATCGAGGCGATCGCCGGGAGCGCTTCGCCACGAAAACCGAAGCTCAACACGCCGACGAGGTCGGCGGCGCTTCGGATCTTCGAGGTGCCATGTCGAACGAGGGCGAGTGACGCGTCCTCGCGATCCATACCCGAGCCGTCGTCGCTGACGCGGATCAGCTTGTGGCCTCCTTCCTCGACCGTCACGTCGACCGTCGTCGCGCCGGCGTCGAGTGAATTCTCGACGAGCTCCTTGACCACCGACGCCGGGCGCTCGACGACTTCGCCGGCGGCGATCTGGTCGGCAACCGCCCTGGGAAGAACGCGGATCAGCGGCAAGCCGTCACCAATCCTTGCCCGCCGGCGGAGGCTTCGGAACGTTCTTGCGCTGCTGCTTCCCTTGTACGTCCTGTTCTTCCTTCTCAATCGAGTTGAGAATCTGCTCGGCGCGCTGCTCGTTCATCCCGGGAATCGGTCTGGGCGCTGGCCTCTGCTCGGCTGACGACGCCGGCGTTGGCTGGGGCTGTGGCGCGCCACCGCCACCGCCACCACCACCGCCGCCGCCTCCACCGCCTCCGTTGTTCTTCTTCTTCCGCAGCGCGAGCTCGTAGTTCCACTTCGAATCGAAATCGTCGGGCCGCATGATCAGCACCCGCTTGTAGACGGCAAGAGCGCTGTCCAGTGGCATGGTAGCAGAGTCGCCCTGCGCGGCGAGCCCGGCGGAGAGATGCACATAGCCCTCATTGAATCCCGCGCGGTACTTGACTGCCGTGTCCGCGGACTCCGCCGCTCGATGGAGCAACGGAATGGCGGCCAGCATCGAGTCACGCTTCTGGATCAGCGCGGTCCCGTGGTTGTACAGTGCAATCGCGGCGCGGTCCCGCGCCACTGGAAGATGGCAGCCACCCGCGAGGAGCGCGGCCGCCGCCGCGGCTGCGGTCATCACTGGTGCGGCGAGCCGGCGACGGGGCGCGCTGCGGGCGGCGAGCAGCGTGTCGAGCAGAAGCAGCAGAATCGCCGGGATGAGAAAGAGCTGGAATTGAAGCGCGAGATTGCTTCCGGTGGTGATGGATCGCTGTTGCGTCCTCAGCTTTGCCAGTACCTGCCGCACCGCCGCGGCGCGGTCGCGAACAGTGGGCTCGACGAAGGCTCCGCGCCCCGCTTCGGCGGCGGCGCGAAGGAAGTCGGGCTGATAACGTGTCACCACTATCTGACCGTTCTGATCCTTCTTCTGCGTCACGACGCCATTCTCGCGCACCGGAATGGTGGTACCACCGGGCGTCCCGAAGCCGACGGTAATCACCGTCACTCCCGCGGCGGCGGCGGCCTTCGCGGCATCCTCGACCGCCGACCTGTCCTCGAATCCTTCCCCATCGCTCATCAGGACGATCGCACGCTCCGATTCGGCTTTGGACGATGCAAGCAGGCGCATCGACATGGTGATCGCGCTGGAGAGGGAGGTTCCCGCCTGGCCCACAACCGTGGGGTCGAGATTGTCTAGAAACAAGTTGAGGGCAGCATCGTCACCTGTCATCGGGCTAAGCACATAGCTCGACCCCGCGAACGCGACGATGGCAAACCGGTCGGTGGGCGACAGGTCGCGCAGACGGTTCACTACCTCCTTCATCTTGGAGAGTCTGTCAGGAGTTTCGTCGCGAGCCAGCATGGACGTCGAGGCGTCCAGTGCCAGCACGACATCTATCCCCGCCTGCTTGACCACGGTGCGTTCGATTCCCCATCGCGGACCGGAGAACGCCGCCGCCGCGAACAATGCGACGAGTCCCAGCCGCACCGGCCGCCAGCGGGATGGACGCATCGCCACCGGCGCGAGACGCGCTATCATCTTCGGCGTTCCGAGGTGCGACAGCCGGCGCGCATGCACCCGCCGCGCGTGCATCACCATCCAGGCGGTCGCAACCGGAAGCAAAACGACGAGTGCCAGCGCCCACGGCCAGGTAACGTAGCGGATGTACATCATGGTATGGGCGCCTTCCACGCGACCAGCGCCAGCTCGCCGAGAAGGGCGAGGAGAGCCAGCCCGACAAACCAACGGTACAGCTCGGTGTAGCGGACGTACGACCGCGATTGCATCGGGGCTCTCTCCAGCCGATCGATCTGACTGTAGATGCTCTCAAGAGACGCAGCGTCGCGCGCGCGAAAATATTTTCCGCCGCTGAGCGCCGCGATCTGCCGCAGCAGTGCCTCGTCAATCTGCACGGGCTGATTCTCGAATCGCAGGCCGAAAACGCCTCGGCCAACCGGCACCGGCGCAAATCCCTCGCTGCCAACTCCGATGCCGTAGATCTTGATTCCGTAAACCGCCGCAGCCTTTGCCGCTGAGAGAGGATCAACATCGCCCCGGTTGTTGACGCCATCCGTGAGAAGGATAATCACGCGCGACTTTCCGGGAGCGTCGCGAAGACGGTTGGCGGCGGTGGCGATGCCGGTGCCGATTGCCGTCCCGTCCTCGAGCTGACCCGCCTGGAGATTGTCCACCGACTTCAGGATGACGTTGTAATCGGTCGTCAGCGGGACCTGCGTCAGCGCTTCGGCGGCGAACGCGACGATGCCGATCCGGTCCGATTGCCGCGCCAGGATGAACTGCTTCACCTTGGCCTTGGCCACCTCGAGCCGGTTGTTGGGCTGGAAATCCTCGGCGAGCATCGAGCTCGAAAGATCGATCGCAAGCACGATGTTGATTCCCGATGTCGTGATGTTTTCGACGCGCGCACCGGTTCTCGGGCGCGCCAGAGCGATGATGAGCGCCGCGAGAGCAAGGTTGCGCAGAACGAAGATCGCCCGCACGATGAACTTGCCGGCGCGCGGCCCCCGCGCCAGCACTTCCGTTCTCGAGAAGACAATTGCGCCGGGCGAATGGCGGCGCCGCCACAGCCACCACGCCGGGAGCAGGAGCAGCAACAGCAGCGCCCACGGCGTCTCGAACTGAAAAAGCCCGAAGACGTTCATGCTGCGCGCTGCTCCGTCTTGTCCTTCGTCTCCTGCTCGAGCTCGATGCACCGATCCTCGACCTGGCGCACGATCGCGCGAGCCTGAACGCCCAGGGCCTGCGCGTCCGCCGGAGCCACCCGCTGCCGGGCGAACTTGACCAAGTCGGCCTGCCAGAGCAGATGCGCCAGCCCACCGGCGTAAGGGTGAACCGGCGCCGCCGCGGCGATCAGCTCTGGCGTCGTCTGCGATCGTTGAACCCCCTCGACCCTTGCGGCCAGATAGTCGCGGAGAACGTCAGTCATCATCGCGACGTGGCGCTCCGGCTCACCCGATTCGATCAACCGCAATCCTTCGATGCGAGCGAACTCGCGCTCCGCCGTCTCGAAGGGCGGGACGGGGGCGTTACGCCGGCGACGCCATATGCGCCACAGCCACCACGCAAGGAGGGCCAGAAGAATCGCCGCAAGGAGCGCGAGCCACGGCCACCAGTTGAACGGAGTCAGCACGATCGCCGGTCGCGGCGGCTTGGGCTGCCGTTTCGTCGTGTCGGCGGGCAAAACCGAGCGGACGAAGACAGACTGGTCGGCGAGCGAGACGTATTCTCTTCTTCCTTTTACGATCACGGCGATGTTGCCGAGCCCCAATCGCTGTGACCCGACATCCCACGCAGTGAAGCGGTAGGCAGCGATACGAGTGGTTCCCGCCGGATCGGGCACAGAATCTACGAGGGGCGCGCCGATCATCTGAGGCGCCGTCGTCGACGCTCCGGCAGTGCTGTCCACGACGGCGGGGAAGCTGATGGCGGCGCCGACAGGTGCCCTCACCTTGAGCAGCACGATGAAGCGCTGGCCGACGGTTACAGTGTCGGGGGTGATTCTCGCGCCGAGCTGAACCGGGAAGTGCGGTGTCGCGACCTGAAGCAGCCAGAATAAAACCGCGATCATCGCCGCCGAGCCTGCGTCTCGCGGGAGCGGAAAAAGCGGAGCAGCGGCTCGATGTAGTTGCCATCGGTGCGCACCGGGACTTCGTCTATTGCCAGCCGGCGGAGCAGGTGGCGCCGCTCGTCGCGCTCGCTCGTCACGCGGCGGGCGTATTCGCTTCGCACGACCGGTGAGCTCGTGTCGATCTCGATGTGCTCGCCGGTCTCCGGATCGACGAAACGTGCCAGGCCCACGTCCGGCAGCTCGCGCTCGCTCGGGTCTTCCACCGTAACCGCCACGACGTCGTGACGCTGCGCGAGGATCTTCAGCGGATGCTCGATGTTTTCGGCAACGAAATCGGAGATGAGAAAGACGATCGCCTTCTGCTTGAGCGTGCGCGCGAGATGGTCGATCACGCCGACGATGTCGGTTCCCTTCCCCACCGGCTCGAAGGAAAGTAGCTCGCGCATGATGCGAAGGACGTGCTTTCGTCCCTTTCGAGGGGGAACGACGTATTCGATGCGATCGGTGAACAGCACCACGCCGACTCTGTCGTTGTTGCGCACCGCCGACATCGCCAGCACCGCGGCCAGCTCGCTGGCGAGCTCGCTCTTGAACCGGTTCACTGTTCCGAAGCGCTCCGAACCGGAAAGATCAACGGCAAGCATCACAGTCAGCTCGCGCTCTTCGATGTAGCGCTTCACGAATGGCTTTCCCATCCGCGCGGTGACGTTCCAGTCGATCGTGCGAACTTCGTCGCCGGCCTGGTATTCCCGGACTTCCGAGAATTCCATTCCCTGACCCTTGAACACGCTCCGGTACTCGCCCGTGAAAACCGAATTGACGAGTCCGCGCGTGCGGAGCTCGATCAGCTTTACCTGTCTCAGTATCTCCGGCGGAACTCCCTTGCGGATGGCCTCACCGGTGGCGCCCTGCGCGATTCCGGTGGAGCTGAAGCGATCGGGCGACGAGCCCAGCGCCGGAGCGCGTTTCAGCTCGGCCGCGGCGGTCGCGCGCGCGACGGGATTGAGACCGCCGCGCCGCCTGCCGATCGAGATGCGGCGAGGGCTCACGGCGCTGCGACGGTGTCCAGCACGCGCGTGACAATCGCGTCGCTGGTCACCTCTTCGGCCTCTGCCTCATAAGTCGTCAGCACCCGATGGCGCAGAACATCGGGCGCGATCGCCTTCACGTCTTCGGGAGTGACGAAGGCTCGGCCGCGCAGAAATGCGTGCGCGCGTGATGCCTGCGCGAGTGCGAGTGTCGCTCGGGGGCTGGCCCCGTATTCGATAAGCGGCGCGAGCTCCTTGAGTCCCGATTCGGCCGGGAAGCGGGTGGTGTGCACGATCTGAACGATGTAATCCACAATCCGTTCGTCCATGTACAGGTCGGCGATCCGACGGCGCGCGGCCATGATCGCAGCGGGAGTCGCGACGTGCCGCACCGGTATCGGGTTACCGCTCGCCATTCGCCGGAGGATTTCTTTCTCTTCTTCTCTCGTCGGATATCCGACGTGGAGCTTGAGCATGAAGCGGTCTACCTGCGCTTCGGGGAGCGGATACGTTCCCTCCTGCTCGATCGGATTCTGCGTCGCCAGCACGAGGAAGGGCTCCTCGAGCTTGTACGTCGTTGCGCCGATCGTGACCTGTTTCTCCTGCATCGCCTCGAGCAGCGCGGATTGAACTTTCGCCGGCGCGCGATTGATCTCGTCGGCGAGAATGATGTTCGCGAAGATCGGCCCTTTCTTGATGCTGAACTGGCCGGTCGACTGATCGTAGATCTGCGTCCCGAGAATATCGGCAGGGAGAAGGTCGGGCGTGAACTGAATGCGCTGAAACTTGGTGCTTATCGTTTCCGCGAGAGTGCTCACGGCGAGCGTCTTCGCCAGGCCAGGTACTCCCTCGAGCAGCACATGGCCGCCGGTCAGAATGCTGATGACGAGCCGCTCTATCATGTAGTTCTGGCCGACTATGCGAAGTCCCACCTGTTCGACGACTTCGCGCATGAGCGACGTATCGGCTGCCGGCGGCGCTTGTGTTCCCACGTTGGTCTCCAGGAGTAGTTGAACTCGTCTGTTTCTTACTGCACGATGGCGGCGATTAGATCGCGTTCGCGGCCGGTGAGTGCACGAGTCGCGCCGGGAGGAAGGTCGCCCAGCCTGACCGGGCCGAACTGTGTGCGAACGAGTCGCTCCACACCGAGCCCCAGTGCCTCACACAACCGTCTCACCTCGCGCGTCCTGCCTTCCGCGATCGTGATCTCGAGCTCCCAGACTCCGCGACTCATGTTTCGCGCGCGAATATCCAGAGGCTTCACCCAGCCATCGTCGAGTTCTACACCAGTTCGGGCCGCACGGACCGCGGCGGGTCCGTCGCCTCGTACGGTCACGACATACGTCCGTTCCACTTCGGTGCCCGGATGCGTCAGCTTGTGCGCCGCTTCCCCGTCATTTGTGAACAGGAGAAGTCCTTCCGTCATGTAGTCGAGGCGCCCGACGTAGGTCATACCGGGCTTGTCGGGAACGAGGTCGAAGACGGTGCGCCGCCCGCGCGTGTCTGACTTGGTCGTGAGCACGCCGGCCGGCTTGTTGAGAGCGATCCAGAAGTACGCGCCCGGCGGCGACAGCGGCTTGCCGTCCACCGTGATCTTGTCCTTTTCGGGATCCACGCTCTGTCCAGTCTTCGCCGTCTCGCCGTTGATCCGCACTCGTCCAGCTGAAACGAGCTCTTCCGCGCCACGACGCGAAGCGACCCCCGCTCGCGCGAGCGCCCGCTGGATGCGCATCAGCTCCGGCATCAGGCGGGTGCGTCCGCTATCAGCGACTCATCTCTGGCTGGCGTCTCCTGTGTCGCGACGACTTCCGACAATTGAAGCGGCTCCGGCTCGTCCGCCCCCGCGTCCGCCGAATCTGCCAGTTCCCTCGGCGGCGCATTGGGATCCCGGAGGGCGATCGCCAGCTCGTTGCCGCGGGGCAACTCACCGAGATGGCGCAGCGCAAAGTGCTCGAGAAATCCGGGAGTGGTTCCGTAGAGCAGCGGCCGGCCCATGCCTTCCCCACGTCCGACGACTTCGATCAGCTCCCGCTCGTGAAGTGATTTGAGCATCTGCCCGGCCCCGACCCCGCGTATCTCCTCTATCTCCGCCCGGCCGATCGGCTGGCGATAGGCGATGATGGCGAGAGTCTCGAGAGCCGCCGCCGACAGCCGCTGCGGCCGCGCGGCGAGCTGCGCCCGCTCGATGACCTCGGTGAATTCGGGGCGGGTGAGGATCTGCCATCCGCCGGCCACCTCCATCAGCTCGATGCCATGTCCGTCGTCGTCATAGTGGCGCTTTATCTCGTCCAGCGCGGCGGAGACGTCTTCCGCCGACGCCTCGTCGTCGGCGACCATGTTGCGCAGGTCTGACGTGGCTACCGGGTGGCCGCTCGCGAAGAGCGCGGCCTCAAGCAGCTTCGCTAGGGGTGTCACTTGTGATCTCCACGGAGGCGAAGGGTCGCTGCTGGGTGATCCGGAGCTCACCGGCCCGGGCGAGCTCGAGCAGCGCGAGCAGCACCGACAGCACCTGCCACGGCTCGGCGTCGCTGGCAATGATGTCGCGCCAGCGGGCGCGGGCGCGGAGCGCGAGGACCGCGCGCACTACGGAGATCGCGCCATCCACATCGATCGCGCGCGCGACGACGTCGTGCATGTCGGGGCGTTTCGCTGCGCGCAGCACGCGGTCCACCGCGCCAAGCAGCTCACTGATCGAGACCGAAAGCGCGCCCACCGGAGCGGGAGCCATCAGGTTCTGAGGGAGATACGTTCTCGCGAATCTGTTCCGACGGTCGTCGCTGCGCGCCTCGAGGATGTCCACCACCTCGCGCATCTGCTGGTATTCGAGAAGTCGTCTCACGAGCTCGGCTCGCGGATCTTCCCATGGCTCATCACCTTCGCGACGCGGGAGCAGCATCTGGGCCTTGATGCGAACGAGGCGCGCGGCCATCTCGAGGTAGTCCGCGGCCTCGTCCAGTGCCAGCGTGGAGATTCGCGCCAGGAATTGCTCGGCAATCCGCGCCACGGGAATATCGTAGATGTCTATCTGCTCGTCGCGAATGAGCGACAGCAGAAGATCCAGCGGGCCTGAAAACTGAGTCAGCTCCACGACAAAGACTTCATCATCGTGCCCCACGCGACGCGTTACGTCGTCCATTGGCTCGGGATGATGTAGGGCGTAACGCTGTTCAGGAGGAGTGAATCAATCGCGAACACGGGCCTGAACCAGAGATACAGCAGCGGCCGCCCGATAGTCAGCAGGATGAGAAGGATGATGATCCCGTACCTGCTGAGCTGCTGATAGGCGAGCGACCACGCCGGCGGCAGGATGTATTTCATTACATGCGAGCCGTCGAGCGGAGGAATGGGAATGAGGTTGAACGCCGCCAGTGCGAGGTTGAGCATGATCCCATAAACGAGCATGAGCTGCAACACCGACGCAGCGGTGGCAGCCGCGGGAATCGCGGTTCCCAGGAAATACACCAGCATGATGAGCGGAACGCAGAGAACGGCGATGATGAAGTTCGTCGTCACGCCGGCGAGCGAAACGATGATGTCGCCCTTCTTGAAGCTCCTATAGTTACGCGGATTGACCGGAACCGGCTTGGCCCCGCCGAACGCCATCTGCCCGCCACTCCCGAGAAAGGTCATGATCGGGAGGAGAATCGTCATGAAGGGATCGATGTGCTTGATCGGATTCCATGTGAGCCGGCCGAGCTGGTAGGCCGTCGGATCACCATTCCTGAGAGCTGCATAGCCATGTGCGTATTCATGGGCAACCATCGAGAACAGCAGGACCGGCGCGATCAGAATGAATTTCTGGAAACTTTCCAAGGTCGCTCGTGTGGAAGTTGAGTGCGTAACGTGCGGGGAAGTTACGCAATCGGGTTGTTGCGCGGCAGAGCGCGGCAGAGCACATCCGATCACGCGACCGCTCGCCTCGGCGTACTCATGGAGGGAAGCGACCACGGAGAACACAGAGTGCACGGCGAAAAAAGTGCGGCCGTGAAAGTGCGGCCGTGAATTGACTTCCGCCCCTCTCAGGATAGTTTCTATTGGCTGCCCAGCATTGGCGCGACCAGGCTTGCTGCCAATAAACACCGCCAGGAGATTTTCGAGTGCCGAATATTGCGTCCGCAAAGAAGAATATGCGTAAATCCCGTGCCGCGATGGCGCGAAACCGTGCCCAGCGTTCGACGCTCCGCACCGCCCTCAAGAAGGCGCACTCGACTGAAGCCGAAGCTGCCGAACGGTTGACCGCGGTGAAGCTCCTGGACCGTGCGGCCCGAAAGGGACTGATCCATCCCAACGCTGCGGCTCGTCACAAGAGCCGGATGGCGAAGAAGGCGGCGAAGTAGCCCCTTCGTTGGTCGAGATTAATAGGCGCCCTTCTTGGGCGTCTTTTCTTTGCCACACGGTGCTGTCCCGTCGCATTCAGCACCCGGCTAACAGCTTCTTTCGAGCTGCCGGCTTCCAGCTTGCTGTTCTACGTTTTGTTGTTCCTAACCAGTCGTTACATCGTGGCCAACTCGCCCCCGCACCGCTCGCAGTACCACTCGGTCGGGTAGTTCGCAGTGCCACACTCAGGGCACTTCAAAGTCTTGTTAACTTCGGGACGCGAATCCGATGGCGTCGGCACTGGCTTCGAGAAGCCCGCTGATATCTGCGAATCCTTGCCGCTCGGCGTGTCGCGCTTCTTTCTCGAAGGCGGGGCGGGCGCGGGAGGTGCCGCAGGCGGGAATGCGGAGGGGCGTGGCACCGCGGCCGCAGGATCAGTACTCAAGCGTGGAGGCTCGGGCGGAGCGGAGAATGGCCGAGGCGCGGGTGCGGGCGCAGGGGGCGTGGGTTGTGGCGCTGGCGCGGGCGGAGGCGCCGCTTCAACCGGCGATTCGACGATGTCTCTCGTCGGCCAACCGGCCAGGCCCGGCGCCGGCCGTTGAACGTTGGACTGACCACTATCCGACGTTAACGATCGGGGCTCTTCTGCACGGGCCGCCTCGGGCGCTGGCGATGATGCGAGCGGTTTCGCCGGCTCCGGCTGCGCCGCCACTGGAGTCGGTGCGAACACAGATGCGGCTGCTGAGCTCCCCGCACCGGGCGCCGCAACCTCGCTTAGCTTTCGAATGCTATCCAGCTCCGCAAGCTGACTCTCCAGTGACGCGCGGTCGCTCGCGATCTTGCCCAGCTCGCGATTCGCTTCGGCTTGCAACGACTCCCATTGGGCGGCGTCGTATTCGCCGACAGCCGCCCGAAGCTCCGCCTCCTGCAACGTCTCGCGCCTGGCATCCTCCTCCTTGGCAACTTCGCCGAGCCGAGTGGAGAGAGCCGCGATGCTCGGTTGAAGCTCCTCGGCGTGACTCTTGATCTCCGCGACGACGCGGTCGCGACGGCTCCCATAGTCGGAGTACACACGGTTGAAGACCTGCTCCGGCGTTCCGTCGCGCTTCGATTCCAGCGTCGAGATCCACTGGTCGTACTGTTGCCGCTCCGCGATCAAGGCGCGCAGCGCGTCGAGAGCGTTTGTCTTGGACTTGGTCATCGTCCTGCTACCTCATTGTCGTGCTGGCGTCAGCGATGCCGCCGCTTGGTTCTGCAGCTGGTAAACGATCCTGCCTCCCACAACAGTACACGTCGCCCGCCCCGAAAGAGTCATGCCCGCGTACGGAGTGTTTCGTCCCTTGCTCAGCATTGTCGCGGGCTCCACGATCCAGCGACGCGCCGGATCAAACACGGTTATGTCGGCCGCTGCGCCCCGGCGCAAGGTCCCGCCGGGAAGATTGAACAGCCTGGCCGGCGAACAGGACATTCGCTCCACCAGCGTCGGGAAATCCAGCGCGCCGCTTTCCACGAGATGGGTCACGCACACCGCGAGCGCGGTTTCCAGCCCGATGATCCCATTCGGAGCGTCGGCGAACTCGCGCTCTTTCTCATCGTAATGATGTGGAGCGTGGTCGGTGGCGATGACATCTATCGTTCCGTCGCTCACCGCCTCCCTTAACGCCTCGACGTCCGGCGCGGTACGCAACGGCGGATTCATCTTGGCATTCGTATCGTAAGCTCCCACCCGATCCTCGGTGAGCGAGATGTGGTGCGGACACACCTCGGCCGTGACATTGATGCCGCGCTCCTTTCCCCACCGGATGAGCTCGACCGACCCACGAGTGCTCATGTGCGCCAGGTGGACGTGGCCGCCGGTTCTTCGGGCGAGCAGGATGTCGCGGATCACCATTATCTCTTCCGCTTCCGCGGGGATTCCCTTGAGTCCGAGACGCGCGCTCACGATCCCTTCGTTCATCGTTCCGCCGTGCGCCAGCGTCGGCTCCTCGCAATGGTCGATCACCGGAACGCCGAATGTCCGTGCGTACTCGAGCGCGGTACGCATGAGCTGCGCGCTCACCACCGGCCTGCCGTCGTCGCTCATTGCGACCGCCCCCGCGCCGACCATCTCGCCGAACTCGGCCAGCATCTCGCCGCGCTGGCCGACGGAGATCGCACCGATGGCGTACACCCTCGAGGCCGCAGCGCGACTCGCCTGGCGGATGATGAAACCAACCGCAGCCTGGTTGTCCGTCACCGGGTCGGTGTTCGGCATCGCACAGACGGCGGTGAATCCTCCGGCGGCCGCAGCTCGCGCGCCGCTGGCGATCGTCTCGACGTCCTCCCTTCCCGGCTCGCGCAGGTGGCAATGGACGTCAATGAATCCCGGCGACACGATGCAATCGGTGCAGTCGATCACCTGGGAGTGATCGGGCGGTTCGATGTGGCCGCCGATGGCTTCGACCACACCGCCGGACACGAGCACGTCGCCGGTTTCGTCGAGGCGCTGCGACGGATCGAGCAGGCGTCCGCCGGCGAGAAGAAGGGGGCGAGGCTCTGGCATCAGTCCGTCCACACTCGAAGGCCCGCGGTCGTCATGCGGCTTCCGGGATGTCCGGAGTCCCGCCACGGCGGCTGGTTCCGCCTTTCGCCGCCTCGGCGAGCTCGGGCTTGCCGCCCGCGAGCAGGTAGAGAACAGCCATTCGCACGGCGACGCCGTTCGTCACCTGATCGAGGATCACGCTGTGGGGTCCGTCAGCAACATCCGAGTCGATCTCCACTCCGCGATTCATCGGGCCGGGATGCATGATGAGAATATCGCGCGGCGCGCGCTCGAGGCGCTCGCGCGAAATCCCGAACACCCGATTGTACTCGCGGCTCGAGGGGATGTAACCGGCTGTCATCCGCTCGAGCTGGAGGCGCAGAACATTCAGCGCGTCCGCCCATTCGATCGCCTCCTCGATGCGGTTGAACACCCGGACTCCGAATTCCTCAATGGCGTTCGGAAGGAGCGACCGCGGCCCACAGACAGCGACCTCGGCGCCGAGCTTCTGGAGTCCCCAGATGTTGGACCGCGCGACGCGCGAGTGCAGCACGTCGCCGCAGATGCAGACGCGCCGTCCGGCGAGATTGCCGAAGTGGTCGCGCAAGGTGAGGAGATCGAGCAGCCCCTGCGTCGGGTGCTCGTGCGTGCCGTCGCCGGCGTTTATCACGTTGGACTCGATTCGCTCGGCGAGGAATTGCGCGGCCCCCGACGCGCCGTGGCGGATCACCACCATGTCAATCCGCATCGCCTCGAGATTGCGCGCCGTGTCCACCAGCGTTTCGCCCTTGAGGACGCTGGATCCCGACGCGGAGACGTTCACCGTATCGGCAGAAAGTCTTTTCTCCGCAAACTCGAATGAGATGCGGGTGCGCGTCGAGTTCTCGAAGAAAAGATTCACGATCGTCGAGCCGCGGAGCGCCGGCACCTTCTTGATCGCGCGCTCGCTGACTTCCTTGAATGGTTCGGCGGTATCGAGAATGAGAAGAATCTGTTCGCTCGACAGCGGCTCGAGGCCGAGAAGGTCCTTGCCGAGCGCGCTTGTCATGGCTCGTCTTCAGCGTGAGCGGGGACTATCACCACCGCGCTGCGGCCGTCGAGCTCGTCAATCATCACGTCTACACGCTCGCCGGGTTCCACGCTCACGTGCTTGCCGACGATGTCGGCGTGAATCGGCAGCTCGCGGCCTCCGCGATCGACGAGAACCGCGAGCGCGATCCGTGCGGGACGGCCGAAGTCAGCCAGCTCATCGAGCGCGGCGCGGACGGTGCGGCCAGTATACAGAACATCGTCAACGATGACAACATTCATGCCCTCGATTCCCCCGGGCAGGCTCGTCGGACCGACCATGGGTCGCGGGCCGATCGTCTGGAGGTCGTCGCGATAGAGGGTGATGTCGAGCGAGCCCTGCGGCAG
>CAAGKR010403755.1_pt1 | contig 13493 bp, 14 predicted proteins | sample 2556971 | NCBI WGS metagenome assembly CAAGKR01 (sample SAMEA5207829, study PRJEB30636) | soil metagenome | biome: forest; feature: boreal; material: soil | place: USA | collected 2011-09 | depth 1 m | reverse complement strand
GAAGTCGAAGGCGTTGACCACCGCGTAGTTGCTGCGGTTGTTGTTCAGGAGCACGTGCACCGGCGTGCCGCGGTCCGCCGCCTCGCGGATGGCCGGCACCCATTCCTCCAACTCCCGCGGTGAGTACAGGTAGTTGAAACGGTAGTCGCTGGTGGGCCCGTCGGGGCGGTACCACGTCTTGCGATTGCGACCGTGGAAACGGGCGATGCACAGCTTTGGCGAGGTGACCGCGAGGATCGGCGGCGCCGTGCCGCTGCCCAGCTGCGGCGCGTCCACTCCGACGTACACGCAGTCGAGCTCGCGGAGCAGGTCCTCAGTGGCGGGCCACGCGTCGTTGTCGAACCAGCTGCGATGGCGGAACTCGATGGCGACGATGTCGTCGGGATGTCGCTCGCGCGTCTCCAGGAGCACATCGCGTGCGTCTGGGCGGTTGGTGAACCAGGGTGGGAACTGGTAGTGGACCGCACCGAGTCGCCCGCTCTCGCGCAGAGGCGACAGTGCGGCGAGGAAGCCACGCACCTCGTCGTCGGTGGGCGGGCGCGGGTGGCCTCCCTCGCGCTCGTGGCGGGTGAGACTGCGGAAGGCCTTGATGTTGAACCGGACCCCTGCCGGTGTCCGCCCGATCCAGCCATCCACCACCTCCGGCTTGGGGATGCCGTAGAAGCTGGTGTCGATCTCCACCATCGGGAAGAAGCCCGCGTAGTAATCCAGCTTCTCGCGCTGACGCCGCCCACGCTCCAGCTCGGGCGGGTAGAAGTCCTTGTGGTCGGCCCAGTTGCAGGTGCCGACCAGGATCTCCGCGCTCATTTGCCCTCCGCGTGTGAGAGGCAACGTCGCCCCCGAATCGTCAAACAGTAACCACGCTGTGACGGGGCCGCCGGAAGTGCTCGTGAGAATGGCGAAGGACCGGGCCGTATAGGGAGTTGTGTGAGCCTCGTGACATCAGCCGTGCTCGTGCCGACCGCGTCCACTGAGGCGGCGCAGCCGGACGGTCCATTCTCCGGCCCGGCTGTGAGGCTGCGACTCTTCGCGATGGTCCTCCTGGTGCCCGCCGTCGCGGTGTGGATCAAGATGCTGCTGCCGCTGCCGGCGGTGTCCACGACATATGCACTCCCGGTCTGGGGCCTGGCGGTGCTCTTCTTCATCACCGAGCGCTGGCCGATCGCGGTCGCGATGCGCCGGAGCACCCGGCCGGTGGGCATGTCGGCGGCGCCTCTGGTGCTCGGCCTGTTCTTCTCGCCGAGCTGGGCGATCATCGTCGGTTTCCTCGTCGGCGCCGTCGCGGCTGCGATCAGCCGAGGCGAGCTGCGCCACCCGGACACCACGTTCAACATCGCGCAGTTCTCGTTCTTCTCGGCGCTCGCCACGCTGACGTTCCACGCGACGGTGGGGACGGTGACCGCGGGCCAGCTGACCACCAGCGCGTACGGGGCCGTGCTCGCCGCTGGCCTGGTGCTGGTCCTCACCAGCCTGACCAGTCTGTTCACCATCGGCCTCAACGACGGCGTCGTCCCCGGCGAGCTGGCTCTCCAGACCATCGGGCTGGCATTTGCCGGCACCGCGGTCTCTGCGCTCTACGGGCTGATCGCCACCGAGCTCATCTGGTCCGATCCCAAGGGCGTCGCGCTCGTCGCAGCCTTTGGTGTGGTTCTGCTCGGCGGCTTTCGCTCGCTGCTCGCAGAGCGTCATGAGCGCCGGGTGGCCGATTTTCTGCGAGTTGCTGACGAGGCGCTGAGTCACTCTCATGAGCTGGAGGCCGCCCTGGTGGGGCTGATCGGACGTGCCCGCGAGATGTTCGAGGCACAGATCGCTCAGCTCACCATCTACCCGTCGTCTCCCGGGGAGAAGGCGTACCGAACCACCGTGCGCGCCGGCGATCCCAGCGGCATCGAGGTGATGGTGCCCATCGACCTCAACGACCTCGATGACATCCTCGAAGCCGACTCCGACGGGGTCATCATCGACCGCACCAGCGCGTCACCGAGCTCGCGCGACGTGCTCAACCGGCGTCAGATCGACCACGCCATGGTGTCGTTGCTGCGCGGCCGCTCACGGCTGATCGGCAGCCTCATGGTGGGCAGCCATGTGACCGCGCGCAGCTTCGACCAGCGCGATCTGCAGCTGTTCCAGTCGCTTGCCATCCAGACCAGCTCAACTCTGGAGAACGGTCACGTCGAGCAATCGATCGCGCGCCTCACCGAGCTGCAGGAGCAACTCTCGCACCAGGCTTTCCACGACTCGCTCACCGACCTCGCCAACCGTTCGCTGTTCAGCGACCGCATCGACCACGCGCTGCTGCGACGCAGCCGCACCGGCAAACCGGTGGCGGTGCTGTTCATCGACCTCGACGATTTCAAGGCGGTCAACGACACCCTCGGTCACGCCGCCGGCGACCAGCTGCTGATCGGCGTTGCCGAGCGGCTGCGCAACGCCTTGCGCCGGCCCGACACCGCCGCGCGTCTCGGTGGGGACGAGTTCGCTGTGCTGATCGAGGACATCGACGACCCCATCGAGGCTGAGGCGGTGGCTGAGCGCATCTTCGCCGCTCTCGTCGAGCCCTTCGCGATCGCCGGGCAATCGGTCACCGTGCACGCGTCGATCGGCGTCGCGGTGTCGGACGACGCGACCGACAGCGCCAGCCGCCTGATGCGCCACGCCGACGTCGCCATGTACGCCGCCAAGGGCGCTGGCAAGCATCGTCACGTGCTCTTCATCTCCGGCATGGAGGCGGAGATCGTCGCCCGCCACCGTCTTCGTGCCGACCTGGAGCGCGCCATCTCCGCCGACGAGTTCGGCGTGCATTACCAGCCGATCTTCGACATGTCCGACGGGCGCCTGGTGGCCACCGAGGCGCTGGTGCGCTGGCGTCATCCCACGCGCGGCATGGTCGCGCCCGACGACTTCATCAGCACCGCGGAGGAGACGGGCGTCATCCTCGCGCTCGGGACTCGCGTCCTCCGCAAGGCGTGCGTCGAGACACGGCAGTGGCAGGAGAGCTTCCCCTCCGCGCAGCCGCTGTGGGTGAGCGTCAACATCTCCGCGCGGCAGCTGCAGCAGCCCGGGTTCGTTGAGCAGGTGCTCGACGTCGTAACGGAATCAGGCCTGCCACCGAGCTCGCTGGTGCTCGAGCTCACCGAGAGCATGGTGCTCGACGACGCCAACGCCGGCGCCAGCATCGCCAAGCTCGAGGCGCTGAAGCGAACCGGGATCCGTGTCGCCATCGACGACTTCGGCACCGGCTACTCGTCGCTGAGCTACCTGCGCCGCCTGCCCGTCGACATCCTCAAGATCGCCAAGCCGTTCGTCGACGACCTGCACAACACCGAGGACGACGGCGACTTTGCCCGCGCCATTGTGGGCATCGGCAACGCGCTCCGCCTGACCATGATCGCCGAGGGCATCGAGACCACCGAGCAGCTCATCACCCTGCGTGACCTCGGCTGTCATCTCGGCCAGGGCTACCACCTTTCGCACCCGGTGAATTGCGAGGCCATCGACCGCCTGCTCGCGGCCGGCGGCGTCGACCTTGCGCTACTCGCGCTGCCGGCGGCTCCGGCCGTGGCTCCGATCCTGCAGTTGCACAAACAAGCGCTGTAGCTCAGTAGGCGTCCCTCCGCTCGTCGCGACTCAGACTGGCTTGCGTTCGACCATCAGCTGCGATTCCATCGCTTCGAAGCCCAGCGTGCGGTAGAGGGCGATCGCGAAGTACGTGGGGTCGGCGACCATGGCCAGGGTGCGGGCCCCGAGTTCGCTCAAGCCGTAGTCGCTTCTTCCCACAGGCCCCGGTACGACTCGAGCCATGCGTCCAACTCCCTGAAGCGCTGAGGCCTGAGGCTGTAGATGCGCTGCTGGGCCAGCTGCCTGACCTCGACGAGGCCGGCGTCGTTCAGCACGCGGAGGTGCTTGGACACCTGGGGCTGGCGGAGGTGCAGCAGGTCGACGATCGCCCCCACCGGCCGGGATCCGCGACGCAGGAGCTCGACGATCTGGAGCCGGTTCGGCTCGGCCAGCGCGGTGAGGGTGGCGTTCATCGGACACTATATATACCTGGCAGAGCATATGCGTGTCAAGGCATGTAGGCACGCCGCCTGTGTTACGAGGCCTCTGACACGGCGACCCCTGCCTGGCACAGAGTCGATAGGCTGAACTCATGCGCTCGCAACGCGAACTGGGAACGCTCGCGCTTGCCGCCGCCCAGGCGGCGGGCGACGTGATCCGGGCGTCGCGGCGCGATGCGGCCCCGCTCCAGGCGCAGCTCAAGGGGGCGGGCGACTACGTCACCGTGGTGGATCGGGCTGCGGAGGCCGCCGCGGTCGCGGTGCTGCACGATGCCGAGCCGACCATCGACGTGCTCGCCGAGGAGAGAGGGGGCGAGGTGACCGAGCGCATGTGGGTGATCGACCCTCTTGACGGCACCACCAACTTCCTGCGTGGCTTCCCCGAGGTGGGCGTCTCGATCGCTCTGGTGGAGGAGGGAGTACCCCGGGTCGGGGTGGTCACCGCCCCGCTGACCGGGGGTCATTGGTCCGCGCTGGCCGGCAAGGGGGCATTCGACGCCGCCGGGCGCCGGCTGGACATCCGTCACTCCAACGGCGCCGGGGTGGTGGCCACCGGCTTCCCGTTCCGCCGCCCGGACAACCGCCCGCGCTACCTGCCGGTGCTGACCGCGGCCATGGAGCGCTTCGAGGACCTGCGCCGCGCGGGCGCGGCCAGCCTGGACCTCGCGTACGCCGCGTCCGGGGTGTGGTGCGGGTTCTTCGAGCTCGGCCTGGCGCTGTGGGACATCGCCGCCGGCAGCCTGCTGGTGCGCGAGGCGGGCGGGGTGGTGAGCGACTGGGATGGCGACGAGGTCGCCGTCTTCCGCTCCGGGGACATCCTGGCGGGCGCGCCCGCGTGGCACGAGCGCATGCTTTCGATCACGCGGGCGGCGTAACCCCGCGGGACTGCGCCGGACTCTGAGGGAAGGATGGTTACCAGCGACAGCGACGCCGTGGCCGCGCGCACCTCGGCCGTTCTCGCTGGCAAACGCGTGCTCGTCACCGGGGTGCTCACGCCCAAGAGCATCGCCTTTGCGATCGCGCAGCAGTGCCAGGCGCATGGGGCCGACGTGGTGCTCACCTCGTTCGGTCGCGCCATGAGCCTCACCGAACGGAGCGCCAAGCGGCTGGACCCACAACCGGATGTGCTCGAGATGGACGTCACCGATGTCGAGCAGGTGCGCAGCGTCGCCGAGTCGGTGCGCGAGCGCTGGGGCTCGATCGACGGTGTCGTCCATGCCATCGGCTTCGCCCCCGAGGACTGTTTGGGCGGCCATTTCATGGAGACGCCGTGGACATCGGTGGCGACGGCGATGCAGGTGAGCAGCTTCTCGCTCAAGACCCTGGCCGCAGAGTTCGTGCCACTCATGCCACAAACGGGCGGTGCGGTGGTGGCGCTGACCTTCGACGGCACGCTGGCGTGGCCGTTGTACGACTGGATGGGGCCGGCCAAGGCGGCGCTGGAGGCGATCGGCCGGTACCTGGCCCGCGACCTCGGGCCCCGCCACGTCCGTGTCAACACCATCAGCGCCGGCCCGCTCGAGACCATCGCTGCCAAGTCCATCCCGGGCTTTCGGACGCTCAAGGACGCGTGGTCCGGCCAGGCCCCGCTAGGATGGGATGCAACCGACGCCGGTCCGGTTGCCGACACGGCCGTGTTCCTGTTGAGCGACATGGCCCGTGGCATCAGCGGCGAGGTGATCCACGTCGACGGCGGTTATCACTCGCAGGGCGCGCCCCTGCTCACGTCGCCGCAAGCAGCGGGAGAGGAATGAGCAACGGCAACGGCAACGGGCGGACGCGTGTCGTCATCACCGGGGTGGGCGCGATCAGCCCGCTCGGCAACGACGTCAGCTCGACCTGGGAGGCGTGCCGGTCCGGCACCAGCGGCGTGGCGGCGATCACCCAGTTCGACGCATCGGAGCTGCCCACGCGCATCGCCGCCGAGGTCAAGGGATTCGATCCCGCGGCCGTGCTCGGCGTCAAGGAGGCGCGGCGCAGCAGCCGGTGCATGCAGCTCGCCCTGGTCGCCGCTCGCGAGGCGGTCACCGACTCCGGCCTCGACATCCCCGCGATCGGCGAGGACGTCGGCGTGCTCGTGGCGTCAGGCGTCGGTGGCCTCGAGGTGCTCGAGCGCGCCACTTTGACCCTGCACCAGCAGGGGGTGCGCCGCGTGTCGCCGTTCACGGTGCCGTCGATGATCGCCGACATGCCCGCGGGCGTGATCGCCATCGAGCACGGTGCCAAGGGCCCCAACTTCGCCGTGGTCAGCGCCTGCGCATCCGCTGCTCACGCCATCGGCGAGGCTGCCGAATGGATTCGTCGCGGCGACGCCACCGCGGTCATCGCGGGCGGCACCGAGGCGTCGGTCTGCGCGCTCGGCGTCGGCTCCTTCAACGCCATGCAGGCGCTCTCCACGCGCAACGACGAGCCGGAGCGTGCGTCGCGCCCGTTCGACCGCGACCGCGACGGATTCGTGATGGGTGAGGGCGCGGCCATCGTCGTGCTCGAGGAGATGGAATCCGCGCGGCGACGCGGCGCTCACATCTACGCCGAGCTGAGCGGCTACGGCGCCACCGCGGATGCGTCGCACATCACTGCGCCCGACCCGCAGGGGGACGGGGCGCGACGCTGCGTCTTGCGCGCCCTGGAACGCGCCCACGCGCATCCCGCCGATGTCGGCTACATCAACGCGCACGGCACCGGCACCCAGCTCAACGACGCGGCGGAGACGAAGGCGATCAAGGCGGCGCTTGGGGAGGCCGCCTCCACGGTGCCGATGTCGTCGACCAAGTCCATGCACGGCCACCTGCTCGGCGCCGCCGGGGCCATCGAGGCGATCATCTCCGTTCTGGCCATTCGTGACCAGTACGTGCCGCCCACCATCAACCTCGACGAGCCCGATCCCGAGTGTGACCTCGACTACGTCCCCAACGTGGGTCGCGACCACCGAATCGACCTGGCCATCAGCACCTCATTCGGGTTCGGCGGCCACAACGCCTGCCTCGCCTTCTCGCGCGTCGAGTAGAGCTCGTCAGGCGCCGACGAGGTCGCGGCCGCGAAAGCGAGCAATCGCGCCATGCTCGGCATCTTCACGGGCACGCCCGCTGCCGCCGTGGTGACGAACACGCGCCGCGACGGTAGCGTCATCCACCTCGTCATGGCCGTCGTATGCCCTGGTGCTGTCCTGACCTGGTTCGGCGACGACAACTGACCGCGGTCAGTCCCACGGAGCGGGGACGACTGACACCAGCCCGGCCAGTGGGCAGTGAGGACCGGCATCGGCGGGGGCCGAAAGCCACGCCCCTTCCGCCCACGTCCCGCGCAGGAGCAGGATCCGCCCGCCGGCGCACGGGACGCCGCCGTCAGCTTCAGCGTGCGGGCAGAGTCCATCCCAGACGGGTCCGTGGCAGAGCTGACTCCCGTGCCCGTTGGGCAACTCGAAACTGGCGCGGACGTTTCCCTCGACCATCATCCTGTGACTCCTCCTGACTTCGCCGGGCATCTGGATGAACACGTTCACCATCGCCAAGGCTGACCGCGGGATTGCCGATGCCCTAGAGCCATAGGTCCCGAAGTTGCGCCATCCGTCCTGCCGGCGGGCGGACGGCGCCCTCTGCAAGGATCAACATCCCAAGAGCGGTGGGACCAACGGCACTGGCGATGTCCACCGGCCCGCGGATATTGTTTGGTGCACGCGACGGCGCGGTCTCCAGCCGCGGAGCGTTACTCCACAGAGGGGAAACCATGGACGGACCGGCACCCTACTTCCAGTGGGGCTTCATCCAGATCTCGCTGCCCAACCTCGTGGTCATCGGGGTCATGGTTCTCATCTTCGTGCTCGCCCTGGTGGTGCCCTTCCCCGGGCATGCCGGCTCGCATGACGAAGACGGAACGCTGCGATGAGCTCGGTGGAGCGTCCCCCCACGACCGAGCCCGCCACCGACCGCGGAGGCTGGACCGGCGCTGCCGCCGGCTGGTTGGAGCGGCGACTGCCCATCCACAAGCTGTTGCCGACCCGACAGCCGTACTTCATCGGCTCGTGGGTCTATGTGTTCGGGGTCGTCACCATCGCTGCACTCGCCTGGGTCGTGCTCAGCGGCGTGGTGCTCGCATTCTTCGGACCGGAGTGGTGGCACGTCTCCACCACCGGTCGCTTCGTCAACAGCCTGCACTTCTGGAGCGTGCAGCTCTTCTTCATCTTCATGGTGCTGCACCTCTGGGGCCAGTACTGGGGAGCGGGCTGGCGTGACGGTCGAGCGCCGACATGGATGATCGGGGCGGTCATCTTCCTGATCAGCATCGTGACCGCGTTCACCGGCTACATCTCGCAGCAGAACCTCGATGCGCAGTGGATCGCGGTCAACGCCAAGGACGCCATCAACGCCACCGGCGCCGGCGCCTTCTTCAACCCGCTCAACTTCGGCCAGATGTACGGGCTGCACGTGATGCTGCTGCCGATCGCGGTGACGCTTCTCGTCGTGCTGCACGTCATCCAGGTGCGGCTGCGCGGCATCGTTGCGCCGCTCGGCGCGACCGAGGCCGACCTCGCCCCTGACAGCGCCGCGGTGAGCACGCGGCCATGAGGATCCGTCCGCGCAACTCGGGCCTCGATCCAGCTCGCTTCCGCACGGTGCGGTACGACCTGCTCAAGGAGCTGGCGGTGGCCATGGGCGTGATCACCGTCCTGGTGGTCGGCCTGGCGGCCGTGCTGTCGTCGCCCGACATCAAGCCCGACACCATCCAGCGCTGGGCGCAGGAGGATCCCGTCGACTTCGTCACAACCTCGACCAACGAGCTCGCCGGCGCCAGCCTCAGCGCAGCGTACGGGCCGCCATACAACAACGGCACCGCATCGATCCAGAGCTGGTGGATCTTGCACCCGCAGGAATGGCTCGGCGTGCACCAGCCGGTAGACAGCGTCAACCAGTTCGTCCTCGACCCGTTGACGAAGGCCTCCGCAAATGACTCGGCGCTGGCCACGGCGCTGACCACGTTCAATGGGGCCAGCTCCGACAAGCAGACCGCCTGGCTCACCGCGTACACCACGGCGCTCGGCACCGCCACCACCGATGGCACCACGGTGAAGCTGCCGGCCGGCGACTACGGCCCGGTGCAGATGCTGATGAGCAGCGAGCTCGTGGTCGCGCAGAGCGGTGCGCTCGATGGCCTCCTTCTGTCCGGCGCGGGCACCTTCTACCAGACCGATTACACCGCCGCCCTTCTCTTCATGGGCGACGGCAGCCACCTGAGCGGGCTGGCGCAGGACCAGCACCTGCTCGGCAACCAGTGGGGGGTGATGAACGAGACCGGGCGGTACCCGGGACAGGCGTGGCTCTGGCTGTTCCAGATGTGGTACCAGATCCCGCCGTACAACACTTCGGCCAACGTCGACCTGCTGGTGGTGCTGACCATGGGAGTGCTCAGCTTGGCGCTGGTGTTCGTTCCATTCATCCCCGGGCTGCGTGACATTCCCCGTTGGATCCCGATACATCGGCTGATCTGGCGCCGGTTCTACGCGCAGCAGCGCGCGCGTCGCGTGTAGTCGCTCAGCGGTTGGGTGAGAGCCGCGCGATCCAGGCCTCGATGTCGTCTGGGTCGCGCGGCAGAGCCTCAGAGAGGTTGCGGTATCCGTCCTCGGTGACCAGCACGTCATCCTCGATGCGCACCCCGATGCCTCGGTAGCGCTCGGGGACGGTGAGGTCGTCGGGCTGGAAGTACAGGCCAGGTTCGATGGTGAGCACGTAACCGGCCTTCAGCTCGCCGTGGTACTGCTCGTCGCGCGCGTTGTTGCAGTCGTGCACGTCCAGGCCGAGCATGTGGCTGGTGCCGTGCATCGTCCAGCGCCGGTGCAGCTGCTGGTCGCGCCGGACCGCAACCTCGGGGTCGACGGTGAGGATGCCGAGGCGATGCAGCCCCTCGGCCAGGACGCGTGTGGCGGCACGGTGTGGCTCCATGAACGGCACGCCGGGCTTCACCACGGCCATCGCAGCACGCTGCGCGTCGAGGACGATCTGGTAGACCTCGCGCTGCTCGGGGGTGAACTTGCCTGACACCGGGATCGTGCGGGTGACGTCGGCCGTGTACAGCTGGCGGCACTCCACGCCGGCGTCGACGAGCAGCAGGTCGCCGTAGTTGACGTCGCCGTCGTTGCGCACCCAGTGGAGCACGGTGGCGTGCGCGCCCGACGCGGCAATCGTGTTGTAGCCGGTGTCGTTGCCCTCCAGCCGCGCCCGCGCGTTGAACACCCCCTCGACGACACGCTCGCCGGACTCCATGGCGTCGGGCAACGCCTTGACGACATCCTCGAAGCCGCGGATGGTGGAGTCGACGGCCTGCTGCAGCATGGCCACCTCGAACTCGTCCTTGACGAGGCGCAACTCCGACAGCGTCCTGACCAGCTCGTCGTCCGCCTCGCTCTCCGTCACCGCGTCGTCGATGCGCGGGTCCATGCCGCGCACGGTGTCCGCGGCGGTGAGAACGTCGAGCCGCTCGTGCAGGTCCGCGAGCGGCGCGGTGGTGACCCCGAGATGCTCGGAGACGTCGCCCAGGCCCATGCGCGGGCCAACCCAGAACTCGCCGTAGCGCGCGTCGGTGAAGAACTCATGGCTGGAGCGGTCGCTGGGAGGCTCGACGTACAGGGTGGCGCGGTGGCCATCGCCGTCGGGCTCCATCACCAGGACGGAGTCCGATTCCATCTCACCGGTCAGCCAGAAGAAGTCCGTGCCCGGACGGAAGCGAAAGTCGGTGTCACTGGAGCGCACCTTCGGCGGCCCGCTGGGGATCACGAGCGTCCTACCCGCGAAGCGCTGCGACAGCGTGCTGCGCCGGGCGGCAAAGTTCTCCGCCGCCGGATGGCGCGGTGCGGGCGCGTCCGATCGCTCCGCCCAGCCGCTCGACATCAGCTCCATGAGCGCACGCGGCACCGGTGGCCGGTGGCGGCCCACCCAGATCCAGTGCTCGCTCTCCGGGTTCTCCTCGGAGACGTCCGGCGGGTGGGCGATGTCCGCGGTGTCGACGTCGTCACTGACCATGACGGCACTCTACCCACCCGCACCGAACCGGTGACCTAGCGCTGCACTAGCATCGCCGCGTGCAAACCGCCGACGGCACCACCGTGCGCGCGATCCGCGCCGACATCACCACGGTTGCCGCGGACGCCGTGGTCAACGCCGCCAACCAGCACCTTGCCGGCGGTGGCGGCGTGGACGGCGCCATCCACCGGGCCGCCGGGCCGTCGTTGATGGCCCAGCTGCGCGAGCGCTACGACGGGTGTGTCACCGGCGACGCGGTGATCACCGGGGCCGGCCGGCTGCCCGCGCGGCACGTGATACACGCCGTGGGCCCGCGCTGGCGTGACGGGGCGCACGGCGAGCCCGAGAAGCTGCGCTCCGCCTATCGCCGGGCCTTCGCGCTCGCGGCCGAGCACGGCTGCGCGACGGTGGTCAGCCCCTCGATCAGCACAGGGATCTATGGCTTCCCGATCGCGACGGCAGCGCCCATCGCCGTCGCGGAGGCGGTGACGGCCCTGGCCGCGGACGGAACACCACTGCGCGAGATCACCTTCGCCCTGTTCAGCGACGCCGACCTTGCCGTGTTCATCCAGGCGCTGGCGGAGGCAGGGCGGCCAGCCAGCTGACCGTCGCCCCCGCCGCGACCACCGCCAGGAGCGGGAACCCCACGCGCGGAGCGCCCCGCGACAGCAACGCGAGAACTGTGCCGGCGGCGAGCAGCACGGCCGCCACCACCGCAAGGCCGCCCTGGCCGAGACGGCCACGGTCGGCGATGACAAACACAGCGGCTCCGGCCAGGGCGAGAGCCATCACCCACCGCCCGCGCGTCGCCCCCAGCGCGAACGCCAGCGTGTGGGCCCCGGCGAGGTGGTCGCCCTCGCTGTCGGGCAGGCCGTTGGCGATCTGCAGGGCGAGAGCCACCAGGCCGGCCAGGGGAACGGCCTCAGCCGCGCCCCGAAGGGTCCCCGTGGTGACCATCGCCAGAAGCGGCACCGTGACGAATCCGGCCCACCAGGCGAGCACGGCCGCCGGGGTGCGCTTCAGCGCCAGGTCGTAGCTGACCCCGGCGGCCACGCCGAGCAGCGCCACCCCGAGCACCGCCAGGCCCAGCCAGGCTGCCGTGGCGAGTGACACCGCGAAGCCCACCAGCGCCAGGGCCAGCGCGGACCCGCGCGCAACCTGTCCGCGGGGGATCGGTTTGAATGGTTTGGCGGCGCCATCGGCGGCGACGTCGGCCCAGTCGTTGAGGGAGCCGATCGCCAGCTGGGCGGGGAGCATCACCAGGGTGAGACCGACGACTGTCCGCGCGGACGGGAGCTGTCGCGTCAGCAATCCGGCCGCGGCGACGACAAGGGCCGTGACCAGCAAGGACGGACCGGGATGGGTGACAAACAGCCACGCCTTTGCGCGTCCGCCGACGTCACTTCGTTCGTCGAGAACCCGCCACCAGCTACGATTCGGCCGCTCAAGTTGGGGCATCTCCCCTTCCCATGTGAGGCTGCCGCCGATGTCCACCAACACCTCGCCTTCCCTTCGATTGCCGTCCGAGGCCGCGCGGGACACCGCGGATTCGCGCTTCGACCACGACGTGGTGGTGGTCGGCGGCTGTGGCCATGTCGGCCTTCCGCTCGGCATCGCGCTCGGTCAGCAGGGCATGAGGGTGGTGCTGTTCGACACCAACCAGGGCGCTGTCGACACCGTCAACGCCGGACGCCTCCCCTTCGACGAGGACGGCGCGCAGGCGCCGCTCGCCACCCTGCGCGCCAGCTCGATGCTGTCGGCCACCACGGAGTCGGCAGTGATCGCCAGCGCCGAGTACGTGGTGGTGGTGATCGGCACCCCAGTCGACGAGCACCTCAATCCCAACCCCAACGCAGTGGTCAAGGCGATCGCGCAGTTCGCCGACCACCTCGGGCGCGGTGGCCAGGTGATCGTGCTGCGCAGCACCATCTATCCCGGCGTCACCGCGCTCGTGGAGCGCTACCTGGCCGATCGCGGGCTGCACAACGTGGTGTGCTTCTGCCCGGAGCGCATCGCGCAGGGCCGGTCGATGACCGAGCTGCACGAGCTGCCGCAGATCATCTCGGCGCGCACCCCAGAGGGGATGGCGGCGGCCCGCCGTCTGTTCTCGCGCCTCGCCCCCGAGCTCATCGAGCTGCAGCCTGAGGAGGCGGAGCTGGCCAAGCTGTTCACCAACACCTGGCGCTACATCCGCTTCGCAGCCGCCAACCAGCTGTTCATGATGGCCAACGACTTCGGGCTGGATTTCGAGCGCATCCGCCACGCGCTGATTAAGGACTACCCGCGTGCTGCCGACATGCCGGGTCCGGGGTTCGCCGCCGGCCCGTGCCTGTTCAAGGACACCATGCAGCTGGCCGCCTTCAACAACAACCAGTTCACCCTCGGTCACACCAGCATGATGATCAACGAGGGGATGCCGCTG
>CAAGKR010243752.1_pt1 | contig 13497 bp, 11 predicted proteins | sample 2556971 | NCBI WGS metagenome assembly CAAGKR01 (sample SAMEA5207829, study PRJEB30636) | soil metagenome | biome: forest; feature: boreal; material: soil | place: USA | collected 2011-09 | depth 1 m | reverse complement strand
GGCGTCGACATCGGCTGCGGCATGGCGGCTGTCGAGACGTCGCTCAAGGCGAAACACCTCCCCGACGATCTGCGACCCCTGCGAGACGCCATCGAGGCTGCCATCCCCGTCGGGATGACGGCGCACGACGAGCCGGCATGGGAGGCCATGTCCGACGACACGAGGCGCGCCTGCGGCGAGCTGATGCAGCGCTTCGCCGACCTGGAGCCGAAGGTCGGCGGTCTCGCTGGACGCGCCGCTTGCCAGCTCGGCACGCTCGGCGGCGGCAATCACTTCATCGAGGTCTGCCTCGATACCACCGACTCCGTCTGGCTGATGCTCCATTCAGGTAGCCGCCGCATCGGCGCCGCGCTCGCGCAGCATCACATCGAGACGGCGCGGCGCCTCAAGCACAATGAAGCGCTCGAGGACCGCGACCTCGCCGTGTTCCTGGCGGGAACGCCCGCATTCGAGAGCTACCGGCGCGATCTCTACTGGGCGCAGGACTACGCCCGCTTCAACCGCGAGGTGATGCTGGCGCTGTTGGCAGACGTCATGCGCCGCCGGTGGCCGCAAATCGAGTTCCGCGACACCATCTCGTGCCACCACAACTACGTCGCCGAGGAGCGCCACTTCGGCGAGGATCTTCTGGTCACGCGCAAGGGCGCCATCCGCGCCCGCGCCGGCGATCTCGGCATCATCCCGGGCTCGATGGGCACGAAGTCGTTCATCGTCCGGGGCAACGGAAACCCGGAATCGTTCGAGTCAGCGTCGCATGGCGCGGGCCGCCGCATGAGCCGCACCGAAGCACGCAAACGCTTCAACGTCCGCGATCTGCGCGAGCAGACCGAGGGCGTCGAATGCCGCAAAGATCCCGGCGTCATCGACGAGGCGCCCAAAGCCTACAAGAACATCGACAAGGTGATGAACCAGCAGACCGACCTGGTCGAAATCGTAGCCGAGCTGAAGCAGGTGCTGTGCGTGAAGGGATGAGCGCGCGGTCGGCTGGCAGGCTCCCCTCACCTGAAGTCGAAGTCCGAACGGATTGGCGGTCCGCTCCCCAGGCAGTACCGCGTCCGCTGCCATGACATATTATTCCGTCCGTCCCGGGTAGGATGATGGGCGGATGGGAGAAGCGAGACTAGGAGATCCGGGGCAACTCGTGCTGGGCGTCGATCTCGACGGCGTGGTGGCCGACTTCTACGGCGGAATCCGGCCGATCGCCGCCGAGTGGCTGGGCGTGTCCGTCGAGAGCCTGACGCCGACGCCCAGCTACGGCCTCGACGAGTGGAACCTCGCCTCGATGGGCGACTACGAGGATTTGCACCGGTTCGCTGTCGCCCAGCGCGACCTGTTTCGTAACCTCCAGCCGATGCCCGGAGCCGCCCCCGCCCTCCGCCGGCTCTCGCAGCGGGGCGTCCGCATCCGCATCATCACCCACCGCCTCTACATCAAACACTTCCACGTCCAGGCCGTCGAGCAGACCGTGGCCTGGCTGGAGCACTACGGCGTCCCCTACTGGGACCTCTGCTTCATGAAGGACAAAGCCGCTGTCGGCGCCGATCTCTACATCGAGGATTCGCCGCCGAATGTGCGGGCGCTGCGCGCCGATGGGCACGCGACGATCGTGTTCCGCAACTCGACAAACGTGGATCTCGAAGGCCCGGGAGCCGCGACGTGGGGCGAGGCGGAGGCGCTGGTAGCGGAGGCGCAGGAACGGCGCATCGGATGACGCGCGCCGGGCGCAAGGGTGACGTCCGCGCGCGCGCGAGCTCGGCATCCCTTTAGCTGGTTCCTCAGGTGCGCGTATCGCTCGATTACCTGCACCGAGCTTGTGCCCCATGATCTCCTTGAGGCGGTAGATCGAGTTCCCAGAGAGAACCCACTGCGGAACGTGTGCCGCCCCGCCTGGTAGAACGTCATGGGCTTGAGGCCGCACTTCTTGAGCGCCTTCTTCATCGCGTTCTTGATGGTCCGCCAGTTGAGAAACTTCGTCTTGCCGGTCTTGCTCTTGCGGAGACTCGGCGCGACAAGCTCGGCTTTCGGGTTCTTCTTGCGACAGGCCTTGAGGACCGCTGAGAGGCTCGGCACAATCGGGACCTCGCGGTCCTTCCCGCTCTTCGGGACGCCGAGGTGGCTATCTCGAAGCTGCCGGCGGACGAGGATGATCCCGGCGTCTAGATCGACCGTATCCCATCGAGAGCGACTGCCTCTCCTGGCCGAAGCCCGGCGAGGGCACCAAGAGCGTAGACCATGCCGCTGTGCGGTCCCAGGCGAGATGCCTTTCTTGGGGCGCCCCCTGGGTCGTTCACCTTCTATCGGCCTTTTGCGTATGGCTCGGCAAGCAACACGGGGTCAGGAACAATCCTGTCCGCGCGCTGAAAGGCGACGGCGACATCCGGGACCTCTTGCGATCGACCCACGATCCGAAGTTCGACTCTGTCCCTGGGCACCAGCGTTTCCTGCATCTCCGTCGGTGAGCGCCGCGAAAGCGAGATCCGCCGAAGTATGTCGTTCAGGTCGCGATCCCCCTGGCGAATGGAACGGTGCTCAGCGACATGGCCGCGTTCTCTGCCACCAACAATGCCGCCTTCAGCGCGAGCTCCTCGGCGACGGAAGTCGCTGCTCGCGGGTCGGGGTCCGGGCGGCAGTCCGCGGGGGGGGGCCGGAAGGAAGGTCTCGCAGATCGGAGGACGCGTGCTTAAGCTACCAGTCGCAGCCGCCGGCCTATTCGGCGGAGAGGAGAAAACGGATGACGAATCGATTCGTTCGCGTGATCGCGGCCAGCACGATGCTCACGGTGGGCGGCGGCGCGGTCGGTTGTGGCTACTTCCTTCATCCCGAGCGGCGCGGAATCCAAAGTGGCCCCATCGACGGCGCTACGATGGTCATGGACATCCTCTGGCTGATCCCTGGGATCATCCCCGGCGTCGTGGCGCTGGTCGTCGACTTCTCGAGCGGCGGTATCTACGCCAGCGGCGCCCGCCGGGTGGCGCTCCGCCTATCGCCCGACGGGCGCGTGGCGCTGGAGGTCCCGCACGCGGCGCGGTCGGCGCGCGTCGAGTTTCGGCTGGTAACGGCGTCGCACCAGGTTCTCGCGCGCAAGATGGCGATGGTCGGCCCGGGCCACAGTAAAGGCGAGTCGGTCGAGTTGCAGCTCGGCGCGCCGGTCCGCGAGCCGGTCTATCTCGAGGTCGAGACCGAGGACGGACAGTCGGCGCGGCTGGCGAGCGCGATCGAGACGGCGCCCGGACGCTAACGGCGATCTCGCCTCGCAGAAACTCGGCTTCCTCGCGCTACCGGCAGTCGTGGTCCTCGTCGGTCGAGCATCAGGCTCAAGCTCGGTGGCACCCATCTCGATGAAGGGCGGTAGAATCGGATGGACGATGCGCGCGTTCGCCGCTGGCGCTTTTTTCGCGACCATCGCGGTGGCTGGCTGCGCGGGTCCGTTTCGTCGAACGGAGATAGTCCCGCCCGCGAGGGCCGCACTCGGGCCAGCCGACGGCTCGTACTTGCAGGTGCGCGAGCTGGCTGTCTCCGACAAGGTCGTCCTGTTTCATTTCTACGGCCGCTCGCAGCTCGCCGTTACGGTAGACGTGCGAAACGGATCATCCTTGCCGCTGACTCTCGACGCCGCCAAGGCGACGCTGGATTTGCAGCAAATGTGCAACCCGACGAAAGCCCGGGCGGTCGCCGTAGCAGCCGGACTGGGGGGTCTGCCTGGACGGGTGGACATGGAAGGAGCGACCCCAGGACCGTTGACGATAGGGCCCGCTCAAGATCGCACGTTCTGGATCGTCTTCGAGCGTGTCGATACGGCCCCAGTCTGCGCGCGGGTGTCGCTGACCCTCCCTGCCGCGAACGGCGAGGCGTTCTTGGCCCGCGTGCTCGATCCGTCGACGGCTTGGCCGGCACCGGGCGTCAAACTCCCGGGCACATTGGGTCTCAGCATCGGGCTCGCGGATCAGGACTTCGGCGGAGGAGCCGACCTCGTAAACGTCCGGGAGAGCGCGTGGTACGCGCGGGGAGCGATCAAGGGAGGCTTGACGTTCGAAGCCGGTCGGCTTTTCGAGAGATCGACGGCGGGCCTGCAACAGGCGAGCACGCTTGGGGCGGGTGTCAGCATTTCCTGGCGGCCTCCGCTGGCCACGGGTGGCATCTTCGCCGCGGGGCACATGACTTACGCAACGTTCGAGAACCCAGCGATTCTTGGAGACCGCGGGTGGCCCGATGCTTCGGTGGGCCTCGAAGTTCCCGTCGAAGCCGGCGAGCTCCCAGCTTCATTCGTTCGCCTCGGTTACACGCGCGTCTTTGATGGCCGGACCCCTTATCGAAACGCCCTCTTGTTCTCGATAGACACGCGGTACGCGCGCTGGTGAGGCATCGCGCAGGCACGGCGAATGCAGAAACCGGGTCGAAGAGGAGAATCCATGCGAAGCCCAACGAAGACCCCGCAAGTTCTGCGCGTCGCCACCTTGTGGCTGTTGGCGCTGGCGCCCGCGTGCGCCACCACGACGACCACGGCCACGGCGTGGACCGATCCCTCAGCCCCCGGTTACTGGTACCGCGGTGGACAGGTCGAGTCGGTGCAGGAGATGGTGCGGCGCAGCGAGGGGAACCCGGCCGGCGGCGCGCTGCTGGGTGCCCTCATCGGTGGGTTCCTGTTCGGCGGCCGCGGGCCGGGCGCGATCCTCGGCGCCGTCGGTGGAGCCGAGGTGGGCGCGGCCGCCAGCCAAGGCGCGTCGGAGAGCCGAACGTTCCAGGTGCTCGTGCACTTCGACGACGGGACCTACGGGATGTTCGCGTACGGCGGTTACGCGCCGCCGTTCCGCCCCGGCGAACGGGTGGTGCTGACGCCGCAGGGGCTAGCGCGCGGCTGAGCGCGTCGCGGCGGGGCCCGTTTGCATCTCAAATCACCGGCGGCTAACACGCGGTACCGAAGGCAGCAGGGGCTACGGTGTCTGATCCCAAACCGTCAGATAAAGCTGGCATGGTAGTTGAGATCTTCGACGGAGCGGCAGGCGCCCGTGGCCCGCAGCGGTGCCGTGGTGTCGAGCATGACGGCCAGCTCGTCGGTGTCGCGGGCGCCGATGCTGCCCTCGTAGGCGCTTGGGTGCGGGCCGTGGATGATGCCGGCGGCGTGATGCGACAGGCTGCCGACGCCGACCCCCTTGCGCGAGGTGAAGCTCCCGCCGCAGTAGAAAAGAATTTCGTCGCACCCGACCGACGCGTGCGGGTAGGGGCAGGGGATCGCCTGCGGATGAAAGTCGAGCGGGCGGGGGACGAAGCTGCAGATGAGGGCGCCGCGCGCCGCGAACGTCCCATGGACGGTCGGTGGAAGGTGTGTGAGGCCGACGCGGGGCTGGAAGAGGAGGATCGGAAATGCCCAGGGATAGACCGCGCCGTCCCAGCCCACGACATCGAGGGGCGCGTGTGGGTGGCGAAAGCCGTGAAACGCGTCGCCGCGTTTCACGACCAGGTCGCGCAACCCCTCGTCCTGCGGGCCAATGAAGGTCGGGCGACGGAAGTCGCGGTGGCTGTAGGGAGCGTCCATGCGGAGCTGGCCGACCTCGTTGCGCCACTGTCTCGGAAGCCCGAAACCGGCGGCGCATTCGATCGACAACCAGTATTGCGGCCGATCATTCGGGATGAGGCGGTGCAGGAGTCCCTTCGGGACAAAAACGTAATCGTTGGCCTCGAACGCGAGATCGCCGAGCGCGGAACGCAAGACGCCGCCGCCTTCGAGGATGAAGAACAAATCGTCGCCGTCGCCGTTCGAGAAGTAGACCGGATCCGGCGTGTCTGGATGCAGGACCGAGATGACCACGTCGTTGTTAAAGAGCAGCGGCGTGCGCGCGTCGATGGGCGGGCCGCCGCCGCGGGGAAGCTCCTGCGAAAGGTAGTGCCGGCGCGCCAGCGGGCGTGGCCGGTCGTCGGCGGGCGCCGGGATCTGCCAGCCGTGCGTGGCCGGGGCGAGCACGGCCGTGTGCGGGCGCTCGGCGTGATAGAGGATGGTGAACGGCCCGTCGAAGCCGTCGCGGGTGAGACATTCCTCGTGGCGCAGGCGCCCGCTGCCGTCGCGGAACGCTGTGTGCGGCTTGTCGGGCACGAGACCGGCTACCATGCGATCCAGCATCGCGCCTCCGTTCACATCCGCGGCAAGGTGCCGTCGCCGGCGGTTCGGGCGGGCGATGTGTTTTCGGGCGCCGCGCGCGTCTGTTCCCGTTCGATCGCCTCGAAAAGCGCGCGGAAATTGCCGGCGCCGAACCCCGCGTCGCCCTTTCGCTGGATGATCTCGAAGAAGAACGGTCCGGCCGCCGGATCGTGGTGGAGGCCGGCGGCCTCCTTGAGGAAGATCTGCAGCAAATACCGCCGGGCTTCGGACCCGTCGACCAGGATCTCGAGCTCGCGCAGTAAATCGACGCTCTCGTCGATGGCGCCGACGCCGATCTGCGTGAGCCGCTCGGGCAGCACGTCGTAGTAGCTGCCGGGCGTCGTCATGAACTCCACGCCGCGCCGGCGCAGGCCGCGTACGGCGCCGACGATGTCCCCCACCGAGAGGGCCGAGTGCTGGATTCCGTCGCCGCGGTTGTCCTCGGCGAAGATGTTGATCTGCGACTCCTTGAAGAAGGGGCGGAACGGCTCGTTGTTGGCGAATTTCACTCCCGAGGCGGGATCCCACATCACGACCGACTTGAGGCCCGATCCGTGGGTACGTTTTTCGGTCGCCGCCACGTCGTTGGTGTGGAAGGCGATTTGCCAGAGCGGTTCGAAACCGAGCAGGTGCTCCATCCAGAGCAGCGCCGGCTTCATGGTTTGGAAGTTCGCGGTCAGGTGATCGATCCGCGCGAAACCGAATCGGTTGTCTGCGGTGGGTACCGAAGCGGGCGCAGCCGACGCGACCGGCCTGGCCGGAACGAACCCGGGGAAGAGGCGCTCGTAGCCGCGCCGCTCGACGAACCGGAAGGTCGTGTCGCCAAAGGGGGTGGTGATGGAGAACATCGCCAGCGTTCCGCCGTCCTCGGAGAATCGCTGCACGTCGGTGATGAGCGTGCCGCCCCGCTCGTCGAGAAGCCGAAACGCGCGGTCGATCTCCTCGACCTCGAACACCACCGTGCCGACCCCCTCCGGGTGCTTGCGCAGATAGCGCGAGGCGCGCCCGCCCTCGCCGATCGGCTCGTGGATGACGAAGAGAGCTTCCCCCGCGCGAAAGGCGGCCGAGCGCTGCCGTCCTTCGCGCTCGAGACCAGGCCCGCTGGTGCCGAGCTCGGCGAAGTCCAGCTTGTCGACGAAGAACCGCCGCGTTCGCTCGAGGTCCCGCACGTAGTAGTGCAGAGCCTCGATTCTCTGAATCCCGAGCGGGGACCGGATCGCCATTCCTTGAATTTTACCCCGCCGGCGACGCGGGCGCCGTCAGGGCTGGCGAGGCGTGCGGCCGCGCGTCACGACGACGAGCACAGCGAGGCCGTCGGAACCACGCAGGTGCCGACGGTGCTGGCATCGGCCGTACCGGCGCCGGTCGCCACGCAACGTGCCGGAGGCATGCAGTCCGGGCCGAGCGTCGAGTCGCAGGCTCCATTGTCGGCCGCGAAGGGCTTGCAGGTGCCGAGCTCGGTTACGCTGGCGATCCCAGTCGCGGTGTAGCAGCCGCCGGCGACGCAGCCGTGGTGGGTGCCATCGGCGAGCACTCCGCAGGGGACGCCGGCACCAGAGCCCGCGTCCGCCGATCCTCCGGCGCTCGCGTCCTTGCTTCCAGCCACGGGGTCGGCACCACCGTCCGAGCCGTCGTTGACGCCGGGGTAAATGACCCGCATGCATGTCTTCGCGCCGGCCGTGCCGCCACAATAGAGGCCGAGGGTTCCATCGCAGCCGGGCATGGTCCCACCGCAGGCCTGGCCGACCCGTGTTCCTGCCGTCTGACAGGTTCCGGAAGTATTGGTGGCCGCGTCCGCGCCGAAGCAGATGAGCCCTCGGTCGCACGGGTGCGTCGCATCGCAGACGCCGTTCATCGACACCACCGCGGCACACTGCAAGGTTGCGTTGAGGCACCTCTGTCCCTGCCAACAGGCCGAGGCCGAACAGTCGGCGCCCGCCGCGGGAGGATCGGCGCAGGTGCCACAGATCGTGGTCTTGGTCCCCTGGCAATAGCCGCTCACGCACTGGCCGTTGAACGTGCAGGTGGCGCCGTTCGCGTGCGAGCCGGTCACCGCGCAGTCGATCGGCGGCTGGTTGTCGAAGAAGTCCTGGCAGGTGTAGGTCCCGAACTCGGCGACGCACATCTCGACCTTGGCGGGGCTGTTCCCGGTCGCGGGCGCCATGAGCCCGTTCGTGCAGAGGAGCGTCTGGCGCGCAACGCAGGTCGCCGGATCGGTCCCATAGTTTTCCAGAATGTTGAACCCGGTTCCGGTCACACCTTCCGGCAGGCTGCACTCCGACCCTTCGTAGCAGCGGGCCTGCGCGACATCCTTGCAGGCCAGCGCGGCGGTGACTCCCGAGCTGCCAGCGCTACTGCTACCGCCGCAGCCGGCGGACAGCGCCATCAAAATGCCGCCAACGACGATCCAGCCAGGTCCGAATTTCACGAACGCATGATCGTCGCGAAAAACCGCGCCGTCAAACTCGTATCGCGCCACCGGTGCGTTGGCCCGGCTCGCCGAAAAGCAGGTCCTGGCCTTTTCCTCGCGGCCCGAATGAGACGCCGCGCGCGGCTTTTCTCAAGCGGCTAAGGCGCTTGAGACTTCTTTTCTAGCGCCGTCAGACGCTCCAGCACCTCGGCGTTCATCTGGTCGACTTTTTCGTGGAGGTGGCCGATCTCGAGCTCCGCCTTCAGGTTGACCTGGTACTCGATGTTGTTGCGGGTGCGCTCCCGAGCGACCTGACGGTTTTGGCTCAGCAGCACGAACACCGACAGGATGATCGCCTCCAGCGATACGCACATCGTGAGGAAGCCGTAGGGGAACGGATCCCAGCCGCCGACGAGGGTGTGCGCGAGCGGGCCGCTGTTGAGCACAATCCAGAGGGCGAAAAGGAAGCAGTGGATGAACAGAAACGGCAGGCTGCCGCTGAATTCGGAGATCCAGTCGGCCATCTTCATGACCGTCGTCCGTTTGTCCTCGACCTCTTCGTTGATGTCTCGGGAGACGGTGTGGCGGAGCAGTCGCGTCGCCTCGCGCAGCCGTTTTCCCGTGGCGGTGAGCAGATCCATCGCGGCTGCTGGATGCTGGCGCAGGAGACCCTCCAGATCTTCGCGGTCCACCATCACGGCCTCGAGATCCTTCGTCACGAGGGCGGATGCGGTGCGCGGGCCCGCGTCGATGAGCGAGAGCTCGCCGAAGAAATCACCCACACCCGGAGTCTCCAGCACGATTCGCTCGCCGGTGTCGTTCTTGAAGAAGATCTCGACCTCTCCCGCGCGGACGATGTAGAGCGAGTCGCCTGGATCACCGTAGCTGAAGAGCATCTTCCCGGCCGGGCTGGTGGTGGTTTCGACCTTGGCCGCCAGGGCCGCGCGCTCCTCGGCGTCGAGGAGCTGGAACAGGGGAACCTCCGCGAGGATTTCGGGATCGATGCTCATGGGCAGCTCGCGATGTTTGGGCGTACGGATGGACCCGCGCGGCAACTATCGCACGTCGCAGGCCGGCTTCGCGAGACGCCCGGTAGTCTGCTCATACCTCCTTCTACCGGCGCATAGAGGGATTCAAGAACGGGCAGCTCGAGTGATAAGTTGCGCCGAGAGCTGATCTTGGAACGGATGACCCGCGAGAAAATGATTGCCGAGTTCGGGGAGCCCGGCGTGCAGAACCCGATGATCGTCGACCGGATCGAAGTCGATCCGGCCTCGGCCGATGTCGTGCTGGTGATGATCGAGCGCCGCGCCTGGGGAGCCGACCCGCGGCAGCTCCAGCAGATCGAGGAGAAGATCAACCGCTACCTCGGCTATGCGCTGGACGGTTATCTGGCGGAGCACTACCCGCGGTATCAGGGGAAGCATGTCCAGATCCGCCTCGAGTGCGCTGAGGCGCCGGGCGTGGAGGCCCTCAGGTTCGTGAACGCCGCGAATCACGCCACATCCGCCGCGGGCGTCGACTTCGTCGTGAAGGTCACGCCGCCCCGGCCATGAGCCAATCACGCATCGTCGGTCAATCCTCCTCGGGCCTCAGCTGGCGCGCGCGGTCGGGGGTTGCGGTGCGCCGGTAACCGTGGCGACGATTTGATAGAGGTTGAGGTAACGGGCGCGAAACGCGGCTGCGCTACTCAGGAGATAGAATTTCCATTTGCGGTAGAAGGTGTCGCCGTAGCGCGCGCGCAGCTCCGGCCAGGCGGCGTCGAAGTTCGCCCACCAGGCCAAGAGCGTCCGGTCATAGTGCGGGCCGATGTTCTGAACGTCCTCGGCGACCAGGACCTTCTCCATCGCCGTCGTGAGCTGGCCGAGCGTCGGGATGACGGCGTTGGGAAAAATGTACTTGTGGAACCAGGGGTCGATCTGCGCGCGCACCTGGTTTCCCCCGATCGTGTGCATGAATATGACTCCGCCGGGCGCCAGGCGGCGGGCCGCCAGCTTCATGTACGCGCGGTGATTTTTCGGACCGACGTGCTCGAGCAGGCCGATCGAGACCACGGCATCGTAGGTGCCGGTGGCGTTGCGGTAGTCATCGAGTCGAATCTCAATCGGCAGGCCCGCGTGGTGTTCCTTCACCCACGCGACCTGCTCGCGCGAGACGGTATAGCCGACCACGCTGGCGCCGTAGCGCTCGGCGGCGAATGAGGCGAAGCCGCCCCAGCCGCAGCCAAGATCGAGAACGCGCATTCCCTTGGCGAGACCGATCTTGCGGCAGACCAGATCCAGCTTGGCCTCCTGGGCGGCGTCTAGCGTGTCGGCATCTTTCCAGTAGGCGCAGGTGTACATCATGCGGCTCCCGAGCATCGGCCGGTATAGATCGTTGCCGATGTCGTAGTGGCGCTCGCCGACCTCGAAGGGGCGGGCGGTTTGCAAGTTGGTGAGGCGCGCCCGGATCGCTTGCGACAGCAAGACCCAGCTCTCGCGAACCACCAGGTCGAGGCGCGCCCGGAGGATCCGATCGATCATCTGGTCGAGCGCCGCGCAGTCCCACCAGCCTTCAACGTAGGATTCGCCGATGCCCAGCGTGCCGTCGCGCAATACGCGGGCGTAGACTCGATCGTCGTGAACCTGGGGATCCCAAGGGGCGTTGCCCCCGACCGTGACGCCGGCGCCGGCGAAGAGATCGCGCACCAGGTCGGCGGCGGAGCGACCCTCGAGGATGGCGCGCAGTTTTTGGACCGCGCCGGTCATGAGGCCCTCCCGCTGTCGATCCCCTTGCCCTTGCTCTTGCCCGGCCACCGGTCGGCGACGGCGAGCGCCAGGTCGATGAGCCCGGGGGCCGGCAGGCGCGCCCCCGAGAACATCCAGGCGAAACCACTCGAGATGGCCCGCCGTCCCGTACGCGCCGGCAATCCGACAGAGCGGATGTTGCCGACTTTGCCGCCAGCGCGCGCCGGCTGGCGGCGAAGCGCGCTGGCCGCTTCGCGCAGCCGAAAGACGCGCTGATAGTCCCTGAGCGCCGGATGGGCGCGCAGGCGATCGGGGTAGCTGGCGGGCGCGCCGTCGAGGATCGCTTCGGCAAGCAGACGGCCCGAAAGCACCGCCGGCAAGATCCCCTCCGCTGTCAGCGGCTGCGCCAGGCCCAGAGCATCGCCCACCAGGTAGGCGCCGCCCTTGCCGTCGGCGTCCACGCGCGCAGCGCCCTCGAGGTGCGCCGGGTCGTAGAGGTAGTAAGCGTGGCCTTTCATCGCGCCCAGCTCCTCGGCGCTCTCGGGCGGGACGTGGCCGGCCTGGATGAAATGCGCGCGCGCCGCCTGCCAGGCCGCACGCACCTCGTTCGGATCGACGGTGCCGGCGCCAACGTTGATCCAGTCGGTCTTGGGCACGTTCCACGAGTAGCCGCGCAGATCGTCGTGGAGCAGCAGCTCGGGCTCGCCGTCGCGGCCGACGCGGGTTAGCGCCACGGCGGCGGGATCGGCGCGGAACTCGTGCTCGAGGGCAGCAACGGGCCCGCTCGGGCGGGGCGGCGCCACCCAGCGCGCCACGGGGCAGTGGGTGCCGCCGGCGCCGACCAGGTGGCGGGCGCGCAGACCGCCGATCGTCCACAGCCCGTTGCTGTCGCGGCCGACGGGTCCGGCCGAAACGCCGAGGTGGAGCACGGCGCCGCACCCGCGCAGCAGGAAGTCGTCGAATTCGAAACGACGAATGAACCAGCCGTGGCAGGCGATAGCGCGGTCTTCGCCGTCGTAGCGGACGTGGCAGGTGCGCCATTCCCAGAGTCCGCCGGAATACGCGCGAGGTGACAGCGCCAGCGCGTCCCAGATCGACGTCGACAGCCAGCCGCCGCACAGCTTGACCCGCGGAAATGTGGCCCGATCGACGATCGCGGCGCGCGCGCCGCCGCGGACGAGAAAGCGCGCACAGGTGCTACCCGCCGGCCCGCCACCGACGATGAGGACATCGTGGACCATCGCGATCTCGAACCTAACACCAACCTGCGGTTTAGGTTGGCAAGGCGGCTAGGCCCGCGCCGATGACCCGAAAACCCTCGGCCGCGAAGGCTACGATCCGGTTGGCGAAACGATCTGGAGCCCGTTCACCGGCGAGCGCATTTGCTGGCCGGTGCCGGGTGTCGCCGTCAAGGTGAACGCCGCGCCGGTCAGGTTTCGGAAGACGACGTAGTTGCCGGCTCCTCCGGCGGGGGCCAGCGTGAACCCGGGGAAATTCGCCGGCGAAGTACCGGTTTGAGAGACCGTGAACGTCGTGTTGCCGATCTTGTACAGATACGTCCGGGTGGCGCCGGCAAAGGGAATGTAGCCCGCCATGTAAACGTAGACGTCGTACCCACCGGCCGTGATCGCAGCCGGCAGGCCGCTGACCGTGATCGTGGCCGAAGCGCCAACCGGATCGATATATCCATTCATCATGCGCGCGTTGCCCGGAGCGTCGGGATAGGAGTTCTGGTATTCGCCGGCGCCGGTGCCCATGGCCGGCGAATTCCAGGTGACGGACGCGGCCGTCAGAGTGCCATCCCCCTCGCGCAAGCTCGTCAGGGTTCCCATGTTGGTGCCCGCGCCGTTCCAGTTCATCGCCGGCTTGACTCCTGCCGTCTCCGTGGCGGTCATGGCGGGAGCTGGGACCAGGGCTCCGCCGCCCGCGCCGCCCATTGGAACACTGCCGCCGATAAAATCGATGCTCAAGATGACTGGCCCGGAGACACCCCCGGCGCCCGCTCCGCCCGTGCCGCCGGCGTCCACACCTCCACCCACCGTCCCCGCGTTGCCGCCGTTGCCCCCCGCGGATGCGCCGCTCGCGCCGGCGGTTTCTCCGCCTGCGGCTCCGCCACTGCCCACAGCCGCGCTACCAGCCGTGCCACCAGATCCGCCGGTGCCGATCGAGCCAGCGCCACCGCTGGTTCCCGAGGCGCCCGCACCACCGGTACCGGCTGGCCCGTTTCC
>CAAGKR010354630.1_pt1 | contig 13498 bp, 9 predicted proteins | sample 2556971 | NCBI WGS metagenome assembly CAAGKR01 (sample SAMEA5207829, study PRJEB30636) | soil metagenome | biome: forest; feature: boreal; material: soil | place: USA | collected 2011-09 | depth 1 m | reverse complement strand
GGTGGGGTGGGGTGGGGACGCTTGCGTCGCCCGCCTCCTGTTCCCTTCTCCGAAACGCCCATACGGAAAGCAGGTACAATTTTAAAAAGCCTGCTGGTGAAGGATAAAGACGGGACGCCCACAAGGAGCATCGCTACTGCCAGCAAAAGCAAACAGATAACTACCCCCGCCGTATTCGCATAGACCGCCAGTTCGATCAGCGCCAGCGGATTCCAGGCATAGAGCCATGTTCCCGCCAGCCGAGACGCTGGCGCGATTTTGCCCACTATGGCCCATATTAGCAAGATATTACAGAGGTGCGCCAGCAGTTCCAGAAGCCTCAAAAGCACTGGAGACGCTGGCGAGACAGGCACGCTAAAGACCAGCGTTACGCCAACAATTATTGCTCCACTCAGAGGCAAAAGCAGCCAGGGGGTTGAGAAGTCTCGCTTGCCGCTCGCTCGAAAGCTCCAGGCTACCACGAAGAGGTAAACACAACTTGTTCCTATCAAGGCGAGCGTCAAGAAGATCGGGCTATTCACAATCCCACTCTAGCAAAGGCGGTATCGATGTACGTCACATAAAAATCGGTGTTGGTAAGTTCGGCCAGCTCAGCGCGTGATAAGTATTGAGCAACTTCGTCGTCGCTGCTGAGCGCGTCGAGCAACGCGGGACCCTGTATCGGCCCTTTGCTCGCCATGCCCCATACCTTCTGGGCGTTGCGCTGCACCATTTTGTAGGCTTCCTGGCGGCCCACCCCTTTATCGATGAGCGCGAGCAGGATGCGCTGCGAGAAGACCAACCCGCCCGTCATGCGCAGATTTGCCAGCATCCGCTCTTCATCGACCTGCAGGCCGCGCATCACCGTCGTGAAGATATGCAGCATGTAGTCAAGCAGCGTGCAGGCATCGGGAATGATGATGCGTTCGGCGGAAGAATGGCTGATGTCGCGTTCGTGCCACAGGGCCACATTTTCCATCGCGGTCAGGGCGAAGCCGCGCAGCACGCGCGCCAGGCCGCAGATGCGCTCGCACAGTTCGGGATTGCGTTTATGCGGCATAGCAGATGACCCCTGCTGGCCCGCGCTGAACGGCTCGAAGGCTTCGCTCAGTTCGGTGCGCTGCAAATGGCGAATCTCTTGCGCCATCTTCTCCAACGAAGCGCCGATCAGGGCCAGCGTCGTGATAAAGTGCGCGTGACGGTCGCGCTGCACCACCTGACTGGAGATGGGCGCCACACCCAATCCCAGTTGCGAACATACATACTCTTCAATTTGCGGCGGCACCGTCGCGTGAGTACCCACCGCGCCTGATATTTTACCCACCGTCACCTGCGCCAGCGCGTCGGCCAACCGTAGTTGGCCGCGCCGCAATTCGTCTACCCACAACGCCAATTTTAAGCCAAAAGTCACCGGCTCCGCGTGAATACCATGCGTGCGCCCGGCCATCAACGTGTATTTATAGCGCACCGCCGCCTGCGACACCACCTCTACCAGTCCAGCCAGCGCGCCGGAGAGCATTTCTCCGGCCTCTTTGATCTGTACTGCCAGTGCTGTATCCAGCACATCCGAAGAAGTCAGCCCCAGGTGGATAAAGCGCCCTTCGGAACCCAGTTGCTCCTGCACAGAGCGCAGGAAGGAGATGATATCGTGATGAGTCTCTTGCTCGATCTCCTGCATACGCTGCGCGTTGTAACGCGCCTCCTGTATTTTCACGAGAGCCTCCGCCGGAATGATCCCCTCACGCGCCCATGCTTCGCAGACCAGCAGCTCCACTTTAAGCCAGTTATCGCTTTTATGGGTCGCGGACCAGACGGCGGCCATCGCAGGCCGGGAATAACGTTCAATCATGGTATAAAAATAAACCTCAATATGTTACACTGCAACGCGGTACATGTTCTTTGTGTTTAGTTTACCACACCTTATTACAGGAAGAATACATATGAACGCTCTCATATCGACGAATGTACATTATCATTTCGCGCAGCATACGCGCCGTATCACACGCCTGGCTATGATTTCCGCTATCGTATTATTGCTCTCCGTTGGCGCGATTGTGCTGGATGCGCTGGGCGCGCTGCCCGCGAGCCTGAAGGGGTTGGGAATAATAGGCTACCTTGTAGGCATTATTGCCTTCGTAGTGCTGGTACCCATGCTGATTCTCAGCTATGAATACTCGCGTGGCGGCCTGTGGATCAATGACGAGGGCGCGCGCGTGCGCTTTCCGGGTGAAAAAATTCAGGAAATAACCTGGTCAGAGTCGCGTTTTGCTGTCAACGAGGGTGAAGAATACCTGCAAATCAGCAAGGGCAAAGAGGGTCTGGGCCACATCTTCGGCGACACGCGCTACATCCGCCTGCACCTCGAAGGACTGACGCCGGAGCAGCGCGAACAGGCCGCGGCCGCCATCGCGCAACATTGCGAAATGCGCCATCCCGCGCGTTTTGCCCTCACGACCTTGCTCAATAACAAGGGCGAGACCATCGCCAGGGGCAGGCTCTACCTGTTCGAACGCGAACTGGTATGCGCCGAAAATCGCGGCGAGAAGCGCGTCTTCTTCTCCGCCCCCCTCGCAAAGTTGACCAGCATAAGACAGCGAGACCCATTTCACGTAGGCAAGCTCGAATTCGAAGCCTTTTCCCTGCGCTATGCAGGCAGCGACTACGTCATTATGCTGGGCTACGAGACCACCCTTTCTGGCAATATTGGCACCAGTTCCCATTGGGCCGTCACCGGCTACGCCTCCGACTGGATCGAAGCCTTAAAAGTCAGGGCATAAAACTTGCCAAAAATGTGTTATAGTGTGATAGAATAGTTCTCGTAGTCATTGTAAGGGCGGGAGGGGAGTGGATGCGGGGTAGGGACCCTTGCGGTCGCCCTCGTCCCCATCGTACCGTGACGTATCGTACCTGACCCCTTGACGGCCACGTATCATCCGTGTACAATCATGCTCACAGCCATAACTGTTGAATTAACCTGGGAGTTGTCATGAAAAAAGGAATACATCCAAAGTATATCGAGTCCACAGTCAGTTGCGCCTGTGGCAATAGTTTCCAGACCCTTAGCACCAAGCCCGTCTTGAAGGTCGATGTCTGCTCAAAGTGCCATCCATTCTTCACTGGACAGCAGCGTATCCTGGACGCCGCAGGTCGCGTCGAGCGGTTCCGCAGGCGCTTTAATCTGCCCGAAGACCTGGGCTGATTTTATCGCGCCTGTTCGGGTATGGAACAAGGGGGACAAAGTAGAGAATGGGCGTGATGTATCGCGCTCATCTACACTTTGTCCCCGTTTCTTGATTTTTTCTATTCGCTATAAGGGGAATGGCCTGTTGAATGGTCCGATAAGAACGATACTATTCCTTATTGCTGATACCGGGGCAGGACATCGCAGCGCGGCTAACGCCATACGCAACGCTATCACTATCCTCGCTCAACAAGAGCAGGAGAATAGGGCTATCACTTCGACCAACTATCGTATCGAAATCGTGGATGCATTCGAGGAATACGGTCGTTTTCCTCTACGCGAGGCCATGAAGCTCTATGGGCCAGCCATCCGCTATAATCCCCGCCTCTATGGACAGGTGTACCATTTGAGCAACCAGGCACAGAGCGTTTCGGCTGTTCAATCGATGGCGACTCCTCTTATTCACAAAGGACTTTTACGCTTAATTTCTACCGTGCAGCCCGACGTCATTATCTCCATCCATCCATTGCTCAACCATGTCACCCTGCGCGCTTTACAAGATTTGCCCTTCCACATCCCATTCATCACCGTCGTTACCGACCTCGTCAGCCTGCATTATGCCTGGTTCGCCCCCGGCGCCGATGCCTACATCGTGCCAACTGAACGCGCCAGGGAAATTTACCTCGAACGCGGGTTGAACCCCGACCGCGTGCATATGCTCGGTATGCCCATCGACCCAAAGTTTACCTTGCCCACAGAAAGCAAACAAGAATTGCAGCGTAAACTTGGACTGACGCCCGGCAAGCCCGTTGTATTGCTGGTCGGCGGAGGCGATGGCGCAGGCGGCTTGCGCTCTTCGGTTCAGGCCATCTCGCAGGCACGATTATCGGTGCAATTGCTGATCGTCACCGGTCGCAATACACGTCTCTATGCGCATCTACAGCGCATACGCGCCAGCCTGCGCGTACCCGCCAAAATCTTTGGCTTCGTGCATAATATGCCAGAGATGATGCGAGCCTCGGATGTCATTATCACCAAAGCCGGCCCCGGCACCATCTGTGAAGCCCTGGCGTGCGGTCTACCCATCGTCCTCAGCGCCTATGTTCCCGGTCAGGAGGAGGGCAATGTCACCTTTGTCACCGAGAACCATGTTGGCACTCTGGCCTATGACCTCGTCGAAATGATCAATGAGCTGCGCCTCCTCGTTAAACCAGGCTCGGAGGTCTTGCACGAGCAGTTGGAAAATGCCAGGAAAATCTCGCGTCCCAACGCATCCTTCGATATCGCGCGCTGCATTCTGAGTTTCTTACCCCCGCCTGGCGCGCCCGGTGTATGGCAACAGGCATCCCCGCAAAGTACGACGCGTGAAGCGCAGCTACACCGTTTGCAGGCTATCGTGCCAGCGCGTATTTTACAGAACCGGCTGCCGCATTTACGCTCTAACCGGGCAGTAGGTTCGATTCGACGGCGTTTAACTCGTTTGAAATTTTTACAGCGAACTCTGTACAAGTATAAGCGATCATAGTCCCAGGGCAGGGGTTCGTCCTATCGCGCCCAAAGGTGAATTAACATGGCAAAATTCTATTATGGCGGCCAGGCCGTCATGGAGGGTGTGATGATGCGAGGACGCAAAACAGCGGCAATGGCTGTGCGTTGCCCCGACAGCAGCATCTATCTCTATGAAGAATCGTTAAGTCCGAAACTGTATCAGAACCGCCTGTTTCGCCTGCCATTCCTGCGCGGCATGTTACTGCTGTGGGAGATGCTGGTGCTCGGTACGCGCCTGATGGCCCTCTCTACCAACATCTCTACAGGAGCTATCGACCCCTCCTCTCTATCAGATAGGGAAGATAATCAATCCTTTGGCACAGAACCCCACGCTGCTAATGATGCAATGGGCGATAACGGTCTGCTCGTTCAACCAGAAAGACCCCCACAAATCGGCGGGTTGACGCTGGCATTGACGCTGGTCGTCTCGCTCGGCTTTGCTATCGCCATCTTCTTCCTGGGACCGCTACTCATCACCAGCCTGCTGCATAACCAGATTGGCGAGGGCTGGCTCAATCTAACAGTAGAGGGCATAATTCGCCTCGCCTTGCTGATCGGATATCTCTATCTGATTGGTCGCGTACCCGACATTCAGCGCGTCTTTGGCTATCACGGAGCCGAACATAAAACCATCAACGCCATGGAACATGGTGATCCGCTGGACATCCCCCATGTGCGCCGCGCCTCGCGTGTGCATACACGCTGTGGCACCGGCTTCTTATTACTGGTCATGGTTGTTTCCATTTTCGTCTTCGCCCTGGTCGGTTCGCCGTCATTGCTGTTGAAAATCGCCTCGCGTATTGTGCTGGTACCGCTTGTGGCCGGCATCGCCTATGAACTGATGCGCCTGGGCGCGGCCAATTATCGCTACCGCCTAGTGCGCTGGCTGCTCGCGCCCGGACTGGCATTGCAGGGCCTGACCACCCGCGAACCCGATGATAGCATGATCGAGTGCGCCATCGCCGCTTTACAGCGCGTGATGTCCCGTGATGATCAACCCGTAAGAACGACCTTTGAGGTCGCCTCTACATAAAGATAGATAGGATATCCATATCATGTCATCCGACCCGACCATAACACCACCTCCGATTGATGCTGCGGAAACCGTGCCTGTAGAGCATCCCAGACTACGCTTTTCGGGCGCGCGCTGGTTTTTTACCGGACTCGTGCGAGTTTCGTACCGGACCTGGACTCGCGTCGCCGCGCACCTGTTTCCCGAAGATTCTCAGGCAGAACGCATTGCTCAAGCTTTACATGTTCCTTTACCTGATAAACTCAATATGAGCTGGGTAACGAACAACCTTGCCGTTGGCGGGCGCATTCGTCACGAAGATATCCCCGCCGTAGCCCGCGTGGGCGTCACACACGTGATTGATACCCGTTCGGAACACAGCGATGATGCGCAAGCCATGGCAAAAGAACATATCCAGTTACTATACCTGCCTACCCGCGACACATACCCCCTGACCATTGAACAGATGATGGAGGGTGCGCAATGGGCGCAACAGGTAATGGAACAGAACGGACATGTCCTCATCCATTGCGAACATGGCGTGGGGCGCAGCGTCCAGCTTACCTGCGCTGTGCTCATCTATGCAGGGATGCACGCTCTGGATGCCGTGCAACTGGTGCAACAAAAACGCTGGCAGGCCGCGCCAAATCACAGGCAGATAGGCTACTTGAGAGAATTTGAGTCCGCGCTTGACGCGGCCAGGGACACTTCCAGCAAGCCATCTCCCAGCGCGTAACGCTCGATAGCCCGCGCTACACCATCCTCGGCATTGCTGGCAGTCACCGCCCTTGCCGCGGCTTTGACCGCCTGGGGAGCCTGTCCCATCGCTACTCCCCAACCAGCGCATTGCAACATGTGAATATCATTGTTGTTATCACCGATAGCCATCACCTGGCTGAGCGGCAGGCCGAAATGCTCCGCCAGCGCGGTCACCCCGCTCGCCTTCGAGGTACCCCCGTGCATCACCACCAGTTCCGCGCTGCCATAGTTACCGCGTTTGATGCTCGTCCATGAACAATCGAGCGCCGCGATCTCCGGCGACAACCCCAGAATGGTCTCCTCCGAATCAAACGCCACCACGCGCAGCGGGTCAGCACGTCCAGCGCAAAGCTGCGCGTAAGGCATCCGGCGCATCATATCAGGGAAGGTTGTAAAGTACACATCCAGCCACAGGTTATCAAAATCTGCCGGTCCTGTCCATATTTGTTCGTTCAAGCCCGTATCAGGGTGAACCACCGGCTGCGCACCATAGCGCACCAGCACATCAACCGCCTGTTGCGCAATATCCGCAGCGAGCGTTTGCCTGCGCAAAATTGTACCCTGCGGATGCTCCACAATCATGGCCCCATCATACAGGATAAGTGGAATATTCAAACCCAGTTCATCCGCTATCTGCTTCGTATTGCAATAGCGACGCGCCGTCGCCAGCGTCACAATAATACCAGCCTGCTGCGCCGCCTGCACAGCCACCAGCGTTGGCGCGCTAATCTTCCCATTGGGGTTCAACAAAGTGCCATCAATATCAATCGCAAGCATTCTAACAGGCCCGACCATCGGTACTTCTGTCATTACTGCACCACCTTGAAACATAGTACGAATAAATGCGAATGCGACGGGTCTAGCCCGTCGCATATGCCCCGGAATGGGGTACAGCTATATTATACAACATTTAGTAACAACCAGGGCGGGGGCAAGCTCCCGCCCTGGTTGTCTTCACGCACCGATGGGGCGGGGCTTGCCCCCCGCTCTGGCAATCATTTTACGGTGTCGCCGTCGCAGTAGGCGTCCCATTGGTAGTCGTGGGCTGAGTTAAGCCACTCACCGTTGGCACATCGCTATTAAGCATCCAGGACAGGTAGCCGGTGCCGGCCAGACCGTTGACCGTATTCACATCCTGCTGGACAAGCCCGGGTGGTACAGTAAATGACTGAGGGGGCAGGATGGTCTGGATGTTGCCACAAGGAATACCATCAGTGTTACAATGACCGCTTACGCGCTCGATCACGTCATGCCAGATAGGGGCAGCGCCAGTTATACCGACAACGTGGTTATCCATTGGGCTGTTATCGGCATTGCCCGACCAGACGCCTACCACCACATTTGATGTGTATCCCATTGTCCAGTTGTCTACGAAGCTATCGGTAGTACCTGTCTTGGCGGCCACCTGCGGATTCGTACCATCGGGCAGAGTCCAATCCCACATCGAAAGCACATGGTCGTTTTCAAACTCATAGGAGCGGGCTTTCTCATCCGTCAGCATAGAAGTCATCAAGTAAGCGATTTGTTTGCTCAACACCTGGACGCTTTGCGGGTGGTTAGGATCAAAGTGATAAAGATGGTGTCCATAGTTATCCCAGATGTCCAGTACCTCCTGCGGCTGAACGCGCGCTCCCTGATTGGCAAAGACCTGATACGCCTGAACCATCTGAAAAAGTGGAACCCCTACCGAACCCAGAGCCAGAGAGGTAACAGCATTATGTGTGTTCACTGATGTAATACCCAGACGCTGGGCCATTGCAACAACATTGTTCAAACCTGCATATTCCAACGTTTTGAGAGCGGGAATGTTAAACGAATTGGAAATATCAAGTTGGATGTTCCAGTTTTTATTATTATATGTGTTACCGTAATCGGAAGGGAGATAGGTGCCTCCTGGAGCGTTCACATTAAGACTTTGGCTGCTGCCAATCGGGAAGTAGGTTTTCTTATCCGGTAGAACGATACCCGGATACCAGCCCATTTGTAAGGCGGTCGCGTATACTATGGGTTTGAATGACGACCCTGGTGAGCGCAGGGCAAGGGTTGCATTAAAATTGCCGGCCACCTGCTTGGAGGTATCATTAAAATTCGCGCTGCCATCCATGGCCAGGATTTCACCATCATGAGCATTTTCGACTACAACGGCAGAGTCGTTCACATTATGGTATTTATTGAGCGGACCATAGGGATAAGTTGTCAGGAAGTACTGTAACTCTGGCTCGTCGAGATGGCGATGGATAGCCTGTTCAACATACGTTTCCAGGCCGGAATCGATGGTCGTGCGAATGTTGAAACCGCCCGTCAGGAAGAGATGCGCGCCAAGTTGACCATCGCCGTTGCCTAAAGCATTCTCGATAATAGGGATGATCCAGTTCACAAAATGCGGGTCGTTCTTCGTATTTGGAAAACCAGGGTATTTGAAGGTCTTTGTCAAAGCCTCGACCTGAGTAATTATATCGGACGTAATCGGCCCCAGCCCGGAGTCAGTTGCTTGATCGCCCAGCCCTATATTGATGCTCATATTAAGCGAAAGCATCTGATTGAGCACATAATCCTGGCGCATTTGTGCTGCCAGGATATTATCCTTGCTCACGGTTGGGTCGTAACTGGGCGGGTTTTGCGGCAAACCAGCCAGCAGCGAGGCGCGCGCCAGCCCCAATATCGGGTCTACCTTACAGGTGGAGGGATCGCTGGCAATTTTACATTTGGTAAGATCGCGGTCCAGAAAAGCAATAGCCGGGAGACACTTGAAGTTAGCATCGCATTTGGCGTGCAGCCCGAAATAGTCTTCAGCAGCCGCGTCAACCCCCTGCTCTTGCGCCCCAAAGGGAGCCGCGTTGAAGTACATTTCCAGGATTTTCCACTTGGGATACTGTTGCGTCAGGCCGATAGCCAGCGCTGCTTCGGGCAGTTTACGTTGCAACGAGACCTGGCTATCACCCGTCAGGTTTTTTACGACTTGCTGCGTGATGGTGCTGCCACCACCCGACACCACACCCCCGCTTGAAAAATACTCCGTGGCCGCGCGCAGGATGCCCTGCGGATCGATGCCCGAATTATTCCAGAAGGTGTGATCTTCGGTAGCGATCATGGCATCCTGCATGAACCCCGGAACCTGATTATAGCTGATGGGCGTACCTCGTCCAAAGTGGCCATCATAGTCAGTGTAGATCAGCTTAAAGTTGCGGTCATAAATGCGCGTCGATTGAGCGATCTGCTGATTGGCTAACTCCTGTGCATGCGGGTATTCGCTCTGGTAGTAGCCGTAAGCTGCGCCAAAGCCCGACGCGAGCAGCACTACCAGCAAAGCAGCGAAGATAGAAAAAGTGATGGTTAAGGTTTTCTTTTTATTTGGGTGCGTGCGTTGCCAGCGCGCGCGGCGGTGGCGCATCTGCATCGAAACGCGCAGAGCATGTGAACGCTTCCAGGGCGCGCGCTTGTTAACCAGATCCGACGCTGGTGGGCGATGCATTACGAAAGGATTCGGGTCTACGTAACCGCCGCGTGTGGCTGCCATTTTGCCCGACCAGCGGCGCACCGTGTTCATGGCGCTGGCAAAGACCGACGCCGGATGCCCGCCCTGCTGCGCGGGCCAGTTCTGCGGGTATTGAGAGCTTTGCGGCGTTGGTTGCCCCTGCGGAAATTGTGGAAATTGCTGTTGTGATTGCGGCGACAGGAATTGCGCTGAAGAGGGCAGTATTGGCGAAACGGGAGAAGGCCCTTGTGGTGTCGGCCATCCCTGCGGCGCTGGCATCGTCTGTTGAGTATTGTGCGCATTGTAATTGCTCAACAGGCTGCCCGACCGGGGAACTCCATTCCCATTTCCATTCATAGAAGGAACATGCTGCTGCTGGTTGGGCGCATCTCCCTGCTGCTGATTCCAATAGTTGCTACTCATTGTGTTTCCTTTATAGTTCTCACATCATGTGAGATAGATCGTGCTTATTGCTATTGTTTCGCCTTATCAACTAATAAGAACGAAGGTCAGGATTGTTTCAGAGAAAAACGGTCTACCTGTGCAAACGAACAACATCTGGGGCATTAACAAAACCGCCCCTTTGGGGCATCGCATGTGTACAGAATCGTCTGAATCAGGTACAATATAATCGCTGCTTTGTATTTACTATCGCCATTACAAAATCTGCCTACATGTCTATAAATTGAGAGGAGTCGATCAATGTCCTTGCGCCGTTTCATCCTTCTATTGCTCATGATGTCTTGTTTGCTTACCCTATTTTTCGCGCCCCTGGTACCCCTCCGACATGCGCAGGCTCTTTCCCATATTGCCAATGAGGCTATAACCATCACTTCTCAGACGTATTCTGTACATTTTCCCGATTCGATTACGTTTAATGTGAGCGCCAGCGATGCCAATAGTACTTTTGTCTCGGCCTCTATCGTCGTCAACATTCATAGCAATGCGGGTGTAGAGTCACATCCTCTATCAATCGCCAATTCTCTACGCGCCCTGCGGCTGACCTGGAAACAAGACACGAGCGGCAACAATTTCATGCCCGCGGGCAGCGCCGTCTATTATTTCTGGCGTTTCACCGACAAAGCAGGCGATACATTTGTAGAACCGATGCAGCAGCTTACCACCATCGATACCCGCTTTAACTGGCAACACCTGACGCAGGGGCTGTTGCAGGTCAACTGGTACAATCGCCCCTCGGATTTCGGGCAGATGATTCTCGATATAGCCAATGGAGATATAAAAAATACCGGTAACATGCTTGGCAGTGGATTGGTTGATCATATCAATTTATGGGTGTATCAAACAGATACTGATTTTCACGGCTCATTGCCGCCCGGCACCTACGAATGGGTAGGGGGAATCGCCTTTCCCACCCTGCACGAGGCATCGATCGTGGTAGCCGGAATCTCCGACTTAACACTTAAGCGCGATATGCCACACGAATTGACACATCTGATCTTTCACCAGTTGATTAAAGATGGTGAAAACAGCGGAGTGTTTGCGCCCATCTGGTTCGATGAGGGTCTGGCGGTTTATAACCAGGGTTTTCACGAACCCGATATGAATAACCGCCTGCAACAGGCCCTTAAAACCCAGAGCCTGTTGCGCCTGGGCAATATCTCCGATAGCTTTCCCGCCGACGCCGACAAAGCATACCTCGCTTACGCCCAGAGCTGGAACCTCATTACCTACATGTTCAACACCTTTGGTCAGACCAAAATGGATCGGCTTATCAAGGATATGGATAACTCACAAAATGATTTTGGTCAGGACCTGACCCTGGCGCTGGGACTCGATGAAGTTCACATGGAAAACCAGTGGCGGCTTTACCTGAAACAGCCAGGCATACTTACTCCCGATCAGATAACCCCCACGCCCCAGGTTACGCAAAAGCACACTGTCCAGCTCAATGTGACCAGCGACGACCGCTCGTGGATACTGGTAGCCTTTGGCGGCCTGCTAGTTGTCGGCTCGCTGGTTAGCCTGATCGTCCTCTTTGCCGTGGTGAACCGCAGGCGCAAGCAGCCAGCGATTGTCACCGGTGCATACAACGGTCAACCCGCGCCTTACCAGGACCCTTCTATATACATGCGAACTTCGATGTACGCCGGGCCTACCTCGCCAGCGCCACCCGACGCTCCAATGCAAGAGTATATTGACTTTCAGCCGCCCGGTCAGGCCTATCCCGCACCACCTCCCCGGCGACAATACCCGCAAGAATAGATGAAAGAAGATCTAAACGATGGAAGTGTACGATACTCCAGGGGCTGATAGCGCCGCAGACACGCTCTCTCCTGACGCTCTGGCTTATTGGGTTGCCCTCAGTCGCGTCTCAGGCATTGGCCCGGTTTCCTTCCGCGCCTTGCTGAACTACTTTGAGGATGACGTGGAAGCGGCATGGAAAGCCGGACGGGGAGAACTGACCAGGGCGGGTATAGGGCGTCACGTCATCGAAAAACTGCTCAGCCTGCGCGCAACCCTCAATCCTCAAGCGGAGTTAGAGCGATTAGAAAAGCTACGCATGAAAGTGCTGACCTGGCGAGACAAACTGTATCCACCGCTCTTGCGTGAAATCGACGACGCGCCACCTGTCCTATACCTGTATGGCAAGCTTACCGGGGCCGACCGATTCGCCCTGGCAGTCGTTGGCACGCGCAATTCGAGCACCTACGGTCAGCAAGTCACGCAGCGCATAGTCACGGATCTGGCCAGGGGAGACGTTACCATCGTGAGCGGCCTCGCGCTGGGCATCGATACCATCGCCCATACCTCCGCGCTCGATGCTGGCGGGCGCACCATCGCAGTACTGGCGTGCGGCCTGGACATCACCTATCCTCCCGACAATCGCAAGCTAGCGCATCGCATCGTCGAGTCCGAGCAAGGAGTACTCATCAGCGAATATCCCCCTGGTATGCGGCCTGACGGCAACAACTTCCCGGCCCGCAACCGCATCATCTCCGGCCTCTCGCTGGGCGTGCTGGTCGTCGAAGCTCCTGAACGCAGCGGCGCATTAATCACGGCGGGTTTCGCATTGAAGCAGGGCCGCGAGGTTTTTGCCATACCCGGCAGTATTCTATCGAGCAGAAGCGCGGGCGTGAACAAGCTGATTCAAGACGGGGCGCACTCCGTAATGAGCGTAAAAGATATTATCGAAGCGCTCAACTTGTTCACGATTCCCCACCAGATCGAGATGCAAGCCATCCTGCCCGATAACGCCGAGGAAAAGAAACTTCTGGAACTGCTCAGCCACGAGCCGCTGCACATCGACGACCTGATCCGAGAATCGGACATGCCCACGCACGATGTCATCTCGGTCTTGACAATGATGGAATTAAAAGGGATGATTAAACAGGTTGGAAGTATGCAATACATCCTTGCAAGATAATCGAATCGCCAGCGTTGCCAGGGCGACCGCAAGGGTCGCCCCTACAATACACGCAAGGATAAGTAGAGCAGGTAACGTAATATTGTAGGGGCGACCCTTGCGGTCGCCCTGGCAACTAACTGACCCTTGCGGTCGCCCTGGCAACTAACTGACCCTTGC
>CAAGKR010026437.1_pt1 | contig 13499 bp, 8 predicted proteins | sample 2556971 | NCBI WGS metagenome assembly CAAGKR01 (sample SAMEA5207829, study PRJEB30636) | soil metagenome | biome: forest; feature: boreal; material: soil | place: USA | collected 2011-09 | depth 1 m | reverse complement strand
TACATGCTGAGGATCAGGATTTTGGTTTGTGGATTCAACTTTAGAATTTCCGCCGTTGCTTCCAGGCCCCCGAGGTCCGGCATGGAGAGGTCCATCACCACCACGTCCGGCTTCAGTTCCTTGCACAGCTCCATGGCGGAGAGGCCCGTCCCGGCTTCCCCCACCACAGTCACGCGGGGATCATCTTCCAGGATGCGGCGGAAACCCTGGCGCACCAGAACGTGATCGTCGGCCAGGAACACGCGGATTTTCTTATCTTCATTTGCAGTTGCCATAGCTCTCATCCTACCTTTTCCACCGTGCTTTGCACGGATGGTTTTCGCATGGGAACGCGAACACTCACTACTGTCCCCTGGCTTGGCGAGGAGCGCACCGTCAGGGTTCCCTGCAAATGTTGAGCGCGTTCCTGCATGCCCATCAGTCCGATCCCTTCCCCGGCCGCCCGCGTGATCTCCCGGCCCACCACGAATCCTACACCATCATCGCGTATTTCGAGATTTAACTCTCCATTCGCCCCATTCATTGTTACCCACGCAGAGCGGGCGTTGGCGTGTCGCGCCACATTGCTGAGCGATTCCTGGACAATCCGGTAGATGTGAATGGCGTCCTCGCGCGGGAAAAAGCCGTTGGTGATCTTGCCCTCAAAATGAACGTCGATCCCGGTCTGCCTGGAGAACTGGACCACAAACCATTCCAAACTTTGGTCGAGCCCAAAATCATCCAGGATGGCGGGACGAAACATTTGCGAGCGGTCGCGGATGCTCTGCAGCGTCTCTTCCACGGTGTGCTTAACGGTGTGCAAATCCTCCACGAGTTGGGGGTCCTGTCCCGCAACCTTTTTGTCCAGCCGGCCGAGCATCATGCCGATGACCGTCAGGATCTGTCCAAATTCGTCATGCAGGTCGCGCGCCACGTTGCGCAAGGTTTCTTCCTGAAGGTTGATCACTTTCCAGGAGAGTTTGCGCAATTGTTCGGATTGCGATTGCAGCCTCTCCGCCAGGTGATGCAGCCTCTCAAAAGTCTTGCGGTTAGCTTCGAACGTGTAAAGCCCTGTGCCGAGTGCGAGCAGGAACAGAGCGCCAATGACAATCAGAATCTCCCGCTTGACGTCGGCGTAGACGGCGTTGATTTTCTCCGCCGCTTCGGCCTGCCCCCGGTCGTTCAGGAGCAGCAGGCGGGACGAAATTTCGGTGATCACGGCGCGCTTGCTCTCCAACTGAGTTTGAATCTGGCCGCGTGCTTCCGCTTCTTTCCCGCCCTGGGCGAGAACAAAAACCTGGTCGGCAGCACTCCAAAAATCTGCCAGCGCGGTTCGAAGCTGCGTCCGCTTGTCATCGCTGGCGGAAGTGCTCACCGCAAATTCGCTTTCCTGCCGGCTCGCGTCACTCATGTCATCGCGGATTCGATTGAATTCGGAGCGCCAATCCAGAATGGGGTACTGGGATTGCCCCAGGGCCATGTCGCGCATCGAGATGGCCAGCAGGTAAGCGTCGTTTTGCAGGCGGAGGAGTTGGAGCGACGCCTTGCGGTTTCTCTGCACCACGTTCACTTGATAGTCTTCCAGCCAGCGGACTTCGTGAATGGTATAAACCGTGAAGACAATGAAAATCGAGAGGATGATGCACAGGCCCAGCCAGAGGCGGCGGGAGGGCGAAGGGATTTCCTTCAGTAGATCGCTTTCGGGTTTGGCGTCGAGCATGGTCTAACTTGCCCTCTGGTGAGGCGTGTCCGCGACGACGCCTTTGCCTTCTTCGACCACGTAGGTCCGGCCGGCGGCGAGCTTTCCCAATTCCTGTTTCAGGCCGCTGGGCCATTCGAATTCGGCCCTTTCAATGGATTGAAACTGGCCCAGGCCGAAAGTCACGCTCCGGTCGGATTGCGAGAGGTAGCTCGAGCCGCTCTTTACGGTCAGCAAACGCATGCCGTCGGGCGTCCAGATGCGGACGCTGGTGCCAATGCCGTCGCGGTTCGACTTGGTCCCCACGGTGCGGAACCGGATGCAATGGTTCTCGCCGCCCTCGTTGCGGTAGAGAAATGCAGGGCCGTTGTTGGTGGTGATCAAGACGTCCAGGTCTCCATCGTTGTCGAAATCTCCGTAAGCGGCGCCGCGGGCCACCTTGGGTTGCGCAAACCCGCGTCCCACAAGCGAGGCCACGTCCCGGAACTGGCCGTGCCCTTCATTATGGAATAAATGCGGAGACTCCGCATAACTGATGGATGATTCCACCCGCGTAATGGACTCGTCAATGTGGCCGTTGGCCACCAGCAAGTCCAGGCGCCCGTCCAAATCGAAATCAAAAAAGAAGCAGCCAAAACCCAGAGTGAGCCGGGTGGATCTGCCCACCGCCGACTTGGGCGCCTCATCGATGAAAAATCCGTGGCCTTCGTTTCGATACAGCCCCACCATCTGATCGGAAAAGTTAGTGACCACCAGGCTGGGTAAGCCGGAATTGTCATAGTCGGCCGCGTCCGCGCCCATGCCCGCACGCGCCACCCCGTCTTCGCTGAACGCCACGCCCGCCATCACGGCCATCTCGGAAAAAGTTCCATTGTGATTATTCCGGTAGAGTTTATTCGGCTGGGTATCGTTGGCAATGAAAACGTCCGGCCATCCGTCCAGATCGAAGTCGATCACGGTGATGCCCAGCGACTTGGATGTGGGGTCGTGCAGCCCCGCCTTGCCCGTCACCTCCTCAAATGTTCCATCACCGCGATTGCGGAACAGCCAGCAGGTTGCGCCGGGATACGCCTCGGGCGTGCAGTAGGATTTGGTCTTGCCGTCCAGGCGGCAATCGATGTCCACACTCGGGGACCATTTCACGTAGTTGGATACCAGAAGGTCCAGGTGCCCGTCGCGATCGTAATCGAACCACAGCGCCGAAGTGCTCAGGTTTTCGTAGCCCGACAGGCCCGCCGGCTGGGTGACTTCGGCAAACGTCCCATTTCCGTTGTTGTGGAATAAACGATTCTGTCCGTAGCAAGTGATGTACAGATCGGGAAATCCGTCGTTGTCATAGTCGCCCACCGCCACGCCGATGCCATACATTTCAATGTCCAGGCCTGCCGCCTGGGTTACGTCGGCAAAAGTCCCATTCCGGTTGTTCCGGTAAAGCTGCATCGTGGTGCGCCCGCGTTGGTGATCCGGCCAATCCATCCCGTTAATCAGGATGATATCCGGCCAGCCATCGTTGTCGTAGTCGAAGAAGGCGCAGCCGGACCCCAATGTCTCGGGAAGATATTTTTTTCCGAAAGCTCCGGAGTTGTGTTGAAAGGAAATTCCTGCTTGCTGAGTGACGTCAACTAAATGATTTACGATTTGTCCGGGAATAATTGGCTGGCTGTGCGGCACAGACGAATTTTTCGCAGGCCAATAGTACTTATAAAGCAAGCCCCCCAAGCCGGCAGTTGCGCCAGCGCCCAGCAGTGCTTTAAGCGTATCTCTACGATTCATTAGTCTCAACCTTAACCCAATGCTCCAACGTGGTCAATAAAACCTGCATGGAGGATGGAAATCCAAGCCTTTTGTTTTCTTTAAGTTATTTAAACGTCTCCGGCGTAGTTGATTAAATGATGGTGGGTAGTACCAGCAGATTATTGACCCATTAAGGGATCAAACCTACAGTTACACCTCTTGATTTCGGGTTCCACCCTTCTCTAAGCGTCGGGTATAGATCACAGAGTCAAACGGTCAACAAAACAGATTCCGTCGGACGTGTGTTTTTGGCGTCCCGGATATATGGAGGTCATTTGAGACGTCACGTATTGCTCGCCCTGCTGGGAATCGTCCTTCAAGGAATACTTGTCCCCAGTGCTCGTGCCCAGGTCAGCGTGGCACGGATGGACGGAATCGTCAGCGACCCGCAGTCGCTCCCGTTGCCGGGGGTAAGACTTGTCCTGACGGAGACGCGAACCGGATTAGTCCGCTCGGCCACCACCGCGCCAAGCGGGATGTACGAATTCCCCAGCCTCAATCCCGGCCAGTACGAGCTCAAGGCTCAGGCTCAAGGCTTCGCACCTGAAGTCCGGGAGTTGACGCTCGAGGTGAACCAGGCCCTTCGGCTCGACCTGACACTGAGGGTAGGGGAAGTCACGGAACACGTGGACGTCGTGGCCACTGTGCAAATGCTTCGCACTACGGACGCCAGCCTGGGCGAAGTGATTGAGCCTACGCTCACCCAGCAGTTGCCTTTGAATGGGCGGCATTTGTTGGACCTGGCCCAACTCGCGCCCAGTACCCACTCCGGCTTCGGCGCCCAGACGGGCACCACCAGCCCATTGTATTGGCGGCCTCAGCAGGATTCGGCCCTGAGCGTGGGCGGCGGCCGGTCGAACGCGAATAATTTTCTTTACGACGGCTCCACCGACACTGACCCTACCTTCAACACGCTGGCGTTCAGCCCTTCGCCTGATGCCGTGCGGGAATTCAAGGTTCAGACAGGGAGCTACTCCGCCGAATTCGGCGGGGCGGGCGGCGCGCAAATAAATATCGTCACCCGGACGGGCGGCAACCAATTTCGCGGGGATATTTACGAGTACCTGCGCAACAGCGCGCTGGATGCCCGGTCGTTGAATGATCCCAGTCAGATTCCTCATCTCTCCCAGAACCAGTACGGGGCCTCGTTGGGCGGCCCGATAAAAAGCAACAAGACATTCTTCTTTGCCAACTATGAAGGCTTCAGGCTGAGCAATGTCCTTTCCCAGGTGGAGACCGTGCCCACGATGGAGGAAAGGATGGGCGACTTCAGCACGAGCGGAAGGACTATCTACAATCCCGCCAGCGCCCATGCAAATCCTAACTTTGATTCCTCGAAGCCGGTGAGCCCAAGCAACCCGAAGATTATTCGGGACCCCTTCGCCAACAACGTCATCCCCGAGACCATGCTCAATCCGGTGGCGTTGCAGGTTCTGAATATTTTGCCGCTCCCCAACATTGCCCCGGGCAGCGACTTATTGGGCATGGGGACCGGCGCGGGCAGCGGCCTCGACTCCAATAATTACCTGGACCTGCGGACCAACCAAAATTCTTCCGACCAGGGAACGGTTCGCGTCGACCACAACTTCAGCAACGGTGACAGCCTTTTCGCCCGTTACTCCATCGGGCACGAGACGGACTTTACCCCGCAGAACCTGCCCGGCTTCGGCGCCTTCGACGACAACCTGTCGCAAAACCTTACCGTCTCGCAGACTCACATCTTCTCCCCAACCACCGTGAACAATTTCTGGTTTGGGCTCTCGCGGCTCTCCATGCATCGCTTTTCGCAGAACAACTTTACGAACGATTACGTCACCCAGCTCGGCATCCAGGGTGTTGGATTTGGCGGAAAAGGCGCCTGGGGAATGCCCTGGTTTGCGGTCCAGGGTTATGACGGAATGGGCGACTCATTTGCCGCCACGCCCGTCCAGGACTGGGACACGGTGCTGCAATTCGGTGATATCTGGAACCGCCAGATGGGACACCATTCCCTAAAAGCCGGCGGCGACTTCCGCCATTTCTACTGGCCCATGTGGGGATTCTTCCAGAATCGCGGCTTCTACCAGTTCACCAACGGCTTCACAACACAGACCGCCACCAACGACGGCACCGGCGCGGCGCTCGCCAGCTTCCTTCTGGGCCTGCCGGTGGTCAAACAGCGCCAAGCGGGAATTCCCAAGATGGATCTGCGCCAATCTTACGCCGACGCATTCATGCAAGACGATTGGCGTGTAACCAACAACACCACTCTGAACCTCGGGGTGCGCTATGAGTTTGCGACCCCGCTTTATGATGTGACCGATCCGAACAGTAACCTGATCTTCAAGAACGGCCAACCCTTCGCCTTCATCGGCGGGCAGTTGGGCATGCCGCGCGGATTGGTGTACGCGAACCACCTCAACTTCGCGCCCCGCCTGGGTTTGGCTCACGTTATTCCCGGCCGCTACGGATTTGTGGTTCGCGCGTCGTATGGAATCTTCTACACGCCCATCGACATGAACACATTCTGCAACCAGCGTCACGTCCCGCCGCTGGTGTTTGCTGAAACCGGCCAGAGTGACAACTTCAATCCGGCCTTCAATGGTTTCAATTTCGCGCCCGCCGTACTCGGCAAGACCACCATCAGCTTTGCCGCCGCGGATGCGCATCCCGCCCCGGAGTACGTCAATCAATGGAGCTTTTCCCTGCAGAAAGCCCTGCCCGGCAACATTGTGATTGAGACGGGTTACCAGGGTGCGCGCGGAATCCACTTGCAGCGGGCCCACCTGATCAATAACGCTCCGCCCGGACCCGGGCCCATCGGGCCGCGTCGGCCGTTCCCCAAGATCAGCTTCCTGCCCGGGACTGTGTTCCCCAGTGACTTCTCGATGACCAGCACAACTTTCCCGGTTTCCACCATCAACCTGCTGGAGAATTCAGCGCAGAGTTGGTACGACGCCGGCTGGGTGGATGTTCGCCGCCGTTTCAGTCATGGTCTGACACTCCTGGCCAACTACACCTACGCCAAGAGTCTCACCAATGCCCCGGACTTCCGGGCGGCCATGGATGAGGCGGCGATCCCGCAGAACAATTCTGACCTGAACCTCGAGAAGGGCCTGGCCTGCGACGTCCGCCATCGCATGGTGGCGAGCCTGGTCTACAATATCCCGGGACTGCGGCCCAACAAGTTCGTGGAACGCTTGAGTTCCAACTGGAGCGTGGCGTCCGTCTTTCAAGCACAGAGCGGAATGCCCTTCACCATATCCGTCTTTGGCGACACGGCCAATGCCGGCACGGTGCTGGGCGAGAATCCGATTCGTGCCAACGTGACAGGACTGCCCCTTTTCCCCGCCGGCACTCGTACCAGCAGCGAGTGGTTTAACCCCGCCGCTTTCGTGGCGCCGCCCGCCTATCAGTTCGGGAACGCCGGGCGCAACACGGTGGAGGGCCCGGGCATGCAACTGTTGGATTTGGCCCTCACACGCGAATTCCGTATCGTCGAACGTGCGAAACTGCAATTTCGCACGGAGTTCTTCAATATGTTGAATCACACGAACTTTGGCACGCCGAACCGGTTCGTGAACACTCCGCAATTCGGCACCATCACGATGGCCATGCATCCCGGGCGTGAAATTCAGTTCGGCGCCCGATTGACGTTCTAACTTGCTCGGCGCTCGGAAAAATGAACATACTTCATTTGCTCGGAGGAGGAATGACGATGAAACTTTTGAAGGGATTTGTTCCTGTTACCTTGCTGGTGGTTCTGTGTGCTTCGAATGCCGCTCCGGTTCGAGCGGCCGACCAAACCACAACCATCAAGGGCTACGTTATTGACTCGGCCTGTGCCTTTACCAAAAACCTGAAAAAACCAGTGAGCCCGGAATGCGCCGTGTCTTGCGCCAAGAACGGCTCGCCCCTGGTGATCTTGACAGACGCCGGCGTGATCTACTGGCCGATCGCGGACGAAATGCCCGCCAAAGGCCAGAACGATCGACTGATGGAATTTGCCGGCAAGAAAGTCTCGGCAACCGGGAAGGTCTTTGCCAAGGGCGGATCGCATGCCATCGTTATTGCGAAGCTCGAAGCAGCGCCTGCCGCCGCAAAGTGAAAGACGAAGCACGTCTGGGACGGGTAAGGGGTCTGTCATCGTAAACAGAAAACCTTTAGGGGAGAACTTTAGGAATGGAACCCATCTTCCTGCGTGACGTGGAGCGGATCGCCAAAGCGAGCCCTGCGGGAGAGCAGTTGGCAGCCATGGAATCGCAGGGATTGCCCGTCCCGCAAATTCGGTATCTGTTCACATTCAAGCCGGAACTCACTGACCATCTGGCCAACTTCACGCAGGAACTGTTGCGCGGCCCCTCTCCACTTTCACCGGGCATGCGGGAGCTGATTGCAGCTTTTACTTCCAGCCGCAACCAGTGCCCGTTTTGAATCGGCTCGCACGCCGCGGTCGCGGCGGAACTGCTGGGTGATGCCGCAAAAGTGCAGGCCGTTCTGAAAGACTATCGAGAGGCGCCGATCTCCGATGCGGAGAAAGCTCTCTTTAAGTTCCTGGAGAAGGTCAACCGGCAATCGAACCAGATTCGCCGGGAAGACGTTCAGGAAGCGCGCGACGCAGGTTGGTCGGACGAGGCGCTCTACTACGCCATCTCCGTCTGCGCTCTGTTCAACTTTTACAATCGCTGGTGTGATGCGTCGGGTGTTCAGGACATGCCGGCGCTGGGGTATCAAATGTCCGGCCGCCGGCTGGCTACCGAGGGATACGCCCGCCCCACTCCGCCGCATTCGCCTGACCACAACGATTTGCCAAAGTAGAACACGTCCGAGTAACATGAAGGGTGCCGGGCGCGGGTGTAGAGTCGTCTGCAACGATCAGCGGCGGGCACCCTAAGGCCCTGCCATCGGTCGGGAGTTCGAGTAAGGGCTCAACCAAAACTTCAGGGAAATATTGAAAATGCCCGTCAAACACGAGGGTGGGTGGAAGTTTGGCGCGGCCCTCCTGGCTTCCGCGCTGCTGCTCGTCATCAACAGCGCCTATCTCGCGGCGTTCGGCGATCCCGACATTTTCTATGTCGCCAACAGCCTGATTCATCCGTTACTCGGAGTCGTCGCCGGAATTCTCTTCGCCGTTTTCCTCTCCCGAAACCGAAATCTTTTTGCAGGTCTTGCCGGAGCAGGCTCGGTACTGCTTCTGGCGCTCGCCGCAGCATTCGGGCTGTTTCTTGCCGTCGTGGGCATGACGCGCCCGCACAGCCAGGCGCTTTACTATCACGTGGGTTTCGCAATCGCGGGATTATTTCTGGTCCTTCTGCATCTTAACGCGCGACGCCGCCAAGCCGATGGTGCGCTGGCATGGCAACGCGCCTGGCGCTGGTGCGCCATCGTGATGCCGACCTCGCTCGCCTTTTACGGCGTGGTGGCGTTTTATCACGCCAAGTATCCCAACCCCCGGTACATCATCAGGAATCCAGCAACACCGCCCCTCACCATGGAAGCGGAAGGTGGTGGCGCCAACAGCTTCATGTTTCCGAGCTCCGCCGAGACTCCCGACGGCAAGCCCATCCGGTCGGAGTTTTTCATGGACTCCAACTCCTGCCAGAAGTGCCACGCAGACATTTACGAACAATGGAAGGGCTCCATGCACCACATGGCGTCTTTCAACAATCAGTGGTACCGGAAATCCATCGAGTACATGCAGGACACCATCGGCATCAAGTCCTCCATGTGGTGCGCAGGCTGCCACGATCACGCGCTGGCGTTGTCCGACACCATGCAGAAGCGGCCCATCCGCGAAATCGAGTTCACCCGGCAGGGACAAAATGGACTGGGGTGCATGTCCTGCCACGCCATCGTTCACGTTCAGGGCACGATGGGGCAGGGCGGCATCACTTTCGAATATCCCGCCTTATCGGAATACGCCGCCAGCAAGAATCCCATCATGCGGTTCCTGCACGACTACCAAGTCTATCTGGACCCCAAACCGCATCGCAACGCGTTCTTAAAGCCGTTCCATAAGGAATCGGATCAGGTGGCGAAGTTCTGTTCCGCCTGCCACAAGGTTCACCTGGATGTTCCCGTAAACAACTACCGCTGGATTCGCGGCTTCAATGATTACGACAACTGGCAAGCGAGCGGCGTTTCCGGGCAGGGCGCACGGTCATTTTATTATCCCCCCAAGCCGCAGCAATGCGCGGATTGCCACATGCCGCTCGTCCCGTCGGACAATGCGGGCAACATCGACGGCTTTGTCCACTCGCACCGTTTTGCCGCAGCCAACACCGCGGTGCCGACTTCCTATGGCGACCAGACACAAGTCCAGGCGGTTGAGAAGTTTCTTAAAGGCGCTCTGAGCGTGGACATCTTTGCCCTGGCGGAGGAGCCTGCCAACGCTGCCCCGGGTGAGGCGCGGCCGTCGGGTGAGGGACCTCAACTTTCCAGCACGTTTGCGGTGGGCGAGGAGTCGGCATCAGGGATGGCCGGAGCGGGCGTCCAGGTGGGCCCACCCGCCAAGCTGATTGCGCCCTTGGGCCGCGTGAGCGCAAGTTTGCGCAGGGGCGAAACGGCTCGCGTGGAAGTGGTGGTCCGCACGCGCAAGTTGGGACACTTTTTCCCGGGCGGCACCGTGGACGCCTTCGATTGCTGGCTGGAACTTCAGGCTCGCGACAGCAAAGGCCGGGTGATTTACTGGAGCGGTGAGGCAGCCGACAACGGCCGGGGCCCGGTCGATCCCGGCGCGCATTTCTATCGATCGCTGCAACTGGATGCCCACGGCAACGTCATCAATAAGCGGAACGCCTGGTCGGCGCACGCGGTGATGTACGCGCGACTGATTCCGCCCGGCGCCGCGGACACCGTTCACTTCCGCTTGAAGGTCCCGGAGGATTGTGGAGACGCGATCACCCTCACGGCCAAACTGAATTACCGCAAGTTCAGTTGGGAGAATACTCAATTCGCCTTTGGCGGCGTGCGCGACCCTTCGCAGCCGCACCCTGACGTCACCAAGAACTACGATGACGGCCACTGGCTTTTCAACGGCGACCTCAGCAACGTGTCGGCGAAGGACAAGAAGATTCCGGACGTGCCCACGGTGGTCATCGCGGAAAACAGCTTGAGTATCCCGATTGGGGCAAAGGGTTCGGCCCCGTTTGCCGAGAATCTCAAGCTCGATGCTAAAGACCGCGAGCGCTGGAACGATTACGGCATCGGCTTGTTGTTGCAGGGTGACTTGAAGGGGGCGGAGCGCGCTTTCCTCCGCGTGACCGAACTCGATCCGAAGTACGCCGATGGTTTCGTGAACGTGGCGCGTGCGCGCATTCAGGAAGGCGATACCGACGCTGCAAAACCCATGTTATCGAAAGCCATCGAATTGAATCCCCGGCTCGCCAGCGCACGATACTTTTACGGCCTGGCGCTTAAAACCGATGGAAAATATCCTGAGGCGTATGACCAATTCGCGCTGGCGTCGGTGCTTTATCCGAATGATCGCGTGGTCAGAAACCAGATGGGACGAATGCTCTTCCTGCAGCGCAAGTACCAGGAAGCCCTGGCCCAATACGCGCAAACGTTGGCGGTGGATCCTGAAGATTTGGAAGCCCACTACAACATGATGCTTTGTTATCGCGGCTTGAATAATGATGAACTCGCCGGCCGCGAAGAAAAGTTGTACTTGCGTTTTAAGGCCGACGAATCTTCCCGCGCCATCACCGGCCCGTATAAGGTGGCGCACCTGGAAGACAATAACGAGGCTCAGCCGATTCATGAACACGAATCGGTGGCGCGCAATGCAAATCAGAAGTCAGAAATCAGAAGTCAGAAGGCGGTTGTTGTAGGGCCGGCCTTCAGGCCGGCATTGCGGGACAAGAGCAAAACTGCCGACCTCCCGATAAGATCGGGACAAGTTCCGGTCAGCGCTACTATATCGGGAGGCTCACCGTCCAAGTGAGGAACCCCGCGAACCATCAGCCAGCCCAGGCACATCAAGAGAAAACACCACTGAGATATAACCCTCTCCCCCTTGGGGGAGAGGGTGGACCGGTTTTACCGGGACGGGTGAGGGGGTACAAAAAACTCTTCAGCCATGTATCTCTAATTCTCGCCTTCGTTTCGATCGCCTTGGTGACAGCTTCCTACAATTCAACATCGCCCGCCGCTCCCCCAGCCGCCGCGGGCGCCCCCGTCCATTTCCTGGACATCACTCGCGAAGCCGGAATCCATTTCGTGCACAACACGGGAGCCTTCGGAAAAAGGTACTTGCCGGAAGCGATGGGCGCGGGTTGCGCGTTCATTGACTTCGACAACGACGGCAATCCTGACATCATTCTGGTGAACGGCAAAGATTTTCCCGGTCACAAGTCCAAACGCACCCCGCTGAAGCTTTACCACAACAACGGCAACGGGACGTTCACCGACGTCACGGCGAGGGCGGGCCTCGATTTCGAAATATACGGCATGGGCGTGGCCGTCGGCGATTATGACAACGACGGTTGGGACGATATTTACCTCACCGGGCTCGGCGAGTCGCGCCTCTTACACAACGAGCGCAACGGCACGTTCAAGGATGTTACCAAAACCGCAGGCGTGAACAACACCGGCTTCGGCGCCAGCGCCGCGTGGGTGGACTACGATAAGGACGGCAAGCTGGACCTGTTTGTGACCAACTACGTGAACTGGACGCAAGAGAGCGACATCTACTGCTCGCTCGACGGCCACAACAAATCCTACTGCCGGCCGGATGACTACAAGGGGAATTCCTGCCGCCTTTACCACAACCTGGGCGACGGCCGTTTTGAGGACGCGACCCAGCGCGCCGGCCTATACGATCCCACCTCGAAGGCTCTGGGCGTGGCCGTGATGGATTACGACATGGACGGCTGGCCGGACCTCGCCGTGGCCAACGACACGCAGCCCAACAAGCTCTACCACAACAATCACAACGGAACGTTCACCGAGCAGGCCGTGCAGGCCGGCATCGCGTTCAGCGAAGACGGCGTGGCGCGCGGCGCGATGGGCATCGACGCCAGTGACTTCGACCGCTCGGGCTACCCCAGTCTCGCCATCGGAAACTTTTCCAACCAGATGCTCGGCCTCTATCACAACGAGGGGAACCGTTTTTTCATCGACGAAGCTCCATCGTCCGAAGTGGGCCGCGCCAGCCTGCTCTCACTTTCTTTCGGCTTGTTTTATTTCGATTACGACCTCGACGGCCTGCAGGACATCTTTGCCGCCAACGGGCACATTGAGCCGGACATCGCGCGCATCCAGCACCAGGTGACTTATAGCCAGCTTCCTCTGGTGTTCCACGACGAAGGCAACAAACGGTTTCATGAAGTGGGCAAGCAACTGGGCTTCACGCACTTCTTCGTGGCTCGTGGAGCGGCGCACGCGGATATTGATAATGACGGCGCGCCCGACGTCCTCCTGACCACCAACGGCGGGCCAGCCTATCTTTACCGCAACGTTGGGGGAAGCAAAAACAACGCCATCCGAATCAAGACCGTGGGCACGCGCTCCAATCGCGACGGCATCGGCGCCCTGGTGCGCGTCCACGCGGCAAGCGGCGCGAACTGGCAGACCGTCCACTCCGGCTCCAGCTATTGTTCGCAGAGCGAATTGACCCTCACCTTTGGATTGGGCAAAGACGCGCAGGCCGATTCGGTGGAAATCACCTGGCCGAGCGGCGCGAAGGACATTTTGAAAAACCTCAAGGCTAACGCCACTTACACCATCGAAGAAGGTGGGAAAATCCTCGCCACAAAAGCCTTCAAGCGCTGAGCGCGGCATCGTTCGATTCAATTATTATTGAATTGTGCGAGAATGGACCGCCACGGAGGAGGCGCGCAGCTAAGTCTGCATTGCAATAAGAATCGATCTCTTCTTGAAGGGTTGGCGGCAAGCTTGCCTCGCCCCTACACCAACGCAATATAGGGTTCATCATCTGCGTCATAAGTCACTTGAATTCTGGGAAACTTTGACCGACACTTGCGCAACTATGAGTCCAATAAAAAATCTAAGGATTGAATTCTTAGATGACGGCCCGGATGGGCTT
>CAAGKR010003076.1_pt1 | contig 13500 bp, 14 predicted proteins | sample 2556971 | NCBI WGS metagenome assembly CAAGKR01 (sample SAMEA5207829, study PRJEB30636) | soil metagenome | biome: forest; feature: boreal; material: soil | place: USA | collected 2011-09 | depth 1 m | reverse complement strand
GGGAAAGGTGACCATCTTCGATGGTCACCTTTCCCTCAAGACAAGATTCGGATGTCTGTTATGAAAGGAATTGAAAAATAAATTACGAAAATAACCCGTTGCAGGCCAGGCGGTAAATTTATAAGAAAATATTGTGCAACAGGCTTTGTTATTTATTGGCACTTTGGGAAAGGGAGAATGAACCATGGTCGAGATAAAACTATTAGCTCACGTAAATAAAAATTTATGTATAAGTTGTGGTGCCTGCCAAAATGTATGTCCAACCGAAGCAATCATAGTACCAAGAAAAAAAGCGAAAGCGAAGGTTTACGATAACAAATGTATCGCATGTCCCAATTGCTCGGGCATATGCCCAGTGGACGCAATTACCATGGTCCCTCGAACCGAACCATTAAGATTAGGTGTGGACACAAAGGATGTAGACGAAGGGAAGTTGCTCGAATTATGCATCAAGGCACACTTGCACCCGCATCAGTGGCTTTGTATATGCAGTACAATAAGAGTAAGAGAAGGTGCTGCGGCAATTCTTAAAGGCGCAAAATCACCGGAAGAAATTTCCCTCATGACCGGAGCACGTTCAGGGTGCACCGTATATTGTCTACAACCGATGCTCCGATTGTTGAAAGCTCACGGCGTAAAGGTCGTACAACCGAAAGGCTACCGATGGTATGATACTACACAAACATGTTGGGATGTTACAGAGGATATAATAAAAAAATATCCAGATCAGTTCATCGAGGAAGATAAAAAAGTATTTCGGAAAGCATAAAACTTTTTCTCGCTTGGCGAGGGAGGAAAACCATGTTGAAAAAGGCTTCTCCATCTTACATCAGAAAATCGATTTACGGGCCAGAGCCAGGACAACGAGCGGCCGAACTTCCAGGGATTGGTTGTCTTGAATTAAGATCCCTTTTCCCGGACATCCCGAAGGAAATTTTTACGGAAGGCGGTGATCTTTCGGTTATAAGGAAAGCGACTAAAGAGTCCTTGAGAAATGTAAATATGGATATGATTCTACCAAAGGATAAGGTAAATATCTTGTCCTCACAATATGGATACCAGATTATGGGTGGTGAAGCTTATACTGAAATGATCAAGACAATAAAGGATGTCGTAGAAGAAAGAACGGGTTGCAAGAATATCCGATTGCGGGTTACCACCGGTTTTCGAATCAGGGAGCCGAATGAAATAATACGTCACTATAAACTGGACGAGTACTTCAACGGAAATGCCTTGGGAGTCCGGCCAATCGACAGGGGAGTTCCCATAGAAACAGAAATCGGAACTCTTTATGGTGTTGCCCAAGTGTACGATTCCGACTGGATTATTCATGCCCATCATGGTGAATTACGGGAACTGGACATGCACCGGATGATTAATCGGGCGATTAAACCTTTTTCGATGTCCTACGCACGAATGGAAACAAGAGCCGTAGCCCACATGAATTTTGGACCCAGAAGCAGCAATTTCATCGCAAAAGTCATCTTTAATTCCGAATTCGTTCAAAGAAAATTTTCGTTTGGATGTTTTCTTTTGACTTCTCCGGGGGGAATCATCGGTGTAGATGCGGGTAACGATCTTGATAAACTCGACCGGAGACTGATGTTGCTTGGATTCAAGTCCTATGGAAAGATACGCGAATTATTTAGTGAGATACATGAATGCATTGCAGTGATGGATGCAACAGGTGAACCGCGGTACATGGTTGGGGGAGGAATGACATTCGGGAATTTAATTGAAGCGGAATTGGATCTTTTCGACCTCGACAATATCCCGGTAAGCCTTGGATATGGGCTCTATGAGAGACCTCCTGGGGCTCCGAAGTTAAAGTCAGTGAATCCGGCGATCAAGGCACTCGTTATAAATCACATGTGGTTGGGAGTTCCACAATTGGAACTGGCTACGCACATTCCAACCATCGTTGTGGGCAGGGAATTAGCGAATCTCTTGAGGGATGATTCAATGAATCGTGATTTTATGCGTCATGTGGTGACTTCCGAGAACCTTGGGACCGCCATGGAGTTTGCCCGTAAAATTTCGGGGACCGATAATATTATCGTGTTCGACGGGAGCTTTGGTGCTGTAACTTTGAGTCCTTCATTGGCGGAACACCTGATTGCGATGGCACCTGAAATAAGCAAGAGAGTCGAAGAACAACTTATGCCAAAGTGGCTACGACAAAGAGGAATCGATCCGGAAGAACTTTCGCGTAAAGATAATTGAAGGAACATGTTGAGAAGAAATGAGGATATAAGGTAATGGACGTCAGAGAAGAGATGTTAAAAAATGTTTCATCAAAATATGTCATCGCATCCATTATAGCCGATGATGAAGGGATTATTGCGGGAATACCTCTGACAAAGAAGGAAGCGGATAAGTTAGGATTAGTCCTATTAAAGATCGTGAACAACGGGAGTCATGTTAAAAAAGGGGATGAGATCTTCAGATTTGCTGGCAGACCCAAACAAATCGTGTTGGCTGAAGAAATTCTCGTTGGACTGCTTGCAAAGCCCTCAGGCATCGCCACGAATGCACATAAATTTGTTCAAGCGACCAATGGGCGAGTAAAAATTGTTTGTGGAGCCTGGAAGAAGATGCCTGCGATGTTAAAAGATATGATTCGTGATGCCATATCAGTGGGAGGAGCACACTCTCGGATTGTATCTGGCAAATTCGTATACTTGGACAAAAATTATATCGAACTGCTGGGAGGAATAAAGGAAAGTATTGCAACTGTCGCACACTTAAAGGATTATTCGATAGTAGTACAGGTAAAAGGAAGATATAGTGACATTGTGTCAGAGGCATGCGTTGCGGCAGAGTCCGGTGCCGATATCGTCTTCATCGATACCGGCAAACCGGAGGATGTCCTGTCTGTAGTAGATAAGCTAATCCAGTTTGGATTAAGAAATAAGGTGAAAATAGCCTTTGGCGGAGGGGTGAATATTAAGGATATTGGTGAACTAATAACACTTGACATCGATATTTTGGATATAGGAAGGCAAATTGTCGATGCCCCGCTGTTAGATATGAGGCTAGATATAGTTTCTGTCAGAACCTCGAGTGCGGACCTTACGAAATGAGAGAGTATGATTTGCTTCATAAAACGGAACCGGCGATCGATGAGATATTGATTGCAGCACATTTGAGACAGACGCTACTAGTTTAAGAGAAAGATGGAAAGATAAAGTACTGGACCAGGATGGTTGTATCGGAAAGAATATTTATTGTTATGAAGGTGGGGGTATATAAATGATATTTGTAAATAGCTCTTTTTATGATGAGATGGAAATCATGCCCTACAAAGAGAGGCAGGAATATTATAGGGAGAGAGTAAAATGGATCGTTGAGCATGCATACAAATATTCGTCTGCCATAAAGGCAATAATGGATGAGGCAGGAGTCAATCCAACTGATATAAAGTCTCTAAAAGATTTAGAACGAATTCCTATTACATCGAAAGACGACCTGGTTAGATTGCAAAAAGAGGCCCCGCCTTTCGGGGGATTTGTAACCGTGCCCGTAAATCAATTGAAGTCGATCTGCATGTCTCCCGGACCGATATACAACACGCCAGGCAATGACGATACGTATTTGAGGCGGGTGGAAAAGTCCTATTTTGGGTGCGGGCTTCGTCCTGGAGATATATTAATAAATACTTTTTCTTATCACGTATCTCCAATGGGGATACTGCTTGATACTCCTTTAAAGAGATTCGGTGTTACAGTCATACCAATGGGCGGTGGGAACAAACAACTTCAGGTACAGGCGATTCATGATCTAAGAGTAACAGTATATACTGGGACAGCAGGATTTTTATATGATATTCTAGAAACTGCCAAGGAAATGGGGTACAACCCGAAAAAGGATTTTCACCTTCGCCTGGCCATTACCCCCCTGGATCATGGTTTAATGAAAGTGATAGAAAGAGAGTACGGTATTAGGGTGACGGAATTTTATGGAACGGCTGACGTTGGAATTGTTGCTTATAATTGCGAAGAAAAATCCGGGATGCATATATGCGAGGATGTGATTGTTGAAATCGTTGATATAAATACGGGGAAACAACTTCCCCCGGGAGAAATAGGGAGAGTTGTGGTTACTCCCCTGGATACAACTGTTCCCTTAATTAGATTTGCCCCCGGCGATCTCTCGTCATGGGATGATCAGCAATGTTCTTGTGGGCGTACCTCGTTTAAACTTAATCCAATAACGGGTTGGATAGGTGAGGCGGTGAAAGTTAGAGGGATGTTTGTTCATCCGTCTCAACTATCAAATGTTGTTGCAAAACATAAAGATATAGGGGAGTATCAATTGGTTTGCCGACGTATAGATGGGAAAGATAATTTATTATTTAATTATGATACTAACGTTATTTTATCTAATACGCATGATATTGAAGAATCCTTTAAGAATTTATTTCGTGATATATGTCGCTTGAATTTGGATGAAATAGTATGTTTGCCTAAAGGCTCGATATTACAGGACAGAAAACCGATAGTTGATGAACGTCCTCCAGCATCTAAGTAGACATAAATACTAGGGGAGGTAAATCATATAGGGATATTTATAAAATAATAAACACATAATGGACTGATAGGGGAAAGTGCATATCTTATGAGATTTGGATAAGTAAATAGTTAAACAGGGAGGATGACGTATGAATGTATCTCTACTAGAGAAACTTGATTGGAAGAAATATATTGGGAAAGAAACCGGAACATATACTGGAGAACCAGTACTGGCGCGAGATATTCGACGTTATGCATTGGCCATTGATGACCCTGATCCAATATATCATGATGATAATGCGGCGAAAAAGGGAAAACACGGTGGTCTGGTGGCCCCTCTTGTATATGTTACATGGGCAGTTGGTGTTCCTGGGTCTGAGAAAGCGGTAAAAGATTTGGGTGAAGATGGTCTCGAGTCTTTTGTTGGTGTTCCTGAAATACCTAAGGTTTGGACTTTGGGGTGGGTGCGTGGTGGTGATGAGTTTGAATTTTTTAAACCTATTTATGTAAATGACAAGGTAACGCTTAAAGGTAAGATAGTCGACATGAAAGAAAAAAACGGTAAAAGTGGCAAGTTGATATTTGTTACGTCTGATTTTATATACACCAACCAAAATGGAGAATTTCTGGCCAAACATCGCGTCACTATGATTGGTACCCCAAGAAAAGAGGCAATGAATGAATAGCCAGATATATTTTGAGGATGTTACCGAGGGTCAGGAAATCCTGCCATTAAAGAAAGAAGTTACTACGCTCAATATATTAATGTATCTATCAACGGTATGGCTTATGGATAGAATTCATTTTGACTATCTTTATGCTACTGAACGCAGAGGACTTCCTAATGTGGTAGCGCCAGGTAATATGGGAGGGGACTACAACGCTCAGCTTTTAAGTGAATTTGCAGGAGAGAAGGGTGAAGTACATAAAATGTCAATCCAGTTTCGTAGTTTTATGCTACCAGGAGATGTCCTTAGTTGTGGTGGGAAAATTATTAATAAGTATATAAATGAGGGGAAGGGCTATGTCGAACTAGATCTATGGATAAAAAATCAAAATAATATTAATTGTGTTCTTGGTAAGGGACTTGTAGAACTTCCTATCAGGGAAACTAATGTGGCATAGTACATATTTTTAATTTGTAAGTTTATTGACAACGGGAGGATGTAGCCCCTTCGCGTATAGATATCGACTGCAATCGTATTTGTGAAATAATGCGCGAAAGACAGGGGGCGTGATGGACCGCGTTCAGAAGATCTTCCAGGCGGACCGGCTTATCCAGCACTTCGGGATGAAGCTGCTCGAGGCGGGGGAAGGGTACGTAAAGGTGTCGGTGATCGTCGAGGAACGGTTCCTCAACGCGCACAACATCGGGCACGGGGTGCTGCTCTTCGCCGCGGCGGACGCTGCCTTCGCTCTTTCGGTGAACGCCGTCGTCGACGCGGTGTCGGTCCAATGCAGCCTGAACATCCTCCGCGCCGCGAAGCTCGGCGATACCGTGATCGGCGAGTCCCGCATTCTCCACAAGGGACGGCAGTCGGTGGTGTGCGAGCTCACCGTGACCGCCGGCGACGGCCGGGTGCTGGCGAAGGGACAGGCCACGGCGCTTCCCGTCCCTCGCGAGGCGTTTGCCACAGGTAGCGGGAAGAAAGGCGCCTGAGGAGGCCTTCCATTCATTTTCCGTACATGCTATTGTATTTCCAACATTTCTTGAAAGGTAAAGCGATATGCCGATTTCCACCATTTCCGCAAAAGGGCAGATCACCCTCCCGGCGAAGCTCAGGAAAAAGTTCGGCTTCCGGCCCGATGTCCGCGTCGTAATCGAGCCGACGGGGGAGGGGATCCTGATCCGGAGGGCCGCGGACTTTTTCGAGCTCGACGGGTTTCTCGGGAAGGGACTGCCGCGGGAGGAAGAGCGGGCGCGGATGATGAAGGGCATTGCCGCTCATTTTCGCGGGAAGCGCGGATGAAACGTCTCTTCGTCGACGCCAACGTCTTCCTGCGGTTCTTCACGGGGGACGACCGGTCCCAGCATGGGTCCGCCGCGAAGCTTTTCCGGGAGGCGGCGACGGGGAAGGGCTCCCTTGTGACGGGTCCGCCGGTCCTGTTCGAGATCGCGTGGACGCTGCGCTCTGCCTACGACCTTACGCCGGAGAAGGTCCTTGATGTTCTGTCGCGAATCGCTTCGTTGCCCGGCCTGGAACTCGCGGACGGGCCTGTCGTCGAGGAGGCGATCTCCGTCGCGAAGACGTCCGGGAAGGAATTCGCCGATTCCTACATCCTCGCCTCGGCGCGCCGCCTCGGTGCGGGGGCCGTCGCCACGTTCAACCGGAAGGATTTCCTGAAGATGGGGGCGACGCTGCACCCGTTTTGAGGATCAGCGGATTTCCCTCCTCGCGCGCCGCGCGCGAAGTCTCGATGACGCGAACATGCCCATTACGATGTCCTCCGAGGGTTCTTTGTGACGCGCGAAGGTGCGAGCGCCTTGAGCCAGTACGATTCCATCATCCGGGCGAGCCGTGGAAAGGGCGCCTGGATGAGGTCGAGCATCTTGAGGCGGGTGGCGCCGTAGAACGATCCACGCAGCATCTCGGCCGTCTCCCGGACGGGGAAGGGGAGATGGAGCGTCCCGTCGGCCTTCCCCCGTGCGAGCATTCGGGAGAAGAGCTCCGTGATCCGGTCGAGTTTGCCCCGCTGCGGGGACCGGCTGGCGAAGTGTTCGACCGTCAGGTGGACCGGAAAGTCGCGGAGCAGGATGAGGTACTGCTCCTTGCGCAGGGAGACGTAGTCGAAATGGAAATGGGCGAAGGCGGAGAGGGTCTCGCGCCCCGTCGTTCCCAGCGCGAGAAGCGCCTCGATCCCGGCGAGGTACCCGTCCATCGTCTCGTCGAACAGGGTGAGGAAGATCCCGTCCTTGCTGCCGAAGTGGTGGTAGAGCGTCCCCTCCGCCACCCCGGCATCGTGGGCGATCTCCGCGGTCGTGGTCTGGCTGTACCCCTTCTCCGCGAAGAGGCGGGACGCGGTGGCGAGGATCGCCCGGCTCCTGGTGGTGGTCGTCATCGGCCCGTCCCCTCTCCGTCCGTCATTGGCCCGCGGTCGGGGCCGCCTGGTGCGCCGGCCGCCGGAGCAGGAGCAGGAGCGGCAGGACGCACGCCATCATCACCGACAGGATGAAGAAGGCGTCGTTGAAGCCCATCATCGTCGCTTGCCGGACCAGCTCCCCGTAGATCCTCCCCAGCGCCGTGTTCCCAGCCATCGCCTCGGGCACGCCGCGGGACGGCAGCAGCGCCTGCCCCTTTGCGACGGCCGAGCGAAGCCCCTCGTCCATCGCGGTCAGGTGCTCCACCATGCGGCTCTGGTGGACCTGCGCGCGGCGGGCGAACATGGTGGCCGAGAAGGAGACGCCGATCGACCCCCCGAGGTTCCGCAGCAGGTTGTAGATCGAGGTGGCGTTCCCCATCTGCGGTTTCGGGATCGAGGAGAGGGTGAGCGTCGTCAAGGGGATGAAAAGGAGCCCCATCCCGATCCCGAGGTAGATCCGGGGCCAGAGCAGGGCGTTGAAGTCGGCGGTCAGGGAGAAGTTTGACATCGTCCAGGTGGAGAGGGCGCACACCGCGACCCCGAGGAAGAGCGGGTACCTCGGGTCGTGCCGCCCGATGAACCTCCCCACCAGCGGCATCGCGACGAGCGTGGCGATCCCGCCGGGAGAGAGGACCAGCCCGGCGAGCGTCGCGGTGTACCCGAGTAGCAGCTGGGCGTAGAGGGGGAGCAGGACGATGCTCCCGAGCAGGTTGAAGAAGGCGACGAACATCACGACGTTGCCGGTGGTGAACGAGATGTTTTTGAACGCCCGCAGGTCGACGACCGGGTGCTCCGCGACGAACAGCTCCACGATCACGAAGAGGAGAAGTGCGAGCACCGCGACGGCCGACAGGACGAGGATGAAGTCGGAGTGGAACCAATCCTCCCGCTGCCCCTTATCCACCACGATCTGGAGCGCTCCCACCCAGACGGTGAGAAGGGCGATCCCCCAGACGTCCACCTTCACCCCGCCGTGCCGTTTCATGTACGGCGGGTCATGGATGAACATCGAGACCATGAAGACGGCGAACAGCCCAATCGGGATGTTGACGTAGAAGATCCACCGCCACGAGAGGGTGTCCGTGATGTACCCGCCCATCAGGGGGCCGGCGATGGGGCCGAACATGACGCCGATCCCGAAGATGGCCATCGCCATCCCGTGCTCCTTCGGCGGGAACGTCTCGAGCAGGATCGCCTGGGAGAGCGGCTGGAGCGCCCCCCCTCCGATTCCTTGCAGGACGCGGAAGAAGACGAGCATCCCGAGGCTCGTGGCGGAGCCGCACAGCAGGGAGGCGAAGGTGAACAGGAGGACGGAGAAGGTGAGGTACCGCTTTCGCCCGAAGGTGCGGGCGAGCCACCCCGTCATCGGGATGACAACGGCGTTGGAGACGAGGTAGGACGTGAGTACCCACGCCGACTCGTCGATCCCGGACGAAAGGGACCCGCGGATGTGGTCGAGGGCGACGTTTGCGACGCTCGTGTCGATGATCTCGATCAGCGTCGGCAGCATCACCGTGATCGCGACGATCCACTTGCTCGCGCCGATCGCGCCGACCGCGTTCCCGAACCGCCCCCCCTCCCCGTTCATCGTCCCTCGAATGCGGTCGGATTCATGAATTGGAGCACTTAGCGGACGAGGATCGTGGGGACGACGGACATTCCGATCCGCAGGATGTGGCCTGGATCCTCGCCTTGCGAAAGGACGATCTTCACCGGGACGCGCTGCACGACCTTCACGTAGTTCCCCGAGGCGTTCTCCGGCGGAAAGAGGGCGAAGGCGGAGCCGGTCCCCGCCATGATGCTGTCGACCGTTCCCTTGAATTTCTTTCCCTTGTACGTGTCTATGCGGATCTCCACTTCCTGCCCCGGGTGGATCCGCTCGATGTCCGTTTCCTTGAAGTTCGCCATCACCCACACATTGTCCAGGGCCGCGACGGCCAGGAGCGACTGGCCGGGGGAAACCACCTGCCCCGCCTCCACGGCCTTCCGGGTGACGTACCCGTCCACGGGGGAGAGGACCGTGGTGTAGCGGTGGAACAGCTTCGCCTCCGCCAGCTCGGACTCCCGCTGCTGGACCTGCGCCTCTTGCTGCCGGATGCGGGCTTCGCGCTGGGTCGCCACGGATTGTCGCTGGGAGATGACCGCCTCGCGCTGGGCGATCAGCGCCTTCTGGGTGGGGATCGCCGCCTCCGCGAGCCGCAGTTCCTCCTTCGCCACGTTGTCCTGCGCCTTCGCGACCTCCGCGTCGGTCTGGGCCTTCTCGAACGCCTCCCGGCTGATCACCTGCCGCTCGAAGATCTGCTTCATCCGCGCGGCGTCCCGGGACGCCTGGGACCTCCGTGCCGCGGCAAGGGAGGTCCTGGCGCGCGCCGCCTCGATGCCGGCCGAAAGCTGCGCGAGCTGCGCCTTCGCTCCTTCCAGGTCCTTGATCGCGGCCGTTATGTCCGACCGGGCGGCGCCGAGGTCGGCTCGGGCGGCGGCCACATCCCCCGCTCCGGCAGTGACGGCGGAAGCGGCCCCGGACTCCCGCACGGCGAACGGCTCCGGGTCGATCCGGAGGAGGGGATCCCCCGCCCTGACGGGTTGGTTGTCCCGAACCCGCACCTCGGCCACCGTCCCCTGGACGCGCGCGGAGACCAGGTGGATCCTCCCGTCGATATAGGCGTCGTCGGTGCTCACGTGGGTCTGGCGGTACCGCCAGTAGGCGAACCCGGCGATTACCGTTGCGGCGAGGACAAGGAGAAACAGGCCGATCGCCTTCCGCTTCCTCCCCCCGTTCTTCGGTCCCGGGGTTTCCGTTCCGTTCTCCGCCATGGCTCCGGTCTCCGCGCTCAGCGTCCGACCGCGCGCAGGAGCGTCGCGACGGACACGCTGTAGTCGTACTGCGCGTCGATGGTGGCGGTGTCGGCCTGGGTCATCTGGACCTGCGCGTCGATCATCTCGATGATGTCGCCGGCGCCCACCTCGTAGCGGGCGGTGGCGAGGCGAAGGTTCTCGTCCGACGCCTCCCGCTCCTTCTTCCGTGCCCCGATCCGCTCCGACGCCTCGCTCATGCCGTAGGCGGCCTGCTCCACCTGGAGGAGGACCAGTCGCCGTACGTCCGTCAGCTGATGACGGACGGAGGAGAGCGACGCCTCCGCCTCCTTCACCTGCTCCCGGATCAGGAACCCCGAGAAGAGGGGGACGCTGAGCGTCACGCCGACGTCGTATCCCTGGTCGAGGGGCGCCTCGTCGGCGGCGTACCCGTACCCCGCGGCGCCGACGAGCGTGGGAAGATGCCCCCCGCGCGCGAACCGGACCCCCTGTGCGGCTGCACGCTCGCGTTCCCGGAGCGACTTGAGCTCCGGGCGGTTCCTATCCGCTTCCTCGATCCACTCTGGGAGAGTTCCCGGGTTCTTTTCATCGGCGAGGGAGTCGGAGAGAACGAAGTCCGCTGGCCCCTCCACGCCCATCCGGTTGAGGAGGGTGATCCGCGCCACCCGCACGTCGTTCTCGGCCTGGCTCAACTGGGCGCGAGCGTCGTACAGGTTCGCCTCGGCGCGCGCCACGTCGATCTTCGCGCGGATCCCGGCTTCGAAGTACGCTTGGGCCTGCTTGAGGAGCGACTCGCGCTGCCGGAGCGTTTCCCTTTTGACCTCGAGATTGCGGCCGGCCCGCAGAACGTTGAAGTAGCCGACTTTCGCCGCATAGGCGACATCTTCCCTGACGGTCACGCCGTTCTCCCGCGTGGCGGAGAGCAACGCGTCCGACCGGTTCACCGAGGCGCTCGTGCGGCCGAAGTCGGTCAACAGCATGGAAAGGTCCCCGCGAAGGAACTCGTTCGGCGCGGTCGCGCTTTGCCCTGTCGTGGCGGAGATGGCCCGGACGCGGAAGTATCCGGTGGAAAGGGTCACCGAGGGGTACCAGGGGGATTCCGCCTGCCCCTTGCGGGCCGCGGCGGCCGCCGTCTCGGTCTCGGACTGACGGACGAGGGGGTGGTTCCGGACGGCGATGTCCGCGACTTGATCGACGGTCCAGGCGACCGTCCCGGCGGCGATTCCCGCCGCCGGAAGGGCCGCGTTGTCGGCCGCGACGGCGGACGCCGTGATCGCGGCAATCGCAAAAAAAGAAACGACGGTTCCGATCCAGGTGCGTGGTGTCACGGTAGCCTCCCGGGGAAACGTGCCGAGTGAGCACTCAGTCAGTATCGTGGCATCGTAGGGGAACGGCAACGGCACTGTCAAGGGTGGGAGCGATTTCCAGTTCCCGACACCGAGGTCTCAATGCTCAGGAGTTTCGGCCCCTGCTTGATACGGAACTCGCCGTCCACCGTCTCCCAGATCCAGCCGGAGTAGCCGTAGCCTCCCACCGCCTTGACCACGAAGGCCCCTTTCCATGAATCGGTCCTCGTCCGGTTGAGCGCGACCGTGCCGAACTTCCCGAAGGTATAGGTCGGCACCGGGTGGCAGTACGACTCGCCCGCAAGCTCACCGGCCGTCTCTTCCGCCTCCTTCCCCCCGAAAAGGGCGGCCCGCAACCCATACTTGTGGTCCTTCGCCCGCCGGACGACTTCCTCCTTCGTGTCGAAGGACGTGGTGAAGGCCACGGGGCCGAAGACCTCCTCCCGCATGCCGGACATGACGTCCGTGGCGTCCCGCACGACGGTGGGGTGGATCAGGTTCCCCTCGATCTTTCCGCCGTAGACGACCTTCGCCCCCATCGCCACCGCCTCCTTGAGCTGCTCCCGGATTCGGGCGACGGCCAGACGGCTCGCCACCGGCGAGATCTCCGTCCGCGGGTCTTCCGGGGAGCCGACCACGAGCTTCGCGGCCCGTTCCACGAACCGCTCCAGAAATTCCTCGTAGAGCGAGCGGTGGATGAAGATTCTCTTCGGAGCGGTGCAGGTCTGGCCGGAATACATGAACTTCGCCGTGACCAGGTCAGAGAGGGCGAGATCGAGATCGGCATCGGGGAAGACGATGAACGGATCCTGCCCCGCCCCCTCGAAGACCATCTTTTTCCCCGCCTCCCGGAAGGCCGACTCGTAAGCGAGGAAATTGACGTCCGACCCGAAGACGACCACTGCGGAGACGGTGGGGTCCTTGAGCGCCTCTTCCAGGAACTTCTTCCCGCCTTCCCGGGAAAAGCGGACGGTATCGCCGAAGATCGGACGGTAAATCGACTCCGTGAGCCGGGAGAGGGAGGATCCCTTCGAGGAAAACTTCACGGCGACCCGGTTTCCCACCATGTAGAGGGAGGTGATCGCGGTGTTGAGCCAGGCGCTGCCGTTGTAGGAGAGCATGAGGGCGACGGTCGATCCTTCTCCACCCAGAGGTCTCCTGCCTTCAAGCAGGGGCCTGGCCTCGGCGTACATCTTCAGCCGGTTGAGGGAGGTATCTACCTCTTGTGCGGTGTCCCTGCAGGTGAACTGGATGTCCTTGACCGCCCGCTGAATGAACTCTTCCCTGTGCGCCTGGATGCTCTCGCCCAGGTCGAGGATCTTCCGGTACCGTTCGTCGTAAGGTGTCAAGAGGCCTTCCCTTCGCATCGCGCCGCCGTGAGGACCGTTCCGGCCAAAGCCATCAAGCCGGCCGCAAGGAACGCGAGATGGATCGCTTTGAAGACCCGTTCCGGGGGGATCCCGTGAGCCGACCGACCGCCGACGACGCCGGCGAGGATCGCGCCCGCGAAACTGACGCCTGTGGCCATGCCCAGCAGTCGCGAAGTGGCGAGGACTCCCGAAGCGATGCCCTTTCGTCCCGGCGGCGCCGCCCCGAGCATCGCGCTATTGTTGGGCGTGGCGAAAATCGCCACCCCCACTCCCGTCACCATCAGACCGATCGCCACGAGATGGAGAGGGGACTCCCCGTTCATGGCGGAAAGGATAAAAAGTCCCACCGCCAGAATCGCCATGCCCGTCGTGGCGGGG
>CAAGKR010375190.1_pt1 | contig 13505 bp, 12 predicted proteins | sample 2556971 | NCBI WGS metagenome assembly CAAGKR01 (sample SAMEA5207829, study PRJEB30636) | soil metagenome | biome: forest; feature: boreal; material: soil | place: USA | collected 2011-09 | depth 1 m | reverse complement strand
TCACGGCCACCCCGGAAGGGAGAAAGCGCGTCTCCGGGTCCCGCGTGAGCCTACCTCGGATTATTACGTGTGTGAAGTCCACCATATCCGAATTCCTCCCTTGCCTCGCCCGTCAGGCTTCCGCCGGAGGCGCGGGCGTCTGGGGCGTTTCGGATGCGGGCGTTTCAGGTACGGGCGTTTCGGGTGCGGGCGTCCCGGAGTCCGGGGGCGCGTCTCCCGCGAGGGGAGCAACCGCCTCGACCTTCGGCTTCAGCTCCGCGGTATGCAGGGTGGTCAGGTGGCGGAGAATTCCCTCGAAGATCTTGATGTTGCGCTCCACCTCCTCGACGACGCCGCGGTTCCCGGTGTAGAGGAGGAAGGTGTAGAAGGCGGTGGATTTCTTCTTGATCGGGTAGGCGAGTTTGCGATTTCCCCAGTCGTCGGTCTTCAGCACCTCGCCCTTGAAGCTGTCGACGATCCCGGAGAGCTTTACGAGGAACTCTTTCCTCGTGTCCTCCGGAAGTTCGGGGTCGAACAGGATGGCGGTTTCATACCTCTTCGGTGTCATCTTGCGATCTTGCCTCCTTTCGGCTGATCGAGCCCCCGGACAATGCGCCGGGAGCAAGGAGTATGTTTCCCCCCGGGGATTCCGGCGGGGCCGTGCCCTGCTTGCCGTCCTCGCGCGCCTTCGCGTTCCAGCGCGTCATGGCCTTGTCGAAACCGAGCCTGGCGATGTCGTCGAACGCCTCGGCGGCGGCGGCGACCGCCGCATCGAACGCCCCCCGGAGCTCGGGAGCCGGGGGGGTCAGGACGTAGTCGGCCGGGTCGACCCTCGCGGGGGGCCGCCCGATCCCCACGCGGATCCGGAGAAAATCGGCGGTCCCGAGACGTTCCTTGAGGGAGCGCAGTCCGTTGTGGCCGCCCGTTCCCCCGCCGCGCTTGAGCCGCACCGCGCCCGCCGGCAGATCGAGGTCGTCGTGGAGGACCACCAGATCCCCCGGGCCGTCGGCGTGCTTCCGGTAGAGCGGGGCCACCGCGTCGCCGGACAGGTTCATGAACGTCGTCGGCTTGGCGAGGACGACCTGGCGCCCATCGATCTCGCCGGTTGCCAGCGAAGCCGCGCCGGCCGCGCGCCACCGCACTCCCAGCGATTCGGCGATCCGGTCGATCGCCAGGAACCCCGCGTTGTGGAGCGTCGAGGCGTACCGGCGCCCCGGGTTCCCGAGTCCGACGATGAGTCGCGTGGGGCGCTACTCCTTCTTCTTCGCTTCCTTTTCCGGCTTCTTCGCTTCCTTTTCCGGCTTCTCTTCCTTCACTCCGGGCTCCGCCACGCTGGCGACCTCGGCCCCTTCCGCCGCCACCTCCTCGACCGCCACCGGCTCGGCTTCGGCCTTCGGCGTGTGGACCGCCGCCAAGGTCATCCGAAGATCCTTCTCGGTGGGGACGACGCCCTCGGGGAACCGGACATCCGCAAGGTGAAGCGAATCGCCGATCTCGAGGGAGGTGACATCGAGTTCGAGGTATTCAGGAACCTGGTCGGGCGTGCACTCGACCTCGAGGCTGCGGGTGACCACATCGAGGACTCCACCCATCTCGATGCCGACCGCCTTCCCCTTGATCCGCAGCGGGACCTCGACACGGAACTTCCTCCCGAGGGCCACCTCGTAGAAATCGACGTGGGTGACCCGACCGGTCAGGGGATGGGTCTGGGTCTCTTTGAGGACCGCGTACGACTCTTTCCCCTCGGCTCCGTCCTGCACGGTCATCTTGACGATCACCGTCCCGCGGCGGGCCGTGTCGAGAAACTTTTCGAGGGGCTTGCGCTGGAACTCGATCGACCGGGTCTCGAGCCCCTTGCCGTAGATGACGCCGGGGATCTTCCCCTCAACGCGACGCTTCCGGTTGATCTCTTTCCCCGTGTACTGGCGGCGGTCCGCCGTCAACTCCGTCATTGCCATCTTCTCTCTCCTCTTATACGAACAGCGAGCTGACCGAATCCTGGAAATGGATCCTCTTGATGGCCTCGCCCAGCAGGGGCGCGACCGAAAGGACGTGAAGCTTCCCGCACGCCGCCTTGGGACCCAGGGGAATCGTGTTGGTCACCACGAGTTCCTCGATCTCCGATTTCTCGAGCCGCTCGATGGCCGGGCCCGACAGGACCGCGTGGGTGGCGCAGGCGTAGATATGCTTCGCCCCCTTGCGGCGCAGGGCGTCGGCGGACTCCGCGAGCGTCCCGGCCGTGTCCACCATGTCGTCGAGCAGGATCGCCGTCTTCCCGTCGACCTCCCCGATGATGTTCATCACCTCGGCGACGTTGGTCGCCAGCCGGCGCTTGTCGATAATGGCGAGGGAGGCGGAAAGGCGCTTGGCGAAGGCGCGCGCCCGCTCGACGCCCCCGGCGTCCGGGGAGACGATCACGATGTCGTTCCCGTACTTCTCCTTGATGTACTCGAGCATCACCGGCGCCGAGTAAAGATGGTCCACCGGGATGTTGAAGAATCCCTGGATCTGTCCCGCGTGAAGGTCCATCGTCAGCAGCCGGGAGACGCCCGCCGCGGTCAGGAGGTCGGCCACGAGCTTCGCCGTGATGGGGGCCCGCGGGAGGACCTTCCGGTCCTGCCGCGCGTACCCGTAATACGGGAGGACCGCCGTCACCCGCATCGCCGAGGCGCGCTTGAGGCCGTCCATCAGGATCAGCAACTCCATCAGGTGGTCGTTCACCGGGGGACACGTGGGCTGGATCACGAAAACATCCACGCCGCGGACGTTGTCCCGGATCTCGACGTTCACCTCGCCGTCGCTGAACCGCTTGATGACCGCGGACCCCAGCGGGATGCAGAGGTACGCGCAGATCTCCTTCGCGAGATCCGGGTTCGCGTTCCCGGTAAAAACCTTCAGTCGCGTCACGCAACTCCCTTATATCCGGAGGAAACTTCGCCGAAAAGATTGAATGTTATACCGACGGGGGGGGGATTGGCAAGCCCTATTCGACCACACCCCCGGAGTCCAGCCCCCGGCATGGCTGGGAGGGAAGGGGTCGAACCTTCATCAGGGGCTTCAAAGGCCCCGGTCCTGCCGTTAGACGACCTCCCAGCGCACCAGCGATTCTAACGGGCGGCCGCGACCCCGTCAAGGACAGCGCCGGTTCCCCGCTCGTACGCCCCGATCACGGCGTCCTCGATCATCCGTCGGGCCTCGTTGTTCAGGGGGTGAGCGATGTCCCGGTACGAGCCGTCCTTCGTCTTCTTGCTCGGCATGGCGACGAACAGGCTGGCGCTCCCCTGGATGATCTTGAGGTCGCGGACGACGAAGCAGTCGTCGAAGATGATCGTGGCGTACCCTTTCAGCTTCTCGTTGTCCGACACCGGAAAGACCTTCACCTCGGTGATCCGCATCCTGGCCTCCTCCCCTTCCCCCGCAAGGTGTTAGACGCTTCTCGCGACGAAGACCCGCCGCCCTTTTCCCCCGTCGCCGCCTGCCGACAATTTTCCCCGCGCCTCCCGCGCCGCCCCTTCCGACGTGAAGAGGCCGAACACCGCCGATCCGCTCCCCGACAGCCCCGCCGCCGCCGCTCCCGCGGACACCAGTTCCCGCCGGATCGCCGCGATCTCCGGATGCGAGGGCCCCCACGCCGCCTCGAAATCGTTCCGGACGACGGCCGCCACGTCCGAAAAGGTTCGGAACGTCGGGATGGTGCCACGAGGGGGGGAGTTGCCCGGTTCGCGCCCGAGCCGCGCGTACCCCTCCCGCGTCGAAAGCCCGAAGGCGGGGCGCACGATGACCGCGTGAAACGGAACGTTCCACGGAAGGGGGGTGAGCCGCTCGCCGAGCCCCTCGACGAGCGCCGCGCCGCCCGGCAGGAAGAACGGGACGTCCGCCCCGACGCGGACCGCCATCGCCAGCAACGCTTCCCGGGGAGGGTGCCTCCCGGTCAGGGCGATCAACCCTTTCAGCGCCGCCACCGCGTCGGAACTTCCCCCACCCAGCCCCGACTCGAAGGGGATCGCCTTCCGGATCCGGATCCGCGCCCCGGTGGGGGTCCCCGCCCAGGCGAGGAAGAGGGTGGCGGCCTTGTGGCAACTGTTCGCGGCGTCGGTCGGGACCTCCGGCGCGTCGCATTCCACGGAGATCCCCGCGGGAGCCTCCTCGACGGTCACCTCGTCGTACAGGGAGACCGGCACCATGACGGAGCGGATGTGGTGGTGCCCGTCTGGGCGTTTCCCGAACACCTGCAGAGAGAGATTCAACTTGGCCGGAGCGAGGAAGGAGACGGCGGAAGTACCCAAGGGAGACCTTTTCAAACGCTGTTTTTAAATCAAGGTATACGGATCGGAACCCCCTGTCAAGGGTGGGTTGTAGGCTAATGTCGGAAGGTGAAGCCCGCTTTCGGGTCGACGTCGACCGTCACCCGGTCCCCTTCGGGGAACTCCCCCTCGAGGAGGCGCATCGCGAGGGCATCCTCGATCCGCTTCTGGAGGGCGCGCCGCAGGGGCCTGGCGCCGTAGGCGGGGTCGTAGCCGATCTCCGCGATACGCTCCTTCGCCGCGGGGGTCAGGGCGATCGTGATCTTCCTGTCCGCGAGCCGGTCGTTCAGTTCCCGCACCATGATGTCCACGATCCGGGAGAGCTCCTCCTTCCCGAGGGAGTGGAAGAGGACGATCTCGTCGAGCCGGTTCAGGAACTCGGGCCGGAAGACGCGGCGAAGTTCCTCCATCACGCGGTCGCGGATCACCTCTTCCCCCTTCCCCGCGAGCTCCTGGATCCAGTGGGAGCCCACGTTGGAGGTGAGGATGATCGCGGCGTTGCGGAAATCCACGGTCCGCCCCTGCCCGTCGGTCAGCCGGCCGTCCTCGAGGACCTGCAGCAGGATGTTGAAGACGTCGGGGTGTGCCTTCTCGATCTCGTCGAACAGGATCACCGCGTATGGCTTCCTGCGGATCGCCTCGGTGAGGGCCCCCCCCTCCTCGTACCCCACGTACCCCGGGGGGGCGCCGATCATCCGGGCGACCGAATGCTTCTCCATGTACTCGGACATGTCGAGGCGCACCATGGAGGCCTCGTCGTCGAACAGGAACTGAGCGAGGGCGCGAGCGAGCTCCGTCTTTCCGACACCGGTCGGCCCGAGGAAGAGAAACGACCCGATCGGGCGACGGGGGTCCTTCAGCCCCGACCGGGCCCGCCGCACGGCGTTGGCCACGAGCCCGACCGCCTCCTCCTGTCCCACCACCCTCGCTTCGATCCGCTCCTCCATCTTGAGGAGTTTCTGGACCTCCCCCTCGACCAGCCGGGATACGGGGATCCCCGTCCACCGGGAGACGATCTGCGCCACGTCCTCCTCGTCGACCTCCTCCTTGAGAAGTCGGTCCTTCGAGCGCTCCGCCGCCCGCGACGCCTCCTCGACCTGCTTTCGCAGTGCGGGAAGGACGCCGTACTTCAGCTGCGACGCCTTCTCGAGGTTCCCCTCCCTCTCCGCACGCTGCATCTCCTGAAGGGTCTGCTCGATCCGCTCCTTGACCGCCCGGTTCCCGGTGATCTCCCGCTTCTCCGCCTCCCACCGCCCGCGCAACGCGGCGATCTTCGCGGAAAGCTCCGACAGCTCCGACTCGATCCCCGAACGCCGCTCCCGCGACGCCGGGTCGGTCTCCTTCAGCAGCGCCTGCCGCTCGATCTCGAGCTGGGTCTTGCGACGCTCCACCTCGTCGATCTCCGTGGGAACGGAGTCGATCTCGATCTTCAGACGGGACGCCGCCTCGTCGACCAGGTCGATCGCCTTGTCGGGGAGGAACCGGTCGGAAATGTACCGGTGGGACAAGGTGGCGGCGGCGATCAGCGCGGAGTCCTTGATCCGCACGCCGTGGTACACCTCGTAGCGGCCTTTGAGGCCCCGAAGAATGGCGATCGTGTCCTCCACGGTCGGCTCGCCCACCGGGACCGGCTGGAACCGCCGCTCCAGCGCCGCGTCCTTCTCGACGTACTTGTGATATTCGTCGAGGGTGGTCGCCCCGACGCACCGCAGCTCCCCGCGCGCGAGGGCGGGCTTCAGCATGTTGGAGGCGTCCATCGACCCCTCCGCCTTCCCCGCCCCGACGAGAGTATGCAGTTCGTCGATGAAGAGGATCACCTTCCCCTCGGCGGCGGTGATCTCCTTCAGGACCGCCTTCAACCGGTCCTCGAACTCCCCCCGGTATTTCGCGCCGGCGATGAGGGCCCCGAGATCGAGGGCGAGGACCCGCTTCTCCTTCAGCCCCTCCGGGACGTCCCCCGTCACCACCCGCTGGGCGAGCCCCTCCACGATCGCGGTCTTCCCCACGCCGGGTTCGCCGATGAGGACGGGGTTGTTCTTCGTTCGGCGGGAGAGGACCTGGATCACGCGGCGGATCTCGTCGTCCCGCCCGATCACCGGGTCGAGCTTTTCGCGCCGGGCCGCGTCGGTCAGGTCACGGCAATACTTGTCGAGAGCCTGGTACTTCGCCTCGGGGTTCTCGTCGGTGATCCGCTGGGTCCCGCGGATGGCGGTCAGCGCGGAGAGGAGCGCCTCGCGCGTCAACCCGTTCTTCCGCAGGAGGTCGGCCACCTTCCCGGGCTCGGACGCAAAGGCGAGGAGGAAGTGCTCGGCGGAGAGGAATTCGTCCTTGAACGCGTCCGCTTCGGAGAGGGCGCGCCGGAACAGCGGCTCGAGGCGGGGCGACAATCCCCTGGACACCGCCCCGGACACCTTCGGCAGCGACGCAAGCAGCCCCTCGGCCTCGGAGAGCAACCGTTGGGGGGAGACCCCGGTGCGGGCAAGCAGTTCCCCCATGACACCGCCTTCCTGGCGCAGGAAAGCGCAGAGGAGGTGCTCCGTCTCCACCTCGGCATGACCGCGCTCCGAGGCGAGACGTACGGCGTCCTGCAACGCTTCCTGGGACTTCACGGTGAGCTTGTCGAGGGAGATCATCGTCGCCTCCACGGACGGAAGGGTTTCGACGGGTACGACCGGGGGCGTCCGCAACCTGCCGCGGGCGCCCCCGGAAGAGCGCTCGCCTACCGGTTCTTGATGGTCAGGAGGATGCGGGCATCGCCCCTCTCGACCAGGAACAGGGTCGTCTTGTCGGCCTTGAGCTTCGCGGCCAACTTTGTGAACTCGGCTATGTTGGAGACCGGGAGGCGATTGATCTGCCGGACGACGTCCCCCTCCTCGAAACCGGCATCCTCCGCGGCGCTGCCCTCCGCCACCCCCGTCACCACCACGCCCTTCGTGTTCTCGATGCCTAATCGCTGTGCGATCTCGGGGGTGATGTTCTGGACGGTGAGCCCGAAGTCCTTCGACAGGTCGTGCCCCCCCCCGGCGGGCTTCCCGGGCTCCCCCTGCATCTCGGCGATCGTCACCGGCAAGGTGATTTCCTTCCCCTCCCGAAGCAGCCGCATATCGACCTTTATCCCGGGTTTCGTCGCGGCCACGGTCTGCGGCAGTTCGTGCTCGTCCTTGATCTCCTTCCCATTGAACGCCACGATCACGTCGCCGGACCGGATCCCCGCCTTTTCCGCCGGACCGCCCGAGGTCACGTCGGATACCAGCGCGCCGCGCCGGCCGGAAATCCCGAGGTTCTCGGCCGCCTCGGGGGTGAGCCGCTGGATGTAGACCCCGAGCCACCCGCGCGTCACCTTCCCCTTGTCCTTCAGCTGGTCGAGGACCGACTTGGCGAGCTGGATCGGCGTGGCGAACCCGATCCCCTGCCCGCCCTGGATGATCGCCGTGTTGATCCCGACGACCTCGCCCTTCAGGTTGAAGAGGGGGCCGCCCGAGTTCCCCGGGTTGATCGAGGCGTCCGTCTGGATGAAGTCGTCGTACGGCCCGGAGCCGATGATCCGCCCCTTGGCGCTGACGATCCCCGCCGTCACCGTGTGGCCGAGCCCGAACGGGTTGCCGATCGCAATGACCCATTCGCCCACGTCGAGCTTGTCGGAGTCGCCCAGCGCCACGTAGGTGAGCTTCTTCTTCGCGTCGATCTTGATCAGTGCGATGTCGATCTTCGGATCGGTCCCGACGACCTTCGCCTTGAACTCCTCCTTGTCAAGGAGGGTGACCGTCACCTCGTCGGCCTTCTCCACCACGTGGTTGTTCGTGAGGATGTAGCCGTCGGGGGAGACGATGAACCCGGAACCGAGAGACTTGCGCTTCTGCTCCCTCGGCATGCGCCCGAAGAAGTTGTTGAAGAAATCGTCGAACGGATCCTGCGGACCGAACGGGTTGCGCGTTTTGGGGGGGGTGAGCTTCACCACCTGGGTGGTGGAGATGTTGACCACCGCCGGGGAGACCTCCTTGAAGAGCTGCGGGATGTCGACCGGGACCATCCGAAGCCCGGCCGCGGCCGGAACGACAACCGGCTTCCCCTTGTCTCCCCACAAGGCTCGGGCGATCGGCGAGAAGTTGAATCCAGCGGACAGAACGATCCCGGCGGCTACCGCCGCGAGAACGAGGACAACAACCCTGCTTTTGCGGATCACAGTTGATCTCCTTTTTTTCCGTGCCCGGTGGTGGGCGGGTTGATCATCGCCATGTACCCCATCCGGAGGTGGTACAGCCCCTCGCGGAGGAGCTCCTCCTCTTCCTTCGTCAGGTTTCCCTTCGTCTTCTCCTGCAGAATCCCGAGGAGGTCGATGGCGTCCTTCGCCGCCGGCAGGTCGACCGGAGGGCGTTTCCCGTCAGGCCCCTGGAGCATGCCGAGACCGACCATCGCCCCCATCTGCAACGACTGCACGAGGTCGAGGAACCGCGGTACGCCCTCCTTTGCACCCGGGACATTAGAATCCTCATGCGGGTGCTTCGGAGGGCTCACGCCCGTGGGCTGGCCCTCCGTAGCCGCCGATGGAGGTTTCTCCTTGAGAGGCGGCGTAGGAGGGGGCGAAGGCGGCTCCGGCGTGGCTTCGACCCCCCTTCGGTCGATCACCTTGAATCCCTTGTCCTCTTTTTCTTCCGGCATCAGACGGCCACCTTCTGCGTGATGAGGACCGTTTCCCCGTCGACCTCCTCGACGAGGAAGTGGTCCGACTCTTTCCACTTCAGCGTGACGGGCACCTTGACCTTCTCGTCGATCGCGCGCTTCAGGAACCGCGCGCCGTACTTGACGGAGAACCCCGCGCGGGCCAGGGAGGCGACGGCCGCGTCGGAGACGACCAACGTCTTCCCGTGGGCCGCCATCCTCTTCCGGATCGTGTCGATGTACAGCTCGGCGATCCGCCGGACCTCGTCGATGGTGAGGGGCGTGAAGACGATGACGTCGTCGAGGCGGTTGATGAACTCCGGCGTGAACCGGTTCTCGGCCGCCTTCAGCACCGCCTTGCGGACCGGCTCGAAATCGACCGTCCCCGGCCCGAACCCCATCGGCCGGGTGAGCCTCGACAGCTCGTCCGCCCCGAGGTTGCTCGTCATGATGATGATCGTGTCGGAGAAGTAGACCTTCTTCCCGCGCCCGTCGGTCAGCCACCCCTCGTCGAACGCCTGGAGAAAGAGGTTGTGGACATAGGTGTCGGCCTTCTCGATCTCGTCGAGCAGCACGACGGAGTACGGGTTGTCCCTCACCTGGTTCGTCAGGATCCCCCCGCGTTCGGACCCGACGATCCCGCGCGGCATCCCGATCAGCTTGTCGACAGCGAGCGCGCCGTCGCGGTACTCGGACATGTCGACGCGGATCATCTGCCGTTCGTCGCCGAAGAGGTACTCCGCCAACGCCCTGGCCATCTCCGTCTTGCCGACGCCCGTGGGGCCGAGGAAGAGCAGCACGCCGTCCGGCCGGTAGATGTTCGCCTTGAGGGGGCCCTTGTTCATCCGAAGCGACTTGGCCACCGCGGCGATCGCCTCCTTCTGTCCCACCAGCCGGCGGGAGATCCGCTCCTCGATGTCCCGAAACCGTTCCCCCACGTCCCGGAGAAGGATGTCCGGCGGGTTCTTCGTCTCGCTCGCGATCACGTCGAGCACGTCCTTCGCCGTGACGGTCTTTCCCGCCTCGCCCCGGATCTCGACGCGCACGCACGCCGTATCGAGCCAGTTGATCACCTTGTCGGGCAGGCGCAGGGAACGGGCGTACCGGTCGGACATGGAGAGGGCGAAGTCGATCGCCTCGTCCTGGATCTCCACCCCGTAGTTCGCCTCGAGACGGGGCTTGAGGCCCATGAGGATCTCGCGCGTCTCGTCGAGGGTCGGCTCCCCGATCTTCACCACCCGGAACCTCCGGGAGAGCGCCTCGTCCTCCTGGAGGATCTCCTTGTACTCCGTGACCGTCGTGGCGCCGATCATCTGGACCTCGCCCCGGGCCAGGGCCGACTTGAAGATGTTCGCCGCGTCGGAGGGGACGCCCATGGCGGAGCCCGCGCCGACCAGGGTGTGCGCCTCGTCGATGAAGAGGATGAGGTTCTTCCGCTCCTTGACCTCGGCGATCACCTTCTCGATCCGGTCCTCGAACATCCCGCGGAAGACGGTCCCCGCCACGACCGTGTTCATCTGGAGGTTGACCACGTGGTGCCCACGGAGCCGCTCCGGCACCCGGTGCGGCTCGTACTCGAGGCGCATCGCGAGCCCCTCGACCACGGCGGTCTTCCCGACCCCCGGGTCCCCGAGGATCATCACCGAGTTGGACCGGTCCTTGTGGCAGAGGTATTCGAGGATCCGGTCGATCTCCTCGTCTCGCCCGATGATCGGGGGAATCTTCCCTTCCCGGGCGAGGAGGTTCAGGTTGACGGCGAAGGCCTTAAGGTTCGCCGGAAGTTCATACCGCTTGCGGAACTCCTCGACCTTCTCCTCCCGGGTCCGCAGCTGCGCGGCGAACCGGGAGAGCGCGACGGCCGGGTCGACGCCGTAATTCTTGAGGATCCGCGCCGGGATGGAGTGGACCTCGTGGAAGATGCCGAGGAACAGGTCGGAGGCGTCGATCTGGGTGCGTCGGTTCCGCTGCGCCGTCTCCCACGCGACGCGGAAGACCTGCTTCGTCGCCGGGGGGACCTTCAGCCCGACCCCCAGGTACTGCCGGGAGATGTTCAGGTGCTCGGCGAGAGAAAAGAGGACGGCCTCGACGTTCAGCCCGATCGTGGCCATCAGCTCGTGGAACATCGTCTTCTCCTGGTCGGCGAAGGCGATGAACAGGTGCTCGAGACCGAGATAGTAGTGATGCCGGCGCTGCGACTCCTCGATCGAGGCGTTCAGCATCCGGTGCCCGGAATCGGAGAGCTTTTCCCGGTAGAACGATATTTCCATCATCGAAGGGTTTGCCCCCGCATCGCCATCAGGCGTTCGATCCGTTTCTCCACCGGCGGGTGGGTGCTGAACAGGCTCATGAGACCGCCGCCGGTCAGCGGGCTCACGATGAACATGTGGGCCGTCGCGGGAGACGCCTGCATCGGCACCTGCCGGGATCCGCCCGAGATCTTTTCGAGGGCCCGCGCGAGCGCCTCGGGCTTCCCGCAGAAGCGGGCCCCGGTCTCGTCGGCCAGGTATTCCCGCGAGCGGGATACGGCCATCTGGATCATCATCGCCCCAAGGGGCGCGAGGATCGCCATCACGAGGAGCTGCAGCCCCCCTCCCCCCTCGCGGTCGTCCCGTCCGCCGCCGAAGATCGCGGCGAAGCGCGCCATGTTGGCCAGCATCATGATCGCCCCGGCCAGGGTGGCCGCCACGGTACCGATCAGTATGTCCCGGTTCCGCACGTGCGCCATCTCGTGGGCCAGCACGCCTTCGAGCTCGTCCGGCGAGAGCACCCGCAGGATCCCCTCGGTCGCCGCCACCGCCGCGTGGGCCGGGTCGCGCCCCGTCGCGAAGGCGTTGGGCGACTCCTCGGGGATGATGTACACCTTCGGCATCGGCACCCCGGCCGCCAAGGCAAGCCGGCGGACCGTCCCGTGGAGTTGCGGCGATTCGGCCTCCGTCACCTCGCGGGCGTGGTACATCCGCAGGACGATCTTGTCGGAAAACCAGTACGATCCGACGTTCATAACGATCGCCAGCCCGAAGGCGAAGACCATCCCGGATTGCCCCCCGATCGCCTTTCCCACGAACACGAACAGGATCGTGAGGACCGCGAGCAGAAGCGTCGTTTTCAGCGTGTTGCCCATAGTTCCCTTATTCCCTCCCCCAGGACCCGCCCAACCCTGCGTTCTATTGATTCCATTATAGACGTTTCAGTTCCAATGCCCCCGGGGATCCTTCTCCTCGAATCCGGCGATGCGGTCCACCAGCCGGAGGAATTCCTCCGGCCGCTCCGACGGGACGACCAACTGGAGCACGACATACTGGTCTCCCCGCTCCGCCGTGCCGGGGGTCGGGACACCCCTCCCCTTGAGGCGCAGCTTCCTGCCGCTGGAGGAGCCGGGGGGGATCGTCACGGTGACCGGCCCGTCGATGGTCGGCACCTCGATCTTCGCCCCCTTGACCGCTTCCGAGAAGCGGATCGGGGCCTCGAGGAGGATGTTGTTCCCCTCGCGGCGGAAGTACGGATGCGCCAACATGCGCAACTCTACCTGCAGGTCGCCGCTTTCCCCCGGAGCCGCCCGTTCCTCCCCCTTCGAAGGGACGCGGATCGTGGCGCCGTCCCGCGCTCCCGCGGGGATCCGGATCTTGACGCGCTCCTCGGATTCGGTCACCCCGCGTCCGTAGCATGCCGGGCACCCCCGCCGCCCGGCGCGGCCGGTTCCCCCGCACTGCGCGCACACGCTGGATCGAGGATACCGGATCTCGCGGACCGCCCCCCGGACCATGTCGAGGAAGTCGACGGAAATCTCGACCCGGATATCGCTTCCCCGGGCAGGATGGGAGGACCGCGCTCCCCCCCCACGAAGCATGTCGCCGAAAAGATCCCCGAAGTCGAACGACTCGGCCCGGAACCCCCCGGGGGCGTGTCCCGCGCCGCCGAACGGTCCGGCGCCCTGGAAACCGCCCGCGAATCCCCCCTGACGGATCGCGTCGTACTCTTCCCGCTTCTTCCGGTTGCTCAGGACCTCGTGGGCCTCGTTGGCCTCCTTGAAGCGCGACTCGGCCGCCTTGTCGCCGGGGTTGACGTCCGGGTGGTGCTTCTTCGCCAGCCGCCGGAACGCCTTCCGGATCTCCTCCGCCGAGGCGCCTTCCGCGACCCCCAGGATCCGGTAATAGTCCTTCTTCGGGTCCATCAGCCTATCCCCACGGCGTCACTTCACGGCGACGGTGATCTGCTTCGGCTTCGCCTGCTCCAACTTCCCGAGGCGCACCTCGAGGATGCCGTCCTTCATCTCGGCGCGGACCTTTTCGGCGTCCACGGAGCCCGGCAGCGAGAAGGACCGGTGGAAGGCGCCGTAGGTGCGCTCCACCCGGTGGTAGTTCTCCTCCTTCACCTCCCGCTCGAACTTCCGCTCCCCGTGCAGCGTCAGCACGCCGTTCTCGACCTCGACGTGAACCTGGTCCTTCGCAAGGCCCGGCACCTCGGCCTTGACGATGATCTCGTCGCTCGTCTCGAAGATGTCCACGGCGGGAGACCACGTCCCGACCCCCGGCTGCTCGCCGCGATACAGCGGCGACCCGAAGG
>CAAGKR010362269.1_pt1 | contig 13505 bp, 14 predicted proteins | sample 2556971 | NCBI WGS metagenome assembly CAAGKR01 (sample SAMEA5207829, study PRJEB30636) | soil metagenome | biome: forest; feature: boreal; material: soil | place: USA | collected 2011-09 | depth 1 m | reverse complement strand
TGCATCGTCAATTGTCGTGGCTCGGATCCATCCGCCAGCATCACCCAGATCTGCCGCGAACCCCGCCGCGTCGATTCGAACACAATATGCCGTCCGTCCGGCGCCCAGCTCGGCCTCTCATTGCGCCCGGAATCGCGCGTGATCTCCCGAATGTTGTGCGAAGACGCGTCCATAATGTAGATATCGTAATTGCCGCTCGGCCGCCGCCAGCTGAACGCCAGAAGCTGCCCATTCGGCGACCATGCCGGATCGATTACATAGCCCATGTCCGGTAGCTCCAGCTTCCGCGCATCGGTCCCATCCGAATTCATCATGTAAAGTTGTGGCACTCCGGCACGGTCGCTCACAAACGCCACCGTCTGCCCCGTCTTTGGATTCCACGCCGGTGAAGTGTTCGCTCCCTGCGTGGCAAATGTCAGCCGCTTCGGCCGGTTTCCGCTAGCGTCGGTTACATATAACTCGGGATTCCCCTGCATCGAGGACGAGAACATCACTTGCGAGCCATCCGGCGACCACGTTGGCGATGTGTTGGTGCTCCGAAAACGCCCGAACGAAACGAGTTTGTTCGAATCCATCGAGTACATGCAGATTTGCGCGCTGATCACTCCATTCGCCGGCGTAAAGCAGGTAAACGCGATCCGCGAAGCGTCTGGCGCCCATCGTGGCGTCAGCGCAATGCTTCCAAGCGACGTTAAGGCGTGCTGGTTAGCGCCGTCATAGTCCATCAGCCACAATTCTTTATGGCCCGATCGCGCGCTGATATACGCAATCTGCGTGGAGGCGATACTTCCCGCGCCTCCCGAAAGCTTGTTCACGATTTCATCCGCGAATTGGTGCGCGAACTTACGCACCTGCACATCCGTGGGCGCTCCGCGATACACTTTTCCCACTACCGGTTGGGTCGAAGGATTCCGCACATCGTACATCCAGGCATAAATCACTACTTCGCTGGACGTCTCTGTCAAATTTCCGAACGCCACAAAGTTCGCGTTCAACGGGTTATCCGTCCATGTTAGATTTTGCAGTTCGGAGGGCTGTGTCAGCGGCTGCGTGGGATAAAAACTTGGGCTAACCAGATCGAGAATTCCGCTGAAGGAAAGATCGTCGCGGACTACGGTCGTGAACAATACCGAATGCGCTTTCGCCTCGTCGGACCGCGATGCAAAATCCGGCACTGCAATGCGCGGCTTCTCTACACCGAGCCCGGTCCCGGTGCGGAACCATCCTTGTTCCTGTTGAGCATTTGCAAGTGCCGCACTAAAGACCACCACCAAGCAGACAACCAATATCACGCGAATTTTTCGGGACAACGACGCCTCCACACAATCGTCCGCGCATGGGCTGCGGCCTATCTACAGAATACCAAAATCCCATCCACCAAGTGCGCATTAGAAGCCTCCTACAGGTTTTCCTGTACGGCTAGCGTTCCCAATAGGGGTGCAGCACGTTTATCCTGAGCCTTAAAGGGGTTGCACCCCATGTTCGCAACGGCTAACACCTGGCGTCGAACCTTCGATTTTGAGGCTGGGGGTTCGATTCGACCGTTTCTCGGTCGAATCTAGCTTCAACTCAAAACTTCCCACTTAAAACTTAATACTGCCTCAATGTCCCTTCCCCAAATCAAAATCAAATGTCACATCCACCGAATTCCCCCGCCAATCCGCCGGCAACTGCGCCATCTTCTCAATGCTCAACATCGCCCGCGTCGTCGAATCATCCATGGACCGGTTGCCGCTCGAAGTATCCACTCTTATATTCTTAATCGTCCCATCACGCATAATCGTAAACGTCACGATCGTATGCGCTGTCCGCGCTGACCGCACCGCCGGATCAATCGTATTCTGCAGCCAATTATCCGAAATCCGCTTCCGCACACTCTCCACATACCACGGATACCGCGCTGCAAACTCTCCTCCGCCCTCACCCTTCATCGCCATTCCACCGCTCAGCGGGCCCGGTGTCTCCCTATAACCCGACGGCATGCTCATCTGTCCGCCCTTGCCGTAATTCACCGCGTTGTCTGGCCGCGGCGTTTTGTTCTCGATAATTTTGGAAGCTTTCGGCGGTGGCGGCGGCTTGATCTTCGCGAACTCCGGAATCTTCATCGCGTCCGTTTTTAGCTCAGGCGGCAGGGGTGGCTCTTCCTTATAAAGTCCCTTCGTCGGGTCAACGGTCGCGCTTTCCGTGGGCACTATCGGTTGCGGCATCGGAATGCCGGCGCTACTTACCAGACTCACCTTGACCTCGGAATCGCCTCCGCCTACTCCGCCCCACGGCACGCGGTTGCGCTGAATCAACACACTCAAAATCACCACAACTACCAAAGCGCCATGCAAAAATACCGAATATCCGAAGAACGGCTTCAGGCTGGGGTCATGCGAGTTGGTGGCGGCATAAGCCATAGTTCAACGCGTTTGCGCGCGATCCGTAATCGGTTGCGTCACAATACTTATATTCGAAATCCCCGATTGTCGCAGCGAATCGATCACACTCGCAAATGCCCCAAACGGCACCGTCTCGTCGCAGCGCAAAAAAATCGCCTCTTCCGGATGTTTCAGTTGCTTGCGGATCTTGTCCGCCAGTTGGTGAATGTTTACCGGATCATTCCCCAAATAAATCTTCTGCGCTTTATCAACCGTAACCACCAGCCGCTGCTCGGTCATTTCGTGCACCGTGTGCGTCTTCGGCACGTCCACTTCAATCCCCGATTGCAGTATCGGCGCCGTGATCATGAAGATAATCAACAGCACCAGCACCACGTCAATAAACGGCACCATGTTGATGTCGGCAAGCGACGATTGCGTCGATTTTTGCAGTGAAGGCATAGCTAGGCTCGGGAAAGGTTTTCGCGACTCCTGAGATCTGATATACGTTCACGGATGTCAGCAACCAAACCGCGGATATCAGGAAGGAAAGACCAAATGCGACGTTCGCGCACCGTCCACCTCACCCTAAACTCCCTCACGTAAACGTCTTCTCAATTTGCGCCGCAAATTCCTGCGCGAAGGTATCCAGCCGCTGCGCCAGATCGCGGATATTCTGTAAAAAATAATTGTATGCAATCAACGCCGGAATCGCCGCAAACAATCCCGCAGCGGTAGTCACCAAAGCTTCCGCAATCCCCGGAGCCACCGCCCGCAGACTCGCCGAACCCGATGTCCCCAGCCCGGAGAACGCATCGATAATTCCCCACACCGTGCCGAACAATCCGATAAACGGCGACACCGCCGCCGTAGTCGCGAGCCACGACATGCCTTTTTCAACCCGTCGCACTTCTTCCGTCGACGCCAACTGCATATTCACAGTCACCGCCTGCATACTTTTGATTTTCTGCGCCGTGGCCGCCGTGGAGGTGGGCATCAACTGGCTCTGCAATTCGCGGTAGCCTGCCGCATAAACGTTCGCAAATGGCGATCCCGCGGAAACCAGTCCCTGTGGGTTGGCAACGCCCTTCGTCGCGCGAAATATTTTCAAGAATTGATCGCTCTCCCTTCGGACTCGTCCAAACAGGCTTAGCTTCTGGAAAATCATCGCCCACGAAATCAGCGAAAAGAGCAATAACAGCGCTAATACCACCCGGGCAACCCACCCGGTCTGCTCTAAAATGTCAAAAACGCTGCCGATGTAAATGGCGGAGAGAAGAAAGATAGCGACAACCCCTCAGAAAATCGGATTTTTTATCTACCAAATCACCGTAGCACACGCCCGAAACCCGGTCAAAAGAAATGAGATGTGAAATTGCGAGAAGTGTATGCCGATGATGCAAAAACACACGCATCGACGCAGCCTTTTTTTTCGCGCCCTTAGCCTTTCTCGTCCAACAATTTCTTCAGTCTCGCAAATCCCGCCCGGCTCACCGGCAGCTTCACCCCATTCGCCAGAATCGCCACCTTGCTGTCCTTAGCATAAGGCTCAATCCGCACCATGCGCTCCAGATTCACCAGATATGACCGGTGTATCCTCACAAAACGCGCCGGATCAAGCGCCATCTCTAATCCCGAAATCGTCTGCTGCTTCAACTGTCTTTTTCCTTCGCTCACCAGCGAGACGTAATCGTCCAGCGCCTCCACATAATCCAGTTTTGCCACCGGAATCAGCGTCACCCTCGTGCCATCCTTCACCACGATGCGCTCCACATATTGCCCTGTCGGCCGCGCACTAGCCGCCAGCGTAGCCGCCTCGGCCCGCTTCGCCGGCATCTGACTCTTCGCTCTTTCCAAAGCAGTCTCAAATCGCTCCCGGCTGAATGGCTTCAGCAAATAATCCAGCGCATGCACCTCGAACGCCTTCATCGCGTACTGGTCGTAGGCCGTCACGAAAATCACCGCCAGCTTGCTCGCATCCACCAATTCCAGCACGTCGAACCCCGTCAGCTTCGGCATCTGCACATCCAGAAACATCAGGTCAGGCGCAAACTCCCCCGCCGCCTTTACCGCCTCCATCCCATTCCCGCATTCCGCCGCGACTTCAATCTCCGGGTGCGTAGAGAGCATTTCGCGAAGCAGCGTTCGCGCCAACTTCTCGTCATCCACGATCAGCGCTCTCCATTTGCGTCCCGCTCCGCTCGATGACACGCTTAAGTCCCTCCTGTGCTTGGCCCAGTCACTCTTGACTGTGCTCTTGGCTTATTTTTCACTCTGCGTCTCAGCCGGCAGGCTCAAGCTCACCCGAAACACATGCTCCTCCGTGTTCACCTCCGTCAGCGCCTCTTTCCCGTACCGAGCCTCCAGCCGTCGTTGTACGTTCTTCAACCCCACGCCATTCTTCTTGCGCGCCGAAACCGCCTCCGGATCCCAGCTATTCTCCACCGTGATGAAGATGCGTTCGCCGTTCCGCTCCGTATTGAGCTTCACCCAACCACCCTCCTCCATTTGCGCGATACCATGCACCACCGCATTTTCAAACAGTGGTTGCAGCAGCAAAGGAGGCAGCAAGCAGCGCTTGGCCTCTTCCTGAATATTTTGTTCCACCTTCAACCGCGTCCCAAAGCGTACCCGTTCAATCGCGCAATAGCGCTCCAGCAGATCCAGTTCCTCCTGCAAGGGAATCAGCGGCTTCTCCCCCATTCCCAGCGTCATGCGCAAAAAATCCGCCAGCAAAATGCACATCTCGCGTGCACGCGCCGGATCGATGCTGGTCAGCGCGCTGATCGAATTCAAACTGTTGTACAAAAAATGTGGATTAATCTGCGCTTTCAACGCACTAAGCTCCGCGTCGCGCGCTCGCAGACTGAATTCCAGCGCCCGTTCCTGTGCCTGCCGCGAAGCCTCTTGCGCGAACATCGCGTAATGAAACGCCACCGCCAGCAAATAATATCCAAAACCAAGTCCATACAACTGCAGTTGCATTCGCGAAAACTGCAGGTACGTTCCGCTCCAACCCAATCCCGTATCGAGCCAGTTCGCAATAATCCGGCCAACACCCGCCCACACGAAGCTCAGCAGCACCGCTGCGCTGATGTGCGTCAAAAGAAGCTGTCCCAATCCCGTGCGACCAATCGGACTGCCCTTACACGAATAGCGCGCCGACCACGCCACGCCCTGCGCGAGCGCAGAAAGCGGTACGGCTAGCGCGAACGCGCTTCGCCAATTCATTCCCCCGCCAGACACCAGCAGAATCGCCACCAGCGCGGCGAACAGCAGCCAGGCTATCCAAAGTGAGATGAAAAGACTCGTTCGATAATTGAATTGGTCCATCGCGGCTTCGTTTTCACTCAATCTTTAATTCTTGACCACAACTCCGCCAAAGATTGCCCTTCCGCGCAAGATGAGATTCTTTTTCTTGATGGTATTCAGGGGATCGGGAATCGGCGGATTCCTTTCGTCGGTATATCCGGCAAAAATGCTTTGAATCTGAAAAGTAACATTCCAGCGATCCGGTACCACCACTTCCACTCCGCCAAAGATGGCTTCCACAAAAATCGTTGCCTCTTCGCCTTCGATATCCGCCGAACGAAAGTCCAGTTCGACCCCGCCGAAAATGGCTGAAATGTTACCGCCGCGTAGATCTCTGTTATTCACTCGACGCTCCACTCCACCGAACAGCGCGTACTCGCTTATCGTGTTGCTTCCTTCGCCCATCTCCGGCGAACCCGGAACGCCTCCGATAACTGACGCTCTGGGCATCTCGAATCTCTTCAAGATCAGCAACACCCCCGCAGCGATCAGAATGAACGGCCAAATCGCTCCCCACGACAAGCCGATCAGCCCCAATTCGTGCAACTGCACCAGTCCGCCAACTACAACGAATCCAATTCCCACCAGCGGTTGGCTGTCGTGGAAAATTTTCATCAGCCCAACGGCTATGAGGATCAGCGGCCAGAACCTCCACAGCGATTCCGCATGCACAATGCCCAGGTGATCCAATAAGAAAATCGACCCAACGGTAACCAGAACAATTCCCGGAATAATCCCGTTCGCGCCTCTTGCCCGCGACATCCGTTGGCCTAGCGTCTGCTTGATATCCTGATGAATCTCATAGCGCAGCTTGGCACTGAATTTCTTGGCATCGAATTTATTTTCGTCGCTCATGCCGCTCCCCGGGGCTCTCTCCGGAATCCTCTTCACGCTCGTTTACTTGGTGGCCCGCTGCCGCGGGAAGCCAATCTTGTCTTTCAGTGCCAGCCCCAATCCCCCCAATATAATCGGCAACGTCGTCAGCGGCATCATCCGAAAAGTCGCTTCCAGGTAACCAGCATTCCAGAAGGCGCTACCCTCTAGTTTCAATGCCGCCACCGCTACTGCAGGCAAATAACCGAGGAACGATGGCGCAATCTCCGAAAGTCGGGCCTCAACATATTCCAGCCCAGCGTTCCATTCCACCACAAACATCGCCACACCGGCGAACCAAAGCGCCGCTATCCACCATCCACTCAGCTTCGAGTTTTCTTGTCGCTCGCCAGCCATTTCCGCCTCCCGGCCGCCACCTCGGCCGCCCAAAGCCACGGTAGACCTGACAGCTACTCCCGGCACCCCAAAATCGGCGAACAACGCTCCCGCATCGGTCAACGCCGCTATCCGCCCGGCCAACGTGACCTTTCGGACTTGCCTCGAACTCCAAGTCTCGCTTGAAATCTCCTGCAAACCTGACTACCTTATGTGCAATCAACCCGGTGCTCCCAGGCACTGGCGCAAGCAAAACCGAATCGGAGGAGAGTTATTCATGCCAGGTCCCCACGAGGCAGGTTCACGTGTATCCAATCTTGGCCACCATTGGGTGCTCTACGTTGTGCTGGCCTTTGCAGGTGGGCTGCTGACTTTTGTTGGCGCCATGGCCGAACAAAAGGCCACCGACGACGCTACCTTCCGTAAGCTAACCGACGCTTACTGCGTCGCCTGGAGTTCCGGAACCCCCGTCAATGCCTCAAAATTTTATGCGAAAGACGATGGCTTAGTTTTTTACGACGTAGCGCCGTTTTCCTATACTGGTTGGAAAGACTATCTGGCCGGCGTGCAAAAGGAATTCTTCGATACCGCCGCAAGCGTGACCCTCACCGCCGGCAAAGAACTAAAAACCACTCGCCGCGGCACCATCGCCTGGACCACTGTCCCCATGCACCTCTCCGAAAAAACCAAGGACGGCAAAGACGTGCAGCTCAATCTCCGCTATACCGGCATCTGGGAAAAACGCGGCAATACCTGGCTCCTGGTCCACGAGCACATCTCCGCCCCGCTCTCCTAGCCGCTTACTTAGCCATTCTTTCTTATGTACGGACCGCCTTCCGCCTACCGGCCGCAGGAGGAAGGCGGTCCGCTCACCCACCAAAATCGCCCTTATGATGGGCGAAGCGTGCGCGGCACGCGTTGCTGGCGGGGCAGTAGGGGCGTCTTTACGCCGCCTTCTTAGCACCCCTGCACCCCTTGTCCGCAAATCCTTCTTGTGTAGGGACCGCGTTCTTAGGCGGTCCGCCACCCAACAATCCCTCAACAGTAGGATTTCTAGAACGCTCAAGGTACGATGAGAACTAATGTGGAACGCCCTGCGCTACTACTGGATCATTTCGCGAGGCTACCGCCTTCATCCCTGGAACAGTCCGTACATCCAATGGCGTTTCGAGACCTACCTCGGCAAAGAAGCCGCCAACCTCAACGCCAAGAAATTCTTCCGCCTAAGCTGGCAACACCGCACCCAACTCCACAGCTTCGCCAACTGGGCCGCCGACCGCCGCCGCGCCCAACGCAGCACTCCAAATTAGTCTGATTCGTGGCCCAGTCACTCTTGACTGTGCTCTTGGGCCACCTATGTAGGTGCCGGGCTTTAGCCCGGCCAGTTTCGAGCAACTTCTTGCTCTTGCGTTATCCCGCCTTTGAATAATTCTTCACGTCCACGGCTTCAAACATCGTCGCTGTATGCCGATTCTTATCCTCATACGCATCAATCTTGCTCGCATGCCGCATCGACGTCCCAATATGATCCAATCCGTTGATCAAAACTTCCTTGCGTGACGGCTCAATCTCAAACCCGCAAGCCAGCCCATGTTTATCGCTGATTGTCTGAGCAGGGAGGTCGATACTCAGCGAGTAGCCTGCCTCTTTTTCCGTCCTCTTGAACAACTCATCCACCTGCGCCTCCGTCAAAATCGCCGGAAGTATCCCGTTCTTGAAACAATTGTTGTAAAAAATGTCCGCATAACTCGGCGCAATAATCGCCCGGAACCCATAATCCTGCACTCCCCATGGCGCATGCTCGCGGCTCGACCCGCATCCAAAATTCGTCCGCGCCAGAAGCACCGACGCTCCCTTGTAACGCGGAAAGTTCAGCACAAAGTCCGGATTCGGCTTTTCCCCTGCCAAATACCGCCAATCATAAAAAAGTATCCGCCCAAACCCGTCGCGCGTCAGCGCCTTCAAAAATTGCTTCGGCACCATCTGGTCGGTGTCCACATTAACGCGGTCCATCGGCATCACCAGCCCAGAGTGTGTAATGAAAGGTTTCATTGGGGTTACCCTCTCCTTCTTTTGTAGGGGCCGCCTTCCGAGGCAGGTCCGCCAACCACACCAATCCACAAATCATTCCGCGAAGTTCAGCTCTCGCATCTCTCTTTGGATGCCCCGCTCTGAACGCTCTTTGCGAAGGGTGGGGTCTTTTCTTTTTTCTGTCTGGACGACAATTTTTCGCTAATTCTACTCCACACTCGCCACATCAAATTCCCGCACATCTACAAAATGCCCCGCAATCGCCGCGGCCGCAGCCATCACCGGGCTTACGAGATGCGTCCGCGAATCCCGCCCCTGCCGTCCCTCAAAATTCCTATTCGACGTACTCGCACTCCGCTCCTGCGCCGGCAAAACGTCCGCATTCATCCCTATGCACATGCTGCAGCCCGCATCGCGCCATTCAAACCCCGCGTCCAAAAATATTTTATCCAGTCCTTCCGATTCAGCCTTGGTCTTAATCCCTCGTGATCCCGGCACCACCAGCGCCTGCTTGATGTTCTTCGCCACGTGCTTGCCCGCCACAAAATGCGCCGCCGCGCGCAGATCATCGATCCGCGAGTTCGTGCAACTGCCAATAAACACGCGGTCCACGGGAATATCCACGATCGGCGTACCGGCCGTCAGCCCCATGTACTTCAGCGCGCTTTCCGTCGCCTTCTGATCATTCAAATCCTTAAAATCGTGCGGGTCCGGTACGCGCCCATTCACGCTCGTCACCATGCCCGGGTTCGTGCCCCAGGTCACCTGCGGCGCGATCTGTTCCGCATGCAACTCCACCGTCAGATCAAACCTCGCCTCGTCGTCGGACTTCAGCAGCTTCCACCGCTCCACCGCGGCCTCAAATTCCTTGCCCCGCGGCACAAATGGCTTGCCTTCCAGATAAGCAAACGTCGCCTCATCCGGCGATACCATTCCCGCTCGCGCGCCACCCTCAATCGTCATGTTGCAGACGGTCATCCGCCCTTCCATGGAGAGCGCACGAATCGCTTCGCCGCCATACTCTGCCACATATCCATTGCCGCCGCTGATTCCGATTTTTCCGATGATCGCCAAAATAATATCCTTCGCCGTCACCCCTCGCGGCCGCTTTCCGTGCACCAGAATATGTAGCGTCTTCGATTCGCTTTGCACCAGACACTGCGTTGCCAGCACATGCTCCACTTCGCTGGTGCCGATGCCAAACGCCAGTGTGCCAAACGCCCCATGCGTCGAGGTGTGGCTGTCCCCGCAGACAATCGTCTGGCCCGGCTGCGTGATCCCCAGTTCGGGCCCGATAATATGCACGATGCCCTGATTCTTGCTGTGCATGTCGAACAACCGCACGCCGAAGTCACGGCAATTTTTCTCGAGCGCCTCAAATTGCAGCTTCGCATCCTGATCCAGGATCGGCAGGGTCCGATCTGTAGTAGAAACCGAATGGTCCATCACCGCAAAGGTAAGGTCCGGGCGACGCACTTTCCGCCCTTCCGCCCTCAGCCCCGCAAATGCTTGCGGCGAAGTTCCTTCATGAATCAAATGCCGATCGATAAAAATAATCGCGGGCTGCCCCGGCTCCTGGTGAACCAGGTGGCTATCCCAAATCTTCTGGTAAAGGGTCTTGTGTGTCATGGAAGTCTCTGTACAAGTCTACCATTCCCTCAAACCGGAGCAACTTTGGAGTGCGGGAGCTCTGCTCCCGCTTTCACGGTGCAAGACTTCTCGAAGTCCTAACTGTAAATGCAATACTTGTGCCCATTCAAAATTGCGGTTTTCTCGGTAGTGAGTCAGTTTCTGGTAACCGCGTCCGAACTTGGATAAAGCTCTGACGTTCGTCCGGCGTCAGCGAAGAAATATTCGGGCCGCCACGCGCTAGTGCGAGATGGGCACCAGGTAGGGGTTCGTAATCGTAGGCAGCAATTCGGCTCTGCGTACGTTATCATTCTGGTCGGGGGTGACCGAGAAATTTCCCGCGCCATCCGCGGTTAGGAGGCCAACTTGAGGCACTGACGAAGTGAGCGATGGGGAGAGTTGGATTCCTGCTTGTGTTTCGATCACGCTCACACCGGTCAAGTTCTCTTGCGACCTCTGGATTAAATCTTTGCCCGCCGCGGCCGCATAAAATAAATCCCCGCCGCCACCAAATTCGCCCCCACCATCACCGCCACTGTCTTCACTGAATATCCCGATTCGCTCGCCACCGGTATAATCGGAAACACCGACAGCACCACAAACAACAATGTAAGCAAAAACCCCGACACCGCCAATATCCGCATCCACAACGGCCCCCGCAGCGATCGGTCCTTCACCGCGAACAACGGAATCGCAAACAGCGCCAGATACGCCATCGCATAAAACGTGAACCCCCAAATCTGCAGCAACTCAAACGCTTCCTGATCCCCAACGCCAATCAGCACCGCCGTGCTGGCCACCAGCGTCACTCCTCCCAAAAAGAGTATCGAGTTCACCGGGGTCTTATATTTCGGACTAAGCCGCGTGAACCATTCCGGAAGTAAGTTATCCCATCCCGCGCACATCGGCAATCGCGTATTCGCCGCAAAACCCAGGCTAAAACTTGCCAGATAATTGGTCAGCAGCAAGAGAATGGCGATTGGCACAATCGTCTGCACCAATGCCGACCCGCCCAACGCCAGTCGCAGCGCCTGCGGAATCGGCCCGATTACATCGATCTGCGCTGGCGGCACATACGCCAGAATCGCGCTAGTCCCGAATATATAAAGCAGCGCAATGATCGGCGCAGCCACAAAGATCGCCCGCCGCAGATTCGCCGCCGGATTCCGCGACTCTCCGGCGAAAATTGCCGCATATTCAAATCCGCACAAAGCCCCAAATGTCATCTTGCTGAACACGCTGACTTGAAACAGCGTAAGCGGCGGCACGACCATCCTTAGCGGATGATATTCCGCCGTCAAAACCTTACCCAAATGCCAAAAGGGAAGCACCGCCAACAGCGCGATAATCACAACCGTCAACGCGCTGCCCAAATTCGTCACCCATTTGCCAACCCGCAGTCCCAGATGCGCCACCAGCATCAGAGTGCCAATCATTACGATCGAAGCCGCCAGCACCATCCACTTATTCGACGCGATTTTCTCTGCGTTCAGCCCCAGCGCATACGCAGCGTAGGTCGCCGCCACCAATCCGATCGCCGCCACGTATAGCACAATGTACAACCACATATTCCACGCCACCATAAACCCGACTGCATCCCCGAATGCGTGCCGCGCCCATTCGTAAAGCCCGCCCTCCATCGGCATCCGCTGGTTCAAATGCGCTACCACCAGCGACTGCGGAACGAAGAACAACGCAATCGCAACCAACCACAAAACTACATGCGATGGACCTGCCTTAACCGCGGTGCCAAAAAAATCGGGAATAACTACCAGCAGGATGGAAGCAAGTACGAGGTCGGTGAAGCCCAGCTCTTTGCGAAGTGCGACAGAAGGAGAATCGGGGTACGATCCAGAATCAACAATCGATGTGCCGGGTACGGTAGCCAAGCGAAGGACCGAAGTCCGCACCTCCAAACAAAGTGGCGCGAGTATGCAACCACCCGAAATCATAAGCAAGCAGTTTCAAATTAAATGTAGGCGCCTGCCTTTAGCCAGACACCAGCGCGAAAGGTATTCTCTTCAACGTAGCGCTGGCTGGAATCTGTCGACCGGGTCGGGATGCCAGCTCTTCCGACCTTAAATCCACGCCAACTCATCCCCCCGCAATCGAAGGCACCAGCAAAACCTTATCTCCATCCTTCAACGCGCAATCTTCTCCGCCCAAAAATCGAATATCTTCCTCATTCAAATATACATTCAAAAACTGGCGTATCTGCCCCTGTTCATCCCTTACGTGCTTCGAAAGAGCAGGGAACCGCGCCGTAAGATCATTCAACGCTCCCGCAACGGTAATCGCCCCGCTATCAATCTTCGGCGCCCCTTCCGTAAATCTTCGGAACGCCGTAGGTATCTCAATCGTAATCGCCATACTCAACCCCTCACTCTCGATCGAATCCGTAGAGCGACTCGACGCCGCTCTTCTCGGACGCCCCACTCTAAGGCCGCCGCTTCCTGGCGGCCGAAGGATGGGTTCTTTTCTTTCTCCGACTCTATGTCCTCTGTACTCTTCCCTCTGCGCCCTCTGGGTTAACGTTCTTTCTTCAAACTCTCACCGCTTCCTTCAACTGCCCCTTCAGAAGCGCCTCAAACGCCTCCAGCTTCGGCTCAATCGCCACCCCCGCCGGGAAATCCGCCGCGATCGCGTCCGTAGTCTTCAACCCATTCCCGGTAACGCAAATCACCGTAGTCTCTCCAGCGCCAATGCGTCCCTCGTGAATCAACTTCGCCGCAACTCCCGCGGTAACTCCTCCAGCCGTTTCTGCAAAAATCCCCTCCGTCTCTGCGAGTTCCTTGATCGAATCTATAATCTCCGGATCGGAAATATCCTCCGCCCACCCGCCGCTCTCTCGAATCAAGCGAATCGCGAAAGGCCCATCCGCCGGATTCCCAATCGCCAGCGAGCGCGCAATCGTATTCGGCTTCTGCGGCTGGAACCGCGCTAGATTTCGCTTCACACCAT
>CAAGKR010219606.1_pt1 | contig 13506 bp, 14 predicted proteins | sample 2556971 | NCBI WGS metagenome assembly CAAGKR01 (sample SAMEA5207829, study PRJEB30636) | soil metagenome | biome: forest; feature: boreal; material: soil | place: USA | collected 2011-09 | depth 1 m | reverse complement strand
GAATCCCATCCCGGGGTAGTTGGCGCACATCATTTTGAAATATCCGGTGACCCGCTGATGCGTGTTCAGCGAGCTTGGTCCTTCAATGGAGCAAAGGCGTCCGACGTTCATAGCACCTCTCACAATCGTCCCACGGATTGTCCAGACCGGTGGGGAGGCTGAGCCCGGAGACGCTCGCCTCAAGCTTAATCGGCGTGCGGTGCGAGGTCAACCAATCGGCATTCATGCACTTGCATGCCTTCGAATAGCCGTGCTACAACCGTGTTCGGCGCGCGGCGCCAACCGACCCACAAAGAAGGATCTTTGACCTCATACATTCCGCGCTGGGTGAGGCACTTCGTGTTCCTCACCTGTCTCTTTGTCTCAGCGCTTCCTTCGCTCGCGTCTCCCGGTACCGCTCGCGCGCAAGTAGCCCTATCGCACACCGTGACCTGGGATTCGCACAGCCTTCTTGTCGACGGGAAGCGTGTACTGCTGTACGGTGGCGAGTTCCACTACTGGCGGCTGCCTTCACCTGAGCTGTGGACCGACCGCCTCGAGAAGCTGAAGGCGGCCGGCTTGAACGCTGTTTCGATCTACTTCGACTGGCAGTATCACTCAAATGCTCCCGGTAAATACGATTTCACGGGCATCCGGGACGTCGATCGATTGCTCTCGATTGCCGACCGGCTCGGCTTGTACGTCCTGGCGCGTGTAGGTCCGTACATGAATGCGGAGGCCGATGCCGGCGGCTTACCGGGATGGTTGCTGAGGCAACCGCTGTACCCTCGCAATCAAGCCTGGAACGGTACTGCCGCGGTTGCCCAATTCTCGCCGCTCTACGAGCAGTACGCGAAGGAGTGGTTCGATCACATCCTGCCGATCGTCGCACGCCACCAGGTCACAAATGGCGGATCTGTAGCCCTGTTGCAGATCGAAAACGAATACAGCCAAGATACGGGCTCTCCCCAGTACATGCAGGATCTCTACAACTTCGCGCGGACGGACGGCATCAAGGTACCCATTTTTCACAACGACTATTGGTTCAAGGGCGACTGGAGCAAGCAGGTCGATCTGTACGCCTTCGATAGCTATCCGTACGGATTCGCCTGCTGCCACCAATGGTGGGACACGCACTTCCATGGAATTGACACCTGGGAAAACACGCTTCGAGCAACGCTGGGCATCACCACGCCGATGTTCGCGTCCGAACTCCAAGGAGGGGCTTTTGACCCATGGGGCGGCAAGGGTTATGACGCCGTGGCAGCCACCCTCGACGGGGATTGGCTGTCGGCTCTCGATCAGTCCGTCCTGGCGCAGGGGACCACGCTGTTGAGCACCTACATGTTCGTCGGTGGCACGTCCTGGGGCTACATGAGCGAACCCGGCGTGTACAGCTCGTACGATTATGGCGCCCCGATCAGCGAGTCCGGCGCCTTACGGCCTGCCTATTACGCGGCACATCGTCTGGCCCTGTTCCTCCAATCGTTTGGACCGGACCTGGCCGGGGCTGACGCGGCTCCGACGATCGCTCAGGCGTCGAATCCCCTGGTGGTGGTTCACGCCCGCAGCAATCCTCAGAACGGCGAGGACTTCATCTTCCTTCGACATGGTGACGCGGGACCGAGCGTCACCACCAGCGTCTCGCTGGCTCTGGGCGCACGACGAGTAGTGATACCGCAGAAGCCGGACACCTTGATAACGATGCCCGGACATGGAGCCGCTCTGCTCGTGGCGAATGCCACCACCGGTCCGCTGCACTTGAACTACAGCACGTCACAGGTGCTGACGAGCGTCAATACCGCGCTTGGGCCATATCTGGTCCTGTACGGACCGGAAGGCAGCGCCGGCGAAACGGACTTCGCGCTTCCTACTACTGCTCTGACTGTGCGGCACGACGCCGACGTGCAGGTAACGCAGGCAAACGGCGAACTAAGACTGAATTACACCCACACGGCCGACCCACGCACCGTATCCATCCAAACAGCCAGCGGGCCACTTCGGTTGATCATCACGTCGACACCGCAAGCGTCGCACTATTGGGTCGATAACAACCTGCTGATCTCCGGGCCGGATCTCGTCACTGAATCGGGGGACGGCATGATCCTCCGCACCGGAGCAGGACGCGGAGCGCGCGTCTACGGGGCGCCGTCCGATCGGTCTCTGGTGCTCGACGGCCATGCCAGCGCCGTCCCCGACCCAATCATGGGGACGACTTTGCTCGGAAGCTTGGCGGGAGCACCGCAGCTCTCTCTGCCTGCCTTGACGAGCTGGAGGTTTCAAACTGAACCTTCTCAAGCGGACCCTGCACTTGACGACTCGACCTGGACTCTGGCGGACCACACCTCGACCACTAATCCGAACGTTCCCCCGACGTCTACCCTGTTGGCCGATGATTACGGATTTCACTACGGCATCGTGTGGTATCGTGGCCACTTCACGGCCAGCGGCCAGGAGACCTCCATCAACATCATGGCCCGTCAGCGGTATAGCGTCTTCTTAAATGGGACTCTTCTGGGTTCGGCGGACGAATCCCTCAAGGACCCTCCGCACCCATATGCTGTGCAGCGAGCTTTCGCCATTCGTCCTGACGAGCTTAAACCTGGGCAGGACAATGTCGTCTCGGTACTCACCGAGAGTCTCGGACACGACGAGGGATGGATCGCAGGGCAGATCGCACAGAGTCCTCAGGGTGTCCTCAGCGCGACGCTGTCGGACGCGGCGCCGATCGTTTGGCGGCTCCAGGGAGACCTGGGGGGAGAGGCCCCGGCCGACACGCAGCGAGGGATCATGAACGCGAGCGGCCTCTTCGGTGAGCGCAGCGGTTGGTACCTCCCGAACTTTAACGACAGTACGTGGCAAAACGTTCCGGTGCCGGATAACTGGAAAAGTCGCGGCAACATGGCCCCTATCGGCTGGTACCGGACGCATTTTGCGTTGAACGAGCCCGTTCGCGCCGACACGCCGGTCGGGCTGACACTTCCTCACGCCGGCGACATTGCCACGATCTGGGTCAATGGCTGGTTAGTCGGCCGATACTGGGAACAGCGAGGGCCGCAGCATCTGTTTTACATGCCGAACGGAGTGTTGAATCCGCGCGGTGACAACACCGTGGCCATCGCCGTGTGGAACCGCGGCCACGACGGCGGCCTTACTGCCCAGCCGACTCTCACGCAGTATCCGTCACTTTCGTATCACGTGCTCTCGGTCGGCCCGGGCACGCGGATATCGGGTACGGATTACTGGCACACCGAGGGCAATCGGATCGTGGACTCCGCCAATCGGCCGGTCCGGATCGCGGCCGCCAACTGGTTCGGCGGAGAGAACCGATGGTTCGTGCCCGCCGGGCTCGACAAGCAGCCGCTGGACCAGATCATGGGTCGCATTAAAGACCTGGGGCTAAACGCAATCCGTTTGCCGTTCTCTAACCAGTTGGTCGAGCAGAATCCAGTGGTCACGACGCACCTGGACGCGAATCCGGACCTCCAGGGCCTGCATGCACTTGACATAATGGATAGGATTGTGATGTCGGCCGGCCGGCAGGGGATACGCATCATTCTCGATGACGGCCGCTCGAGCGTGGGAACGCAGCCGGAGCCGAATGGCCTCTGGTACACGACGCAGTATCCGGAGGCTGCCTGGCTGGCGGACTGGGAAACGTTGGCTCGGCGCTACGCGGGGAACTCGACGGTGATCGGTGCGGACGTGCGAAACGAGCCGCACACAGCACCGCCCGGTCCGTGGTCAGTCAACACGTACTTGCATCAAGGCGCGACCTGGGGTGCGTACGGAGGCATCGAGAATGAGGCTACCGACTGGCGACTCGCGGCGCAGCGCGCGGGTAATGCTATTCTGGCCATCAACCCGCGGCTCCTGATCCTCGTCGAAGGAATACAGCAGTACCCCAATCCAGCCTGGGCGGACGGCATAGAGAGCTACTGGTGGGGCGGAATTCTTTATCCCGCCAAACAGTACCCGGTCGTGCTCGACGTGCCACATCAACTGGTCTATTCGCCGCACGAATACGGACCGATCAAGTGGCAGATGCCGTTTTTCGGCCCGAAGATGACGTACCAGAGCCTGGCCGCAGTCTGGGATGCGCATTGGGGTTTTCTGGAAAAGCCTTCAGCCGGAGCCGGCGAGGCGCCGATTTTCATCGGAGAGTTCGGGACTTGTGGGACCAAGCCATCCTGCATCGAGGATACATCCGCCGGAAGTCAGGGGCTCTGGTTTAGCTACTTGATGCGTTACCTGAAGGAGCACCCCGAAATCGGCTGGTCATACTGGGCCCTCAACGGAACCAGCCACCTGGGTGATCCCACTTCCGATTACCTGCTCACGGCCGACTGGAAGGGGATCACCCGGCCGCAGCTCGTGAATACGTTGCGCGACATCGAGATCCCAGCCCCACCCGTGCACTGAGGCGGCAGTCCCCGTCCTCTCAGCGACGTAGCGGCGATTCGATGCCCCGGATGAGGTTGTGGCGGGCCACACGACCATCTGGTCCAACTTCGAGCGCCAACAGATCCAGGCGCACGCTGCTGGCTTGAAGCTTTTTTTCCGTGATGTACTCGGTGGCGGCGCGGGCTAGGCGGTCATACCGGCGAGGTGAAATCGATTCCTCGGGGGAGCCGTATATGCCGGAGCGCCGGCACTTGACTTCAACGAAAACCAAGTCACCACGCTCATACGCCACAATATCCAGCTCGCCGCTGCGGAACCGGACGTTTCGATCGATTACCCGATACCCCAGGCGCTGAAGATGACCCGCCCCCCAGGCCTCACCAAAGCGTCCCAGGCTGCCGGTCACGACGCTAATTCGGCAACCGGTCCGAAGCTTCGTCGATGCAGGGGGGAAATGCCGAGGATCGCGAGCGCTGCGCGGTGGCCGGCCGTCCCGTATCCCTTGTGCTGCGAGAATCCGTACCCTGGGTACCGTCGCTCGAATGTATCCATGCAGTCATCGCGAAAGACCTTCGCGACGATCGATGCTGCCGCGATGGAGAGACACTGGGCGTCGCCGTGGGTAATACATACCTGCGGAAGGGCACATTCGGGCAGCGCGAAGTGATCGAGCAGCACGACATCCGGCGCGCTGGCGAGCCCGGCGATAGCTCGGCACATGGCCCGTCGATTTGCATACGCCAGCCCAACGCGATCCACCACGTGGTGGCTGGCCCATCCCAGCGAGACAACGGCGCCGGACGCAAAGATAGCGCCATACGCGTGCCGGCGCTGTGCCGCGCTCAGTTGCTTCGAGTCGCGCACGCACTCCAGGGTCTTGATCAATCCACGGCGATGGAGGGGGAGAATGACCGCGGCGGCCACCACCGGACCGGCCCAGCTTCCTCTTCCCACTTCGTCCACCCCGGCCACCAGGGCGTGCCCCACGCGACGAGCGGCACGCTCATGCGCGAGCGAAGGTAACGTTTTCAATGGAAGGTGAGCGTGCATAAGAGCAGTCTAGCGGGGCTAATACCTCGCCACAACGTACGCAAATTATCGAATTGGGCGGATTAGTACCGCTTCTCTTTGATGCGAGTGGCCTTCCCGACGCGATCGCGGAGGTAGAACAGACGCGCGCGGCGCACATCGCCGCGTCGCACGACTTCGATCTTGTCAACGCGAGGAGAATGGACTAGGAACGTCCGTTCGACTCCGATGCCGTGTGCAAGCCGGCGGACGGTCACATTCTTATCGGGTCCGCTACGAGCAACCTTGATAACTGTTCCCTCGTAGACCTGAATACGTTCACGATTGCCCTCGACCACGCGAGCATGGACCCGCACGGTGTCGCCGGGAAATATATCCGGCAGGTTTTCTTTCAACTGCTGCTGCCGGATGCTCTCCAATATCATTCCCATGTCCACCCTCCAAACAGAGCGAAGAGGCGCCCAGCGCCTCAACGATTAGATGCGTGATTTGTCTAAAGGAGTGTATCACGAAGGAAGAAACGCGCGAAAGCGGACTTGTCAAGCGCCAACTGTGATATGTTTCCCGCGGATTTGTCCGAAAATTGGCGTAAATGATAAATTGAACACAGAGAGGGGTGCCGATTGTCTCCCCGAGACTCAACATCTGAACGCCGCCCAAAGGGCGGCTTTGCGTTGGCAGGAACGATAGGTGGGTACGTCGCGCTCTGCATCCTGCTCGGCCTGGCGCTCGGCATAGTTTTGGATCGGGTACTTCATACCACACCACTATTTTTGATAGCTGGGGTAGTTCTCGGATTCATCGCGAGTTTTTACCTGGTGTACAAGTTGGCAATGGGAGCACTAGAAGAGTGACCCGTCCAATCGCGCTGTCCGCGTCCCGGTTTGGTCGCGTCAATCCACTAGTGCCGGGCTTTGTCGCTCTGGTTGGTCTAGCTACGTACGGCGCGGGATACCGTGCGATGGGGGGCGGTATCGCGATCGGCGCCATGCTGGCGCTCGTAAATGGCATGATCCTATCCAAGCGAGTGGAGATTGCGGCCACCACTGAAAGTGTGACACAGGCGCTGATGGTTATGCAGATTGGCTTGCTCGTGACATTTACCATCATCGGCATCGCGACGGTGATACTCATCCATTTTTCGCTGCCGCTGACGCTTGGGTGTGCGGCAGGCTTCGTCGTGGCTCAACTTGCAATTCTGTCTGCTTTTTACTGGACCCACGCCCGTTCGATGCCGTCCATCGACGCCACCCCATCGATTGAGCGGAATTCTTCATGAGTTCGTTGTTGGGGTTCGTAGGAGTAACTCTCCCCATAGGCGAGCACTGGGAGGTCGGTCTCTTCGGTCATTCGAAGACAGGCATCTGGAACGTACACCTGGACACGGTGCTTCTGACACTCCTGGTGGTCGGTATCTTGCTCCTGCTCGGCTTGTACATTCGCTTTCATATCACCTCAGGGCCGCCTAGTCGCCTTCAAAACGCGGTGGAAAGCGTGATTCAATTCCTGAACAACATCATCGAAGAGAACCTCGGTCGTAATCCAGGCCGTATCGCTTCGATTGCTCTCACCCTTTTCTTCTTCATATGGATTGCCAACCTGCTCGGGCTGATTCCGGTGCCGGTGTACATCCACTCGCCGACGTCGGACGTGAACGCCACATTTGCTCTTGCGCTGCTGGTGTTCGTATTGCTCCACGCGAAGTTTTTGGGAACCAGCGGATTGAACGCGTACAAGGGACACTACTGGACTCACGTGATGAGCGGGAATCCGCTCTTCATCCCTTTAAAGCTCCTGCTCAATCTCGTGTCCGTGATTCTCAATGTCGTGAACGAGCTTTCCCGCCCGCTCACGTTGTCCTTCCGACTTTTCGGCAATATCCTGGCCGGCGAGGTGCTGCTCATCGTGTGGGCATATCTGCTCTCGCCATCTTTCGGCGCTCCGATTACGGCTATTTGGAACACCATTTTTGTGGCGTACGGCATATTCGTCGGCAGTATCCAGGCATTCATCTTTACGGTGCTCACGGTCGCATACATGGCGATTGCAAGTGAGCCCGCACACGACCACTAAGGGAGGAAGACGTTGAGCGATCTACTGTTTCTAGGGGCTACATTGACTGCCGCGGGCGCAACGACGGCTGCGGGCGCCTATATCGGCGCCGGATTGATGATCGGTGGCGGAGCGATCGGTGCGGGTGTGGGTGACGGGCTCGTCACATCACAGCTCGTGGCGGGCCTTGCACGTCAGCCGGAGGCCCGCGGGCTTCTCACCACCTGGATGTTCATCGGCGTGGGCCTGATCGAAGCATACGCAGTTATCGCGCTCGTGTTCGGGCTGGTCATTCTCTTCGGAAAGCCGTAAACATTCATGTTAGGTCCCGTCAGCATCAGCATTCCGACGCTCGTCGTCGAGCTTGTGATCTTCCTGGCGACCGTGTGGCTCATGCAGACCCTGGTGTTCGAGCCAATCCGTATCGCGCGGGAAGAGCGGGAGAAGGCGATCCAGGAAGGTCTGGCGGCGTCCAGCAACAGTCAAGAGGAAGCTCAGCGCGGCGCCGATCAGGTGCGCGAGGTGTTCGCCGAGGCGCGACGCCAAGCGCAATCAGAAGTAGATGGCGCCGCCGCACGGGGCAACGCTATCCGTGAAGAATTGGTAGCCCAGGCGACAGAGGAGTTTCGGCGTCTTTTGGATGCTGCACGCGCGGAAATCAGTCAGGATCGAGAGCGCTCGGCCGCCAGGCTGCGCGAGCGGATTGTGGAGATTTCAGTCCTCGCGGCAACCAAGGTGACCGGTCAATCGTACGACCAGCCGCAGGTGCGCGAACTGGCGGCCGCGGTAGTCGAACGAGAAGGACTGAGGTAGAAGATGGTTCTCGGAGCGAGTACCCTCTCCAGTCATTACATCGTGTGGTGGGTGGCGCAGCTCGTGGCGCTGGGCCTGATCCTGTTCCTCGTGTTGCGATGGCACCCGGGCTTCCTCACGGGCCGGACCATTGGCCAGACCGTAAGTGGAACGCTCGATGCACGCGCAGCGCAAATCCAGGAACAGCTCGAAGCCGCCGAGCGCAGTAGGCAGGAAGCCGCACGAATTCGCGAGCAGTCGGCCCAGGATGTTGCCCGAGCCAAGGAAGAGGCGGAGGGCATCGTCACTCGTGCTTCCGAGACCAGTCAAGCTATTCAGAGAGATATCGAGGCACGTGCTCGCGAAGAGTACGACCGAATCGTCGGGCAGGCCAAGAATGAGATCGAATCGGAGCGCCGGCAAGCGGAACTCGCTCTTCGGAGGCGCGCCGCCGACATCGTGGTCGATGCGGCACAACAGATCGTGGAAAACAACCTCGACGCGGAGTCGGACCAGCGGCTCATACAGGAATCCGTTTCGCAACTTGGTAACGGAAGCACACGATGAGACCGTCCACCAGTGCGCGACGGTACGCCGACGCAGCGTTCGATGTGGCGCGAAACGACGGCGACATCGAGGGTTGGTTGAACGATCTCCGCGTTGCGACGGAGGCTGTCACAGAGCCGTCCGCCGAGGCCTTTTTCAAGGATCCAAACGTGTCTACGCCGGAGAAGATTCAGACCATTCGTAAGCTTGTCCCGAGTGTGCGACCGCATGTGTTGAATTTCTCCATGCTTCTCGCCACGCGGCATCGTCTCGGCTTGATGCCGGGCATCCTGCAGGAGTTCGAACGTATGGAGCATGAGGCCCGAGGAGTGACCGAGGCAGACATAACCGTCGCGCGTCCCATGAGCGACGATGAGGCGCGACATATTGGCGAACAGCTCGGTCGAGCAAGAGGGGGCCGGCACGTGAATCTCCGCATTCACGTTGACCGGTCGGTGCTTGGCGGCATCATTATTCGGATAGGGGACCAATTATTTGATGCGAGCGTTCGAGGTCGTCTGGAGCGACTTCGACAGGAGATCGCGATTTAGATAGGCGTGGCTCCGATGGGTACGCTTTCCCGACAATCAGGGTAGGAGATTCAAATGGCAGTAGGTGCGGATCAGATTGAGCAGATCATCCGTGATTCGATCAAAAACTTTGGCGCAACGCAAACGGCGACCAATGTCGGCACGGTAATCGACGTTGGCGACGGAATCGCTCACGTCTATGGACTGCAGGCAGCGCTGGCGAATGAGCTTGTCGAGTTCTCTGGGATTATCGACCCCACCACCGGTCAGCCGGTATTGGGTATCGCGTCCAACTTGGGCGAGGACACCGTGGGCGTCGTCGTGATGGGACCGTATGAGGACATCACCGAAGGCACCCAGGTGCAGACGACAGGCCGCATTATCGAAGTGCCGGTCGGGGACGCCCTGCTGGGCCGGGTGGTGGACACGCTGGGCAGGCCCATGGACGGCAAAGGCGATTTGAACACCACAGACACCCGTCCGGTCGAGCGCATCGCGCCGGGCGTGGTGGATCGCTCGCCGGTCGATACGCCGGTTCAAACCGGAATCAAAGCGATCGACTCCATGATCCCGATCGGGCGCGGTCAGCGCGAGCTCATCTTGGGCGACCGGCAGAGCGGGAAAACCGCGATCGCGATCGACACGATTATCAATCAGAAGGGACAGAACCTGCTCTGCGTCTACGTGGCCATCGGTCAGAAGGACTCGAAAGTCGCGGGACTCGCGGCGACACTCGAACAGCACGGAGCGATGGAATGGACCACTATTGTCAACGCGTCAGCCAGTGTGTCGGCTGCGTTGCAGTGGATGGCTCCGTACGCCGGGTGCGCCATGGGCGAGTACTGGATGGATCAGGGCAAAGACGTGCTCGTGGTGTACGACGACCTGTCGAAACATGCGTGGGCCTATCGGCAGGTTTCGCTCTTGTTGCGCCGTCCGCCGGGCCGTGAAGCGTATCCGGGTGATGTCTTCTATCTACACTCCCGGCTGTTGGAACGGGCAGCTCGCATGAACGACGAGCTTGGTGGGGGTTCCCTCACCGCCCTTCCGATTATCGAGACCCAGGCCGGGGACGTGTCGGCATACATTCCCACCAACGTCATTTCGATCACAGACGGCCAGATCTACCTGGAGTCCGATCTGTTTTATGCCGGCATCCGGCCCGCTATCAGCACTGGCCTGTCGGTATCCCGCGTGGGCGGAGCGGCGCAGACCAAGGCGATCAACTCGGTCTCGAAGGGATTGCGCACCGACTTGGCTCAGTACCGCGATCTCGCGGCGTTTGCACAGTTTGGCTCCGACCTCGATCCACAGACCCGTGCCCGCCTAGAACGAGGTCAGCGGGCCACGGAAGTTTTGAAGCAGCCTGAGAACGCCCCGCTCTCGATGTCCCAGGAGGCGATTATCTTGTACGCGCTCGGCAATGGACATCTGGACGACGTCCCGGTCAACCGGGTCGGGGACTTCGAGACCCAGTTTCATCAGTTCATGAAAGCCAGCCACGCCGAGATCGGAGAGGCTATCGAAAAGGACAAGAAGATCACAGCCGAGACGGAAGAAACGTTGAAGGCAGCGATCGACGAGTTTAAGAAGTCGACTCAGTTCGAGTAGTTCCGACACTGGCGCCAGTAGGGAGCCCGGCCCTGGCACAAATCGGTAAGGATCACGGATGGCAACACAGCGAGAAATCAAGCGCCGAATTCGGAGCATCAAGAATACGGCTCAAATAACGAAGGCAATGCAGATGGTTGCCGCGTCCCGAATGCGTCGCGCCCAGCAGCAGGTAGCAGATACCCGCGCCTACGCTCAGCACATTCGCGGCATCGTGGCGGATATTTCCCACCGATCCGGTGCAGTTGACCATCCTTTGTTGACCAAGCGCGACGGCGGTAGGGTCGAGGTCGTCGTCTTGACTCCCGACCGAGGACTTGCCGGCTCGCTCGTAGTGAACCTGAACCGTGAAACAGTGCGGCTCGCTCAGCGTGTCGGCGGCGATATTCGAGTCGTCGCGGTCGGCCGCAAGGGCCGTGATTTTGCGCTCCGCATGCGCTGGAAGTTGGTAGCCGAATTCACCGATGTGGGCGATCACCCCGATGCCTCAGTAGTCGGGCCCGTGGCGCAGCAGATACTGGAAGATTTTCAGAACGACGTCGTAGACACCGTCTATCTGGTTTACAGTGAATTCGTGAGTACGCTGCGTCAGACTCCGCGGGCGGTGCAACTCCTGCCGGTGGTAGCGCCGGAGCAGGAGGGTGAAGAGGAGATTCAGCTGGGCGGTCCATGGAACTACGAGCCGGACGACCCCCAATCCGTCCTGTCGGCATTGCTCCCGCGCTATGTCGAATTCACCATGTACCAGGCACTGCTTGAAACGAAGGCAAGCGAACACAGCTCCCGGATGGTGGCCATGAGCAGTGCGACCGATAACGCAAACGAACTCGCTAGCGACTTGACTCTGCTTGCGAATAAGGCGCGACAAGCGGAAATCACGAAAGAAATCTCAGAAATCAGCGGCGCCGCCGAGGCACTCAGAACCGGCTAGACGTCGAAGCGTCCCGAGCAGCACGGGGACAGCTCCGTAGGGTTGAAGCGGCCGAGTAGAAAGCAGAGGAAGAGATGGCACAGGCCCCTGAACAAGTCGCGGAAGAACGAGAACAGCAGGACAAATCCGTCGGCAGAATCGTGCAAATCACGGGGCCTGTCATAGACGTCGAGTTCGACGAGGGACAGGCGCCGGATATTTTTTATGCCCTCGAAGTCGAGGGAACGGGCCGCGATCAACCCGTCATCCTCGAGGTCGAGCAGTCTCTCGGTAACAACTGGGTACGGACCGTGTCCATGTCTCCAACAGAAGGTCTCTCCCGTGGTATGACGGTAACAAATAGTGGCGGCCCCATCCGAGTTCCGGTCGGGGAGGCGACGCTTGGACGCGTGTTCAACGTGACCGGGCATCCGGTCGACAATCGGGGCCCGGTCGACACCGAGGAGCGCTGGCCGATTCATCGAGATCCTCCCGCCTTTCAGGACCTGGTAACGACGCCGGAAATTCTCGAAACGGGAATCAAGGTCATCGACTTGATAGCTCCGTTCGCCCGCGGCGGTAAGGTCGGTGTGTTCGGCGGCGCCGGCACCGGCAAGACTGTCATCATCCAGGAGCTTATCCGCAGTGTTGCTCAGGAGCACGGCGGCTTCTCGGTATTCGCCGGCGTGGGTGAGCGTACGCGCGAGGGCAACGACCTCTGGCTCGAGATGCAGGAGTCTGGAGTCATCGACAAGACCGCGTTCGTCTTCGGCCAGATGAACGAGCCACCTGGGGCCCGCATGCGAGTCGGACTGAGCGGGCTTACCATGGCTGAATACTTCCGTGACGAAGAAGGACGTGATGTCCTGCTTTTCATCGACAACATCTTCCGCTTCGCCCAGGCGGCATCTGAAGTCTCGGTTCTGCTGGGTCGCATGCCGTCAGCGGTGGGATATCAGCCGACGCTCGGCACTGACATGGGCGAGCTGGAGGAGCGCATCACGTCGACCAAAAAGGGCTCGGTTACGTCGTTCCAGGCCGTGTACGTACCGGCGGACGACTATACGGATCCGGCGCCGGCCACGGTATTCGCGCATCTCGACTCGACGCTGTCGCTTGATCGGGCAATCGTCGAACGCGGCATCTATCCGGCGATCGATCCGCTGGCCTCCTCGTCAAACTTACTCGACGTGAAGACGGTCGGACAGGATCACTACGATGCCGCTCGTGGCGTGCAGCGAGTGCTGCAGCGCTACCGAGAGCTGCAGGACATCATCGCCATCCTCGGAATCGATGAGCTGTCTGAGGACGACCGCTTGACCGTGGCCCGTGCGCGAAAGATCGAACGATTCCTATCGCAGCCGTTCTTCGTGGGAGAGCGCTTCATCGGGATACCAGGTCAGTATGTTCCCATCGCCGAGACGGTGCGTGGCTTTACGGAAATCCTCGACGGTAAGTGCGACGATCTGCCGGAGAGCGCATTTATGTACAAGGGCGGTATCGATCAGGTCCGGGAAGACGAGCCGAAGAATGAGTAAGGAGGCCGCTCCGTGGCACCGATTCGCCTAGAAGTCGTCACACCGGAACGTATGGTGCTGGAAGAGGACGCCGACATCGTGGTCGCTCGGGGTGCGGACGGAGACGTCGGCATCT
>CAAGKR010398679.1_pt1 | contig 13509 bp, 11 predicted proteins | sample 2556971 | NCBI WGS metagenome assembly CAAGKR01 (sample SAMEA5207829, study PRJEB30636) | soil metagenome | biome: forest; feature: boreal; material: soil | place: USA | collected 2011-09 | depth 1 m | reverse complement strand
ACGGCGTGCGGCGTGTTCCCGGTGAGAAAAAAAGCCACGCCGATGACGATCACTACGCTAACCACTTTTATTATGGTGAGAAATACCTGAATGCGTCCGCCGAGACGCACGCCCAGGTAGTTCACGCCAGTCATGGCCACCAGCCAGCACACGGCGAGCGGCTGTGCCCAGGTGAAAATAAAATCGTAAGGCTTGATCCAGGTGATTAGACCGGGAACGGCGATGTGCCAGGTGAAAATCGGAGTGGCGACGGCCGGGAGGAAAAAACTGAGGAAGCGCATCATGCCTGCGGCGATGGAAGAGGCTGAGGAGGGGCGCCCAACGATAGAGTGCATCCAGCCGAAGAGAAAGCCCCAGACGGTGCCGAGTCCCCGGCGCAGGTAGGCATACTCACCGCCCGCTTCGGGAATGGCGGCGCCAAGTTCCGCGAAGGAAAGCGCGCCGAACAGAGAAAGCAATCCGCCGACAATCCACGCCGCGTAGACCACCGAGACGGAGTGGCCCTCCCGAGCCATTTCCGCGGGCTTCAGGAAGATTCCCGTACCGATCATGGTTCCTACAACGATGGCAGCCGAAGCCCACGGGCCCAGCCCGCGCACAAGTTCCGGGCGCTTTTCGCTCATAGTTCTCCGAGAAAAGAGTGCTGCCGAGTTTACCCCATCATGCCGCGTTCGTCTTAACGGAAGATGCGGGGCGCTGCGGCCAGGCGCGGCTGACGATGGCGCCGATAAAGAACGTGACACACGCGCCGATCAGCACGAACCAGGTGAAGGCAATTGCGGTGTAACGAAATACTAGAAGCACCGAAGCCAGGCCGGCAATCATGCCAACAAGCGAGCCATTCGAATTCGAGCGCGAATCAAAGGTGCCGAGAAGAAAAAGGCCCAGCAAGCTGCCGAACGGCAGCGAAGCCACGGTGAGACCAGCTTCAAGCAGCGAACCCCATTTGACCAAGCCGAAAAGAACGAGCGCAACTCCCCACACCAGGGTGATGCGTCGCGATAGTTTCATGAGTTTCGCGGGATCGCTGCCGTTGTCCTTGCGGAGAATTCGAAAGTCGAGCACGCTGCTGGCCGCCAGGGAGTTGAGCGCCCCGCTGGCGTTAGACATGGCCACGGCAATGATTGCGGCGAGAAGTAATCCTGCGAGGCCCGAGGGCATTTCGCGTACCAGGAAGATGGGCAGTATCTGATCGGTGCGGTCACCCGGGGAGAGCAATGAAATGTGTTGCGAGAAGACGAAGAGCGAAACTCCGATCAAAAGAAATACGGTGAATTGAACTAGCACGATGAAGCCACTGACGATCAGGGCTCGTCTGCTGTCCTTTTGCGAACGTGCGGCCAGCAAGCGCTGCACGATGGTCTGGTCCGTACCGTGGCTGGCCATGGTGAGGAATGCTCCGCCAATAATTCCCGACCAGAAAGTATATTTCGTTGCGAGATTCCAGGAGAAATCGAACACCCGCAGCTTGTTGCCGGCTGTTGACGCAACCTGAGTAACTTCGTGCCAGCCGCCGGGAATGCGGTGGAGCAGAAAAAATAAAGTGACGATGCTGCCCGCTAGATAGAGAGTGAATTGCGCGACGTCGGTCCAAATGACCGCCTTCATTCCTCCTTCAAAGGTATAAAGCACGGTGAGCGCGATGACGATGAAAACCGCGAGTCGCTCGCTGGTGCCAAGAGCCGCGCTGACGACCAGCGCGATTGCAGATACGCGCACGCCCTCCGCCAAAGTTCGCATAATCAGAAATGTCAACGCGGCGATGGATCGCATGCGGCGACCAAAGCGTTTTTCGATCAAGGCGTAAGCAGTGAGGAAATCACCGCGAAAATATCCGGGCAAGAGCACGATTGAGATCAGAATCCGGCCAACCAGATAGCCAAACACCAATTGAAGGAAAGTGAGGTTCCCGGAATAGGCGATCGCGGGAACACCGATGATGGTTAGCGTCGAAGTTTCTGTCGCGACGATCGAAAGCGCCAGAGCCCACCACGGTGCGCTCCGACCGCCCAGAAAATAATCGGAGGCGGTGCGCTGATTACGGCGGAAATGCAGCCCCAATGCCGTAACGCCAAGCAGGTAGGCGATGACGATGACGAGGTCCAGTGAGTGGATGCGCATGCAGGTGATTGCCAGGTTCGGCAGCAACTCGGAGGCTCAGCGTGTTCGAGAATAGTGGCGGCGGTAAAGCGCGTCAAGAAAACAGTTATACATACGATTCACTTTCGGCGTTGTGTAAGGAAATTGGCCGTGCGACGCCATCCTCGCGTATTCTGGAGCGATGAAGTATGTATTGGGATTCGACGGCGGCGGTACTAAGACGGAATGCGTGCTGATGGACGCCGAAAGGAATGTGCGCTCGCAGGGACGCAGCGGACCTTCCAATCCACTGCGGGTGGGGTTCGGCGGGTCGTTGGCGGCGGTGTGTGAAGCGGGGCGGCTGGCCTTGCAGAATGCAAAGGTATCCAGCGACCAGGTGGCGGGGCTGTGCGCTGGTTTGGCAGGAACGGGTCAAGCCGAGGCCGCGCGAAAAATGAAACGCCTGCTTGGACAGGAGTATCCGGGGGCGCTTGTCGAGGTATGCACGGATTTAGAGTTGACTTTGGAGGCCACGGGCGATGGACCGGCAATTGTGCTGGTAGCGGGGACCGGATCGGCTGCCGTGGGCAGGGACGCAGAAGGGAAAATAGCGCGCATCGGGGGACACGGACCGCTGCTGGGAGATGAAGGAAGCGCGTACGATATTGGGAAGCGTGCTGCGATTGCGCAACTGCGATATTACGACCGCAACGGCCACACGTCCGCGTCCGGGACGAAAATTCTAAAAGAGCTGGGTGTCGAGAGCTGGCAGGAATTCCAAGCTCGTGTCCACGCGGTACCTGACGAACTTTTCCCCAAAATTTTCCCGGTGGTGGCGCGTGCCGCAGATGAAGGCGATACGGAGGCACAGGAATTACTGCAATCTGCAGCGACGGAACTCTCCTTGTTGGTGAACGACCTGGTTAGCCGCCTGAATCTGCGCGAGCAGAAATTCCTCCTGGTAAAGACGGGGGGAATGGTGCAAGGTTCGCGCTATTTTGATGAGCAGGTGAATGAGCGACTGAAGAAAGCTGCGCCACACGCAGAATTTGGCGCGCTAGCCGTGGCTGCGGCCGAAGCAGCGGCGCGCATAGCATTGCGTATGGTGCGAAGCGAAGGGGATAAGGGTAAGGAACGTGGGCGAGCTTGAGCAAGAGGTTAGAAAGGCGCGGAGCAGTTCTGGCGAGGTCTTGACGGAACTTCTCTATCACCCTGCGCCGGCAGTCTTGCTCGCGTTGCTGGATAATCCTGCTTTCGACGAAGAAAAAGCGTGTTTGCTGCTTGCGCGCAAGGATGCTCCGACCGAAGTACTGGAAGAATTGGGAGATAGGAAGAGTCTACTCAAGAGTTATGCGGTGAAGAAGGCGCTCTTATTTCATCCGCGCACGCCGCGATTGGTTGTACTGCGTTTATTGCGCGACATATATTTGACGGATCTGGTCCAGCTTACCTTGTCGCCCTCCGTTTCCGTCGGGACTAAACGACTAGCAGAATCACAAATTATTGCGCGCATGCCACAGTTGCCGCTGGGGCAGAAGATTGCGCTTGCTCGTCGCGGGCCGGGGCGCGTTGCCGGGGTCCTGGTTACGGAAGGACACCCACAGGTGCTGCCCGTGGCGCTGGACAATCACCATTTGACCGAGGCGAATGTGTTAAAAGCGCTGGCGAGCGCGAAGATCCCGCCGCCGGCTGTGCAAGCTATTTCGAGACACGCGAAATGGTCGCAGATGTATAACGTCCGGCTAGCGCTGGTGTGCAATCCGTCGGCGCCGCTCGCGACAATTCTGGCGTTTCTGCCACAGCTTACCGTGAGCGATTTAAGTGAACTGGCTTCGCCGGGGATCGTGCCAGAGAATTTGCGCAATTATCTGCAAGCGGAAGTGTTGCGCCGTCTGCACGCCTCGAAAGAGCATCCCGACCTGCAATTGTGATCCGCAGCGATCTACTTGTTGCGTAAACGAACTACCAGAAATGCTCCCAGGAAAGAAAGCGCCGCGGGAAGGGCGAATGCGGCCTTGAGCGAAACTGCCGACCAGAGAAAGCCCACCAGAAGACTGGAGAGAAAGTCGCCGGCGGCATTGACCGCGGCGAGGGTGCCGAAGGCCATTCCGTGCTGTTCTTTGGGAATTAATTCGGCAGCGACGGAGTCTTCGAGCGTCGCCTCGGTGCCTACATAAAGACCGGCTAAAATAAAAATCAGCGCAAGTAGCCAGAAAGAACTCGGCGCAGCCGTCAGCAGGACTGCGGTTACTCCGGCGAGCGCATAGCCTGCCGCGAGTACGAACTTGCGATGCGGAACGCGGTCGCTGATCCAGCCGCCCAGATACGAAGAGCTCGCCGAAGACACATTGTGGAGAGTATAGAGGCCGACGGCGAGACTTGCGGCGCGGGCCGTGCCGTGCGCGGGAGTGAGCATACGCGAGGCAAAAAGAATTAACAAAGTGTGCGAATAATCGCCCGAGCCAAAAATACCCACGGCGAAGAGAAAGCGGCGATACGTGGAAGGAAGATTGCGCAAACCAGTAAGGAAGGATTGCTTCTTGCGGGCCTCTACCGGACGTTCGCGAACCAGCAACCAAAAGCAGGCCACCGCGATCAACCCCGGCACAAGAGTCCACAAAAATACGGTGCGATAGGAATTGTGCGTCGCTTGCAAGAGCCACAGCGCGGTGAGGGGGCCGGCGATGGCTCCCACGGTGTCCATCAATCGCTCAAGCCCAAATGCGCGACCGTAGGCAGCGGGCGCAACATCCGCGGCCAGCAGCGCTTTCTTAGCGGGAGATCGTACGCCACGCCCCAGCCACGCCAGAGTGCGCCCAAACAATACTCCATAGGCGTGAGTGGCGAAGGCGAACGACGCAGTAGCCAGCGCGGTGAATGCGTAGCCAAAGACGGCGATCGGTTTTCGTTTTTTCCAGCGATCGGTGTAGTGGCCCGCGCCCAATTTGGTGAAGCTGGAAAGTCCGTCGGCAATCCCTTCTATCGCGCCGAGCCATGCGGGGCCGGCGCCAAAGGTAGCCAGAAAAGCAGGAAGAATTGCCGTCGCGATCTCGTGACTCCAGTCGCTGAAGAGACTGGTCAGCCCGACACCAAGCACCGTGCGGTTAAGCCAGTGTGCGGAAGAAGCTTTGTCGTATTCTTCTTCAGGATTCACGCGGTCCAGTCTAATGTTGACAACATGAATCGGGAATGAATTTATTTGGACGCGGGCCGGTAGAGGATGACGCGGACTCTCTCCAGCGTGATCAGGCCGCCATCGACCATTTCATCCAGGTGCGGCAGTATTTGGTCGATGCGTTCCTGAGATTCGATCACTTCCAGAACGATGGGAAGATCTTGCGAGAGGCGCAAGATTTTATCGGTGTGGTACCCGCTGGACGAGCCGTAGCCGGCGACTCCGCGCAAGACCGTAACGCCGGAAAACTTCTCTTTGCGCAGCTCCTCCACCATTGCTTGATGCAAAGGTTTGCCGTGCCACTTTGTTGGATTCGCGGATGTGGATGCGCATCAGGGTGCGCTCGTCTTCAAATTTCTGGTGTGCCATGACGTCCTCCTAGAAGCGGCCGGCGAGCCGAATGCCCGCAATCGAAAGTATCAGCCCGAAAACCACACTGGCGGCGATATAAGTGGTGGCGCGCAACCATTCGCCGTCCTCCAGCATTTTTGCCGTTTCCCAGCCAAAACTAGAAAAAGTGGTGTAGCCGCCGAAAAATCCCACGGCGATGGCCATGCGCAATTCCGGCGAGACCACCATGTGGTTCAGCGTATATTGCCCGATCAATCCCAGAAAAAAGCAGCCCGACAGATTGATCAGCAACGTGCCGTACGGAAACGTGCCGCCCATCTTCGCGTGTACCAGCCCTTGCAGGCCGTAGCGGGCCAGCGTCCCGATAGCCCCAAAGATAGCGATCAGCAATATCCGCACGGTTTCTCCAATCCGGTGGCCTGCGATATATAACAAAAAACTCCTGGTGCCACATGGCAGCCAGGAGTCATCAGCTCCGGCGCACGACCGGAACGGTTTCGGCGAACTCCATCGCCTTTAAGTTCTGAAGAAGCTTATCGTGCCGGCTCCGTCGCGTGCAAGAGTCTCTCGCGATCTCGCGAGGAAGCGGTTAACGAGCAAACTTATTTCGCCGGTACAGTGTTTTGATCGCCTTCAGTGAGTAACACAACTTTCTCCAGCCGTCCCTTGCTGTCTGAAACCACCAGATCGGCGCTGATTTGGTCGCCGGGCTTCAACGTTTCGATTTGCTTGGGATCGTCGACCATGTAGCTCATGGTCATCGCCGGCATCAAGCCGGGGATTTCGCCGTGCTTCAGGGTTATCGTCCCGCGCTGCGGCTCCGCGGAAATCACTTCGCCATTAATCGGATAATGTTTCTCGGGAGCGGATTGACAGCCCGTAACGAATAACCCGCTTATAAACAGGCCGAAAATTTGAAGGTGCAATGATAAGAATTGCTTGCTGGTCACTTTCTCCCCTCAATCTCAATAATGAAAACGATAACGCAACTGCGCCGTAATCTCGCGCGGATTGTTGTAGTGGGTACCACCAAAGGTGAAACTGTTGTCCAGCAGTACGCGCCGGTTTGCCAGATTCAGCCCCGTAAGCGAAAGTGAAAACTTCTCGCCGAAGTTTTTCCCAAACGTCGCGTCGAAAGTGGTGTGCGGTAGCAAGTGATCGTTTAACTCCGGCGGCGAATTGCCATTGGTGAATCCAGATGCGTAGTAAACATCCGTCGAGGCGAAACTTGTCCCCGGCAGCGAGATCTGGCCGCCAAAATGCAGCGTATTCCTCTGGTCATGGTCGAGCAGGCCGTAGCCATCTCCAAAGGAAAAGTCGGTCAAGCCACCATTGATATCTCCGAAGCCGAGTGCCAACTGGTTCGAGTAGGTTACATAGACCTGCGCGCGATTGTAAATGCGCGGCGAACGCAACGTAAGTTCCCATCCGCTGATGCGAGCGCCCTGGATGGTGATGGGAAAGAACAGATTGGAATTATTGAAATTGTTGTGGTCGAAGAAATTCTTCGAACGTGTCAGGAAATTGTCCGCATCCAGGGTCCAGCCGCGAAAGGGAATCGTAACGCCATATTGATGTTCTTCGTCGCGTTCGCCGTGCAACGGAATGAATCCAAGATTCTGATTGTTGGCCGCCGCGAGCAAGGCACCGGAAACGGTGAGCAACGGCGGCGGCTGGTAAAAATGACCGTAGAATCCGCGGAATACCCAATTCAATTTCGGGATGCGCACCGAACCACCAACACGCGGGCTGGTGGCATTCTCCACGACTTCGCCAGAGAAATGCGATTGGCGAATGCCGGCATCCACGGTCAGCCAGGATGTCAATCGAAACTGGTCCTCCGCGTACATGGCGGCAAGGCCTCCGCGCGGGTTCTCGATCTCAGGAGGGTTCACGTTGTCGCACTGGCTAGGGTCGTTGCAAATCAGTCCGAAGAGTTGATTGTCCTGTTGCGCAAATCCGTAGACGCCTGCGCGGAAATTGTTGCGCTTGGCGATCCAGGCTACAGCGGCTTGGCCTCCTTCATAAAGCGATCTGCGGCTGGAGGTTGCGGAACTTGGAAGATCCAGTGGGCTGCTTTGATAGTCCACGCTGTTGATGTGCAAGAAGGGCGACACCGTCAGGACCAACCCGGGACTGAACGTGTGGGCCCAGGAAAATAAGACAAAGGTATCGGCCTCGCGATTCGCATCGTTCAAATATTGTCCCGGAGTATTCGGGTCGTTCGGGTCGAACGGTACCTGGTAGAAATCGCGCCGCAGTTGCGTGACCAGGCGAAATTGATCCTGGGAATCCGCATTGTAGATGAGCGAAGCAAACCCGCCGAAACCGTTAGCCTGATCGTGGAGCACCGCGGAAGTGGGCGTTTGCAACCCAAGGTCTGATCGATTGCCATTCAAGCTGCCATAATAGGCAAACCTATTCGTATGTCCGCCAAAATTGATCTGGTCGTCGGTCTGATTAAAATTTCCGGCGCTCAAGACGAGTTCCGCTTCGTCATTTCGTTCGAAACCGGTGCGCGGCGCCACGTTGAAAACTCCGTAGGTGCGGTCGCCATAATCGGCCGCATAGCTGCCGCGTTGGACTTCCAACATATCGATGTCCTTGGGATCGATCTGCGGCCCAAGGTTGCTGGCGATATTGGTGTTTGGAATGGCCACTCCATCGAGCAACCAGGTGACCTGATGCCCGCCGCGAATGTGCAGTTGGTCGTGGGTCACGTAAGAACCCGGCACGTAGTCGGTGATCATCGACAAACTGTTCGTGCGGCTAGCTCCCGGCGTTTCGGAAATTTCCTCGCGGGTGACCAGCGTCGTGGGAGTTATGGATTCGGCCTGCGCGGGCGCGGCATCGGAGGTGACGGTGATCGATTGCGCTTGCGTGGCCAGGTGCATCTCAAGATGCAGAACCGGCGCTGTGCCGGAAAGAACTGCGAAGGATTGTTGAAGCGAATCGAGCCCGGTCTTGGTAACTTCCACGGTGTATTCTCCAACTGGCACGGAGTCAAATTGGAATTCACCTTCCGCGTTCGTTTGCGCTGTTTGCTGGTAATCGGAGTTCTTCGCCTTCAAGACGACTTGCGTGTTGGGGATTGGCCGATGCTGCTGGTCATGCACAATTCCCCGCACGGAGCCAAAAATAGTGGCGAATAGCATAGGCGCCCAAAAGAGGGCGGCTGCCAAGAGCAGCGAAATCTTGCGAGACATACCCTTTCCTCGTTTTCTGTGCGGCACCATGCCGCGGTGGAGTATTCGTAATATCCGCGATGAGTAATTGAATTGCGTGGTAACAGCGAACTACAGAGAGGAGTTTCGAGGAGGGGGAGAAAGAATATCCGACGAATGCAAAACCGCGCTGAATTCGGCGACGTTCGCGCGCCCGATGACTTGCCACACTTGCGAAACCTCTGAGGGTTTTGGCATCACAAAAATTACGGAGGTTATCAGCGCCTGGCCCGGATCATGACAACAGGACATCGTGCACCTTGAGATCGAACCAAAGCTGGAGTCTGGGCAATCCATGCCCGAAGTCTGATGCTGCGATGAATTGCTGAAAGAGGCGTGATCGGATTTAGCGTGTCCGTGAGCGGAGCACATTTGTCCGTCACAGCACGCCATACCGTTCGCGTGGTACGCAGCAGCCCAGAGCGGAGTCCAAAGCAAAATCATCGCGAGCAGGCACGCACCAGCGGAGAATCGCCTGACCAGAGAAGATGCGTGGTTGCGAGGGAATATCATCGACAGATGCAGAATAGCGCACTTTCGCGTGCTTATGAAATTCCTACCGTAAGAAGGAGGCGGAGCTATTTCTTGATGTGCTCCTAAGCTCGATAATTCCTTCAAGAATCCAAAAGTATAAAAGCCAATCTACCAATGTGAACCGAGATTCCAAGAAAAAAAGCTCACCGCCAGAATTGAATCGGTAGACCGCAATGTGTCCCGCCACTTCTCATTCTCCTAAACTTGACTTGCACCACCGGCTGCACGCACACTAATTTCATGGCTCACATTTACATGCATTTCGATTTTCCCGACGAAGAGACGGCGCAGTTGGCGCGTCACAAGCTGGAAGTCTGGAAGCAGGCCTTCCGGCTCGACAAGAAATTGCTTTATAAGTTTGAGCGGAGCGACGAAGCCGTGGACGTAAAAGAACCCAAGGAAGCCAAGCAGCACGAAGAGGCCAAAGGCAAACACAAGGCCGAAGGCAAAGCCAAGAACAAGTCCGCCAAAGCAGACTCTACGGACGAGGGCAACGTGCAACTCCTTGTGCGGTTGGGCTTTTCCGGACACGAGAAAATTACTGAGCATCGCTGGGTGGAGCGCATCCCAACCGAGAAACCGTTCGTCTCGGCCTCGCCAGTCACCGTGAAGCCCGATGACGCAAAATTCGGAGAAACCGAGAAGCGCTTCGACGATTTGGAGTAGGGACAGCTTTAGATTCACGATAACCGCACCAAGGTTTTGGTCGACGGGACGCCCAGCTTCGGTATAATTAGGCTTCGCGGACGCAAACTCTCCCATTCCAATTCGAGGGCAGACTGAATGGCAGTACAGACCCGCGTCAAAGTGAACAAGCCGGAAGCGGCGAAGTATGAGGGGCTCGATCGCGAGACCCTGATCCGGCTGTACCGAACGATGTTCCTTTCGCGGCGGCTCGACGATCGCGAAATTCAACTCAAACGCCAGAATAAAATCTATTTTCAAATTTCCAGTGCAGGTCATGAAGCGGTAACCGCCGCTGCGGGGTTGCTTCTTCGCCCCGGCGTAGACTGGCTGTATCCCTATTATCGCGACCGCGCGCTGTGCCTGATGGTCGGTGTCACGCCGCTGGAGATGCTGCTGCAGGCAGTAGGCGCCAAGGATGACCCCAGCTCCGGCGGGCGGCAGATGCCTTCGCACTGGGGCCACCCGCGATGGAATATTGTCAGCAAGTCTTCCTGTACTGGCACGCAGTTTGTGCAAGCGATTGGCTCTGCGGAGGCAACTCTTTACTACGAGCGCCACCCCAAAGCTCTGGCGCAGGCGAAAAAAGCGCCGCTCGGCGAATCCGTCAATCACGAGGCTGAGGAGATTGTTTACGTCTCGTCCGGCGACGGAGCTACCAGCGAAGGGGAATTCTGGGAATCGCTGAACGCGGCGTGCGCCAAGAAATTGCCGGTATTTTATTTAATCGAAGACAACGGCTACGCGATTTCAGTTCCCGTGGAAGTGCAAACTGCAGGTGGCAGCATTTCGAAGCTAACTAGAGGCTTTCCAAACCTGCACATTTCCGAATGTGACGGAACGGACCTGCTGGAGGGTTACGCCGCCTGTAAGGAAGCCATTGAATATGTGCGCGAACGGCGGGGACCGGCTCTGGTCCATGCCCACGTCACGCGCCCGTATTCGCATTCACTTTCCGACGACGAGAAGCTTTACAAAAGAGCGGAAGAGCGCGAAGACGAAGCGCGTCGCGACCCGCTTTCCAACTTTTCGCTGTTCCTGATTCGTGAAGGCTTGCTGGATCAGAAGGAAATCGTGGCGCTCGAAGCGGACGTGGACCGCGAAGTGCGCGAAGCGGCGGATGAAGCGCTGGCTGCAGCCACTCCCGAGCCGTCGTCGATCTACCAAAATGTTTATTCGCCGGACATCGATCCGACTTCTGCGACATTTTCCGTCGAACCAAAAGCGCAGGGCGCGGCCAAGACCATGGTCGAAATGGTTGCAGCCACGCTGAACGAAGAAATGGCACGTGATGAACGCATTCTGGTGTTTGGTGAGGACGTGGCCGACGCCAGCCGGGAAGAGTCTTTGCGCGAAGTCAAAGGCAAGGGCGGAGTCTTCAAAGCCACCGCGGGCCTGCAGCGCAAGTACGGCGGAGACCGCGTGTTCAACACGCCGCTGGCGGAAGCCAGCATCGTTGGCCGCGCGATTGGCTTGGCTACGCGAGGATTAAAGCCCGTCGCGGAAATCCAATTTTTCGATTACATCTGGCCGGCCATGATGCAGATTCGCGACGAGCTTTGCGTGATGCGCTGGCGCTCCGATGGCAAGTTTAAGAGCCCGGTGGTCATTCGCGTCGCGATCGGCGGGTACCTGACGGGTGGCGGCGTTTACCACAGCCAAAGCGGCGAGTCGATTTTCACGCATTGTCCCGGCTTGCGAGTGGTGATGCCTTCCACTGCGCTGGATGTCGCGGGCCTGCTGCGTACCGCGATCCGCTGCGACGACCCGGTAATGTTCCTGGAGCACAAACATCTTTATCGTCAGCCGTACAATCGCGCCGAATATCCTGGGGCGGATTACACCGTGCCATTCGGCAAGGCGCGCTTGGTCAAAGAAGGTACGGACGTCAGCATCATTACCTATGGCGCGGTGGTGCATCGCGCGGAGGTAGCGGCCACCTCTCTCGAGCGCGAAGGAATTTCGGTGGAGATTATCGATCTGCGCTCGCTCTCGCCGTATGATTGGAAAGCGATCAGCGCGACGGTTTGCAAGACGCACCGGGTCATTGTGGCTTATGAAGATATGCTGAGTTGGGGCTACGGTGCGGAAATCGCCGCGCGCATCGGCGAAGAACTATTTGAACACCTGGACGCGCCGATTAAGCGCGTCGCCGCGACAGATACCTTCTGTGGCTACCAGCCAAAGCTCGAAGATGCGACGTTGCCGCAAACCGGCGGCATCAGCGACGCAGTGAAGCGTATTCTCGAGTACTAGGTCTGCGACTATTCCACGCAACTTTTCTCTTCCGCTTTACGTATTTATAGATAGAATCGCGAGTGGGATTAGCTTGTGGAGGTGCTTCATGGTTTGCCAGAATTGCCAGAAGGAAATCGCTGACGGATCGAAGTTTTGCTACAGTTGCGGCACGCCGCAGGGTGCGGCTATCGGATCGACAGTCGCTCCCGTGGCCAAGCGCTTGACGCGCTCCAGCCGCGACAAGAAAATAGCCGGCGTTTGCGGTGGCTTGGCGGAATATTTCGAGATTGATCCCACAATCGTCCGGGTGGTATGGCTGCTGGCGGTGTTTTTCGCCGGGACTGGTTTTCTTGTCTACATCATCTTGTGGATTGTGTTACCGCTCGCTCCGGCCGTTTCAACCATGACGGTTCCCGGGCCCATCGCGCAGGTTTAAGCCACATCTGAGCCAAGTCCCCCCTAGTCTGATTACCGTGCGTGTTACCGATTTTCCATTTACAATCACGTCTTGAAATAATAACTCTCCCGCGCTAGCTTTGAAGAATCCAACATGATAGTGAATCGGCGCGGCGCTTCGCTACAGCTCAGTGGCTCATAAGGAATAAATGGCATCCCGGCGAGTTCGTCCTGAGGGAAGGGATATTTCCTGAAATCTTTACCACCCGACATTGATCAGGTGATCGAGGATGCGTGGCAAGCCACCAAAGATATTCCCGGGTTTTTGCTGGAGAACGAGGCCCGATTCCTGGGCCTCTTGGCTGCTTGTATTCCCGCGCAGGGTGCGATCGTCGAGATAGGCAGTTTCAAAGGGCGTTCGACGGTGATGCTCGCGAAAGTGGCGTCTCGCTATGGGTTGAGGCCGGTTATCGCCATTGATCCACATATGCATGTTCTTTCAACGGCATCGGATCGCGTGCAGCTTCCTTCTACCTACGATGAATTCTTGAAGTCGATCCGCGGGGCGGGCGTTGAGCGGCACGTCGAGATACACCATGCGCTCTCACAAGACGTGAGCCGAACCTGGAAACGCCCGATTCGCTTGTTGTGGATTGACGGCGACCATAGCTACGAAGGCACGAAAGCGGATTTCGATGGATTCTTTCCTTTTGTGAACTCTGGCGGCGTTATTGCAATGCACGATGCGCTAAACAATTTTCCCGGGCCGATTCGCGTTTTTGTGGAGGAGATGTTAAGGCCGCAGCGATTCGGACCGGCGGGGGTTGT
>CAAGKR010524685.1_pt1 | contig 13522 bp, 12 predicted proteins | sample 2556971 | NCBI WGS metagenome assembly CAAGKR01 (sample SAMEA5207829, study PRJEB30636) | soil metagenome | biome: forest; feature: boreal; material: soil | place: USA | collected 2011-09 | depth 1 m | reverse complement strand
GGGTTGTGCCCGCAGATGACTTCTCCCTCCCACGGGACGTTCGCCGTGCGGTCGCCCAGGTCCAAGCTGACTGTCCCGAACCTGGCCGGGTACGGGTTGAAGCCGCCGTGCTGCTGCGCAGCCGCAAGCATTTCGTCCGGCGAGTACGAGAGCACGGCATAGAGCAACTCGACCGCGCGCCGGACCCCCTCGCCTCCGAGTCGCGGAGAGAGGATCGCGGCCACGGGCTGCTCAACAGCGGCGTGGTTGCCTGCCCACTCCCAGCGGACCAGCCAAGCCCTCCGACCTTGGCGAGCAGTCATGCCGGCTCGACGTACCTGCTTCTCGGCTCGATCTTTCCGAGCGCGTCCTCGACGGAATCGAACTGCGAAATGTAGAGCCGCTTGGGTGGGGGCTCCGACCGAGGGCGTCTTGACTCGGACATCGGGAGATCGTAGAGCCGGAGGATGCTAAAGACGCCCCCAGCCACAATGGCGGGGCGATCAGCGAGGTTGTGGCGGGCGCCACGGCATGCTCGACCGGCTCTCTAGTATCCGGAAGTGCGTATGACGTTCCATCCACTTGAGATCGACATCATCGACGATTACAGCGGTGCCCGCGAGCTTGGTCCCGAGTGGACCGGGAGCCGGCTTCACGAGCTCGTTCTCGCCGCGTCGAGCACCAAGAGCGCGTTTGCGCGGCACGTCGTAGCGTCACTGGCGACGGAGGCTGGCGTTGACTTCGCGGGAGTTCCGGGTCGAACAGGAGGCCGTCGCAAAGTCGGCAGGATGGTTTGCGAGATCAAGTTCTCGACTGAGCTACCTGCACGCTTCCAGCAGGTGCGCCCCCCGAGCGACGGATATGACTACTTGCTCTGCATCGGTGCGCATCCTGATGCGCTCGCGTACTGGCTTATCCCGGCTGCTGACGTAGAAGCTCTCATCGAGCAAGGAGAGATATCGGTTCAACACGCCAGCACATCGCTGTGGTTCTTCCCAGATGCGACGCAGCCAGACGCCTTCTCACCGTTCCGGACGAACGCGGAGGGCCTAATCGACGCGCTTCGCTCGTTCGCCTAGAACAGCGTTGAGGCGACCTTGCGAGGCTCATCCGGCGTCTCGTCAAGTGCGATATTCCCCCCGGTTCGGGGCCCTTCGAGGTCGAAGCCCAAGCGTGCGTTCATGACCCGGACAGCATCGGGATTGGAGTCGATGAGCACGTAGCGTCGGCCGAGCGCCGAGGCGACGGCACCGAGCGTGCCGGACCCCGCAAAAAAGTCGAGGCACCAATCCCCCGGCTTGGTTGAAGCTTGCACCATGCGCCGCACGATGCCTTCCGGCTTCTGGGTTGGATAGCCAGTCTTCTCCCGACCGTTAGTGGGCACGATTGTGTGCCACCAGACGTCCGTTGGAAGCTTCCCGCGTGCCGCCTTCTCGGCCGTGACCAGTCCCGGCGCCATGTAAGGCTCTCGATCAACCGCCCCTGCATCAAAGTAGTACGCATCCGGGTCCTTGACGTAGACCAAAATCGTGTCGTGCTTGCTCGGCCAGCGAGTCTTAGACCTGGCCCCATAGTCGTAGGCCCAAATGATCTCATTCAGAAAACACTCTCGACCAAACACTTCGTCCATGAGGACCTTGCAGTAGTGGGCCTCTCGGTAGTCAAGGTGCAGATAAAACGTTCCGCTTTGCTTCAGGAGTCGGTGGGCGTGAGTAAGGCGCGGACGGATGAATGCTAAGTAGTCGTCGAACGAGTCCTCGTAAGAACGAGAGGACAAGGCTTCGGTCCGATACCGGCGGCCCTGAAAGCCAGTACGGTCGCCGGCCTCGTCAGCAACCGTTCGGAGCGTCCTCTTCGATTGCGCCTTGCCCGTGTTGAACGGGGGATCGATGTAGATCATCTGGAATGTCGCGTCATCGAACGCGCTGATAGCGACCAGATTGTCTTCGAGCAAGATCTGATCTCGGTCCGGAATCACGAAGCGCCACGCTAAGCGCGAGACCGGTCGGATAGTCGCAGGGCGTCGTCTTGCTGGTCTATCTAGCTGCCGGTCCGACGTGGCGACGCGCGGCACCGAGGTCGCAGGTGCAACTGCGGGGACCGCTTGGGACCCGTGCATCTAGTCTGCACGGCTTCAGCGCCTGCGGCGAGGCGACCAGAAACGCTGGCGTTCTACCGGTCAGTCAGGCGCTGTAAGCGAGGGTCGCGAACGGCCGGAATCTGGGGTCGGCAAACAGGTGCGGAACACTCGGCCCACGCGAGGGGCGCGGTCAGTGTTCACGCTCTGGGCTGACTAGCTGACTCGCCTGCCGCTCCGGAGTTGACGATCGCCTCGGGTCCGAAGGACATAAGTCGCCACTCAGCCCCGGGATCGTCGAGAACATGGGGCTCGCCCTGCTCGTCCTCCCTGATCCAACGCAGCCGACAGGCGTGGTGGCTGTCATTCCAGGCGAGCTCGGCGTCGACCTCGCAGCTCGCCGGACCCTGGAAGTCGAGCCTCGTGATTTGGAACCGTTCGAGCTGGACGTGGGAATACTGGTCCCTGACGAGTCCAGCCGTTTTTCCGTGGGTGTCTTCGCGTGTGAACTTCGTCAGAAACCGCGCCATCTCGCCGTAGTTCTTCGCCTGCCAGGCGCTCAGGAACTCGCCAGCGCGTGCGTAAAGGGGCTCTTTGGCAAGCGTAGCCGGGTCGGTGGCGCTCCGTGGTTGCCAGTCGTTGATTGTCTTCTTGAGCCGGTCGGTGTCGGCGATCTGCTTGAAGAGATCCGTCCAACTGGCCTCGGGCCCGGTTGGCGCCGCCTGCTTCTCGCGGCTCGTCGCCCAGTCACCGACGGCGAACAGGCGATTCCAGGCCTTCGTGGCGACTATCTCGTTGTCGAAGTTCGTGAGCATGCCGTGAAAGATGCCGTTGCGATACAGCTCGTGCACCTCCTCACCGGAGCATTTCCCGAACGTCTTCGTGAACGTCCGGTGAGCCCGACCGAGGCCGAGGTGGTGGCCGGCGACGCTGTCCCATGGCGTCATCTCCTCGGCGCTCCTGGTGTGCAGCCCACGACGTTGCGTGGGGTCGACGTCGTTGACGAACCCGTCCATGACCGCCAGGAGCACCATCACCGCGGCGTAGTAGCGCTCCGAGGCGTAGTCGTCGAGTGCTCGCTCGAGGAGCGCCATCCGCGGACGAATCTGGTCGTGGAGCACGAGCCTCGACAGCATGAACCGCAGCTTGACCGGATCCTTGTAGTAGGCGATCAAGGCGCTCTCCGCCGCATCCGACGGCTGGGCAGTGATGAGTTTGATGGCTTCCACGTCCATGCTGTCGTGAAAGACCCAGTGACGCTCCCCGAGCAGGTCGTAGAAGCGGTCGACCAGGTTCACCAGGTCGTTCAGTTCTCGCTCCATCTCCTGGATCTGACCTCGCTGACCACGCGCCACGAACGTCGTAAGAAGCTTGAGAGCGGCAAGCTGGCCAAGCAGCTCTGCCACGGTTGGAAGGTCGCGGGCAGACCGGCAGCTGACAGCGTCGCTCACGTGCCGAGCGTAGCGGCCTGATGTGACGCCCACGTCGTCCGGTGAGCGCAGATGCCGCTGAAGTAAACATCCGCTCCACGAGTAGCCTCTGACCTGGTGAATGATACGCGCGGCGAGTACTGGGTGACGTTCGACGTCCTCGAGAGCGAGGCTGCACAGCTCGAGGAGGCGACCGGTGGCGCGGATGACCGTGTGGGCGGGGTCGTTACGCAGGAACCGAGCGACGGCACGGCGATGGTTGTGTTTCAGGTCGTCGCGGATGCCCTGACGGCGCCTGGCGCCAGGCCGAAGAGGTCTATGAAGAGCTTCGAGGACTCGCCGGCCTGCCGAACGCGCCACCACTCGGCGGCACTGTCACTCGGCTTCGGGATGCGCTGTCCACAGCTCCCCGGACAGTGCCATCCCCGTCGGCTGGGCCGCCGCGCGGCGGCCCAGCCGACGTCACGAGAGGCTGCTCGAAAAGGCAGGAGAGCTCCTGGACAAGGGCGACTACGACCATGCGACGATTGCTGCGCAGAGCGCATGCGAGGTTGCAATCGCCCAGTCGATGAGGCGTCTGATCGCAGCGCGCACACCGATCTTGCAGAAGGCGCTTGAGGGGTTCGTCAGCCGGCAGTTCGCGCTTCCCCCCGGCCGCATGACCGATCTGTGGCTCGCCCTCGCGGGTGACGACATCACACAAACAGACTTCTGGAAGCGCTACCGCGAGCACGCGGTGCGGCGCAATGGTGCGGTGCCATGAGGGCAACTCGGTAACAGCCCTCGAGGCAGCGGAGTCGGTGCACACAGCCCGAGCGCTAAGTGACTATGTCGCTCGGATGTCGCCCTGACGGTGGGCGAGCGGCCAAAGCCGCAGCGCCGCGAGCATAGAGATGTCTGCCGGTACCGGAAGGTGGACTTGGCGAATGCCCGACGAGGTGGCATGGCCCGATTCTCGCACGCGCGCCGAGGGGATTCCCGAGCACTGCGTCGGATCGCGCTCGTCGCGGCCCGGCGTCAGTCGGGGCCACCTGCGGCATAGAGATCCAGCGGTTCGGCTCTCGGGTTGTCTGCAAATAGCGACCCGTGTGCACCGATCCAAACGTCCAGGTCTTCGAAGGTCAAGACGAAGTGCGGGGCCAGATTCGCGACAACGTCTTCTCGAAATGCGTAGACAATCGCTGGCTGCGGCACATACCCGAGGCGATCCAGCAGCAGGCTTCGGGACAGGTCGGTTGGCCCCGACCCTGTGTAACCCCACGCGAGGCCGGTGGGTGAGCAGTCCACTGCGTGATACAACGGCCTAGCCCCGGCGTCGTCGACGACCTCAACGGTGTTGTTGATGTCTTGAGAATGGCCGTGATAGGCACCGACAGCTCGTCCCACACTAGGTGGAGGAGGATCGGGCCAAGGGCGTGGAGGGCGCCTGTCGAAGTCCTTCCACCGCTGGGCGCGGGTTCGAGCGGAATCTTCCAGCCACGGCATCGGTAGCGCGCCCATCGAAGGCTGTGAGCGTACGCCCAATCCTCGAGCAGCTGCTCGGCGTGGTAGCTGTCGCTTGCGTAACCGAGTAGCTCGATGGGGCAGTCCTCGGTTCCGAGCGCTACGGCAACGAGCTCGCCCGTGGCGTGGATGAACGAGACACGGATACCGCCAGAGATGTGCGGGTCGTGCCAGTGGCCGAAATCGCTGTGCAGCTGGTCGCGATCACCAACCCGTCGAGGGCCTTCTCGCTCGAACTCCTCCTCGGCCGTCCAGCGACGGTTGCCGGTCCCCCGACTCACCTTGCGTCCGGCGGCGAGATCACGAAGCGCATACGGGGCATAGCGGATCAGCCACGAGCCCCAGATCCGGGCACGTGTCACTGGAAGTCTTATTCGGCCCGCGGCAACTCCGAGCGCGACGGACAGCATCAGCACGGCGAGGATGAGGCCAGTGACGGCGAGTGACCAGCCGCCGGCGACTCTCAATGCACGCCACGCGGCACCGCCACCTAGGTCGAGGGCCTTGAACAGGAGCCATCCCACAAGGAGGCCCAGGGCGGACCACGCGGTCCGTCGGATCAGCGGCGATTGGCTCTCGCTGTCTCGAGGCATGGCCTAACAATGATGCTGGCCGTCCCGGTCGAGCGCACTCGGCTCAAGCCTTCATCGTCGACCGTTCAGACGAGGCGAGGGCGCAACTCACTGGTCAATACGCGGGCGGTCACCGCTTCGCTCCGTGGGCGGTCAGCCCCTTGCGCCGTGGGCGGTTCGTGGGCGGAACGCCCAGAAGGCAGCGTAACTCATCGGCCAGCCGCCATCGGCCGTGCCACCACGCAATCCCAGCCCCAGAGCCAAACTCTGCTTCCTCAGGACGCCCCCAGCCCTTCCCAGCACCCACTAGCATTTCTATCGGGCAGACAGGATTTGAACCTGCGACCGCCCGGGCCTCAGACCGGTATCGACTGGTTATCTACGTGACGGCTTTAGTTGTCTCGGTTGCCTCCGTCACACTCCCGAACGCGGCCGACAGTCTCCGCGCCGCATCCGCCCGCGGCTTGTAGTGCATGTAGATCTGCGTGGTCGAGAAGTCGGAGTGGCCCATCCACTCCTGCAGCTCACGCGGGTCCGCGGTGCGGATCGCAATGCTGCCGAACGTGTGGCGCAGGTCGTGGAAGCGCAACGGCCGCAGACCGGCCACGTCGCGGGCGCGCTTGAAGCGCCGACGCAGCGCGGAGTCATCCAGGTGCTCTCCCCGCTGGCCGGCGAACACGAGATCGTCCGGGCCGGAGGAGCGCTTGCGGGTGCCGAGGCGGGCGAGCGCCTGCGCGACCTCGTCGACGAGGGGAACCGGCCGGCCGAGCCCTGACTTGGGGGTGCCGAGCTTTCCGTTGGTGTAGCTAGCGGTGACGCGCAGCGTCTGGGCCGGGAAGTCGATATCGCGCCAGCGCAGCGCGAGCAGCTCCCCCATACGCAGGCCCGTGAGCGCGCCGGTCAGGAACAAAGCGGCGTCCTGCCGATTGGCGGCGGCTCGCACGAGCGCGTGGACCTCCTCGGGTGAGTAGAACTCGATGTCGGTGCGCTTGGGCACGGTCAGTCGCTCGACATCGGCCATCGGGTTGTGCGTCAGCTTCCATACTTTGCGCGCGCGCCTGAAGATGCCGTTCAGCAGCACGACGATCTTCTGCAGGCTGCGCCGCGACAGCTTCCCCTCGCGCAGGCGCGCTGACAGCCAGCTTTCGATCATCTCCGCGTCGATCTTCTCCAGCGGTTCTTGCCCGAACGCGGGCAGCAGGTGGACCTTTACGACCGAGCGGTAGTCCCTGATCGTCGAGGCCTTGCGCCCGCGCTCCTGCTCGACGTAGCGCAGCCACTCCGCCGCCGCGTCGGCGAACGTCGCGCCGGTACGCACCATCCCCGGCAGGGTTCCGCGGCGGGCTTCACCGAGGACTTCGCCCAGCCACGCCTCGGCCGAGCGCTTGGTGTAGTAGCCGGCGGGCGGGCGGCCGCGATCGGTCCAGGCCGGGCCTACCTTGCGCTGGACCTGGCGACCGTCAGGCAGCCTGTACTTGGCGTACCAGACCGGTCCGCGCACGCGATCGACACGGAAAACGTGGCCAGTTGGGGGCTGGGCGGGCTGCCGCGCGATCAATTTCGTGTCCCGAACGGAGCTGGAATTGGGCTTCTGGAAACACGCTGCATAGGCCCATTCTAGCACTTCTCGGGACATATTGGGGACATGGTTACTTTTTTATAGCGACTACCCCTGGTCAAAACCCCTTATTTACTAGGCTTTTCGATGCCCCCGGCTGGATTCGAACCAGCGACCTGCGGATTAGAAGTCCGCTGCTCTATCCGGCTGAGCTACGGGGGCCTAGCTGTGTCAGTACTTAAGCACCGTTGAGGAGAAACCTGTAAAAGTTGCGCCCATGAGCAGCGTGGAGGACGACGAGCAGGATCTCACGCGCAAGCAGCGCCGCGAACAGGCGCGCGAGCAGCGCAAGGCGCTGGAGGAAGCACAGGCGGCCACCGCGCAGCGCCGCAAACGCCTGATCCAGCTGGGCGCCGTTGCCGGGGCCGTGGTCGTGATCATCGTCGTGATCATCGCCGCGACAAGCGGCGGGGGCTCGAAAAGCGGCATCGAAAAGACCCCGGCGCCGGGGGGGACACAGGCGACGCCGAAGGTGGTCACGGAAGTGACGTCGCTCCTCGGCGGCATCCCGCAGAGCGGCAACACGCTCGGCAGCCCGGCGGCGCCGGTCACGCTTCAGTACTTCGGCGACCTCGAGTGCCCGGTCTGCAGGCAGTTCACCGAAGGCGCGCTCAAGCCGCTGATCGAAAAGTACGTGCGCACGGGCAAGCTGAAGATCGAATACCGCAACCTGGAGACGGCGACGCGCGAACCGGAAACGTTCAAAACCCAGCAGACGGCGGCGCTGGCGGCCGGCAAACAGCAGAAGGCATGGGACTACATCGAGCTCTTCTACCACCAGCAGGGCCAGGAGGGATCGGGCTATGTGACTGAGAAGTACCTGCAGGAACTGGCCAAACAGGTGCCGGGCATGAACCTCGCGACGTGGACGTCGGACCGCAGCAACCCGCAGTTCACGAACGCGATTACGACCGACGCGCAGGCGGCGAACAATGCCGGCTTCACGGGCACGCCGTCCTTCCAGATCGGCAAGACCGGCGGTCCGCTGCAGAAGCTCGAATACTCGTCGCTGAGCGAACCTTCGGGCTTCGAATCGGCGATCAACGCGGCGCTCAAAGCCTAGGCCGGCGATGAGCGCGCGGGCCCTGCGCATCACGATGCTCGTCCTCGCGACGATCGGGCTCGGTGATGCGTCGTACCTGACATACATCCACTACGCCGGGATCAAACCCTTCTGCGGCACAAACGGCGGGGGCTGCGAGATCGTGCAGACTTCGGTCTACTCCGAGCTCGCCGGCGTACCGGTCGCGCTGATCGGGCTGATCGGCTACGTCGTGATCACCGGCTCGCTGTTGGTGCGCGAAAACGAGACGACGCGCTTTGCGACGGTGGCGTTCACGGTCGTCGGCTTCGGCTTCAGCGCATACCTGACCTACCGCGAGCTGTTCTCGATCCACCACATCTGCGAGTACTGCGTGGGCAGCGCGGTGATCGTCACGATCGTGATGTGCCTCGCAGTCTGGCGTTTCCTGCGCGGCGCGCCCGGCTCGCCGGGAACCTCTCCGGCGGCTGAGCCTGCAGCGACGGAGCCCGCGGCGCCCCTCGGTATCACGCCTTCCTGACCGGAACGCCGTAGGCAATCCGTCCAGCAACGGAAGGCCGGCCCGAGCAATCCGGCCGCGGGGCCGACGAGGTAAGCAACACATGCGCTCCACCCATCCCACGAGCACCGAGCCCGAGGCAAGAACCGGCCTGCGCATCCCGCCCGGCCCGGCGGTGAGCGCCGGTTCGGGACTCGGCGGGGAGGCACAGATCGCTCGCCTGTTTGAGATGACCAGCGACCTGCTGGCCGCGATCTCGCTCGACGGGCAGTTCACGCTGCTGAACCCGGCATGGGAGCAGATGCTGGGCTGGAGCATCGAGGAGCTCAAAGCGCAGCCGATGCAGGAGCTCGTGCATCCCGACGACATCGAGCAGACGCTCGCGCTGACACTCGTGGGGAACCACTCACCCGCCCAGTTTGTGAACTTCACCAACCGCTACCGCCACCGCGACGGTTCCTGGCGGTGGCTTTTGTGGAGCGCGCGCTGCGACGGCGAGGCTTGGTATGCCGCGGCAAAGGACGTGACCGACCGGATGTGGCTCGAGCGCCAGGCTCTGCACGATCCGCTGACGAAACTGCCCAACCGCCTGCTGTTGATGGACCGGGCACGGCAGGCGGTATCGCGCTTGCGCCGCAGCAATGGACCGATCGCGCTGCTGTTCATCGACCTGGACCGGTTCAAGGCGATCAACGACAGCCTCGGGCACGCCGTCGGTGACCACCTGCTGATCTCCGTCTCCGAGCGCCTGGCCGAGATGCTGCGTGACTCAGACACGGTCGCGCGATTGGGCGGCGATGAGTTCGTGATCCTGGCAGAGGATCTCGAGTCAGACGCCGAGGCGCTCGCCGTCGCCGAGCGCGTGCTGCATGCCCTGGAGGAGCCGTTCCTGGTTGGCTCAGCCGAGGTATCGATGCTCGCCAGCGTGGGTGTGTCAATCACGCACGACCCCGAGGCCGAGCCCGAGGACCTGCTGCGCGAGGCCGATGTGGCGATGTACCGGGCCAAGGGAACCGGCGGCCAGCGCCTGGAGCTGTTCAACGAGGACCTGCGCCGCGAGGCCACCGCGAGGCTGGAGCTCGAGGATCGTCTGGAGCATGCGCTGCCCCGTCACGAGCTGCTGCTCGAGTACCAGCCCATGCTGCCGCTGAACGGCGGCAAGCCGGTCGGCTGTGAGGCACTCGTCCGCTGGCACCCCCACGGCGCCGAGCCAATGCCGCCGCTGAGCTTCCTCTCCCTGGCCGAGGAGAGCGAGCTGATCGTGCAGATCGGCGACTGGGTGCTCCACGCCGCCTGCGCACAGGCTGCCGCCTGGCGCCGCGACGGTATCGAGATGACCGTCTCAGTGAACATCTCGGCGCGCGAGCTGACAGGGGCCGATCTCGCCGCGCGAGTGCAGGAGGCGCTCCAGTACTGCCGGTTGCCGGGACACGCGCTGTGCCTGGATGTGAGCGAGGCTGCGATCCTGCGGGATCCAGCTCGCGCGCGCTCTGCGTTGAAGGATGTCAGGCGCCTCGGCGTGGCAATCGCGCTCGATAACTTCGGCGCCGACCATTCGGCGCTCAGCTTGCCGGGGAGCCTGCCGCTAAACATGCTGAAGCTCGACCGCACGCTGATCCAGGGCTTTGACCGCGACAAGGACAGGCGTGCGATGGTCGTGGCGGCGCTTGCTCTCGCCCGCGAGGGCAAGCTGACCGCGGTTGCTGTGGGGATCGAGACCAACCGCCAGCTGGTGCTTGCCCGTGAGCTCGACTGCGGGCTGGGACAGGGCTTCCTCCTATACAAGCCGGACGCGCCGGAGCGCTTGCGCCTCAGAGAGGCGCCCGGGGCGATACGCTCGCCCCCACCATGGCGCCCGATCGTGCGACTGCGCGGCGCAAGCCGCCACCACTGAGCGCCACCGAGCGCCACAAGCGCGCCGCCGCACAGGCGGCGGCGATGATGGTGAAGGAGGGCATGCGTGTCGGGCTGGGAACCGGGTCGACGGTCGCCTACCTGCTGCCGGCGCTGGCTTCCAGGAACCTCAGCGGCCTGCGCTGCGTGGCGACTTCGCCGGCGACAGAGCAAGCGGCTCGGGCGCTGGGGCTGGCGGTGGAGGACCTGGACAGGCTCGGTGGGCTCGACATCGCGATCGACGGCGCTGATCAGATCGACCCACGCGGGTGGCTGGTGAAGGGCGGGGGCGCCGCGCAGACACGCGAGAAGATCGTCGCGGCGGCAGCGCGGCAGTTCGTGGTGATCGCCTCAGCCGAGAAGGCCGTGGCGGCGCTGGGCCCGCCAGTGCCGCTCGAGGTGCTGCGCTTCGGCGCGGGGTGCACGCTCGCCGGGCTGGGCGACGCGCGCCAGCGAGGGGACTTGGAGAGCCCGGATGGCAACCTGATCGCCGACTATCTCGGGCCGGTCGGTGACCCGGCGAGGCTGGCGGGGAGGTTGAGCGCCACCCCGGGCGTGGTCGAGCACGGCCTGTTTGCGCCTGAGCTCGTGAGCTGCATCCTGATCGCGGGCGAGGACGGCGTGGAACGCCGTACGGGCGGCAAGCCTGCGCAGTCAACGCGCGCTCTCTAGCATCTGAGGACTGGATACCAACCGACCGTTAGGAGACCGAGATGGCCAGTCCGCCCGGGCCGATCACCGGTGTCGACTTCCTCACCGTTCCCACCAGCAACTTCGAGGCCGCCGTCGAGTTCTACGGGACAACGCTAGGCCTTCCCTGCTCGGTCAAGATGCCCGAGCGCCACTACGCGGAGTTCGAGGCCGGGCCGCTGACCCTCAGCGTGGTCGTGGCCGAGAACTTCCCCTTCGGCTACCACCCCAATGTCAACCCGATAGCGCTGCACGTCGAGGATGTGCAGAGCGCGCGTGAACAGCTGACCGCACAGGGCATCGAGTTCCAGGGCGATACGTTCGACACAGGCGTCTGCCACATGTCGTTCTTTTCCGATCCCGATGGGAACGCACTGATGCTGCACCACCGCTACGCCCCAAGGGCTACCGAGGGCTAAAGACTCTCGGTCGCGATCTGTTCCGCTGACCGCGCGGCTAATCGGCGCCGAGCACCTTGAAGTTCTGGTTGACAAAGATGTGGTGTGGCCAGTTGACACCGATGTTGTGTACCTCGTACTCGCCGTTGCTCAGCTTCACGACACGGTCGACGACGCCTCCCGGGTAGGCGGCCAGCGCAGCTTCGGTCGCTTTGTTCGCTGCCGCTCCGCTGACGATCTTGCCCGACCCCTGGCTGTAGTTCGTTGGGATCTGACCGGCCTGCTTTGACGTGGACTTTGCGCCACGCTGGAAGGGGACCACTTCTGCCGCCGAGGAGGGCGCAGGTCCGCCGCCGGTCGGCTGCAGGACGACCTTGCTGGCCGTGATCGTCGTTCCGCTGGTCCTCCCGAGCACGGGGACGCTCACGCCTTTCTTGATGGCACTCGCCGAGCTCGAGCTTGTCCCCTCGCGGTATTTCGTGGAGGACGCCTTCTTGACGGTCACCTTCTGACCCGCTGGAGTCGTGATTGTGAAGCTCGAAGCGGACACGCTGGTGACCGTGCCGGACGATCCCCCCGCGGCGGGTCCGGACCGGGCGTTGGATCCCCGACCGCCGGGGACGCGTTGTCCTGATGTGGCCGAGGCGGACGACGCCGTCGTAGCGGCGCCTGACCCGCTGCTGGCGGTTGCGCTCACGATGCCGTAGGCACCGCCCCCGAACGCGATAACGCCCGCCGCGATGAACGCGCTCAGCTTGCGCCTGCTGGAAATCTTGTCCTTACGGAGCATGGTGGTGTCCTTTCGCTCTCGGTCCATGGCCGCTCTCAGCATGCGCCGCGGCCCTAAAGCCCTCCTGTGAGCGACCTAAGAACAGCATCTGAATATGAGCTGGCCCCCGGCTCCTACGCCGCCGCGCTCACGGCCGAGAACAGCAGCGGACGATCGCAATCCGTGCGGCTGCAGTTCAGCGTTACGCGCTGAGCGAGCGGGCTCCGCGCTCCCGCTCCTGGTGTCGAAGCAGTAGCCGGGCGGTTCGGCGCATTCCAGAGTTTTCGCCGCGCAGCTAGGCCGCTGTGGCTAGATGCTCGCCTGCTCCCAGAGGGCGGAGATGGGAACGGCCATCAGGCGGTCGCCGAATGGGAGCACGTGTTGGCCGCCATACAGGACGACACCTCCGATGAAGCTGTCCCCGAGAGTGTCACGCATGTGCTCGAGCCAGCGAAACCACTCTCGCTTGGGGGTCTGGCCGGCCTTCACCTCCAATGCGACGACGCGACCGTCGGACGATTCGAGCACGAAATCGATCTCCCGACCGTCGCGGTCTTGCCAGTGAAACAGTGTGGCTTCGGTCGCGGCCCACGTCAGTCCTCGGCGCAGCTCCGCGAACACGAACGTCTCGAGGAGCTGACCCGTCGCCGGGTCGGTCGGGCTCTCCAGCGCGGCCGGCGCCTTGCCCATGAGCCATGCCGCCAGGCCGGGGTCGGTGATGAATACCTTGGGGCGCTTCTTGACTCTCCCGGTGAGGTTGCGTGAGAAGGCCGGCAAGGTCGTGACGAGATGGATTGTTTCGAGCCAACCGCGATGGTCGTACACCGCCTGGCGCTCCAGCGCCGAATCGTTGATCAGGCTCGCCATCACCAGCTCACAGCCCGAGCGTGCCGCCAGCAGGCGCAGCAGCTGTCGCATCTCTGCCACCTTGCGAATCCCTGAGAGCTCGACCACGTCGCGCTCGATCGTGGTGCGCACATAGTCCCGGAACCAGCCCGGTCGCTGCCCTACCGGCAGCTCGTGCACCTCGGGATACCCGCCGGCGCACACCC